>PJTQ01000273.1_pt1 | contig 43728 bp, 49 predicted proteins | sample 1512231 | NCBI WGS metagenome assembly PJTQ01 (sample SAMN08177688, study PRJNA422409) | Soil metagenome, whole genome shotgun sequencing project. | isolation source: Soil (3) enriched on wood chips | place: USA: Madison | collected 2015-01-15 | reverse complement strand
AGTCGTAAGTATAAAATGTGTATATTGATAATTCAGTCCTATAGCGATGGTTCGTGAAAGATTGGTTATTTGTTTCTGGCCTTAAAATTATATAAAGCGCCGGTAATTAGTCCAATTAATCCGCCTGCATAACTGAAATTATGCATCGAACCAACTGCAAAGTAATTTTGTTGATTTACTATATTTTTCGGTATGTTGAAATTTTCAACAGGCAAGATAAAACCAATCCCTAATCCTACTAATCCAATTAAAAAGGTAAGTGGCAGAGCAATTAAAATTGATTTAAAATATTGCCTAAACATTGATTTATAATTGGATTGTTTGAAAAGAGATACTCCACCCAATGTAACTCCAAAGATAAGTCCTATCCACCAAGTTGCTATGATGCCGCTGATTGTAACTAAAATACGCGGTTTAATTATAGAATATTCTGTTTTTTCAGAAATCAAACCAAACTGGCTGAATTTGAATTTTGTATAATATTCATTGGAAATCGAAAAAGTAAGTTGATCATTTAGAATGCCATATAAACATCCAATAATTATTGAAATTACGATGATAGCAATAAATGTAAAAATTTTAGAAACCATCGTAATTCATCACTACTCTAATACTTTTATCTTAAAATTGATGAGTTGTATTCTAATTTTTAAGTGTACATCCCGCCGTCCACGCTTAAAACTTGTCCGGTAATGTAATCGGACAAATCAGAAGCCAGAAACAAGCAAGCGTTGGCAATATCTTCAGGCGTTCCGCCGCGTTTCAATGGAATTCCTGCTCTCCAGGCTTCTACTGCTTTGGGATCTAATTTTTCGGTCATTTCGGTTTCAATAAATCCGGGTGCGATGACGTTGCAACGAATATTTCTGGATCCCAATTCCAATGCAATTGATTTGGAAAATCCGATCAATCCTGCTTTGGAAGCGGCATAATTCGCTTGTCCCGCATTTCCTTTTCGTCCTACTACGGAACTCATATTGATGATAGAACCTTTGCGTTGTTTCATCATTGGTTTGGTAACCGCTTTGGTTAAGTTGAAGGCTGAATTGAGATTTACACGAATTACTTCTTCAAAATCTTCCAGACTCATGCGCATCAATAAATTATCCCGCGTAATTCCTGCATTGTTCACAACAATGTCAATTTGTCCGAATTCTTCCAAAACATCATCCACCAGTTTCTGCGCAGCATCAAAATCAGAAGCATCGGACTGATAGCCTTTTGCTTTTACCCCAAAATCTGCTAATTCTTTTTCCAGAATTTTGGCTTTCTCAACCGATGAAGCAAATGTAAAGGCAATGTTGCACCCATTTTTGGCAAAAACTTCTGCAATTCCTTTTCCGATTCCGCGCGTGGCACCCGTAATGATGGCGGTTTTTCCAGATAATAGTTCCATTCTTTGTATTTGTTAAAGTGCTAAAATATGAAATTATTTGGTTTGTAAAAGTATGATTTTGGAAGTATTCATAAACCTTGTCAAGGTTATTCTCGGTTCGAATATTAACCTTGACAAGGTTCGTCTAAATTAATTAAATTCGAAAAAAAAATAAAGATGCAGAAATTAAGCTGGGAAGATTTTGAAAAAGTGGATATGCGCGTGGGCACGGTGCTGGAAGTGAATGATTTCCCAAAAGCGAGAAAGCCGGCTTTTCAATTGAAGATTGATTTTGGAGCATTGGGAATTAAGCATTCAAGCGCGCAGATTGTAAATCTTTATTCCAAAGAGGAATTGGTTGGAAAACAAATCATTGCAGTGGTCAATTTTCCACCGAAACAAATTGCTAATTTCATATCGGAATGTTTGGTTTTAGGAATTTACAATGAAAATAACGATGTGGTTTTGATTTCGCCTGACAGGGAAACGGCCAACGGATGTAAAATTGGATAGTATAAATTATGTTGAATTTTGAATGTTAAATTATAAATTTTCGTCATTTCGACGAAGGAGAAATCTCCAGCATTTTATAGATTCTTCGCTACGTTGTACTTCTCTCAGAATGACAATGGATAATTCATTCAAAATTTAAAATATACTGAAGTATTTCCTCTTTCTGATAAGGCGAAAACCATTTAATGTTTTCATCTTTCCGGTACCAAGTCAGTTGACGTTTGGCATAGCGACGCGTATTTTTTTTGATTTCTTCTATGGCAAATTCCAAATTGAACTTTTCATCAATATAATCAAATAATTCTTTGTACCCAACCGTTTGTAAACTGTTCAGGTGTTTGTATGGATAGAGCGATTTCACTTCTTCTAAAAGGCCTTCTTCCATCATCAAATCGACACGGCGGTTGATTCTTTCATAGATTTCTTCTCGGGGCAATTGGAGTCCGATTTTGATGACCTTGAAATTTCTTTCGGCCGATTTGTTTTTTCTGAAAGATGAAAAGGGTTTTCCGGTTCCACGGATGATTTCCAAAGCTCGGATGAGGCGTTGCTGATTGCTCAAATCGACCTGTTGGTAGTAAGCAAAATCCGTATTTTTTAATTCTTCCTGTAATTTTTCAATTCCTTCTGTTTCAAATTCCTGAATTAATTCTTTTCTGAATTTTGGATCGACATCGGGAAATTCGTCCAAGCCTTCAGTCACAGCTTTTTCAAACATTCCCGAACCGCCCACCATAATAACGGAATCATGTTTTTGGAATAATTCTTCCAGTTTTTTTAGGGCATCGCGTTCATAATCGCCCACGGAATAATTGTCGTGAATGCTTAAGTGCTGAATAAAATGATGGGGAACTTCGGCCAATTCTTCATCGGTAGGAACAGCCGTTCCGATTTTCATTTCTTTATAGAATTGTCGGGAATCAAAAGAAATGATTTCGGCTTTAAGTTGTTGGGCCAAAAAAACAGCAAGCCCCGTTTTGCCAATGGCAGTGGGGCCTGTGATGATGATTAATTTCTTTTGAAATTGATTATTCATCTATAATTTCTGCGTCTGTAACGATTGTTTTAATTTTTTGTTTTTTTTCCCATTCCAGGTAATTGTCCATTTCTCTTCCAAAATATTTCAAAGCAAAAAGAACGATGGCCGCGTCATCCAAAATAAATCCGGGGATGAGGTCAATAGGCGACAAGACATAGGCAATGACGGCTGATCCAATCAATAGATTTCTTTTTCTAGGTTTGTATTTTCCGGAAACCGTGTCAATCATCATTCGGGCAAATGCCTTTGCATTGTCTGTTGCAGACATATCAGAGGTCTTGGCTTGCAGGCCAATGATTCCGGCTAATTTGAATAATTTTAATTTGTTCATTTGTAGTAAGTTTAAGTTAAACTATGATTTTAAAATCAAAAAACATTCCAAGAATATAAAAGATAAGAATTACTCTTTTATCAATTTGTCAATTAATTGATTAAATTCGGCTGAATTCCAGTCTGCAGATCTCACTTCTTTTAGCACAATATCTCCTTTTTTATTCAAAATATAAGTAGTAGGAAAAGACCCCGGGATTAACACTTTTGGGAGCAGGCTATTGGCTTCATAAACAGGCATCGTATAGTTATGTTCTTGCAAAAATGGAACGAATTTTCCCGGTTTGTCTTTCATGGTAATCAACACAAAGGCTACGCTTTCTCCTTTTGATTCGTATAATTTCTGAATGCCCGGCATTTCTGCTACGCAAGGCGGACACCAGCTTCCCCAGAAATTCAGAAAAACAACTTTCCCTCTGAAATCCTTTAGATTGGCATCTGCTGTCCCATTGTACCCTTTCAGGTCAATGTTCATATTTTCGTCATTCAAGTTAAAATATCTTTCGGGTTTTTCGGTACTTGGGCCGGAGAGAGTCAGTTCGTTCATTTTTGTAGTAAATTTATCGCCCAATGGTGTAAAAAACATGAGGGCTAAAATCACTAAAAAAAATCCACTGATGATGAATCCTTTGTCTATTTTCATAATCCAAAGATAGGGAATTTAGTGTTTTTGAAAGGATTAATTATAGACAAAAAACTTTAAGCAAACCGGCCAAACGGACTCTTTTTGCCAACGTGATATTGTCCACAATTATATTAGTAAGGAATTGTTATTATTTCGCCTTGTTTATCTAATAATTTTATTTGTGGGTTGTTTTCGTCATTTGTTATTTGATCATTCGGTCCAATATGATAAATTGCGTACATTTCACTAATGTCATAAACATTGACTCCTTTTTGCACTGCATCAGTGAAAAGCCAGGCCGGAACAAAAGCCCATTCAATATCTTTCTGTAAAGCGAATGTGTCCGAATTTTCTGTGTCTCCCGAAATGTAAATTTTCTTTCCGTGCCAAGTAATTAAGTATGAGTAATGTTTGAAAGAAACCCCAAAAACCTTATGCTGTGTTTTAAAAGCTTGAATGTCAAAATCAGGAATTGATTCACCCAATTTTTCTAATTCTTCAATATTCCAGGGATCAAATTTTTGTCCGGTAAGTTTTTTTAATAATTTATTTGAATAATGATCAGCATGCCGATGGGTAAAAATAAAAATTGCATTGTCTTTTATACTGTCAATTTCTGATTTGTCATATTCCATATAATTATGAGCACCAGATTTATAGGGGAAGTCAATGTAGAAATTTGATTTTCCGTCAGTCATATAAAGTCCACAATTTCCGATGAATTTGACTTTAATTTCGTTTGATTGGCTAAACCCGAAATTGGAGACAAAGATTATAATAATCAGTAGAGTGTTTTTGTAAAAGTTCGTCATATGGATTGTGTTTTCATCATTGCTAATTTATGAAAAAAGCAAATATGAATTAAAAAATCTCCGATTCATTTCATTACGAGCCGAATGACAAATTCCTTAAAATATCAATTTACGACAGATTCCGGATATTCAATTTCTTTATATACAGATCATCGTATATAAATTATTGAATAATTAACTTCTGAGCAGATTTTGCTTTTCCTGATTCAAATTCTATAATGTAAATCCCTTTTGGTAAATTGACGCGGACTTGATTTTTTCCGTTTAAATTGTATTCTGACCGGATTAATTTTCCGTTTAAATCATAAATATTCAAATTGCCTGTTTCTTTTGACTCAACAAAGAATGAATTTTTTGCCGGATTCGGATAAACTTTGAAATCAGAAGCATTCAAATCATCAACCGACATGACAATTCCACATTCAAAAGGATCAAAAAATACTTCACCTAAAGACGAATCGTCTACAATATGAGAAATCACACCTTCTACATCTTCTGCAGTAGATTCCTGTCCCTCAATCCAACAATTATGAAGCGCGTCCACGGGGTTTGCCGTATTATTAAATAACGCATAGGTTGCTCCGCCATTTTCATTTTCGCTGAAGACATTTCCTCCCGGATTGTAATTCGCGTCGTCGTCACTTCCTAAATTTATCTGAGCTGTCCCCTGAAGTGTAATTCCCCAAAGGTTTCTTCTGATTTGATTGTTGCTCACATAAATCATATTGGTACTGAATAAGTTAATCCCACTTCCACCAAGCATAGGATCTCCTTGTGAATTATTATCTTCAATCACATTATCTGTAATAAAACCGGTAGAATTCCCCATGGAAGTAATCCCATAACGATTGTCTTTTATTGTATTTCCTCTAATGGAAATTTTGTTGACGACCCCCATAAGGCTTGACGCGGAAATTCCTCCAACCATTGTCAGGTCCCGGTTTCCAATCACGGTATTGTTAATGATCCGAATTGAATCAGCTTCTCCGCTCGGCCCCATATTGATTTGAGGTGCATTGCTATTAGAGGTATTGTTGCCTTCAAAATAATTTCCTTCAATCAAAGCGGAAACAGAAGTATTTGCCCCAGAGCTCAAGGCCGGGTTTTCATTGAATTTAAATGTTGAATTTTTCACAACAGGGCTTCCGTTGGAAAATGAAATGGCGCCCCCGGTAGAGGAGCCTGAAACGTTGTTTGAGACTTCACAATTGTCCATTTCAAAATTAGGAGTTACTACTTTTAACCCGCCGCCGTATTCAATCAGCGTATTTTGGAAGTACACCTCTGAAGTGTCATAAAACCAAAATCCTTCATATGGGTTTGAGGCGTCTGCGGCTGTTATTGTGATTTCGTCGGCATCACTTTTAAAATATCCTTTGACCCCGACTTCAAGCTCTCCTCCGATTTTCAATGTTAAGTTTTCACCTAAAATAAGAGAATCATTTTCTTCGATCATTAATTCTTCCATCAAAGAATAAGTAGTGCCTGAAACCGTAACGGTTGAAGGTGAGTGCAAGGCAATGGAGTCGAGTGTCCAACGGACGCCTGTGTTGGGCGTTGAATATTGCGCATGTAGGTTTATGAATATGGTTAACAATACTAAAGATAAAATTCTAACTTTCATTTTTCTCAATCTTTTTTAAACGGCTTGCAAGTTAGAATAATTTACCGAAATTTGTTGTTGAGGAGCAAAGCTTAAAAAGTTAAATATTTAAAGGGTTGAAAATTTATGCTTACCAAAAAAACAAAATATGGATTGAAAGCCATGACATATCTTGCAAGACATTCAAATGGCTTGCCGGTATTGATTTCAGAAATTTCCCAAAAAGAAAAGATACCCCAGAAGTTTTTGGAAGGAATTCTGTTGGATTTAAAAAATAACGGGCTGTTGGAGTCCAAAAAAGGAAAAGGCGGCGGGTATTTCCTAAGTCGTGAAGCACAAGACATTTCCATTGCCTCCATTATCCGGGTTTTAGATGGGCCGATTGCACTTTTGCCTTGTGTAAGTTTAAATTATTATAAAAAATGTGACGACTGTACAGATGAGTACACTTGCTCTTTAAATCGTGTAATGATACAGGTTCGGGACAAAACCCTGAAAGTATTGGAGAAACAATCTTTGGCTGATTTGAAATAATTTAAAAAAAATTTATAAAAATACTATACTTATTTAGTAGACTTTATATATATTTGTATCAGAATTAAAAATTACTCCTATTTAATAGGAAATAAAATATAAGTCTTATTATTTTAAGATTTTTTGTGTGTTAGTTATTTATGCCTCATAGTTATCTCTCTACTGTGAGGTTTTTTTTTATGAGTTCAAAAGTTCTCTTGCTTGTTGAAGAGCACTGTTTGAAACACTAGATCCACTAATGAGCTCAGCGATTTCAGAAACCCTTTCTTCTGTATCAAGGAGTTTCACTTCTGTTGCCGTAATTCCTTTTATAATTTTCTTTTGGACTTTGAGGTGATGATTTCCCTTAGCGGCTACCTGCGGAAGGTGCGTAATGCTTATCAGTTGTATATTGGCGCCCATTTCTTTCATCAGGCTACCCACTTCATCGGCAACTTTTCCAGACACACCCGTATCTATTTCATCCAAAATTAAAGTAGGGAGTTCAAGTTTTCCGGCAAGTAATTTTTTTACAGCCAACATCAGACGGGAACGTTCACCACCTGAAACGGCTTTTCCAATCGGATTTAGGCCGGTTCCTTTATTAGCACTGAACAGGAACGAAATTTTATCGGTTCCGTTGTGCGTGAAATCCGAAGAATTTTCCAGTTTGATTTCAATAGAAGAATTTTCCATTCCCAGCTTTTTAAGAGAAAATAAAAGTTCATTTGAAACAAGGGGTATCACTTTTTTTCTATGAATTGAAAGCTGCGTTGCAACATCTTTCATGAGTTTTTCTTTTTGTCTGATCTCTTTTTCCAATTCTGAAATCCTGTTTTCAGTTTTTTCGAAATCAGAATTTTCATTTTCCAGACTTAACTGTAACTCAACTAATTCTTCAATTGAGTTGACCCTGTGTTTGTTCAGTAGTGAATTGATGAGATTGAGCCGTTCATTTACTTCGGTCAGCCTTTCAGGATTTGATTCCAAATGCTGGATTTTGGAGTGAATTTCGGAACGGATATCTTCTAATTCAATTTTGACTGAATTTAATCTTTCATAAAAATGTTCAAGTTCGGTTGTATAATCTGAAATTTTTTGAATTTGGAAATTCGCTTCCCGTAGTTGAGGTATAACCCCAAACTCGGAAGTATCTAATCTTAAATCAATTTCATTCAGAGTTTTTTGAATTTCATCAATATTTTGCAGCTCATTTTGTTCCTTTTCAAGTTCTTCAAGTTCTCCCTTCCCGAGCGCGGCAGTTTCTAATTCTTCCAATAAAAAATGCTGGTAATCGCGTTCTTTGGATTTTTCAATTAATACATTCCTGAAATGGGTTAATTCAGTTTTTTTATAGTTCCAATCTGAGAAGTGCTCTTGGTACTCTCTTAGCAATGTCAACTGTCCGGCAAAAGCATCTAAAACCTGTAGCTGATAATTTTCGTTCAATAAATTTTCAGAACTGAACTGCGAGTGTATATCAATTAATCTTCCACTTAACTTATACAGAACGTCAAGTGTAACAGGTGTGTCATTAATAAAAGCACGTGATTTTCCGTTAGGAAGTAATTCCCTTCTGAGGATGGATTCTTTTTCATAATCCAATTCATTCTCTTCAAAAAATGTTTCAAGATTTAATTCTGAAATATCAAAATGCGCTTCGATTATACATTTTTTTGAGCCATCTTTGAGCTGCTTCAAATCGGCTCTCTCCCCTAAAACAAGCCTCAGCGCACCCAAAAGAATAGATTTCCCGGCACCGGTTTCTCCCGTAATAATGGTCAGCCCTTTATGAAATCTGAGCTGTAATTTTTCAATTATAGCAAAATTTGATACAGAAATCTGTGTCAGCATTATTTTTTCATATTATTCCAAACCGAACTGTTGGTAGGAGAGAGGGAATTCAGTGTTTCTTTGATTTGGGTCATGTCTACAGATGACATCATTCCGCCGCTGAATATTTTTGAAATTTCGTCTTTTTTGGCCATGAAGAAAAGATCCAACGGATAGAAAAGAGCATAATTCCCTTTTTCATAAAAGCTCAATGTGGTAAGCGCATTACCTATGGTATTTTTTGCTTTTGTTTCATTATCGCTCATCGAATCCAGCCCTACCCTGTGGTATTGGTAATAAATATTTCTGAGAGTAGAATTCGCAGGTTTTAAAATGTTGTTAATCAATGTTCCGCGGGATTTGTTCCCATCCATTTCACTCCAACCCGAAAATTGTGAACCATTGGCATTATTGGCAATTTGCTGGCAGATTTTGAAATAGGGCGTACCTCCTTCTTTTTGAAAAGTATCTGCATCCATACCCAACACGAAATAAACATAAAATGCCATTACATCTGTAAGGTTTTTGTTGCTGAATTTTCTTTGATTAAAAATCAGTTCCTCAAACTCGGTATATTGAAAATCAAAATTACTATCGACAAAATTTAAAACAGGTGTAAAATAGGTTGAATTATAAACAGGCCTTCTGGATTGGATTTGCAACCGTGCCTTATAATTACTTCCTTCTCTGGCAGTGACAATGATGAGAAAATTCGCTTCAATTTTTTCGTAAATTTTATACCGTTTGTCTGTCCATTTTGTGGTATTGATAAAATCTCTCAATGATTTTTCTAAGGTTTGAAAAACTTGTGTATTGGATCCCTGTACTTGTGAATAATCTACAGTGACCGTAGCCAAAAATTCCTGAGCAGAAAGTGTAATTGAAAATAAAAAACAGCTAATTAGGTATTTCATCTTGTTCATAAATCAAAATTTTCTCGGATAAAGTTAAGAATATCTTTTGCAACTTCACTTTTATTTTTGGCTTCATAAGAAACGGCCTCGCCTTTTCTCGATACGATTGTTATTTTGTTGGTGTCTTTCTGAAAACCCGCTTCCTTGTCCTGAAGTGAATTTAAAACAATAAAATCAAGATTTTTCTTTTCTAACTTTCCTTTGGCGAACTCCATTTCGTTGTGGGTTTCCAAAGCAAAACCAACTAGAATTTGCTTTGTTTTTTTTTCTCCTAAGCCTTTTAAGATGTCGGGATTTTTAACTAATTCTATCGTAAGCTTATCTTCACCTTTTTTGATTTTTTGCCCCTCCATTGTGGCAGGGCGATAATCTGCCACAGCAGCCGACATGATAACAATGTCGGATAAATCAAAATAAGCTTCCATGGCTTCTTTCATTTCTAATGCAGAAACGACATCTATGCGATGGATATTGTAATGGTCAGTTTTTTCTTTAGAGGGGCCGCAAACCAACGAGACTTCAGCGCCCATTTCAGATGCCGCTTTGGCAATTTCAATTCCCATTTTTCCCGAAGAGAAATTTCCTATAAATCTTACAGGATCTAATTTTTCATAAGTCGGGCCGGCTGAAACCAAAATTTTCTTTCCGAACAGAGGAGAGTTTTTTTCTAAATAGCCCTCAAGAAATGAAACAATGTTTTCAGGTTCCGCCATGCGCCCTTCACCACTCAGGCCACTTGCCAGCTCACCGCTTTCTGCCGGAATAATCAAATTCCCGAAACTTTCTAATTTGTTTAAATTTTCTTTGGTTGATGGGTGCTGGTACATATCCAGATCCATGGCAGGAGCGACAATTACAGGGCATTTGGCAGAAAGATAAGTAGCCAGAACAAGATTGTCAGAGGCTCCGTCTGCCATTTTGGAAATTGTATTGGCAGTCGCAGGAGCAATAATCATATAATCTGCCCAAAGGCCAAATTCTACATGGTTATTCCAACTTCCATTTTGATCGGAGAATTCCCATTCAACCGGATTTTTGGAAAGCGTCGCTAAGGTAAGCGGTGTTACAAAATCCAATGCTTCGGGTGTCATGATGACTTTGACCTCGGCTCCTTTTTTTATAAAAAGACGAACCAGAAAGGCAACTTTGTAAGCTGCAATTCCTGCGGTTACAGCCAACAAAATCTTTTTCCGGTTCAGAATAGACATTTTGTTTTTTATTTCAATCAGTCTTCGCTTGGATTGCGATAATAAATATCACCACTCATCCATTCTTTGATAGCAATAGAGGTGGATTTTGGTAATCTTTCGTAGAATTTAGAAACTTCAATTTGTTCACGGTTCTCAAAAATTTCTTCCAAAGAATCTGTATGTGAAGCAAATTCGTCCAATTTCTGAATCAATTCAGTCTTCATTTCCTGATTGATTTGTTCGGCACGTTTACCCATAATTACAATAGATTGGTAAATATTGCCGGTTTTTTCTTCAATAACACCTTTGTTAAATGTTTCCGTGGAAGTAGGTGCATCAACGTCTTTGAAGTTCATATTGCTGTTGTATTTATTCAGTTAAATTATTTTCTGTTTTTGAATTTTTCATTATACTTTTCTGACTTTCCACTTTAGCGGCAAGTTCTTTATGTTTTGCTATGTCAGCTTCCACTTTTCCAAGAATTTTGTCTGCCTCGTCCTTGAATTTGGAATCAGGATAAGCTTTTACAAATAACCTATGTTGTGTTACTGCATTTTGCAGCCTTAAATCTTTTGTATCATACCGACTGTAGTTTACCGCAAGTTCATATTTAGAACGAAGTGAATACATCATGGCCTCTTCTCTGTATTTCGTGTCGGGAAAATCATCGAGCATATTGTCAAATGCAATTCCGGCGGCCTTGTACTTCAATGTTTTGTAATAGATTTTGGCAATTTCAAATGCTTTTCTCTCTAATTTTTGTCTTAACTCGTTTATATAACCATTCGCTTCCTCTACTTTAGAAGATTCCGGATAAGCATTGATGAAGTTTTGTAGTTCATTAATTGCGCTGTAAGTACTGGTTTGATCCAAATTATAATCCGGAGAGTCAATGTAAAAAGAATAAGCTGAGCGAAATGCGGCTTCTTCGGCTCTTGGATCGGTTGGATTGGTAATATAAAATGTTTTGAACTGATGCGCTGCCAAACGGTAATTTTTGTCCTGATAATTAGCGTCTGCTGTTTTATAAGAAATATCTGCAGCATGTTCTGTCCCTGAGAAAGCCGATGCTACTTTGCTGTACAATTCAATGGCAAACGCCCATTTCCCATCTTCATATAATTCATTTGCGGTCTGAAGAATCAAATCTTTATCTGAACTTTTCATAGCGGCTTCATAACGTTTGTTACAAGAAACCAGAATGAACAATGCGAACAGTATTACGCCTAATTTTTTAAACATTTTGCAAAGGTATAAAATATTTGCCATAAACTTAGAATAAATGCTTGTGGCAAAGTGTTAAGATTATACAAAATTATTTTGGGGAATTAAAAGTAGATATGTCTCTGTCAAACAAATACATACCGCCTTTGTCGTCTCCTATTAATTTCAATTTATCTAAAATGATTCTTGCCAGACGTTCTTCTTCGATTTGCTCCGAAACATACCATTGAAGAAAATTATGTGTGGTATAATCTTTTTCTGCCAGTGTCAAATCCACCATTTGGTTGATTTGTTCAGAAACCTTTATTTCATGTTCCAAAAGCATTTCAAACACTTCATGAAGATTGGTGAAATCCTGTTTTGGCATATGAAGAGAAGGGATAATTGCGTTTCCGCCTCTTTCATTGATGAAGCGCACCAGCTTCAGCATATGCATTCTTTCTTCATCTGAATGTGTGAAAAGAAATTCTGAGATTCCTTCCAGTCCACGGGCATCGGCCCAAGAGGCCATAGCAAGATAAAGTTGTGAAGCAGCGGCTTCGGCTTCCACCTGGTTATTTAATGCATCAATTATACTTTGTTTGATCATAACTTCTGTTTTTAGCGTTCTAACTTGTCTAATAACATTTTTATTTTCCCGGATAAATTTTCACTTGCCGGAACCAAGGGCAATCTAGTAAAAGGTTTACAAATTCCTTTGTGGTAAAGCAATGATTTGATTCCTGCCGGATTTCCCTCTAAATAAATGGCGCGTACCAAATCCATAAGTTTATAGTGCAAATTATATGCCTCATTTACTTTTCTATCTAATCCCAAACGGATCATTTCGGTATAAGGTTCCGGGAGTCCTTGCGCGATGACAGAAATAACACCTTTTCCGCCAGCCAAAGTCATGGGGAGTCCAAATTCATCATCGCCAGAAATTACCCTGAACCCTTCAGGTTTGTCTTTTAAAATATCTGTGCTTTGCACAAAATTAGGCGAAGCTTCTTTGATGGCAATTATGTTATCGAAATCATGGGCAAGGCGCAATGTCGTTTCCGGACTGATATTGGAACCCGTGCGGCTTGGAACGTTGTACAAAATGATTTTGGCGTTTGTGTTTTCAGCCAAAACTTTGTAATGTTGGTAAATCCCTTCCTGAGTAGGCTTGTTGTATGCCGGTGATGCGGAAAGTACAGCTGCAAAGTCCGATAAATCGGTATCATCAAATTGACGTTTAACTTCTTCTGTATTATTTCCGCCAATCCCCAGAACCAATGGCAGCCTGCCCGCATTTGCTGATTTTATTGTGGCTATAATTTCTTTTTTTTCGTCTTTTGTCAAAGTAGGCGTTTCGGCAGTTGTCCCCAAACAAACCAAGTATTCAACTCCTCCGTTTGTGCTGTAATCTACCAACCTTTCCAATGCGGCAAAGTCAATATTGCCATTTTCGTGAAAAGGTGTTATCAATGCGATTCCTGTTCCTGTCAATTGATTCATATTGCAAAATTAAGATGTAGTTTTCTCAAAATATAATCCTGAGCCAGATTTAGAATTAAACTAAGTCCTGATTAATTTAAGCTTCAAATTTAGTGTATATAAATGAAAAATCTTGTAGGTTTTCAAAACCTGCGGCGTTTTTTGTGTAAAGTGAAAAGGTTGTTATTTTTTAATGATTTTTTTTGTCTTCAAAAATTTCCCATTCGATTCAGCGGTCAAAAAATAAATTCCTTGAGAGAAATGACTAAAATCTAATTCTGTTTTAAGCGAATTTATTTTTTGCTGTAAAATTAAATTACCCTTGACATCTGTAATTTTGACTTTTGTGATTTTTAAATTTGGGTTTTCAAGTGTCAATTTATTTTGCACAGGATTGGGGAAGGTTGAAATTGAGTTTTGAGAAACTTCTTGATTAGAAAGTGATTTATTGGTAAAAACGGCCGTGCAAAAGATACTCGATGATAAGTTTAAATGTAAAGAACCATCCTCGTTTTCAATAAAATAAAACCAATAATCAAATTCATCATAGATATGTGAGAAATATGCTGACTCAAATATTTGAGATTCAGTGGCATCGCATTCATCTCCTTCAATTTCAAAAGTCCCGAAAGAAAATTTATAGACCGAACCATCTTCTATAATTTCTCCAACAGTTCCTGTTTTTGTTTGGCAAGCCTGAGTTTGGTAATATAAAGTTTCATCATCTATGAAGAAATTTAATGAAATATGATTTAATTCTGGATTATTTAGAAAATCATAAAATCCCAGTTTAGAACCATCATCGTATTCAATCAATCTCCAATTATTATTTATTAACGTATCTAAAGGTGTTTGAGCACAAATAATAAAACTCACATTAAAAAAAATAAAAAAATAAAAATATTTCATACGGAATAGTTTAAAAACGAGATGGTTAAATGTACAAAATAATTTTTTAAAGTTGTTTGCATAATGTAATTTTAATTTTGAAATCGGTAATTAAAACAAAAAGAATTCTCAAATTTGTTTTTAGAATTTACCACAATGAAATTTAAACAGCTATATTTTTATCTAACCATTTTAATTTTTTTCAGTTCCTGTTCCAGACAGATATACCAGGTAGAAAAATCTGAATATAAAGCCAATGTTTCTATAGATGAAAATTTACCGGAAGAGGAAGCTTTAAGTAAAATCATACAACCTTATAAACAAAATTTAGATGGGGAAATGAACCGTGTAATTTCTTATACACCAATTGATTTACATAAAAAGGGTTACAATAGCCCGCTGGCCAATTTGAACTGTGACATGGTATTGGAAGAATCCAATTTATTATATGAACCAATTCATCATAAAAAAATTGATATGTGTGTTCTGAATCATGGCGGAATACGTAGAACTTTTACAAAAGGAAATATTACGGTGGGAGATGTTTACGAATTAATGCCGTTTGAAAATCAGGCGCTGATTGTAACTCTTTCGGGTGAGAAAGTGCTCGAAATGGTGGAATTCCTTTCTGAGGCCGGTGTTGGACATCCTGTTTCAGGAATTCGTTTTGTGCCGGGAGATGAAAATTCAATTGAAATCAATGGTCAGAAATTTGACCAAAATCAAAACTATACGGTTGTGACCAATGATTATCTGCAAAAAGGCGGTGACCAGATGAATTTCTTTGCAAATCCGGTGAAAATGGAATTTCTAGATGCTAAATTACGAGACCTGATGCTGAAATATTTTGAAGACCACGATACTATAAAAGTAAATATGGATAAAAGAATTTTGAAATAATGGAAACCCGCAGAGAATTCATCAAAAAAGCCGGAGCAGCTTCACTGCTGACAATGGTTCCGGCTGCAGATTTATTGGCCGGAGATTTACACTCCGTAAAAAAAATAACCATTTTACACACCAATGACCAACATTCCCGGATTGAACCTTTTGAAGTTTCAGATGACCCAACTTACAGCAACAAAGGCGGTTTTGCGCGCCGCGCTCATTTGATTCATCAAATCCGTCAAAAGGAAGAGAATGTTTTATTGCTAGATGCCGGGGACGTTTTTCAGGGAACGCCGTATTTTAATTTTTATGGTGGAGAACTGGAATATAAACTCATGACCCAAATGGGGTATGATGCTTCGACCATTGGGAACCATGAATTTGATAATGGCTTAATTGGCATTAAAAATCAATTACCACACGCGGGATTTGACATTATCTCGTCAAATTATGATTTTTCCAATACTATTTTGGACGGGAAATTCAAGCCTTATCAGATTTATAAAAGAAGTGGAATCAAAATTGGTGTTTTTGCTCTGGGAATTGAATTGCAAGGTTTGGTGGGGAGAGATATGTATGAAGAAACCCGGTATCTTGACCCGATTGAAATTGCCCGGGATATGGTTCAAATTCTCCGAAACGAAAAAAAATGTGATTTGGTCATCTGCCTGTCGCACCTTGGGTATGAATTTTCATATGAGCCGGACAAAGTTTGTGATATTTATCTGGCACAAAAAACTTCCGGAATTGATTTAATCATTGGCGGGCATACACATACTTTTTTACAGGAACCACAAGAATACCAAAACAAAGACGGAAAAACCGTATTGGTCAACCAGGTGGGTTGGGCCGGATTGTTTTTGGGAAGAATTGATTTTTACCTGCAAAATGGAAAAGTCAAAAATTATGCTTCCTATAAATTGAATGATTATGAAATAAATGAACAGTTAGTCTAAATTAATTTTCAGAATCATCTTGAATTTTACTTTCATCTTTTTCCAAAAGAACTTCACCGGGTTGAATTTCAGTGTCTTTACCACCTTTTATGACCACTTCTGTGTGGGCCACCAATACGGCAAAAGAGGAGGGTTTGATTCCTTGGTCATAAAATTTTGCGTGTTCCTTGGTGAATTCGGCCCCAAAATATAAAATAGCGGCAGAGAAATATATCCAAACCAATAAGATGATGACCGAACCTGCCGCGCCAAAAGCACTGGCAGTCGCATTGTATTGTAAATAAAGTGAAATTCCATAGCGGCCGAGCATAAACAAAATCGCCGTAAAGATTGCTCCCCCCATGATGTGTTTTCTTTTGACTTTTGCATCAGGCAGCATTTTGAAGATCAAACCAAATAATACACAAATTACCACAAAGGTAATGCCCGTATTGATCCAATTTAACATATTGATATTCAGATCAGGCAAAAACCTATTCACATAATTCATCAGTAATTGAATGACGGAATTGATGAGCAATGACGCAATCAGGAGAAATCCTAATCCCAATACCATGGAAAAAGAAAGCAAACGATCAAGGATATATTTGAGCCAGCCTTTTTTAGGTTTTGGTTTTACACCCCAAATTTGATTAATGGAATCCTGTATTTCTACAAAAATGGTAGTAGAAGTAAAGATCAAAGTCACAACCCCAATGACAATTCCAATTCCGGATTGCTTCTGCGCACTTATTTTTTCAATGTAGGTTTGAATCTGTAGGGCGACTTCCGCATTGAATAATTGGGTAAGCTCTTCAATTACTTCTGCTTGTGCATTACTCCCCTCAATGTGTTCTCCATAGAAAAAACCAATACACCAAATGACAATCAACAAAAGTGGCCCAATTGAAAAAGTAGTGTAGTAAGCAAGTGAGGCGCTGAGTTTCATGCATTTATCCTCGCCGAAACTAATGGCCGCCCGATAAATTAATTTTGCGATATTTTTCCAATGTTCTATGGTAAACATATTTTGAATCATAATTTTATTTAGGTTTCAATATTGGATATAGGAATTTCACCTTCATCTTTGGATTGATTTTTCATTTTTAAAAAACACATTATAATGAAGCTTATAACAAAAGAAAAACCCATTGCCAAAGCAGAAACCTTCATTCCGTCAGTTAATTCAATAATGAGTCCAAAAATAAATAACCCAAGACATAGAGCGACCTTTTCATATACATCATAGAAACTGAAAAAAGTAGTGTGGTCTTCTGTAGGCGGTAAAAGTTTGGCATAGGTTGACCTTGAAAGTGCCTGAATTCCACCCATTACCAATCCGACCAAACCTGCCATAATGTAAAACTGCATTTCAACGCTTGGGCTTTCACGGTTGATGGTATAACCCAAAATACAAACAAATACCCAAATAAAAATGCCAATCAGCAAAGTGTTTCGGTTTCCTATTTTGCCCGATAAAAATGAAAACAACCAGGCTCCCAAAATGGCCTCAATTTGAATTAAAAGAATGGTCATGATAAGTTTGTCTGTTGTCAACCCAATTTCTTTTTGCCCAAACAAGGCTGCAACCAAAAATATCGTTTGCATTCCCAAACTATAAAAGAAAAAAGAACCAAGGAAGATTCTGAGATGGGAAATTTGTCTTAACTGGTTCCACGTTTTGTATAATTCAGCAAAACTGGATTTTATAATATTTTTAGGTATTTTTTTGTTGTAAATATTGACCGGTAAATGTTTAAATGTGTATTGAGCGCAACTCATCCACCAGATTCCGACCAATACAAAACTTATCCGGGTATAGAGCCCCGGGTTATCTTGCCCGATAACCTGGATCAAAATCAAACAGATAACCAGTAGAATTACAGAACCTATATAGCCGACCATAAATCCCTGCGCGGAAGTTTTGTCGATTTTATCTTCGGTAACGATTTCAGGTAAATAGGCATTGTAAAAAACCATGCTGCCCCAATACCCAATTCCTGCAAGAATGTTCAGCAAAAGTCCTAGCCAAACTTTGTCTGCAGTAAAAAAGAACATGGCCATACAGCTTAGTGAACCTAAATAACAGAAAAATTGGAGAAATTTCTTTTTATTTCCGATGGTGTCTGCAACCGAGCTTAAAACCGGAGAAAGTAAAATCACCACAAAAAAACAGATAGCAAGGGAAAAATTAAAGGCCGATTCGGGGTGGAATCCCATAAATTTTATAGGCTCTCCTGACTTTGCTGTTGTAACGGCTCCATAATAAATCGGAAAAATAGCGGAGGCGATTACAAGCGAATGTACCGAATTTGCCCAGTCGTAAAATTTCCAGGCACTGACAATTTTTTTGTTATTTTTTTGAAGCATTTTTTGTTAAGCGTTTGAGTTAAGCGTCTTCCGAATTTGTCAAGCTAAGATAAGAATGTTCCATATGATGCGAGATTAATTTAATGAAATTTTTTACATACGCTGCTAACTTATCCAAGACATTGTTTGTTTTTCTAAATGCCATTTGCCATTGACTTTTTTGAATAAATATGTTGAGCTTGAACTGCAAAGCATTCCGCAGTTTTCTGTAATTTGTATTATTGCCAATTTTCCATTACTTGATAAAATCGGTAATGATATGGAAGAATTTGAATTGATTTCCCATATTACTTTATCGCCCCTCTTAATTTCTTGAAGCTCGGTCGAACAATCTTGAAGTATCGTTGAAAATTGTTCTTTCCCTTTACTATTTATGAATTTGATTTTGTCAGGTTTGATTTTATTAGATGAACCGAAGTCAGATAAAGTTCCGAATAAATATTGAATTGAATATTGTGACCAAACAGAGGGTTTGTCTGCCGAAGAAAATGAATTAAATAATTCCTTGTTGTAATGTACATAATCTTGTCTATTACAAATTTTCTCAAAGTTTAATTCTGTATCAGAAAATATTTCATTTAAAACTCTATATTTCTTATTTTCAGTATGAAATGAATATAAATAATAACTCAAAACCACGGTGAAAATAATCAATATAATCTTTCTTTTTCTTTTTGACTTTTGCATCCCTTAATTCTTAAATAAATTTTCTAAAAAGGTTCCACAGTTATAAACCGGAATTTCTGAAAAATAAAAATCCGAAGTATCTTCCGTTACAATTATTTCACATCCTGATTGAATGGCCGAATAATATTCCAATCCGTCTTCAAAATCATTAACCTTTGGATCTTTGGTGGTTGACTGAACGGTCTGAAAATCTGTTGAGGTGATTTTCAGCTTTTGGGAAAGCAGGGAGATTTTTTCTTTCGCACGCCGGGTTCCGCTTTTCTTTTCTGCAAAATAAAACGCAATCGCCAGACAAATAGGAGAGGTGTAGATCTGGAATTTAGGATTGTCAGCTAAGCTTACAATCCTTGCCGCATTTGAAAACAACGGATATTGTCTGTTCAACACTGCCACCAGCACATTTACGTCTAAAAATATTTTCATGTGCTTATTTTAACTATTTATCAGGGGTCACATGGAATCTTCGATTTCACTTTTTGGAATCGAAAAATTCAGATTTCATTTTTTTGCGCGAAACCGGTTTTCCGTATTCCGGGCGTTCTTCTGCCACCATATTTACCCAGTCGGCAATGGGAAGCTCTTCTAAGTTTTTGTAGTTTTCAGAAGTCATCTGCCGGTAAATAAATTCTGTAAGCCGTGACAGGCTGATGTTGTTTTCTGCCGCAAATTCTTTGGCTTCTTTGATGATTTGCTTGTCAAATGACAAAGTGATTTTCGCGTCCATGATTTCATTTTATTTAAGTTGTACGACAAAGATAGAAATTTTATACGTATGAGTAATTAATTCTTATTAAAAATATTTTTTTTTACAGATACTTTTCAGACATTTTAATTGGTGATTCACAACTTCTTTGCCTACTTTTGCATACCAAATAAACAAAAAATGACAACGGATTATTATAAAATAGAAGAATTACTAACAGAAGAAAATAAGCTAGTTCAACAAAGCGTGCGCGAATTTGTCAACCAGGAAATAAAGCCTGTAATAGACGAAGCTGCGCACAACCATACAGATCTTCCCGGGCTGATGCCAAAACTTGGGGCGATTGGCGCCTTGGGTCCATACATTCCGGAAGAATATGGAGGGGCAGGATTGGATCAGATTTCTTATGGATTGATCATGCAGGAACTGGAAGCTGGTGACAGCGCCGTACGTTCCGCAGCATCGGTTCAGTCTTCATTGGTCATGTACCCGATTTATACCTTTGGTTCGGAAGAGCAAAAAAGAAAATATTTACCCAAACTCGCAACCGGAGAAATGGTAGGTTGCTTCGGGTTAACTGAACCTAATCATGGTTCCAATCCGTCCGGGATGGAATCAAAAGTCGTTGACAAAGGTTCTCATTATGTATTGAACGGAGCTAAAATGTGGATTACCAATTCTCCGATTGCGGACATTGCAGTTGTTTGGGCGAGAGATGAAGATGGGAAAATCCGCGGATTGATTGTAGAACGGGGAATGAAAGGGTTTTCAACCCCCGAAACACACGATAAATGGTCGCTTCGTGCTTCCAAAACCGGAGAACTGGTTTTTGAAAACGTAGAAATTCCGAAGGAGAATGTGTTACCAAATGTAAGCAGTTTAAGAGGTCCATTGTCTTGTTTGAATTCTGCTCGTTACGGAATTTCATGGGGCGTAATCGGTGCAGCGATTGATTGTTATGAAGTCGCATTGAAATATTCGCTTGAGAGAAACCAATTTGGAAAACCGATTGCATCATTCCAGTTGCAACAAAAAAAATTGGCCGAATTCATTACCGAAATCACCAAAGCGCAATTGTTGGCCTGGAGATTGGGAACATTGAAAAATCAGGACAAAGCAACGCCGGCACAGATTTCAATGGCAAAAAGAAATAATGTTCACATGGCATTGACCATAGCACGAGAATCCCGTCAAATCTTAGGAGGGATGGGTATCGTGGGAGATTATCCAATGATGCGTCATGCGGCGAATTTAGAATCGGTGATTACATACGAAGGCACGCATGACATTCATTTGCTGATTACCGGAAACGACATTACCGGAATTAATGCTTTTGAATAAAAAATAAATTGTATCAAGTATCAGGTAGCAAGACACAGGAAAAACTTACTACTTGATACTTACTACTTGATACTTCATCAAAAATGAAAGAAATACAAATTCTCCTTCCCAAAATGGGCGAAAGTGTAATGGAAGCTACCATTACCGACTGGCTGAAAAATCCGGGTGATAAAATTGCCAAGGACGAATTGTTTGTGACCATCGGTACGGACAAAGTCGACAGCGATTTACCTTCAGAATACGAGGGGATTCTCAAAGAAATTCTGGTTCAGGAAGGAGAAGAGGTGAAGGTCGGTCATCCGATTGCGATTATGGAAGTTTCGGCCGATACGATTGTTCATTCACAAAAATTCGAAACCGAGAAAACTGAAGTAATTTCAACTGAAACGAATGTTGAATTATTGGAAACCAAATCTTTGGATGGAAAATCTTTCTTATCTCCGGTTGTTCGAAGGATTGCAGCTGAGAACGGATTGGAAATCGAAGATTTGAAACAAATTCAGCCCACGGGAGAGAACGGAAGAATCCGTAAAGTTGATATTCTCAAATATTTAAAAAAGGACGAGAAACCCATTCAGCAAAAAGTTTCCGCAAAATTAAACCTGAATATTCAAGCCGAAGACAAAGTCGAATCCTTGCCGAGAATTCGTCAGATTGCAGCGGAACATTTGCAAAGTTCGTATCAGATCATTCCGCACGTAACGACCTTTTCAGAAGTGAATGTGACAAAGCTGGTTAGCCATCGCGAAAAAATCAAGGACGATTTTCAAAAAGAAAATGGAGTAAAAGTAACCTATACACATTTTATTATGAAGGCGGTTATCGATACGTTGAAAGAATTTCCGAAATTCAATGCCTGGATGAACGAAGATGAATTAATCATCAAAAGCGACATCAATTTAGGGTTTGCAACCGCTTTGCCCGATGGAAATTTAATCGTTCCAAACATAAAGAAAGTCAATGAGATGAACTTGAAAGAAATCATTGAAAATGTAAATTTGATTGGTAATAATGCAAAATCAAACAAATTGAAATCAAATGACATTCAGGACACGACGTTTACGGTTAGTAATACAGGTATTTTTGGAAGTCTGATGGGAACACCAATTATCTCCCGTCCGCAGGTTGCCGTTTTGGCTTTGGGTGAAATTCGTTCCGGAGCAGGTGTAATTGAAGTGAATGGCAGAGAAGAATTAGCCGTATGCAAAATGATGATGCTTTCGCTTTCTTATGACCACAGGGTAATTGACGGCGCTTTGGCTTCGCAGTTCTTATCTTCATTAAAGAAAAAATTAGAAGAAGCCGGGAAATAATATTTTTAGATCTTTATAAATTCTCCACTTATTGTATTCTATTTCCTGATCTGGCTTTCAAAAATAAATCTCATTTGGATGATTTGAAATTCAATCTTTGGTATATCAAATTAACTTCTCATAAAAAATACCATAGTTTACTCAAATATAAATGTAGATTTTAGATAAAAACTACAAATAAATTTGTTAAAAATTTTATAATTTTTTAAATTAGTGCTTATAACCATTCTTAAACCCAAATAGCATGAAGAAAAAATACCCCTTAGTACTTATTTTTTTATGTTTAATTTGTACGTTATCCGCTCAAAATTATTATTACTATAAAGGACAAAAACAGAATTTGGCTTTAGACAAGTCAGGGTTTGATGTTTTTGTAAACAATAATTTCCAAATAGGAAATTATAATAATTTGAAACCATTTGTATTAACTCAGATATCATCAAATGAAAAATTTGCAACGCTTGATTTTATAAGCAACCCAACGGATGTTGAGTATTTTTCAAAAATTAATGAATTAAAGTCGAACGTAAATTTATTATCTATACAGCCAAGATTTATTTCATCTGATGGCGATACTTTGAGACTGTCGAATTATTTATTTGTAAAATTAAAATCAAGTAGTGATGTTTCTATTTTACAGAATATTGCAAATTCAAAAAATTTTACTATCGTGGGTCCTAATCAATTTATGCCGATGTGGTATAAATTGAAATGTGATAAAAACACTTTGAGAAATTCATTGGAGATTTCAAACTATTTATCTGAAACGGGATATTTTGTGGCTTCAAACCCTGATTTTTTAAGTAGTAACGATGAAAAAAATATACAATCTTCTGCTTCATCTAATTCTGCTACGGAAAATTGTGCTAATGATCCTAATTTTGGAGATTTATGGGGATTGCAAAATTCTGTAAATCCGGGTATAGATATTGATATTTGCAATGCATGGACAATTTCTGAAGGTGAGAATGTAAAAGTTGCAGTTTTAGACTCAGGAATTGAATTAAATAATCAAGATTTAATCACTAATATTCTTTTTAGTTATGATACCGTTTCTGGGAGTTCGCCAAGTCAAGTTTATTATCCACATGGGACTCAGGTTGCTGGAGTAATTGGAGCTATTAAAAATAACAATTATCAAATTGTGGGAGTAGCTCCGAAATCCAAATTACTTTCAATTAGTTCTTTACTTGATAATAGATATTTAAGTGATGTAGAGTTAAGAGCTGATGGGATTAATTGGGCCGTACAAAATGGTGCAGATATCATTAATAATTCCTGGTATTCAAGATACTTCTCAGATATGCTGGACGATGCAATTGAAAATGCTTTAACCAATGGAAGAAATGGATTGGGTACAATAATCGTTTTTGCATCTGGTAATTCATCAAAACCACTTAATCCAACTTCTTTCGGAGTTAAATATCCTGCAATTCGAATAAAGACATAACGGTTGTGGGAGCAATAGGAATTGATGGTTATCGTGCAACAAATTTTTCTTGTTATGGGGAAGAATTAGATGTTGTTGCGCCGGGAGTTGATATATTATCAACTTCAACTAATAATGAATTAGTCTCTAGTTCAGGGACATCTTTAGCCGCTCCTCATGTAGCGGGTATTTGTGCCTTAATATTATCTGTTAATCCTTGCTTAAGTGTAAAACAAGTCAATGATATTGTTGAACGAACAGCACAAAAAGTAGGAAATTATTCTTACGTAAATACTAATTTGAGGCCAAACGGAAATTGGGACAGCGAAATGGGTTATGGTTTGGCAAATGCTTTCGAAGCAGTTAAACTGGCGCAGCAGATGAATTCTCAAACCTTGGATTTATACATTAAAGATTCTTCTGATGATTTTGGATTAGAGCCTAATACTACAACACCTTATATGTGGGTAAGCAATAATATTTGGGTAAGAAATGAAAACGATAACGGGTTGGAGCATCAAAATCCTGATTATTCTGCAAACGGAAATCCTAATTATGTAAAAATAAGAGTAATCAACAAAAGTTGCCAGACGTCAGAAGGAAACGAAAAATTAAAACTCTATTGGGCAAAAGCAGCTACTGATTTAACTTGGCCAAATCACTGGGACGGTAGCATGACTGTCTATAATCCGAATATAAATCAGAATATTCCGTTAGGTGGTGAAATTGGCACCTTGAATATTCCCGTACTCCAACCCGGTCAGGAAACCATACTTTCTTTTCCTTGGGTAGTGCCCAATCCGAGTGATTATGAAAACATAAATTCCGAACCTTGGCATTTTTGTTTGTTATCCCGCATTGTATCTGAAAATGATCCGATGGCATCTCCCGAAATCTGGAATGTAAATACAAATACGAAAAACAACAATAACATTGCCTGGAAAAATGTGACAGTTGTAGATGTTCTTCCAAATAATGTGATTGGCGGCGTAATAGCTGTGGGAAATCCTTTTGATACACCAAGAACATTCTATTTGGAAATGGTAAAAGAAGACCTCGAAACAGGAAAGCCAATCTATGAGGAAGCAGAAGTGAGCATCAAGATGGACAACATATTATATTCAGCATGGGAAAGAGGAGGGAAAGAAGCTCAACTAATTGACCCAACGTCGGATGAAAAAAAGAAAATAGTCAAAGGAAACAATGTGATTTTAGACAATCTCTCATTCAATCCAAATGAAAGGGGAACCCTCTTTCTTTCTTTTAATTTTCTCACTGAAGAGCTTACTGGAAAAAACAATTATCGTTACCATGTCATCCAAAAAGATGCCAATACAGGGGAAATTATAGGAGGAGAGACATTTGTCATAAATAAAAATCCGAGAGCCATTTTTCAAGCAAATGCCGGTGATACGCGCATGGTCAATCTAAACGAATCAATAACTTTAAACGCTGAAGATATTAACGAACCTGCAATTTACAACTGGTACGATAGCGAAGGAAATCTTATTTTTGAGGGGAAAGACTTACACATAAGTAATGCAGTTGCTAAAAAATATAAATTGGAAGTAATTTCATCTTTAGACGGTTTTAAAGATTATGCTGAAGTATCTGTGCAATTAAACCCAAGTTTGATTGAGAGTATTGTGCCAAATCCGGCAACCAATAATATTTTTGTAAATTACAGAATCAATGACTCTACATCGGCTTATCTGATGATTATTGGTTATAATAATTCTATATCCAATAATTATATTTTGGATATGGATTTAAACCAAACCAATATCAATGTCAGCAATTACCCAATCGGCTATTATACTGTAACGTTAGTTGTAAATGGCGAAATTGTTGACTCCAAAACATTAATCAAACAATAACATAAAAATTTCATATTATGAGAACACTAATAATTGCATTTCCCCTTTTTATTTCAAATCTTGTTTGTGCTCAATACATTACAGGTTTAAGTGTTACGCAAAATGGCGAAAACCAAATAAAGACCAATTTAAAAGTTTATCTGCCCAATTGGGGAGAATTTGATAGTTATACCACAAATGTTGAACAAAATACAATTACTCTTTCCGTTTGCTATTACATGTCAGGCGCAACAGTTATTACCAATCTTGAAAATGATTTTTATATAGACATTCCCGAAAATGGCACTTACACCTTAATTGCAAACATATATTTACTTGGCGAAACTTCGTGTGATTATGAAAATTTAGAGGACACCGCATCGCTTAGTTTTACTACACCGATTGAAGGAACAATTTCACTCGGCTCAAACGAATTGGGAAGCTTTGGGAAAAGTGTAGAACTTTATCCAAATCCCGTAAAAGATATACTAAATATTCGTACAGACTTAAAAATCAAACAAGTAAACGTATATGATTCATCCGGGAAATTAACATTAATTAAAAATGAAAATTTCTCAACAATAAACACATCGGGTTTTGAAAATGGTATTTATTACCTCAAAATTTTGACGGATGACAAAACCATATTTAAAAAATTTATAATTAAGAATTAATTAAATTTTAACCTTTTCTACATTCAATAGAAAAAACCACAAACTAAAATTAGAAAAATAATTTACAAGCATAATCTGCAATCATTTCAGAAATCGTACTTTTGTGAACATTCAAAATAAAAAATGGATTACAATACAACAAGAGAAAATTTAATCATTCCCGAATACGGTCGTCACATCCAAAAAATGGTGGATTATTGTATGTCGTTGGCAGATGAAAAAGAAAGAAATGAATTTGCAGAAATCATCATAGATGTGATGGGCGAATTAAATCCACACCTTCGGGACATTCCTGATTTTCAACATAAACTTTGGGATCAATTATTTATCATGTCTAAATTTCAATTAGATGTAAAATCACCTTATCCGATTCCCACTCAAGCTGAGGTATACAGCAAGCCTAATAAAATAGCTTATCCAAAAGAAGAATACAAATACAAATATTATGGTAAGAACATTCGCAGGATGATCAGTGTAGCCTTGACCTGGGAAGGCGATAAACAGGAAGGGCTGGTCATGGTGATTGCGAACCATATGAAAAAATGTTATTTAATTTGGAACAAAGACACGGTAGATGACAAAACCATATTTGACCATCTCTTCGAATTGTCTGACGGCAAAATCGATTTAAGAAACAGTGGGGAAGAACTGCTGTCTGGCGAACGCTTACAAGTGAACCAAAACAACAATTCTGCAAAACGTAAAAACAATAAAAACAACCGTAGCAAACAAAAATATAAATAATTCGGGAAGATGTCAGTATTTCAAATCAGAGGAGGAAATCGTTTAAGCGGCGAAATTATTCCGCAAGGAGCCAAAAATGAAGTACTTCAGATTCTCTGTGCCGTTCTGTTAACAAATGAAGAAGTACGGATAAAAAATATTCCAGATATACGCGATGTGAACCGTTTAATTGAAATCCTGGAAGATTTAGGTGTTAAAATCCATAAAAACGGAAAAGGAGATTTTACTTTTCAGGCAGATGAAATTCACATCGATTATCTACAAAGCAAAGAATTCAAAAAAGATGGAGCAGCCTTACGCGGCTCTATTATGCTGGTTGGCCCCTTATTGGCTCGGTTTGGAAAAGCTTATATTCCCAAACCGGGAGGTGACAAAATAGGACGGCGAAGGTTGGATACGCATTTTCAGGGATTTATCAATTTAGGTGCGAAATACAGATTTGAAGAAGACGAAGATTTTTATGGAGTAGAAATTGATGAGTCGAAAGGCTTGAACGGTGCTTATATGTTATTAGAAGAAGCTTCCGTTACAGGTACCGCCAATATTTTGATGGCGGCCGTTTTGGCAAAAGGAAAAACAATCATTTATAATGCTGCTTGTGAACCCTATCTGCAACAATTATGTAAAATGCTGATAAGGATGGGGGCAAAGATTGAAGGTGTAGGTTCCAATTTACTCACGATTGAAGGAGTAGAGGAATTAACGGGAACCGAACATACCGTTTTGCCCGATATGATTGAAATTGGAAGCTGGATTGGACTGGCGGCAATGACCAAGTCAGAATTGACCATTAAAGATGTTTCCTGGGAAAATCTGGGAATCATACCAGAAGTATTCAGAAGGTTAGGAATTCAGGTGGAAAAAAGCAATGACGATATCATCATTCCGGCTCAGGAACATTATAAAATACAAAAATTCATGGATGGCTCCATCCTTACGGTTTCAGATGCACCCTGGCCGGGTTTCACACCAGACCTGTTAAGCATAGTCCTGGTTATAGCTACACAAGCAAAAGGAAGTGTTTTGGTGCACCAGAAAATGTTTGAAAGCCGTTTGTTTTTTGTTGATAAATTGATTGATATGGGCGCCCAGATTATTTTGTGCGACCCGCATAGAGCAACCGTTATCGGTTTGAATCATGAAACGCCTCTTCGGGGAACAACAATGAGTTCACCCGATATACGAGCAGGAATTTCATTGCTGATTGCAGCACTTTCAGCAAAAGGAAAAAGTATTATACACAATATAGAACAAATTGACAGAGGTTACGAACAAATTGACACAAGGTTGCGTGCCATAGGCGCCGATATAATTCGGGCTTAATTTTTGTTCACCGTAAATCTCTAAAATAGACCTATGCAAGAGTTTTTTGATTTTATTGCAAATTTTGTGAGTCGCCCGGACAAGGTGCTGATGGAATTTATCAATAATTACGGAAACTGGATTTACGTATTTTTATTCTTCATTATTTTTGCTGAAACGGGACTGATTATCGCATCTTTTATCATGCCCTTTTTACCGGGTGATGCGCTTATTTTTGCTGTAGGAATGATTGCCGCAAATGACCAGCAACACCACCTGCATATTGAATACATAATTCCTATATTGATGGCTGCCGCCATATTGGGCGATACGTTAAACTATTACATTGGAAGCCGTTTTGGAAACTGGCTTTTGGCACGCCCGGGAAAATTTTATATACAGCCGCAACACATACAAAAGGCAACAGACTTTTTTAATGAACATGGCAAAAAGGCCATCATCATAGCCCGGTTTATGCCTGTGGTCCGAACCATTATACCTTTTATTTGCGGTACCACCAGGCTGAAATACAGGACTTTCATAACCTATAGCTTTATAGGGGCTGTCTTGTGGGTAGGGGTGATTTCTATGCTGGGGTATTTTTTAGGCGGATTTAAATTTGTCCAGAATAATTTAGAGTTTTTCATATTCGGAATTATAATTGCAGCCAATCTGCCATTAATTATCCGCATTATCAAGGCACAGTTCACAAAAAATAAGTCCTGATGAAGAGGTTTGGATTAATAGGGAGAAATATTTCTTATACATTTTCAGAAAAATATTTTGCCGAAAAATTCAAAACCGAAAATATAACAGATTCCACGTATGAAATTTTTGACTTGCAAGATATTTCTGCAATTGAAAAATTAATCCAAAATAAAAACTTGAAGGGATTCAATGTGACAATTCCTTACAAAGAGCAGATTCTCCCTTATTTAGATGAATTAAGCAAGGAAACAATTGAAATAGAGGCAGTTAATTGCGTAAAGATTCAAAACGGAAGAAAAATAGGCTTTAACACAGACGTTTACGGGTTTGAAGAGTCATTGAAGCCATTGCTCGAACCACATCATCAGAATGCTTTGATTTTGGGAGACGGAGGAGCCGCAAAAGCAGTTTGTTTTGTATTAGCGAAATTGAATATTCCCTATAAAACGGTCAGCAGGAAGGGTATCTTCAATTATGAAGACTTAACCAGAGAAGAAATTGAAAATCATCAAATCATCATCAATTGTACACCTGTAGGGACTTTTCCGGAGGTCAATGATGCACCAAAGATTCCTTATGAATTTTTGACAAAAAAACACCTACTGTACGATTTGATTTACAATCCTGTAAGCACCCGGTTTCTTCTGTTTGGAGAACAAAAAGCTGCGAAAACCAAAAACGGACTGGAAATGTTGAGGTTGCAGGCAGAAAAATCCTGGGAAATTTGGAATAGCCCTTTGTAAATAGCGATTGATTTATTAGTTTTGTTTCATACAAAAAGAAACACGTTATGACCACTGAATTGGATAACCTGCACAACGATGCAGACGGAATAAATGAAAATAATTTTAATTCTCAGGAAAATTCAGGAGAATCTACTGAAAGTGAAGGGGATAAGCAAAATTCTGAGAGCGAAGATGCTACTGTCTCAGAGTCTGATGAAGTAAATGCTCCTGCCTCCGAAGATTCTGATAATTATAAAGTGGATGAACAGCCAGAAGAACCAGAAGAAGAGGAAGAAGTTGTTCAGGAAGAAATCCCTTTTAAAAGTTATGATGAATTTTCACTCCCTGTTTTGATTGGCGAAGCAAAAGATTTGCTGAAAAACCATCCGGCACGTAAATTAAGAGAACATTTTAGCCAGATTCGGGATGCGGCAAAAAAAATAATTGATGAAGATGAGGCCGCCAAAAAAGAAACTTTTATTGAAGAAGGAGGAGAACCCTTGGACTTTCATTATGACAATCCTTTGCGCCGTGAATTCAATGTGGTTTACAATGATTTCAGAAAACAATTAGATGCCTTTTATAAAGAACAGGAAAAAGAACAACAAGAAAACCTGAAAGAGCGCCTTCAGATTATAGATGAGTTAAAAGCACTTTATATGGAGCCAAATGATGAAAGCTCCAACATATTCAGTAAGTTTAGAAAAATCAAAACCAGTTGGCACAATGCGGGACAAATCCCAAAAGCGCAGGCTGGGAATGTATTCAGAACTTATTTTCATCATTTAGATAATTTTTACGAATACCTTGATTTAAATAAGGAGCTACGTGAAATGGATTATGCACACAACCTCCAAGTTCGCGAGTCCATCATCAAACGGGCAGAGGAATTAGTTGAAGAAGAAAATGTTCAAAAAGCATTGAATGAGCTTCAATACCTCCACAGGCTTTGGAAAGAAGAGGCTGTTCCTGTAGCAGAAGATTTGCGAGAGCCTACCTGGCAGAAATTCAAAGAACTTACACATAAAATTCATGATAGAAAATCTGAATTAGGTGAAAAAATAAAAGCCGAACAAGAAGAAAACCTGAAGAAGAAACAGGAAATCCTTGAACAAATTCAGGTGCTTACTGAAAACGCAGCCAACAAGTCACATGGTGAATGGCAGTCAGGCATCAAAAAACTAAACGCATTACGCGAAAATTTCCTTGCTATAGGCCGGGTGCCGAGAGAAGAGAATCAAAAAATGTGGGACGCGTTCAAGAATGCTACAAGAGATTTTAATCACCATAAAAATGAATTTTATAAATCTCTTAAATCCGAACAACAGGAAAATCTTGAGAAGAAACAAGAACTGCTACGCATAGCAAAAGAACATGCTGAAAGTACGGATTGGAATAATTCCGTTCAGGTTATCAAAAAAATACAATCAGATTGGAAAAAAATCGGCCATGTTCCACGAAAATATTCAGATTCGATTTGGAAAGAATTTAAAAACGCCTGTAATGAATTTTTTGATCGTTACAAGGAAAGGAACAATCAATTCAATCAGGAATTTGAAGATAATCTAGTAAAGAAAGAAGCATTGCTGGAAGAGGTGAAAAACTTTGTGACCACAGATGATGCCCAGAAAGACCTTGACGCCATCAATGAATTCAATGTGCGTTGGAACAGTATAGGGAAAGTTCCTTCGGCAAAAATTTCCATCAATAACGATTTCAACAAAACAATTGGAGAACTGGTAAAATCATTAGGATTATCTCAAAATGAAATTCAGGATTTTAAAATGGCTTCTTTGGTAGATCAAATCAAATCCGGACATGATGAAAGGCTGCTTGATGATGAAATCCGTAAAGCAAGAAAAACAATTGATGAGCTTGAAAAAGAAATCAATCAATTGGAAACAAACATAGGTTTCTTTGCCAATGCCGACGAAAACAATCCATTGTTGAAAGACGTTTACAGACAGATTGAAGAAAAGCGTTCCCGCTTGACAGATACCGAAATCCGATTGAGGAAGCTGCACAGAATTGACTTTGAAGAAGAGTCAAATGATTCTGAGCCGGCAGAGGGTTCCGGTGAAATCGAAGAATAAAAATAAACTTGAAATTGATAAATTACACCTGACAGATTTTTAATCCTGTCAGGTGTTTTTCTTAAAATTAGAATGACAAATTTTGACGAACAAATGATGCATCGCTGCATAGAGTTAGCCCAAAACGGATTTGGAACAACCTATCCAAATCCCATGGTGGGTTGTGTGATTGTTCATCAAGAAAAAATCATTTCGGAAGGCTGGCATAAAAAATCAGGTGAGCCACATGCAGAAGTGAATGCCATTCAAAAAATTTTCAATAAAGAGATTCTCAAAAATTCCACTTTGTATGTTTCACTTGAGCCTTGCGCTCATCAAGGAAAAACACCCCCGTGTGCGGATTTGATTATCAGCCACAACATTCCGAAAGTTGTAGTGGGAACTAAGGATCCGTTTGCAAAAGTGAATGGCCTGGGGATTCAGAAAATGAAAAATGCGGGAATAGAGGTTGTAACGGACGTGTTGGAGGAAGAATGCAGACAATTAAACAAACGGTTTTTTACCTTTCATAAAGAAAAACGACCTTATGTCATTTTGAAATGGGCGCAGACTGCCAATGGCCTCATGGCAACTGAAGAGGGCGAACAAAAATGGATTACAAATGAATTTTCAAAACAACTTGTACACAAATGGAGAACGGAAGAGCAAGCGGTTTTGGTAGGAACCAATACGGCGAAATCCGATAATCCGCAATTAAGTGCAAGGTTATGGGGTGGAACACAACCCGTTCGGTTGGTATTAGACAAAGAATTAAAATTGAACTCTGCATTAAACTTATTTGACGGAAGCCAGCGAACGATAGTTTTTACCAAGAAAGAAGCAATGAATCAGCCGAATTTGGAATTTATTCAAATACCATTTGACTCAGATTTACCAGAAGTAATTTTGCAGAAATTATACGAATTGGAAATACAATCGGTTATCATAGAAGGAGGGAAAACAACGTTAGAAACATTCGTAAAAAAACATTTATGGGATGAGGCAAGGGTGTTTACTTCATCAACACGTTGGGAGGCAGGAGTTAAATCTCCTGAATTAAATGGAAAGTTAATCAATACCGAAACGATAGCCTCAGACAGGTTAGAGATTTTTGTCCAATGAGCTTTTCCTACCAAACCATATCAAATCCGGTGGAAGAAATTGCATTCAAAGAAAAGGGAAGTAAATTCATAAGCTTTGCTTTTCCTTTACAAAATGAAAAAGAAGCGAAAGATAGGCTTGACCAGCTCTGGGGAAAATATCCTGATGCGACACATATTTGTTACGCATACCGTTTGGGGATTGAAGGTGAGAAGTACAGAGTAAACGATGACGGAGAGCCTTCCGGCAGTGCTGGTCTGCCCATTTACAATCAGATCGTTTCCAAAGAAATTACCAACGTTCTTGTGGCTTCGGTGAGGTTTTACGGTGGAACAAAATTGGGTGTTTCGGGATTAATAAAGGCGTACAAACTTTCGGCGCAAATGGTGTTGGATGAATCTGAAATTGTAGAAAGACATTTAACTGTAAGAGTAAAATTCGAATTCTCTTATGAAGATCAGGGAGGCGTCATGCGCAACATTGACAAATCAAATGCAGAAGTGATTTCAACCGAATTTACGGAAAAATGTATAGTGGAGGTTAGTATAAAAAAAGACAATCTTGAGAACTTTCTTTCTGTTTTTGAACCATTGTACAATGTTAAAATAATAGTCTTAGGTTAGCTCCTGTAATGCTTTCACCAAGTATTCAGGGCAGCGGACGGGTTTTCGGGTTTTCATATCCACAAAAGCCAATGTAGAAGCCCCCGTTGTCAACAACTCCTGTTTTTCATTATAGATTTCATAAGTGAACACAATACGTACACCTTTTGGAATTTCTTGCAGAATCGTCTTTACCGACAACAGCTCATCATAGTACGCCGGTTTTATAAATTTAAACTCTAATTCTGTAACGGGGAGCATAATTCCTTTGTCTTCCAGCTCTTTATAAGGAAGCCCTATTTCCCTAAAAAACTCTACACGTGCCACTTCACAATAAGTAGCATAATTCCCATGGTAAACCACACCCATTTGGTCAGTTTCGCCGTATCTTACACGAATTGAAAATATTGAAGAAATCATGTTAAAGCATTACTTAAATTCAATACAAAGATATTTTTAAAAAGTCAATACCCTTTAGGTTTTTTTTACTAAAAAATTGTTAGCATTTTTGTTTTAGGAAAAAATCTACTACTTTAGTAGACGTTACAAAAAATACACTAACTGAAACTCAATTTAAGATATAAAAATCATTATGGGAAAAACTGCAGAATCGGTTTGGAAAAATTGTTTAAAATTTGTCAAAGATAATATTCAGGAACAAGCTTTCAAAACTTGGTTTTCACCCATTCACCCGATTAAACTAAACGAAAACGTTTTGACCATTCAGGTACCCAGCAAGTTTTTTTATGAATGGTTGGAGGAGCATTACATTAAATTATTGAAAATTGCCTTGCAAAAGGAATTAGGCAAAGACGCAAAATTGGTTTATAGTATTGTAATGGATCAAAAGTATTCAGGCAAAGACCCGTATACAGTAAAAATACCGAGTTCCAATAGAGAAAGAATTCAACCACAGGAAGTAGATGCGCCACTTGCAATTGACAGCAAAAAGGTAAAAAATCCATTTATCATTCCGGGGTTGCAAAAAATTAAAATTGATTCCCAGCTTAACACAAGCTATAACTTTAATAATTTTATAGAAGGGGAAACCAACCGTTTAGCCCGTTCGGCAGGAAAAGCGGTGGCCAAAAGACCCGGGGGGACCTCATTCAATCCATTGTTCATTTACGGTGGAGTAGGGCTGGGCAAAACACATCTTGCCCATGCGATTGGGTTAGAAGCAAAAGAAAACCATCCGGACAAAACAGTATTATATGTTTCTACCGATAAGTTTACCCAACAGTTTATAGACGCAGTTCAGAGTAATAATAGAAATGATTTCATTCATTTTTATCAAATGATTGACATTCTCATTGTGGATGACGTACAATTGCTTTCCGGTAAAAAAGGAACACAAGATGCTTTTTTCCATATATTCAATCACCTTCACCAGCGTGGAAATCAGATTATTTTAACTTCAGATAAAGCACCGGCTGATATTCAGGATATGGAGCAAAGATTGATTTCACGTTTCAAGTGGGGGCTTTCTGCAGATTTGCAGACACCGGATTTTGAAACCCGCCATGCAATCCTGAAGCATAAGACAGAGAAAGACGGAATTGAATTGAAGGATGAAATTTTGGAGCATATTGCCAAAAATATCAAAACCAATGTACGTGAGTTGGAGGGGTGTTTAAATTCAATCATTGCACAAGCAACACTTAACAAAAAAGAAATTACGCTGGAACTTACACAAAAAACCCTGGCTAATTTCATCAACAATACACGTAAAGAAATTTCGATTGATTATATCCAGCGGCTGGTTTGTGATTATTTCAAAATACCGGTGGATCAAATCCAATCTAAAACCCGTAAAAGAGATGTAGTTCAGGCACGACAACTGGCCATGTTTTTTGCCAAAAAATACACCAAAGCCTCATTGTCGAGCATTGGCTCTCAAATTGGAAACCGTGACCATGCTACTGTGCTTCACGCTTGCAAAACCGTGAGGAATCTTTCTGAAACCGATAAAGTATTCAGGGGGTACGTTGAAGATTTAAACAGGAAAATCTCTGTAGAATAAATCAATTACATGAAAATCTTAATGGTTTGTTTGGGAAATATCTGCCGGTCTCCATTGGCAGAAGGTATTTTGCGTTCTAAGCTCGGTGAAAATTTCATTGTAGATTCTGCAGGAACAGGAAAGTGGCATATAGGAAAATCTCCTGATAAACGGTCGGTTTCAATTGCTCAAAAATACGGACTTGATATAAGTTCTCAAAAAGCCAGACAATTCAGAAAAGAAGATTTTGATGAATTTGACTTAATTTTCGTAATGGACGATTCCAATTATGCAGATGTTATTTCCCTGACGGATTCTGAAGAACATAAATCAAAAGTCAGGTTAATTTTAAGCGAATTGAATGATCAGGGTAATCTGAATGTACCTGATCCATATTATGGTGGAGACGATGGTTTTGAGATTGTTTATCAACTTCTCAATGATGCTACAGATGAATTTATCACGAAATTAAACCAAAATGAAATCATCTAAATTATATTTAATTCCAACCCTGTTGGGAAATGATGATTTTGAGAAATGCATCCCCGCTCATAACTTAAAGATAATTGATGAAATCAGGACTTTTGTAGTGGAAAATGAAAAATCGGCAAGAAAATTCATCAAAACAATTTTACCTCAAAAAAAGCAATCAGAGCTTGAAATTTACATTTTGGATAAAAATACTTCGGATGAAGAACTGGCTGAATTGGTTAAATTATTTGAGAAAAATGAAGACTTAGGGATACTTTCAGAGGCAGGGCTTCCGGCGGTTGCCGACCCCGGGGCGAAACTTGTGAAGTCAGCTCACCAAAGAAAAATTCAGGTCATTCCGCTCATAGGGCCTTCTTCTATTTTACTTGCATTAATGGGATCTGGTATGAATGGTCAGCGGTTTATGTTTCATGGCTATTTGCCTATTGATAAACCCGAAAGAAAAAAAGCAATTCAAAAACTTGAATCTGAAAGCAGAAAAAATGGTTGTACCCAAATTTTTATGGAAACGCCTTACAGAAATAATCAGCTGTTGGACGACTTGATTAAAAACTGTCATCCTTCCACCTTGATTTGTGTTGCTTCCAATTTGACGATGGAAGATGAGTTTATTCATACGCAGACAGCAAGGGAATGGGCCAAAAAAAAGACGGACTTTCATAAAAAGCCCGCCATATTTTTATTGGATTCTAATTGATTTAATTGCCTTCTGTTTCGGGAGCCTGCCCGATCAATTCCATAAACTCATCTAGCTTAGGAGTAATGATAATTTGTGTACGACGGTTCTTTGCTCGCCCTGCATCTGTAGCATTGGTAGCAATAGGATTGTATTCACCTCGTCCACCGGCAGTCAAACGCTTAGGATCAACCCCATGTTCGTTTTGCAATGCCTGAACAACAGATGAAGCACGAAGTGTACTTAAATCCCAGTTGTTTCTAATGTTTGGCTTGTTGATTGGAACATTGTCTGTATTACCTTCTATCAACACATCATAATCTTTATAATCTTTGATGATTTTGGCAATTTTAGACAAAGTTTCATTTGCGGCAGAGCTGATTTCATAGCTTCCTGATTTATAAAGCATATTATCGGAAAGAGAAATATAAACCACTCCTTTCAATACCTGAACATCAACTTCTTTCAAATCTTCCCGACTCAAAGAACGGGTCAGATTGTTGGTCAATACCATGTTCAAAGAGTCATTCTTTCTGGTAATTTCAGTTAAATGTTTGATGTATTTATTGGACGCATTGATTTCGTCTACCAATTTTGAAATATTTGCCCCCCCTTGCTTGTTACCCGCCAAACATTCAGTCAGGGCAGCTTGTAAACCTGCCAAATTACTTCTTTCAGCAGAAATCTGGTCTTCCAGACTACTTACGCGAGATTTGGCAGCAGCCAATTCAGTTTGGCACCCCTGGTTTTCTGCATAAACACTATTGAATCTGTTTTGTAACTCATCAAATTTCTTTTGAGGCACACAGCTTGTCAACATAACAGCAGCTAAGGCTGCTACTGATAAAATGGATAATTTCATAAAAAAATTTATTATTATACTTCAGTTATAACGTTAAATTGCAGGTTTTAGTTTGTGGTTCGGCAATGAGGAAAAATTTCAGGAAATTAATCCTGAAATTTTTAATTTTGATTATCCTTGTGGCGGAATGTACAATACCTGTCCCGGATAAATTTTGTCCGGATCTGCAAGCATTGGTTTATTGGCCTCAAAAATAGTATTGTACTTGTTGGCATCTCCATAAACTTCTTTTGAAATTTTTGAAAGATTGTCTCCACTTTTTACAGTGTACATGGTTTTACTAAAATCGGGCATTTCAAATTTTAAAGGTTCAGACAATGATAAGTTGTCTTCTACGCTTTCTACCCCATCAACATTTCCTGCAGTTGCAAGGATTTTTTGTTTTTCATCAAGATTTTTGGCAGTTCCGTTAACGGCAATAGCTTCCCCGTTACTGGCAAAAGTTACTTGTGACAAATCAAAGCCATACTTTGATACGTGATCTTTTACTTTTTGAGCTTTTTCCTCAGGTGACTCATTTCCTCCGAAAAGTTTTTCACCGGCATTCTTCATAAACGAAAATAATCCCATTGTTTTTTAATTTATTGGTTATTGGCCTAAAGTTATACAATTATTGTTCCACTTGGTTGAATTTCTCATTGAAAATTTTAACATTTTAAAAATATGTTCCAAAATTCTTATTGTACAATTTCTACGATTTAGTTAAATTGGGCTGCATATTTAGAAAGATGTCTTCAAGAATTTTATTGATTTATACAGGCGGTACCATTGGAATGGCAAAAGACTATGAAACACAATCTTTGAAACCGTTTGATTTTGAGAACTTATTAAAACACATTCCCGAATTAAGCTTGATTGACAGCAAAATCAGTTTTACCGGCTTTGAAAAACCCATTGATTCATCTGATATGAATCCTGAACACTGGAGAGAACTGGTCAAAATCATTCAGCATAATTACGCACTTTATGATGGTTTTGTGGTATTGCATGGAACCGATACGATGGCTTATTCTGCATCGGCAGTTAGTTTTATGCTGAGCGGCTTGCAAAAGCCTGTAATTTTCACAGGTTCACAGCTGCCTGTTGGGGATTTAAGAACCGATGCGAAAGAAAACCTGATTACATCCATTCATTTTGCGTCTTTGCGGGAAAATGAAAGACCTAAAATCACTGAAGTATGCATTTATTTTGAATATAAATTGCTTAGGGCAAACCGAACTACCAAAATAAGTGCGGAGAATTTTGATGCGTTTGAATCTCCCAACTACCCGGATTTAGGAGAATCGGGAATTCACCTGGACGTAAGGTCACAAGTTTTATGGCGGGAAAAGAAAGATCAATCTTTTGAAGTAAATGATAACCTGAATACAGATTTGGGATTGATTAAGATTTTCCCGGGGATGAATGCTCAATTTGTGGAAGGGATGTTTAAAGCACCCGGTTTACGGGCCATGATCATAGAAGCTTTTGGAGCAGGGAATATTTTTTCAGATGAATGGTTTCAATCTTTGCTGCGAAAAAAAGCAGAAGAAGGAATGATCATTATCGTAAATACCCAATGCGCAGGAGGTATGGTAGAAATAGGAAGGTATGAAACAAGTAAGATTTTTGAGGAAATTGGCGCTGTAAATGGTTTTGATTTAACCACTGAAGCCTCCATTGCCAAAGCTATTTATTTATTGGGTCAAAATTTAACCAAGGAAGAATTCGTAAAACAATATGAAACAAACTTGAGAGGAGAACTTACACATTTACGGGAGTATTAATGGTAAAATCATAAAAATTATTACATTTGCAAACCCAAACAGAGAGGTGTCCGAGTGGTTGAAGGAGCTACCCTGGAAAGGTAGTATACGGGTAACTGTATCGAGGGTTCGAATCCCTTCCTCTCTGCGAAATGTAAATGAAACCCGCTGATTTTCAGTGGGTTTTTTGTTTGAGGTTGTTTCCTTCCCCCCCGCTGCCGCATTCTATGCTAAAAACCAAATAAAATTTGTAAAAATCAGGATGCAAATTTGGTTGTATATGAAACTATTGAGTAATTTTAAAACCACACGAAAGGATTCGTGCGGTAGCGGGGCATTTGACTTTGGAAATTATAATCATAGAGTAACTTTAGGAGAAAAATTAATAGATATTGTAAATGCAGAAAAAACAGGAAAAAAGTATGAAAAGATTATTTATCATTAGTATAATGGGGATTATTCTATTACTCATAGAATTTATTCTTCTTTTGATTTTAAATCAAATAGGCTATATATTGGATCCTAATACTAACTTTCCAATATTCGCAATACAAACCTCTACAAAATACTCAATGGAAGTAAATCTAATGAGATTAATTTTCTATTTTCCATTATGGGTTGCTTGTATCTATATGATTTCTGATAAAATAAAAATTAAAAATATAATATTAAAAGTTGCACTACTTAATGTCTTATTATATTTACTTTTATCTGCAATCTATTCATTAATATTTCCTTTTTCTATTGAATATTTTCAGAGATTATTCTTCTATTTTTTAACAATTAGTACTTTTGTAAGTCCTTTTATTATGAATATCTTTTTACCTAAATCGTATTGGGAATCAGTAAAATAGCGAGTAACAAAATGGCCCCCCCCCCCGCTGCCGCACGATTAGCGGTAGCGTATCGTGTGGTAAGGTAAATTATGTAGGAGAAAGAAATGATTGAAAATTTGGTTGTATATGAAACTATTGAGTAATTTTAAAACCACACGAAAGGATTCGTGCGGTAGCGGGGGGTTGATATTTGGAATTATATATTCGATAATTTCACTAATTGAAAAGATACCCTCTTTATCAATAATCTTAAATATTTTTGGAATAAGTATATGCGATTATGTTTCTTAATTTTGGGTAATGTTCCACATTTGGTGTTATTCAAAAATAAAGAGTTAAGAACCCTCTGGCGCTCGTTTGAGCGAAGCGGTAACGAGTGTCATAATTAATAAAGCGTTTGTAACGCAAAAGAGAAGTTCTTTGTAATAAACGGTAAAAAAGTAGCCGACACTATACAAACCGATGCTACCATTTACCCGAGTGGAATGACAGTATTTCACCCCCCCCGCTGCCACACGATTAGCGGTAGCGTATCGTGTGGTAAGGTAGATTATGCAGGAGAAAGAAATGATTGAAAATTTGGTTGTATATGAAACTATTGAGTAATTTTAAAACCACACGAAAGGATTCGTGCGGTAGCGGGGGAGCAACCACACCTGGTATAGCCTTTGGGAGAATTTTACAAGTAGGAGGGGTTGGTACAAAATCTTATGGTAATTATAAATTAGGAAAGAAAGATCAAATATGGAAAGATGCAGTTACAACAATAGCCACAAAAAGCGCTTTGCCAATATTTAAGAAACTTACAAAATAGAAACTATGTTATGCAATTATTTATTTCAGAATATGATAATCTTATTTTTACTTTTATTGTTTTGGATTTTTGTATTGAGAAAAGAACTTTTGATAACGAAACAAGAAAAAAATAAAAGTGGAATTTATAATGCTATAAACAGTTTGACCAATACACAGGGTTGGATTATTATAATTTTTATACCTATCCTTATTATAATATCTATTGTGGAAGAATGGCCATCATTGTCTATAATTTTTAATATTTTTGGAATAAGTATATGTGATTATAATCTTTAGAGTGGTAATTCGGTACTGTATCAAATGTGTTGATATGAGGTAATGTTGCACATTTGGTGTTATATAAAAACTGGGCAATGTTCCAAAATTAGCAACAAAGAAAAATGAAAACACAACCACTTTGAAATCGGTATTAATTTTATTGAAATAAGTTTTGGTTATTTTTTCTTCAGTTTTTCGTTTTCTTTCTTCAGCGAATCCACTTTCTTTTTGGTCTTTTCTACACGTTCCTCTCGTGTTTTTTGTTTGACGCTGTCAATGTCTTTTTGCAGCTTGTTCAGCGGTTGTGTGCTGCCGGGGAAATCCACTTTAAAGGGATAGTCGCCAAAAAGACTGACCAACCTGAAAGTCTTATAAATGGTACCGTTTTTTCTATTGCCAATTGCAATAATGGTGGCCTGGTGCGCGTAATCTCTTACATATACACTGTTGTTTCCATGCCATAATCCGTTATGGTAAAGAATTTTGTTGCCATTTTTCCATTCCATCATTCTTATTCCCAATCCGTAGTTTTTTACACCGGGTGCTTCATAACTATAACCTTTCCATGCTTTTTCTTTTAATTTTTCAGGAAGAAACTTGTCGGAATACATGGCAATATCCATATTGAATAAATCGCGTGGAGTAGAATAAATATTTTTATCTCCATAAGTCATATCCAAATGATCATAACCCCATTCATTGCCATTATAATAATAAGATTTGGAAACTCTTGCAGAATCTTTTTTAAAGTCCATCACAAAAGTATGCGTCATTCCCAAAGGTTTGAATACCATATAATCCATTGCCTGCGGGTATTTCATTCCGGTCACTTTTTCAATAATAAGCGCCAACAGCACAAAATTAGTATTGTTATAGGCGAACTTTTTGCCTGGTTTGGCAAAAGCTGCTGGCTTCTCGTTGATCATGACATCAAGGACATCCTGGTTTGTCATTTTTTTTGTTCTGTCCCAATAACGTTTGTCTTCAGAAAAAGAAAGATAATTGGGCAGTCCGCTTCTGTGTGATAACAAATTTTCTATTGTCACATCTTTGTAAGGAAATCCCTTCAGGTATTTTTCAACTTTATCGTTCAATTTAATTTCTTTATGCTCAACCAATTTTAATACTGCCAAACTGGTCAGTACTTTAGAAATAGAGGCAATATGCAACGGCGTTTCGGCTGTAATGGGAATTTGTTTGGAAATGTCAGAATACCCGGAATAATTTTCATATAGGATTTTGCCGTTTTGCGCCACCAGAAAACTCCCGCTTGCTTTATTTTTCATCCAAAAATTCTGATAAAAATTATCAAGAAAACTATACTTGTTGGTTTTGTCAATTAAATTGACTGGGTCGAATTCAAATTGAGCCGCCCAGTTTAGTGAATCATATCGGGGAATTGAATCATTTTTATTTTTAGAAGTTTGGAGGGGAGTTTTTTTAGCGTTTTTACAATTTACAAGGCTTAGTGAAATAGTGGCAATCAGCGCCCAAATCCATACTTTCATATATCTTTTACATCTTTAGCGACACAATTTATACAAAACTTTAATTTAAAAGAAATATTTAACTTTTTGATAAGAAAAAGGCCTAAATACACTACTTGTTTAGGCCTTTATATAGTAATTAACTTATCTTCAAATCTTTAAATTATAATCGCTCAAAATTTAAAATGATATCATCCAAACTCCCGTCACCATCATAATCTTCTGTACCTGTTAAAGATAATTTTGCCTGAGTTAATTCACTCACTGTTACAGCCTCTCCATTTATAGTAAGCGTGTTATTCTCAAATGTGTAATTACCCTGGTCATCTATGTCCACCTCACAATCCCAGATGTCAACAGAAATAAATGTGTTGTCACTTTTGAATTCAATATAATCCTTTCCGCAAGGTTCATGATCATCATACGGGTAAGAGACACCGTTTACAACAGTATCAACATAAGCCCATTTGCCTACAATACTGGCTTGTGTGCCACTATCATCATCACCTGAACATGAAAAAAGAACGAATGATGCTAGCAATGAAAAAATGAAAATGTTTTTAGTCATAAGTTTAAGTTTTTAAAAATCAGCTAAATATAATAAATAAATTTAAAATTGTCTGGAAGCCCATTCTCCCAAAATGATTCCGGTTGCCATCGCAACATTCAGGCTCTCTGTTTGCCGGAGTTTCCCGAATCTTGGAACAGAAATTTTTTGAGAGACAAAACAACCCAGTTCATCAGAAATCCCATTTGCCTCATTGCCCATCAGCAAAATAGCATT
>PJTQ01000268.1_pt1 | contig 44990 bp, 32 predicted proteins | sample 1512231 | NCBI WGS metagenome assembly PJTQ01 (sample SAMN08177688, study PRJNA422409) | Soil metagenome, whole genome shotgun sequencing project. | isolation source: Soil (3) enriched on wood chips | place: USA: Madison | collected 2015-01-15 | reverse complement strand
TCCTTCATCAGCAACCGGAACGTCTGCTGCCATATGCTGTGCAGTATCTCCTTCAAAGAACAATCCGTTTTCAAGGTTGTTAGATAGTACTACGAAATCTTCACAAGCAGATGGTGGTGGTGGTGGGGTGTCTTCACATGACAAGTCTGAATAAGTAGCTTCGGTTCCACCTGCAACATTTCCTGAAATAATTTCACCGCTTTCATTTGAAACGGAGAAAGAAGGAGTGTTATCATTCCAATCTCCCATTGTTTCAATATAGAATTCTACCGGTCCTTCAGAATTTACTGTTTGAGTATCGGAATAAGGAATGTCTTCATAAGGTCCTCCTGATAAAAGAACGCCGGAACTGTCTCTCAATTCCCAGCTAACTTCATCACCTAATCCGCTGCCGGAAACCGTTACAGTCCATTCACAACCATCTCCAGTACTTCCTCCGCCAACATTGATAGTATAATCTTCTACCTGACCATAGTTTTGATCCATAGCACATGGGTCAATGTTGGAATCATTAGGTACATCATAAGTTTTAAATACTCTCATTCTTGTTTCTCCTTCAGTAGCATCAGCAGGAACTGCTATATCACTGATGACCTGGATCCCGTCTGTACCGGTTGAGTTGATGATAGATCCGATTTCATAAATCTCACCTGCATCATCCAAAACTCCATTTTGATTCCAGTCGATAAAGACAGTAATAAAGTCTTCCCAATTTCCTCCGGTATATCCCTCTACAGCGATCTGAACAGTTTCTCCGGCATTTACATTCCCAATAATTGATGTAAAGTCTTCGTGAGCCGGACTTGTTGTGTCAGCTGAACTTGGATTGTCTATATCCGAGAAAACGACACGGGTAATGGGCTCAACACCAAATTCAAAAGTAATAGGGCCGCAATATTCCGGATCAGGGCCTCCGCCGTCACCAGACAATACCGGACGTACAAATAAGGAACGGTAACCCGGGAAGGCCGATACTATGGTACCCCAATCTCCCGCACTATCATTCCACCAATAGCCTCCTCCGGCTGGTGTTGTTGAAGTTTCGTCCGTTGCTATAAAATGATTAGGTGCAGTGGGCGCAAATCTAACACCTATATACACACTTCCTTCTGTAATTTCCCAGTTTTCAGATGAGGTATCTGCTGATTGCCATACCGGTGCAGCTCCCGCAGAAAAAACAGGAATATCGACTGCTGTGAGGCCGGACAATTCACCTATTAAAGTACCTGGTGCGCCACCTGCTCCGTCATCGTCATAAACAACGATATCATAAGGAAGATCCGATGTGCCGCCTGCTAACATAACGAATGCGGAACAAACGCTTTCTATGGTTGCCGGATAGCCGGACGGTGTAAATTTGTCAACAAATCGTACTTCCGTAACAGTATCTGGATTACCACTTCCCCCGTTTTCGATGGTTCCGTCATCGTGAATGATGAGGCCTGGTCCACCTGAACAGTCTGTTGTTCCTCCACCACCGCCATCGGCAGCAAGAATTTCAACCTCCCAACCTGTATGGTCAACGACAACAGTGGCATTAAATTCAAATGTGATTGCGCCAGATGTTCCTGTAAAAACACCTGATCCGTTTAAAGCAACCATGCCGGCATACGTATCTGTATCCGTATTGGAATTGCTGTCATAAAGTACAGTTCCAGAATTGTCTGTACCATCATAAATTTTCAGCCAATCAAAGTCTCCAAAAATTTCAAATTCATGAAATTCAATTTCGGTAACGCCTGCCAAAGTAGTAGTGGTGACACATCCGCAATTTAAATAATTTCCTGCCAATTCTGTTCCGCTCCCGCCTGAAGGGTTCAAACCTCCCCCTCCTGGTCCTCCGGTGTCATAGAAAAAATCCCCAACAGCAGGCTCAAAAGTTTCAGTAGCCCCTGCAGTGGGAATAAAATCTTCCATTGAATTATGGGGTCCGTAATTAAATCCACCCCAATCGGGTTGTGAATTGTCGATGCTCATCATGGCCGCTGCCTGACTTGCCTGATTGATTTCATCCTGTTGTTCCATTGTTAACTGCTGGGCAGTTAAACTAAATGGTATAAATAACAGGGTAATCCATAGAAAATAAAAGTGTTTCATAATAATAAGATTAATGTTAAATTCTTTCTAAAATTAGTAATAAAAATTTAAAAAGCAAACTAGCAGTTGAATATGAATAAGACAGATAAAGAGCTCAAAAGAATTGGCCGGGTTATTTTGAGCTTTTGTGGAATTTATTCTACTACGGTAAAGTGAATCTCCTTATTTACTGCTCCGACTATACTCGAATCAAGTCTGTAACGATTGCAGTTGCTATTATCCTGTAGCTCAATTTTACTGTAATTTCTTATACCATACTCTCCAATTGTGTTTAATTTTATTACAATTTCTAATTCATAATTTGCATTACCTGGATTATAAGCCAGTTTCATCCAATTAGGATATTCGCCTTGCATTCCTTTTATGAAGTGCAACTCGTTACCACTCTCAAATATTCTTATATACTCAATCATTTGAGCGAGGGTTAGCAATGCAGAATTTGCTTGTGTTTCTTCATGCAAATTTATTTCTTCACCAAAATAGTTATTTACTGCCGGGACAGAGCATCTAAGAATGAGCTCATCACCTTTTTGATAAGTTTCTTGCAGAGGCTCTATCATAATCAAATCAGAGACTTCAGCTATTCCACCTGTCATAATGTCCTTGCAGTCATTTTCATCATCCGTACAGACAAACCAAAAACGGAAGAAACAGAAAGGTTTTCAGGTATTTAATTTGTGTAGCCATAAGTCTGGAATAAAGTCGCTATAAGCTCTTGTGTAACCGGATTGGGGTATGCCGTTAATAATGAATTTTTTAAATCATTACGGTTGTGTACATTTGAATTTAAACGGTTGAAAATAGTTGATAAATTATTTCCACCATATACCTCTGCCTATTCTAATTTTCGCAAATTGTAAATTATCATATTGATTAGTATAGGTATTTTGTACTTTTACATATCCATTATGTCTATATCTTTTACCAGAAATTCCTTTTTCTTCAATATTATTTAGTTGAGATTAATAAAACAAATATATAAATGTTTCTGATATTCAAATGATTATAGCATAATTTAGGTGTGCTAAAAATAAAAAAATGTCCGACTTTGTCGGACATTTTAAAAGAATAATATTTTTCTTATATCATTAAACAAACATGGTGATCGGATTTTCCAGATACATCACCAGTGTTTGCAAAAACTGAGCCCCTGTAGCACCATCAACCGTCCTGTGATCACAGGCCATGGAAAGTTTCATTGTATTCCCCACTACAATTTGCCCGTTCTTTACAATCGGTTTTTCAATGATGGCTCCAACTGACAAGATACATGAATTGGGTTGGTTAATGATGGAAGTAAATGATTCAATTCCAAACATACCCAGATTGGAAACAGAAAATGTGCTTCCTTCCATTTCATCGGCTTTCAGTTTTCGGTCACGTGCACGTTTTGCCATATCTTTCACTTCGGCTGAAATTTCAGAGAAAGATTTGAAATCGGTATTTTTTATGACCGGAACCAGTAAGCCATCTTCAACAGCCACTGCTACACCTATATTGATATCACCGTGAACCAGCGTTCCTTCACCTTTCCAGCTGGAATTCACCTGCGGATGTCTTCTCAGCGCCAATGCACATGCTTTGACTATGATATCATTGAATGAGATTTTAGAATCAGTATTTACTTTGTTAATTTGCTCACGCGAACTGATACAGTTGTCCATATTCACTTCTACATTTAAATAATAATGTGGAGCTGTGAATTTAGATTCAGCTAAACGCTTGGCAATTACTTTTCTCATCTGTGAATTGGCAACCGTCTTGCTTTCTTGTTTCACATAATTTTGAGCAGATGCAGAAATAGCTTTCGGTTTGAAATTCTCAATATCTTTTTTAATGATTCTTCCGTTATCTCCCGACCCTTCTACCTGGCTCAAATCAATCCCTTTTTCCTGTGCTAAGCTTTTGGCCAAAGGAGAAGCGAAAATTCTTCCACCATCTGAAGAAATCGTTGAAATAGTTTTTTCCTCCTTTGGACTTTCTTCTGTTTTGTTTTCAGTTGCCGGCTCTGCCTTGGCTTCTTTTTTTTCTTCTTTTGGAGCTTCTGTTTTCTTTTTGGGACTGCCCGTGGAGATTCCGGACACATCGGTTCCTTCCGGCCCTATGATGGCCAAGACGGTATCCACCGGTGCCGATTTTCCTTCCTCTGCACCAATAAATAGCAAAGTTCCGTCAAATTCACTTTCAAACTCCTGTACGGCCTTATCAGTTTCAATATCAGCCAGAATATCTCCTTCTTTTACCTGTTCACCTACTTTTTTATGCCATTTGGCAACCGTTCCTTCTTCCATAGTATCACTCAGCCTAGGCATAGAAATAACGTTTACCCCTTCAGGAATCTCATCTGATGTTGTTGTAGGTGTATCTTCAGATTCATTGTCATCTACCATTTCTTCTTCCGCTCCTTTTTCAACATCAACTTCTTCCGTTTTTTCTTCTTTTTCAACCTTCTCTTCTTTTGAAGAATTCGCTTCTTCCTCGTCTGCCGAAAATTCTTCTCCTTCCTGACCGATTACAGCTAAAACAGTATCTACTTTTGCAGATTTACCTTCTTCAACACCCTGATAAAGAAGTACACCGTCAAATTCGCTTTCAAACTCTTGAATGGCTTTGTCTGTTTCAATTTCGGCTAAAATATCTCCTTCCGAAACTTTATCGCCCACGTTTTTATGCCATTTCACTACCGTTCCTTCTTCCATCGTGTCGCTCAATCGCGGCATTGTAATTTTTTCAGCCATAATTTATTTGTTTTCGAGTACGTCTATAAACGGATAATCTTCTTGCGAATAGGTGTATTTGTACATATTTTCAATTGGCGGAAATGCGGAATCTTCTGCGTATTTTTCACATTCTCCCACCTCGGCTTTTACCTCTTCTACTATTTTATCGAGTTCTTCCTGAGTCGCCCATTTATTTTCCAGAATGGTGTGATGAACCAGTAAAATCGGATCTTCATCTTTGTATTTTTCAACCTCTTCTTTGGTTCTATAAGGTTCTGCGTCAGACATAGAATGCCCTCGGTAACGATAAGTCCTGATGTCTAAGAAAGTAGGGCCGTCGCCACGTCTTGCTCGTTCAACTGCTTCAAAAGCAGCTTCAGCCACTTTTACAGGATCCATTCCATCTACAGGTAAGGAAGGCATTTCATAGCCCAAACCTAATTTGTAAATATCATTATGATTGGCCGTTCTTTCTACCGACGTTCCCATAGCGTAACCGTTGTTTTCACAAACAAAAACCACAGGCAGTTTCCAGTTCATTGCCATATTAAATGTTTCATGAAGAGTTCCTTGTCTTGCAGCTCCGTCCCCAAATAAACAGATCGTTACATTTTCTCGCTTATTGTATTTGTCACCAAAGGCAATGCCGGCTCCAACCGGAATCTGCCCGCCCACAATTCCATGGCCACCATAGAAATTGTGCTCTTTACTGAATATATGCATAGAGCCTCCTAAACCCCTTGATGTTCCTGATTCTTTGCCACATAGTTCAGCCATAATTCTTTTTGGGTCAACGCCCATGGCCATAGGCCACACATGGCAACGGTAAGCTGTAATGACCTTATCCTCGGGCTTCATAGCATGAAGGAATCCGGCGGGTAGAGCTTCCTGTCCGTTGTATAAATGTAAAAATCCTCTGATTTTTTGTTTTAAATAAAGTGAGCGGCATTTATCCTCAAATCTTCTCCAAAAAGTCATTTCTCTGTACCAGCGGAGATAAGTTTCTTTTGTAATCTTTTCCATAAAAGCTTTCGTGAAAGGCAAATTTACAGGTAAATATTAATATGTGCAAACCTCAATTAAGATAACATTTCGCTATCAAAATGAAGGGGTAAGAGTGAAGAAGCGGAGGGAATTATAATCACTGAACCTGTATTATTATGCAAGACAATTTCAATCGGTTGAGACTGAATGTTTTCATATTCAAGGATTGATTGCCGGCAAAGTCCACAAGGTGAAACATCTTTGTCTGTATCCAGAACTGATATGGCTAATTTTATTTTTTTTTTGTCAGGAAAATTTGCATGAACATAAGAGAGCAACGTACGTTCAGCGCAAACCCCAACAGGATAAGATGCGTTTTCCTGATTATTGCCTAGAATGATTTTTCCGTCATCTAATAAAACCGCGGCTCCTACATGAAAATTGGAATAGGGAACATAGGCTTTAAGCGCGATTTTTTTGGAAGCCTCAACTAATTTTTTTCTTTCAGAATCTAATTCAGAAAGATTTTCGTATTTCAAGTATTCAAATTGGTAATTAATTTTTTTCATTCGAAAAATTTAAAAAGGGAAAGCAATTTAAAAATAATTCTTAACTTTTGATTCCAAAACCAATTTAAATGCTGATAAAAGTTTTTGGAAGCGCAATTTATGGTGTTTCCGCCAAAACCATCACTGTAGAAGTTAATGTAGATACCGGAGTCGGATATTTTTTAGTCGGACTGCCTGATAGTGCGATTAAGGAAAGCAATTTCAGGATCGGAACCGCTTTGCTGAATATTGGATATAAGATTCCCGGGAAAAAGATTACAATCAATATGGCGCCGGCTGATTTACAAAAAGAAGGTTCGGCTTACGACTTGACGATTGCCATGGGGATTCTGGCGGCTTCGGAACAAATCAAATCCGATGGTATTTCTGATTATCTGATTATGGGTGAATTGGCTTTGGACGGAATGCTGCGACCCATAAAAGGTGTCTTGCCGATTGCCGTTCAGGCGCGAGATGAAGGTTTTAAAGGAATCATTCTACCAAAGCAAAATGTAAAAGAAGCCGCAATTGTCAATGATTTAGAAGTAATTGGAGTGGAAAATATTTCAGAAGTAATTGATTTTTTTAATGAAGAAAAAATAATTGAACCGGCCAAAATTGACATTCACAAAGAATTCTATGAACAATTGAATTCGTTTCCATTTGATTTCGCCGACGTAAAAGGGCAGGAAAATGTAAAACGCGCGCTGGAAATAGCCGCTGCCGGCGGACACAACATCATTCTTATCGGGCCACCGGGAAGTGGAAAAACAATGCTGGCCAAAAGAATTCCCTCTATACTTCCCCCTTTAAGTCTTGAGGAAGCGCTTGAAACAACCAAAATCCACAGTGTAGCAGGTAAATTGGGTGAAGTTTCTTCCTTGATGACGGTTCGTCCTTTTCTAAGTCCCCATCATACAATCTCCAATGTGGGTCTGGTGGGTGGCGGTTCTTATCCGCAACCGGGAGAAATCTCATTGGCACACAACGGTGTTTTGTTTTTAGATGAGTTGCCTGAATTTCAGAGAACCGTTTTGGAAGTCATGCGTCAACCACTCGAAGACCGTGAAGTCACAATTTCACGGGCGAAATTTACAGTGACTTATCCCTCAAGCTTTATGTTGGTTGCTTCCATGAATCCAAGCCCAAGCGGCTATTTTCCCGATGACCCTAAAAATACTTCTTCGCAAATGGAAATGCAGCGCTATATGAACAAAATTTCAGGACCGTTGCTGGATAGGATTGATTTGCATATTGAAGTCAGTTCGGTACCATTTGATGATTTGTCGGCAGAGAGAAATGGTGAGAAAAGTATTGAAATCCGTAAACGGGTGGAAAAGGCAAGAGCAATTCAAACAGAAAGATACAAGGATTTAAGAAAAGTACACTACAATGCACAGGCTGGCCCCAAACAACTGGATGAATTTTGTAAGCTTGATGAAACAGGAAAAAAATTGGTCAAAACTGCCATGGAAAGATTGAATCTTTCTGCAAGGGCTTATGACCGGATTTTGCGTGTAGCAAGAACGATTGCCGATTTGGAAGGGAGTAATGATTTGCTAAGTTCACATATTGCAGAAGCGATTCAATACCGGAGCTTGGATAGAGAAGGGTGGGGGATTTGAGTGGGAGAGTTGGAGAGTGGGAGAGTGGGAGAGTTGGAGAGTTTGAGAGTGGGAGAGTGGGAGAGTTGGAGAGTTTGAGAGTTTGAGAGTGGGAGAGTTGGAGAGTGGGAGAGTGGAGTGATTTGTTTATTATTTTTTATGGCGATAATTAAGATTCATACGGAATTGCTTGTTTACCAAAAGTCATTTGATTCTTCTATGGAAATTTTCCGATTGTCAGGGGGTTTCCCTAAAGAAGAAATTTATTCGCTTACAGATCAGATTCGGCGTTCGTCTCGTTCGGTTTGTGCCAATATCAGTGAAGCATGGGGCAAAAGAAAATACACCAAATCTTTCATTGCTAAATTAACAGATGCCGAAGCGGAAGCAAGAGAAACTCAAACTTGGTTGGAATTTTCAGAAAGTTGTCATTATATTTTGTCCGAAGATTTTGAAAGACTTAATTCTAATTTATGACAAAATCATCGGTATGTTAGTTTCAATGATGAACAATTCAGAAAAATGGACTTCTTTTAAAAGATTTGAAAAATAAATTTCATAGCTAAATCTGCCCTCCAACCCACCCACCCACCAACTCTCCAACCCACCAACCCACCAACCCACCCATTCTCCCACAAAAAATCCCACCTGAAAACTCAAACGGGATTTATATTTTTTCGGATTGGACATCCATCATCCATCATCCATCACTTCTTTTTATACATTTCTTCCGCTATCTGAACGGCTTTGTAAGCGTCAATTACGCCACCGGTAACAGAAATATCGGTTAACTGCGGGTCAACATTTACAGATTTTAAAATGATTTCTTTTACCTGTAAAGCATTCAGTTTCGGGTAATGTGACCAAACCAAAGCAGCGACTCCGGCCGTAATCGGCGAAGCCATGCTGGTTCCTTGTTCTTCTTTGAATTCGTCATGTGGAACGGTTGAAAGAATTTGAGTACCGGGTGCGAATACGTCTACCGCTTTTTTACCGTAATTGGAAAAACTCGCTTTTAGATTAGACGTGTCAGGAGTAGAGGCGCCTACAGTAATGATTGCTTCTACAACTTTGTTTCCTTTCTCGTCAAAATTAGTCGGATAGTGAACATCCGTATCGATGTCTACCCCGTCATTTCCGGCAGCTTTTACCATCAAAACACCTTTTTTTTCTGCATATTTCATTGCGTCCCAAACCAATTCCTTTTCAGGAGAATAGGCTTTTCCAAAAGACATATTGAATATTTTTGCGCCGTTGTCAGCCGCGTAACGGATGGCATTGGCAACGTCTTTGTCACGTTCATCCCCATTTGGAACGGTACGGACGCCCATGATTTTCACATGGTTACCGGCGATCCCGTCAATGCCTTTGTTGTTGTCACGAACGGCGGAAATCAATCCTGCAACATGAGTCCCGTGGCCGGCATCGGGGCCCTCGACATTATTGTTTCCGTATTTACTTTCTTTTTTGTCTTTATAGTTGTCACCTACAATTCCACGTGGTTCAAAATCAAGATTATAATTGTAGTTGATTTGTCCTTCAAAGTAGTCAATACCACCTTGGAATTCATCACTTAAAGAATCATAAATCTGTTGCATTGTTTTTCCTACCCAATAATCTTGTGGAATAAAAGCAAATATTTGCATGGCGGGCATAGACTCATCGGTAGGAGTATATTTCCCTAAACTTTCTTCGGTAACCGGTTCTGATTCGAAATCTTTTATAAGAGCAGGGAAGCCTTTGTCTATCATTTCTTTCATCGTTTGGTATTGCGGAAGTGAGGCCTGGGCTTCTTTTATTTTCTCAGCAATTTCTGATTTTATCTTTTCATAATCCGCAAACTGTGCAGGGTATTTGGTTTTATTTTCTTCATCTTTGGAAGTGTCTCCGCTTTCAAAAAGAGGAATGTATTCGTATTTATAAACCCTTACTTTCTCCAACGTATCGCCATCTACATTCTTACCATCGGCACCACCTATGAAATTCCAGCCATTGATATCGTCAATGTATCCGTTTTTGTCATCATCTTTTCCGTTTCCCGGTTTTTCTTTCGGGTTCACCCACATATTGTCTTTTAAATCTATGTGATCTGCCTGAACACCTCCGTCAATCACTGCGACAACCAATTCAGTAGGTTTCCTGTTATGTTCTTTGAGGAACTGGTGTGCTTTCTCTGTATTGACACCAAAGATTCCTGTGTCTTCTTTGCTATCATTGTACCAGGCTTTTTCTGTCCTGAGAAGGATGGAATCCTGCGCGAAAATAGCTGTGGACAGCGTAAGTGCTAATCCCAATGTGATCCAAAATTTATTCATTTATTTAATTTTTGAGTGTTATTGTTTGACAAATTGCGTACCGAAATTACTGTAATTCAGTTAATCTTTGGAGATAAGTCGTGCTTTTCGGCCCTTCGTTACACAACAAATCCAAAATACTTAAGTCGGGCATAAAATCAAATTTTTCATCAAATACCTGAAAGTATTTGGGGAAATCGTTTTCAGGTTCCGACTTGGCATTGAAACGGTTCCGGTAATCGGATGATTCATCTATCATATCGTATTTTTCGGTCAAATCAAATTTCAAATCCAGCTTTAATTTGGAACTAATGAATTCCAATGTTTTCAGATTCAAATCCAGTAGGAATTTTTCTTTTTGGTCAAAAATAGGAGCCAAATCATCTTCATAAAATTCAAAATAAGGTGAACTTTTATAAGCCGAAACCAGTGATTTGAAATGTTCTTTCTGCCAGTTGTAATCATTTGCAACCTGAATGTCTTTTAACTTTCTCGCGCCATTGTGTTTTATGGGAATCGCTAAACGCAATTTTCCGTTTGCACCTTGTATATAACAACGGTTGCGATAGGTTTGTTTAGGGAAATTCTCATGGGCTTCCAATTGATAATTTTCTGCCTGAATCAACTCCGAAAAATAAGAAACAGGGCCAAAATAAAAAGCGGGGAAAATCATTGTTCAGCTGTTTTTCTTTGGAGAAAACCTTGATAAGGTTCCTGCAAGCATTATTTATTTTCTTTCTCTTTTTTCTTTTTTACACGGTAATAGTCCCAAACGAAAAATCCGACCAAAGCAATCAGTACATAAATTCCGTAAGATTTTTTGTCAGGATTGTCATTGTTGATGGAAGTCATGAAACGGCTCCAGATGAATTTTTTCGGAGCGGGCTCAAACATTCCGTTCATATTGGCCCAGACCAAAATGGGTCGCCCGATGATATTTTCTTCCGGCACCGGTCCGAAAAATCTTGAATCCAGCGACTGATTCCGGTTGTCACCGCTCATGAAGAAGTAATCCTGTCCTATGGTATATTGGTTAGTCTCTTTTCCGTCAATTAATATTTTATCACCCTGTATACTCAATTTATGGTGTTCATAATCACGGATAATTCTTCTGTACAATTCTATATTGGATTTATCCAATTTGACAACATCCCCTTTTTTCGGAACATAATAAGGTCCGTAAAAATCCTGGTTCCAGTCACGGTCTATAGGAAAAGAGTTCAAAGAGTCTTTGATATTTCCCATTCCGTATTCTTTATGTCCTTTCGGCGAAATAATTCTTTCAATTTCCACTACGCTTGAATTGGATTTAAAAGCTTTCTGCATATCTTCTGTTAAAGCTTTGAAAGTGTAAACATAGTTTTCACCCATTTTTCCTTCAATATTGTAATCAGTAGATTGGAGCAAACCATATTCCTGATACAATAATTCGGGGCTGAACATATTTTTGGTTGTGATCCTGTATCTGTGTTGTACCAAGGCATCTTTTTTCGGGACGAATAATTTTCCGTTGACATACAATTCACCTTCTTTGTATTGAATGGAATCACCCGGCATACCAACCAAACGTTTTACATAAGCATCTTTCCGGTCAATCGCATCGAAAACGGAATCGGCGGGATAATTAAAAACCACGATGTCATTGGATTTTAGTTTGCTCCAACCCGGCAAACGCATATAAGGTAATCTTGCTTTGTCAACATACGCGTTTCGGTTAATGAATTCCGAAAACGGAATCCCGATGGGCGTAAACGGAACACGCACACCATAACTTACTTTTTCCACAAAAAGCGCATCACCGATTTTTATGGTATTTTCCATGGAACCCGTCGGAACGACCATTGGTTGTATCAACCAAGTATGTACCAAGGTTGCCAGCACGATTGCGAACAACAAAGCTGCAATGAAAGTCCCTTTTCGTTCTTCCGGCCCTTCATAGTCGGGTTTTTCAATGTAATTTAGGTAAAACGCATATAATCCGATGGTTACAATCATCAAAATAGCATCTGTCCAGGTTCTTTTCCCAAAACATCTTCCAAAATCCACCCAGTAAACTACCCACATAATCGGGGCGACAATCGGGGTAAAGAAAAGAATGATCCACCATTTTGGACGTTTGATGAGTTCTAATCCAATCCAGAAATTATAAAAAGGAATGAAAGCTTCCCAAGCCTTTCTCCCGGCTTTTTTGTACAATTGCCAAGTAGATGCGCCATAAATTATATTATAAAGGATAAATGCAACGAGCCAGTTGAGTAATAATTCCATTCAAATTTAATTTTAAGTGTGCTAATTTAACATTTTCACTGAAAGCGGATTGTTAATTTAACCCTAAAACATCTTTCATCGTAAAAAAACCTTGTTTTTCGCATATCCATTCGGCGGCTAATACAGCCCCCAAAGCGAATCCCTTCCGGGTATGGGCCGTGTGTTTGATTTCTATGGAATCAATTTCAGAATTATAAGAAACCGTGTGTGTGCCCGGAACATTATCTGTTCGTAAAGCTTTGATGGGAATAATTTTATCGGAATTCATTTTCTCCAAATTCCAATTTGTTTTATCTGAATTTTCAATGATTCCATTTGCAAGTGAAATAGCAGTTCCACTGGGCGTATCTAACTTTTGGATGTGATGAATTTCTTCTAATTCAACTTTGTATTCAGGGTATTTGGCCATCAGTTTAGCAAGATGTTCATTCAGTTCAAAAAATAAATTCACACCTAAACTGAAATTGGAACCGTACAGAAATGCACAGTTATTTTCCTGGTTGATTTTTTTGATTTCAGATAATTTATCAAGCCACCCTGTGGTGCCGGAAACCGTAGGGATTTTGTGTTCCAAAAGAATTTTAATATTTTCAAAAGCAGCTTCGGGACTTGAAAATTCAATTGCTACCTCCGCTTCTTTCAAATCATCAGCCTCAGGTTTTTTGTTGAGTTTTGCAACAATATGATGGCCGCGGTCAATTAAGATTTCTTCAATGGCTTTTCCCATTTTTCCGTATCCGACAATTGCTATATTCATAATGGTTATTTTGAAATGATCTAAGGTTGAGGTTCAAAATTTATATTGAATGTTGATTGGTAAGATTCAAAACTTGAATTTGAAATTAAAATTTATATTTTACGCCAAATCCCATGGCCAATTCTGCCGATTGAAGGTTTTGCATCATAATGGGTTGGAACGACAAGTCAGGGTCTTTTTTTATTCCGTATAAATGTGCATCAACTGTTGCGTCTAAAATGTTCAACATATACCCCACAGCAGTCAGTGCAATGGCATAATCGCGTGAACGTTTTCGGTCGTCCTGTATGTTGGCGAGCTGCTCAACAGGAAGATTGGCAATGCCGGGTTGAGAGATAGGGTTTCCATAAAGTTTATCAAGATAGTAGCCACGGTATTCTTTGTATTCATTGTTGTAATAAACAATAAATCCGACACCTGTCCCCAAAATCCCCCAAACCAATGGTGCTTTCCACCATTTTTTGTTGTAAATCTGACCCAGACCCGGTATAATCGCTGAGTACAACGAAGCACGCATCGGGTTTCTGTAAGTCAGATAATCAATTCCGATTGAATCCAATCCTTTTCTGGTAGAAGTGTCGACAATTTCCGGGATTTGGACTGAATCGCCGGTTTCTTCCTGAGCAAAGGCAAAACAAGACATAAGAAGCAATATGTACGAAATGAGGTTTTTCATCCTAATATTTTTCTCAACCTTTCAAATTCAGTATCGGAATTAAAGTCGATGATAATTTTTCCTTTTCCGTTTGAAGTACGTTTAACCTCTACTTTGGACTGTAGCGAATCGGTAAATTCTTTTTGTGCTTTTTTGAACTCATTCGGCAATTCTTTTTTTGAAATTTTCGCCTTGGACGGATTTTTCAATGATTTAATCAATTGTTCCGTATCGCGTACAGAAAGATTTTCCGCAATGACTTTTTCATATATTTCCAATTGCAAATCCACATTGTCAATGGCAATGATGGCTCGGCCGTGTCCCATGGAAATCATTCCGTCGCGGATGCCGGTTTGAATAATAGGGTCAAGCTTTAGTAATCGTAAATAATTGGAAATGGAAGTTCGGTCTTTGCCTACCCTGTGGCTTAATTGTTCCTGTGTCAACTTGATTTCGTCAAGTAAGCGCTGATAGGAAAGTGCAATTTCAATCGCGTCCAAATCCTGGCGCTGGATGTTTTCGACCAAAGCCATTTCCAGCATTTCCTGGTCATTGGCCAATCGGATGTATGCCGGAATGGTTTCCAGTCCTACAACTTGCGAAGCACGAAAACGTCTTTCACCGGAAATTAGTTCATATTCGGTACCGATTTTGCGAACCGTAATCGGCTGAATGACGCCCAAAACCGCGATGGATTTTACCAGATCTTCAAGCGCATTTTTATCAAAATTGGTTCTTGGCTGATAAGGGTTGGTTTTGATTTTCTTCAAATCAATTTCCACTATACTCCCCACTAATTTTTCTGCTCCCTTATCAGAAGCCGAAACCACACTGGGTTCGTCTTTTAATAAAGCTGAAAGTCCTCTTCCTAAACGATTATTGTTTGTTTTTGCCATAAATTTTTTATTATTCTAAATGTTGAATTTTAAATTTTAAATGTCAATTTCTGATTTTTAATTCATTTATAATTCAAAATTTTAAATTTAAAATAGTTTAAACCGTGTCGTTATTTTTTACTAAAAATTCCCGGGCTAAATTTAAATAATTTTCCGCACCCTTGCTTCCTGCGTCATAGGCAATGATGGCTTCACCAAAACTCGGTGCTTCAGATAGCCTTACGTTGCGTTGAATCACAGTTTCAAAAACCATCTGGGGGAAATGGCTGTTTACCTCATCCACTACCTGGTTGGAAAGCCGTAACCGGGAGTCGTGCATAGTCAAAAGCAATCCTTCAATATCCAAATTCTTATTATGGTGCTGCTGGACTCCTTTTATGGTATTTAATAATTTGCCCAAACCTTCCAAAGCGAAATATTCACATTGTATAGGAATAATGACGGAATCAGCGGCCGTCAAGGCATTCAGTGTTATAAGTCCCAGAGAAGGTGCACAGTCAATGATAATGTAATCATATTCATCCTTTATTTCCTGCAGAGCTTCTTTTAAGAGATATTCGCGGTTTTCATGGTCTACGATTTCGATTTCGGCTGCTACCAAGTCCACATGTGCGGGAATGATATCGAGATTGGGTGATTGGGTTTTTTGAATGGCTTCATTGGCCGTGATTTCATGCTCCAGGACTTCATAGGTTCCCTTTTCAACTTCTTCTACAACCAAGCCTAACCCCGATGTCGCATTGGCTTGCGGATCGGCATCGATCAAAAGCGTTTTCTTTTCCAAAACCCCAAGTGAAGCGGCTAAATTGACCGCTGTTGTGGTTTTTCCTACTCCTCCTTTCTGATTGGCAATTGCAACTATTTTACCCATGTTTATCTAAAAATCGAGCGTAAAATTACGGATTTAAAGCCGGATGGCGGAATTGGAAAAAGGAATTTTTTGAACAATTGGAGAATGAGAAATAAAAAAGCCCCGAAGATAGTCGAGGCGCTAAATGTTTTAGCTCATTAAATTTTTATTCACGGGCATTCGCTGAAACATTCAAAAGTAAAGGAATAAAAAAAGGCGAGTTGCCCCGCCTTGAATGTTTTCACAACGGAATAATCCTTATTGTGAATTGCTTTCAAAATTTGTATTGCAAATATAAAGAATAAATTTTTCAATCGCATTACGGGAATCCGTAAGGAAATAAAAAATCTTGTTTGTAATATGCGAGCATATAAATTTTTTGTTAAATTTTGAGAAATTTAAACTTATGAAAAGAAATATACTAGGACTTGATTTAGGCACAACCTCAATCGGATTCGCACACATTATAGAAGGCGATTCTCCCGAACAATCTTCAATTAAAAAAATCGGAGTTCGTGTGAATCCACTTACCACTGATGAACAAACAAATTTCGAAAAAGGAAAACCTGTTTCTGTAAATGCGGATAGAACCTTAAAACGGGGAGCAAGACGAAATCTGGATCGCTATCAATTACGAAGAGAAAATTTGATTGATGCTTTATTGCAAGCCAATATCATTACAAAAGAAACCATTCTTGCCGAAGATGGAAAAAACACCACACACGAGACATGGCTTTTGAGAGCAAAATCTGTCTATGAAAAAATTGAAAAAGAAGAATTGGCTCGTGTATTTTTGGCAATCAATAAAAAACGAGGTTATAAAAGCAGTCGAAAAGCCAAAAATGAGGACGAAGGACAATTGATTGATGGAATGGAAATTGCCAAAAGATTGTATGAGGAAAGTTTGACTCCGGGACAATTAGCCTATCACTTGTTACAAGAAGGAAAGAAATTTATTCCGGATTTTTATCGTTCTGATTTGCAGGCTGAACTTGATAAAGTTTGGAATTTCCAAAAACAATTTTATCCTGAAATATTGACGGATGAATTTTATAAAGAACTACAAGGCAAAGGACAACGGGCTACTTCTGCTTCATTTTGGGGTAAATACCAATTCAACACTGCTGAAAATAAAGGCAATCGGGAAGAAAAAAAGTTACAAGCTTATAAATGGAGAAATGAAGCAATTTCCAAACAATTGGAAAAAGAAGAGGTAGCGTATGTTATTACTGAAATTAATAATAATCTCAACAATTCAAGCGGTTACCTTGGAGCAATTTCAGATAGGAGCAAAGAGTTGTATTTTAATCATGAAACCGTTGGTCAAAATTTGTACAAACAATTACAAGAGAATCCTCATACAAAATTAAAAAATCAGGTTTTCTATCGTCAGGACTATTTGGACGAGTTTGAAGCAATTTGGAAAGAACAATCGAAACACCATAAAGAATTAACCGATAATTTAAAGGCTGAAATTCGGGATATTACTATTTTTTATCAACGAAAACTAAAATCTCAAAAAGGCTTGGTCAGTTTTTGTGAATTTGAAAGTAAAGAAATAGAAATCAATAATAACGGACAAATTGCCAAAAGAAGAATTGGTCTGAAAGCCGCTCCAAAATCTTCGCCTTTGTTCCAAGAATTTAAGATTTGGCAAGTATTGAACAATGTTTTGGTTCGCAAAAAAGGAAGTAAAAAAAGAGTTTTAAAAGAGTCAGACCAAACAAAATTATTCGATAAAGAAAAAGAAATCTTTGATTTTGATTTAGAAACGAAACAAAAATTATTTGATGAATTAAATATCAAAGGCAACCTCAAAGCTAATAAAATCATAGAATTATTAGGGCATAAATCTTCTGAATGGGAAATCAATTATTCAGAATTAGAAGGAAACAGAACCAATAAAGTGTTGTATGATGCCTATTTGAAAATATTGGAATTAGAAGGTTATGACGAGGATTTATTGAAATTACAAGGTAAGGATGATATCAATGTTTCGGAACTAAAAGCATCTGCTTTTGAAGTAAAAGATATGGTCAGACGTATTTTTGAAGTACTAAACATTAACACAGAAATCTTAGAATTTAATGCCGAGTTGGATGGGAAAGCATTCGAGCAACAAGCATCCTACCAATTATGGCATTTGTTGTATTCATACGAAGGTGACGATTCACCAAGTGGAAATGAAAAATTGTATGAATTATTAGAAAAGAAATTCGGATTTAAAAAAGAACACGGACAGATTTTAGCCAACGTTACTTTATCCGACGATTACGGGAATTTAAGTTCGAAAGCCATGAGGAAAATTTATCCATACATTAAAGAACAAACGTATGATAAAGCGGCTGCTCTAGCAGGGTACAGACATTCTGCCTCTTCCCTGACCAAAGAAGAAATTTCAACTCGGCCATTGAAAGACAAATTGGAATTGCTGAAAAAGAATAGTTTGCGAAATCCTGTTGTTGAAAAGATTTTGAATCAATTGGTCAATGTTGTGAATGCTTTAATTGAGAAAAATAGATCAATTAATCCAAATTTCAGATTTGATGAAATTCGTATCGAACTGGCTCGTGAACTAAAGAAAAATGCGAAAGAACGTGCTGAAATGACGACGAATATTAATGCAGCTAAAACAGAAAATGATAAAATTAGAGATATTATTAAAAGAGATTTTTCAAATGTGAAAAACCCCACAAAAAATGATCTAGTAAGGTATAAATTATATCAAGAATTGTCTTTTAATGCTTACAAAAATCTTTACACTAACGAGAAGATTGATTATTATAAATTATTTGGAAAGGAATATGATATTGACCACATCATCCCTCAATCAAAAATGTTTGATGATAGTTTTTCTAATAAAGTTTTAGTCCCGAGACAAGCGAATTTGAATAAAGGGAATCAAACGGCTTATGATTATATGTCAAACAAATCAAAAGAAGAGTTTGATAAATATATTGCTACGATTGAAACACTTTATAAAGAAAGAAAAATAACCAAAGCCAAATATCAAAAATTGTTAAAACAAGAAACAGAAATTGGCGATGGATTTATTGATAGAGATTTGCGGGACAGTCAATACATTGCCAAAAAAGCGAGAAATCTTTTGTATGAAATTTGTCGTATCGTAACACCAACTTCGGGAAGTGTAACGGGTAGATTGCGTGAAGATTGGGGATTGGTAAATATTATGCAGGAACTTAATATGGAAAAGTTCAGGTCATTAGGGCTAACCGAAATGGTGGAGAAAAAAGACGGAACCTTTAAGGAACGAATCGTAGATTGGAGTAAACGAAACGACCATAGACATCACGCAATGGATGCTTTAACCATTGCCTTTACCAAACATAATTATATCCAATATCTGAATTATCTAAACGCAAGGAAAAATGAGTATCACAAATTGCACAGCAATATTATTGGAATTGAAACATTGGAAACCGAAATCATTATTGACGATGATGGGAATAAAAAAAGAGTTTTCAAATTACCGATTCCAAATTTCAGAGAAAAAGCTAAAGAACATTTAGAAAATGTATTGGTTTCGCACAAAGCCAAGAATAAGGTTGTAACTAAAAATAAGAACAAAACCAAATCTAAAAACGGTGAAAAAACCAAAGTAGAGCTTACGCCGAGAGGTCAATTACACAAAGAAACCGTTTACGGAAAGTATCAATATTACGTTAACAAAGAAGAAAAAGTCGGAACAAAATTCGATGAGAAAACCATCAATAAAGTAAGTAATCCACTTTATAAAAAGCTACTGTTAAAACGCTTATCCGAAAACGGGAACGATCCAAAAAAGGCCTTTGGAGGAAAAAATGCGTTAAGCAAAAGCCCAATTTATCTCAATGAAGAAAAAACGGAAACATTGCCCGAAACCGTTAAACTGACTTGGTTGGAAGAAGATTATTCTATCCGAAAAGACGTAACTCCTGAGAATTTCAAAGGCGAAAAATCCATTGAAAAAATATTAGATAAAAAGGTAAAAGACATTTTGAAGGAAAGATTGAATACTTTTGGAAATGATGCTAAAAAAGCCTTTTCCGATTTGGAGAAAAACCCAATTTGGCTTAATGAAGCAAAAGGAATTGCAATCAAGAGAGTTACCATTTCAGGCGTGAAGAATGCTCAGTTCTTACATTACAAAAAAGACCATTTAGGAAATTATATTTTAGACAAAAACGGAGATAAAATTCCTGTTGATTTTGTCAGCACAGGAAATAATCATCACGTTGCCATTTACAGAGATGAAAAAGAAAATTTACAGGAAAGAGTGGTTTCACTTTTTGATGCAGTACAATTAGTCAATGCAGGAGAATCTGTAATTGATAAAAATTATAATCAAGGTATAGGCTGGGAGTTTTTATTTACAATGAAACAAAATGAATACTTCATTTTCCCTAATGAAAAAACAGGATTTAACCCAGGAGAAATAGATTTATTAGACCCTAAAAATAAAAAACTGATTAGTCCGAATTTGTTTAGGGTGCAGAAAATTGCGACTAAAAACTATATGTTTAGACATCATTTGGAAACAACAGTAGATGATAAAAAAGAAATGAAAAATATTGCATTTATTCATATTCAGAGCTGTAATTTATTGAAAGAAATTATAAAAGTCCGCCTAAATCATTTGGGTGATATTGTAAGTGTTGGCGAATATTAATAATGAAAATTGTAAAATGAATCGTTCCGATTTTCTGAAAACATTAGGTTTAGGCGCAGGTGGACTGATTTTGCCGGCTAATTCGTTTATAAATACGAAAACCATTAAGATCTACGACAATTATGTAAAAGGGCTTTCTCATTACCACTTTCATAAATTGAAAAGTGAGGTTAAAGTAGGCGATGAAGTTCAGCTAAAAAGAGATGCTGAAAACATTTATGACAGTTTTGCTATCCAAGTCAATTTCGCTGAGAGTAGACTTGGTTATATATCGGCTTTTGAGAATATAGTTTTGGCTAATATGATGGATTACGGAGTTAATCTTAAAGCTTATATCAGTCAAAAAGATTTATCTCGCAAATATTATGAGTGGTTGGCAGTAGAAATCTATGCAGAATTAGTTATCCCTTCTCAAAAATTAATTGACAACGTATTGTTAGAGCAAAGAGCTTCTGATGCTATAGATATTTATAGGAAAGGTTATGATATATAATTGTTATTTATGATAAAACGAACGCTCTACATCGGCAATCCGGCCTATCTGAAATTCAAAGACAATCAGCTGCAGGTAACGGATCCCGAAACCAAAGCAGTCAAGGGTTCTGCGACTGTTGAAGACATGGCCTTTCTGGTTTTAGACCATTATCAGATTACATTGAGCCATCAGCTAATTGTTGCTTTACAGGGAAATAATGTGGCGATTGTGAGTTGTGACGCACATCATTTGCCATTCGGGCTGATGCTTCCCATGAGTGGTCATGTAGAGCATTCCGAACGGTTGAAACATCAGCTGAATGTTTCGGAACCGCTTCGCAAACAGCTTTGGAAACAAACTGTAGAAGCCAAAATCAGCCAACAAATGTTATTGCTCAAAAAATTAAAAAAGAATTATGAGCCGATGGCGGATTATCTCAATAATGTAAAATCAGGTGACACCACCAATATGGAAGGAATCGCTGCTCAATTTTATTGGAAAAATTTATTTGAAGATTTTTCGAGAGAAAGGGAAGGAGAAGCACCCAACAATTTTCTGAATTTCGGATATGCCATTTTGAGGAGTATAGTTGCGAGAGCTTTGGTGAGCAGTGGTTTGAATCCAACTATTGGAATTTTTCATCGCAATAAATACAATCCTTATTGTCTGGCAGACGACATCATGGAACCTTATCGCCCTTATGTGGATGAATTGGTTTATAAACTGATGCTTTCGCCTGTCCGTCCGCAGGATTTGACAAGGGAAATAAAAGCCGAAATATTAAAAATAACCACTTCCGATGTTTCCATCATGCAGAAACAACGTCCGTTGATGGTGGCAGTGAGCAGTACAACTTCTTCGCTGTACAAATGCTATTTGGGCAAACAACGGATAATTAACTATCCCTTATTAAATTAAGGATATACCGTCACTTCGAGTGCCGAGCAAAGAGGGGTATCGAGAAGGAAGACGATAGAAGAAATAAAGTCAATGCTAAACCAAAATCGCTTCAACGCCTATCGGATTATGTGGGTACTCGTATTTTTTGATTTACCAACCGAAACCAAGCGGGATCGTCATGCAGCCACCAAATTTCGCAAAAACCTGATTGATGACGGATTTTCCATGTTTCAATTTTCAATTTATTTACGACATTGCCCAAGCCGAGAAAATGCCGAAGTCCATATCAACCGAACCAAACGAAATTTGCCGAAGTTCGGGAAAGTAGGAATCATGTGTGTGACGGACAAACAATTTGGTCAAATGGAAATCTTTTTCGGACAAAAAGAAGCTGAATTACCTGCGCCTTCGCAACAACTCGAATTGTTCTAACAGGAATGAAAAAATTTATCTTGGGACAAATCAAAAGTGGAAATCATCCGATTTTTAGATAAAAAAATCCTCATTTAAAACCCTTAAAATAAGGATTTTAAATGAGGTTGTAAACCTAAGCTAAAATTAGCCAAAAATTTTGAAAGCAATTCACAACGATTTGCTCAATAGCTTTATTAGCCTTGTTGTTGTAAACCTAAGCTAAAATTAGCCAAAAATTTTGAAAGCAATTCACAACTGGGGACTTTATTTTCAGAGGGTTGTTTTTGTTGTAAACCTAAGCTAAAATTAGCCAAAAATTTTGAAAGCAATTCACAACTCTGGTGTAGTTGACCTTGTTTTTTGGTTTGTTGTAAACCTAAGCTAAAATTAGCCAAAAATTTTGAAAGCAATTCACAACTACCGTTTCTTTCAATACAGAATTCACGGGGTTGTAAACCTAAGCTAAAATTAGCCAAAAATTTTGAAAGCAATTCACAACGATGAGCTACTTTGAAAGTATGCAAACTGAGTTGTAAACCTAAGCTAAAATTAGCCAAAAATTTTGAAAGCAATTCACAACTTTTTTTGTATTGTTCAGCTTGAATTATGTGTTGTAAACCTAAGCTAAAATTAGCCAAAAATTTTGAAAGCAATTCACAACTTTAATGCTTCTTTTACCGTTGTTTGACCCGTTGTAAACCTAAGCTAAAATTAGCCAAAAATTTTGAAAGCAATTCACAACTTGAGTTGTGTGCCATATTTACGACACTCAGTTGTAAACCTAAGCTAAAATTAGCCAAAAATTTTGAAAGCAATTCACAACCATCGCTTCACCACAGTTATCAATCATAGCGTTGTAAACCTAAGCTAAAATTAGCCAAAAATTTTGAAAGCAATTCACAACTCAAAGAAGGTTTAAAAATAATATCGGGTGGTTGTAAACCTAAGCTAAAATTAGCCAAAAATTTTGAAAGCAATTCACAACACTTTTGGAGCTGGGTTGTTCTCTTTCTTTGTTGTAAACCTAAGCTAAAATTAGCCAAAAATTTTGAAAGCAATTCACAACAAACGGCTCGCAACTACATTGTACCATTTTGTTGTAAACCTAAGCTAAAATTAGCCAAAAATTTTGAAAGCAATTCACAACGCGTCACATTTGCCCCCGTCGAATCTAAAAGTTGTAAACCTAAGCTAAAATTAGCCAAAAATTTTGAAAGCAATTCACAACTAATGCACTCATTCCTCTGTTCAATTCGTAGTTGTAAACCTAAGCTAAAATTAGCCAAAAATTTTGAAAGCAATTCACAACAGTTGTAGAGATTGAAATGTAACCTGGATTGTTGTAAACCTAAGCTAAAATTAGCCAAAAATTTTGAAAGCAATTCACAACTCTTGTGCCATCTTCACTCCCATCATCTCCGTTGTAAACCTAAGCTAAAATTAGCCAAAAATTTTGAAAGCAATTCACAACTCTAAACCTAAAGTTACAGAAGAAAATTCAGTTGTAAACCTAAGCTAAAATTAGCCAAAAATTTTGAAAGCAATTCACAACCCGACAGACCTATATTTTTAGCAGGCAACCGTTGTAAACCTAAGCTAAAATTAGCCAAAAATTTTGAAAGCAATTCACAACCTTCCTGTCTCTTCGAAATTGTTTTTTCCTGTTGTAAACCTAAGCTAAAATTAGCCAAAAATTTTGAAAGCAATTCACAACGTGCCACTTACTGTATTGGCGTCCAGTCCAGTTGTAAACCTAAGCTAAAATTAGCCAAAAATTTTGAAAGCAATTCACAACGTTGATTGTGGTTGTTGAATTGGATCCGCCGTTGTAAACCTAAGCTAAAATTAGCCAAAAATTTTGAAAGCAATTCACAACCAACAACCATTGGTGGTTATGGAATTACCAGTTGTAAACCTAAGCTAAAATTAGCCAAAAATTTTGAAAGCAATTCACAACTTGCTGTTATACGCAGGTTTTCTAATTGGTGTTGTAAACCTAAGCTAAAATTAGCCAAAAATTTTGAAAGCAATTCACAACGGGCGAAAATAGATTGCCTTGCCCGTCTTGGTTGTAAACCTAAGCTAAAATTAGCCAAAAATTTTGAAAGCAATTCACAACACCTTGTTCTTCGATTTGCATTCCTGTAATGTTGTAAACCTAAGCTAAAATTAGCCAAAAATTTTGAAAGCAATTCACAACTGGGGGGAAAAACAACCAACGGAAGGCGAAGTTGTAAACCTAAGCTAAAATTAGCCAAAAATTTTGAAAGCAATTCACAACGAAACACTGAAACATTGGGCGTGAACAGGAGTTGTAAACCTAAGCTAAAATTAGCCAAAAATTTTGAAAGCAATTCACAACGGAGGCGCAGTCCATAGAGAAAGACCCAACGTTGTAAACCTAAGCTAAAATTAGCCAAAAATTTTGAAAGCAATTCACAACAAGAATGCCCAAGTCAAGTATTACAACATAGTTGTAAACCTAAGCTAAAATTAGCCAAAAATTTTGAAAGCAATTCACAACAACTTGCTCTGATTCGCTCAAAGACTGCCAGTTGTAAACCTAAGCTAAAATTAGCCAAAAATTTTGAAAGCAATTCACAACCTTAATTCTAATGTTTGTCTATATTTTTCGGTTGTAAACCTAAGCTAAAATTAGCCAAAAATTTTGAAAGCAATTCACAACTAATACAATCTTACCTTTTTTACCGCTTTCGTTGTAAACCTAAGCTAAAATTAGCCAAAAATTTTGAAAGCAATTCACAACAATCCGTTTATGCCCGTTTTAATTGGCGTTGTTGTAAACCTAAGCTAAAATTAGCCAAAAATTTTGAAAGCAATTCACAACTCTATGATAATATTTGCCATCAATTTCAACGTTGTAAACCTAAGCTAAAATTAGCCAAAAATTTTGAAAGCAATTGCCTCCTTATCCTTCAGTTTTATTTTCATCGAAAAAAAATCTCTACCTGATCTTTGTGGGATTATATTGGTTAAATTTCTTAAAGTCAATTTTTATTTCATCAATAGAAAATTTAACTTTACGAAATTAAGTTTCTTACAATGAGTTATTACAAAATTGAAAATTTAGAACAATACTTTAAGGCCTATAAAAAATCAGTTAAATCACCTGAAGAGTTTTGGGGTGAAATCGCCGAAGAAAATTTCACTTGGATTCAAAAGTGGGACAAAATCCTTGAATATGATTTAACAAAGGCCGATGTGAGATGGTTTGTCAATGCAAAATTGAATATCGTGAAAAATTGTATTGACCGTCATTTAAATAAAAGAGGAAATAAAACTGCCATCATTTTTGAACCCAACGACCCCAAAGAAAATGCGCAGCATATAACATATAACGAACTTCATGAAAGAGTTTGTAAAATGGCCAACGTGCTCAAAGACCAAGGCGTTGGGAAAGGGGACAGAGTTTGTATTTACCTGCCCATGATTCCTGAACTTCCCGTAGCCCTTTTGGCGTGCGCGCGGATTGGTGCAATCCACTCCGTGGTTTTTGCAGGGTTTTCATCTGCAGCTTTGGCTTCGCGTATCAATGACAGCGACTGTAAGATTTTAATAACTTCGGACGGAGGTTTCAGAGGAAATAAATCCATTGATTTAAAGTCGATTGTAGATGAAGCGCTTGATAAAACATCCAACATAGAAAGTGTATTGGTTGTAAAGAGAACCGGCGCAGATATTCCCATGAAAGAGGGAAGGGATATTTGGCTGCAGCCACTTTTGGATAAAGCCGCCAAAGACCATGTAGCTGAAGTAATGGATGCTGAAGATCCATTATTTATTTTGTACACGTCGGGCTCCACCGGTAAACCAAAAGGAATGGTTCATACGACAGCCGGCTATATGGTGTACATAGCCTATACCTTTCAGAACATTTTCCAATACCAGGAAAATGACGTGTATTGGTGTACGGCTGATATTGGTTGGATTACAGGACATTCTTATATTGTTTACGGTCCGCTTCTGAATGGCGCAACAACGGTTCTTTTTGAAGGAATTCCTTCATATCCCGACCATGGCCGGTTTTGGGATGTGATTGACAAACACAAAGTAACACAATTTTATACTGCCCCGACTGCCATACGCGCATTGGCAAAGGAGAATCTAAGTTTTGTGGAAAACCATGATTTGACTTCTATTAAAATATTGGGATCTGTAGGAGAACCCATCAATGAAGAGGCTTGGCACTGGTACAACAACCATGTAGGGAAAAAGCAGTCACCCATTACCGATACTTGGTGGCAAACCGAAAACGGCGGAATTATGATTGCACCCATTCCGTTTGTAACTCCAACAAAACCTACTTATGCAACGTTTCCTCTTCCGGGCGTACAGCCTGTTTTGATGGACGAAAGAAGAAATGAAATTGAAGACAACCAGGTGGTGGGAAGTTTATGTATCAAATTTCCATGGCCGGGAATGGCACGTACCATTTGGGGAGACCATCAAAGGTTTGTGGAAACTTACTTTACAGCATTTCCCGGTAAATATTTTACAGGAGACGGCGCACTGCGTGACGAAGTTGGGTATTACAGAATTACGGGCAGGGTAGACGACGTGGTAATCGTTTCCGGACATAATCTGGGAACAGCCCCTATTGAAGATGCCATCAATGAGCATCCGGCTGTTGCGGAATCTGCCATTGTCGGGTATCCGCATGAAGTCAAAGGAAATGCGCTTTACGGATACATAACGCTTAAAGAAACCGGCGAAGTACGTGATCGTGATAACCTGAGAAAGGAAATCAACCAGCATATCGCAAGCCACATTGGCCCGATTGCCAAACTGGACAAAATCCAGTTTGTGTCAGGGTTGCCCAAAACCCGTTCGGGGAAAATCATGCGCAGGATTTTACGTAAAATTGCAGAAGGTGATTTTTCCAACTTCGGCGATACTTCAACCTTGCTTAATCCCGAAATTGTGGAGGAAATCAAGAATGACAGGATTGGTTAACTAAAATTATTATGGAAAAGGACGAGTACTAAGTCTTCTAAGTCTCCGTTATTTATTTTTGTTTCCCATATGAAATTGAATATTGTTCCAATCGGATTTTTAATTATTTTTAGTGTTTTGATAAGTGGATTTGGATTTGCCCAAACGGAAACCTATACTTTTCCCAAAATCAAATCGAGCATATCATTGCCCATTTCTGTTTCGGTAGCCAACATCAATTCGCTGATCAATAATTCTGTTACGGGCGTTTTGTATGAAGACAATTCCTATACCGACAACAACAACGACCAGTTCAAAGTCAAAGTCGAGAAAAACGGAAATTTACAACTTACGGCTTTAAAGGAAAACCGTTTCCTCATTGAGGTTCCATTAAAAATTTGGGCAGAACAAGGGTATGGCGGTTTAGGATATTATATGTACCAGGACACCAATTTCAACGTAGTAATGAAATTCATTACTTCGGTAAAATTTAATACTGACTGGACACTGGACACCAAAACCAAAACTTACGGATTTGAATGGAGGGTTCAACCTGTTCTGGATTATGGCAAAGTCAAAATCCCAATTTCCTCTTTGATAGAAGAAACGCTGACGGAGCAACAAACAAAATTTACCACCGTTATAGATGAGAAAATAAAAGAAAGTTTTGATTTGAAGCCTTATCTTTTGACGATTTGGAATCAATTTAATCCTCCCATCAATATATCTGAAGAATACAACACCTGGTTGAAGCTGACTCCTCAAACAGTTTACATGACGCCTGTTGTCATTTACTCTGATTATATCAAAGCAACTGTGGGGTTGGATTTGTATGCAGAGACCTATATTGGCAGCATTCCGCAAACTTCGCCGCTATTGATGAATTTCCCCAATTACCAGCAGAAAGACAAAATTCCATCTGATTTTAATATCAAAACAACGGCAAACATTTCATTTATTGATGCGACTAATCTGGCAAAAGCTCAATTCCTTAATCAGGAATTTGTATTGACAAGTGAAAAGAACAAGGTCAAAATTACAGACGTTAAAGTTTATGCAGAAGATTTGTATGTAGTGATTGAAGCCCAAACGACCGGGGAAGTTACGGGAACGTCTATCATCAAAGGGTTTCCTGTTTATGACAGGACACAGCAGAAAATTATACTGACCGACATTGATTTTAAATTGAAAACGAAAAATATTTTTAAGAAAGCGATTGCGGCTTTATTTGAAGGGAAAATTAAAAGAATGATTGGAAATGAATACGGAATCCCATTGACCGATCTCATTTCAGCATCAAGGAAAAGTTTGCAAGAAAGTTTTAACAAAGAGTACTACCCGGGAATACATCTGAAAGGCAACGTAATAGACTTAAGTCCGGTTCAGATACTCCTTTTTCCCAACAATATGACCGTTGTGATTGATACCAAAGCCAATCTCCAAATAGACGTATCGGGGCTTAATTTTTAAATAATTAAGGATTATTTTAAATTTTTTTAGGAAATTTAAAGTAAAATCAGATTTCATACGTCTTATAAAGTATGGAACGATTGGAATCCGTCATAATGTCCCAGTTAGAAAAAGAAAATATCATTTCAGGAACCGTAGAAAAATACGGGACAAAGTTGATGGCTTTCATCCGCCCAAAAGTGAGGAATCCGGAAGATGCCGAAGATATATTGCAGGAAGTATGGTACCAGTTCAGCAATTTATCCAACATTTCAGATATCGTAAATATAAGCAGTTGGCTTTTTTCTGTTACCCGGAATAAAATTACCGACAGTTACCGTAAGAAAAGTACAGAAAACCTCGAGGATTTTACCTACGAAGATGAAGAAGGCAGCTTGATGATTCGGGAGTTTTTGCTGGAAGATAACCAGGGAAATCCGGAATTAAAGATGTTTCAGGACGAAATATGGAATGAGATTTTCAAGGCATTAGACGAATTACCCGAAAAACAAAAATCCGTTTACATAGAAAATGAAATGGAAGGAAAAACGTTGCAGCAGATTGCTGACGAACAAAATGAAAATTTAAAAACCATCATCAGCCGTAAACAGTATGCAGTGAAATATTTGCGACAACGGTTGAACCAGCTTTACAACGATTTAAACAACAATTAAAACAAACAAAATGAAAAATAAATTTAGAAATAAAAGAAAATGTTTCTTCATCATACCCTTTATCATACTTTTTGGATTAACCGCTATTGTCATGTGGCTATGGAATTCAATTTTGCCTAATGTGATTGGAGTCCAAACTGTCACATATTGGCAGGCAATGGGAATTTTAATACTGAGCAAGATTTTATTCGGTGGGTTTGGTGGGTTCCGTAAGCACCGGGATCATGCCCACAAAAGAGAATTTTTCAATAAAGTAAAAAACATGACGCCCGAAGAAAGAGAAAATTTCAAGCAGCAATGGCGCGAAAGGTTCAATAGAAAAGGATTTTGTAAAGAATAATCATTTAATTTTCTAACCCCAAAAAAACTTGATATTAATCATTTGTTTAATTAATTCCAAGGTTATAAATTTGCATTGACAAAAATGTCAAACAATAATGTTAAATAAATTTATTAAATAAAAATGTCAAAGCAATCAAAAGATATAGAAACAGAAGAACTTATTCGCAAGACGGCGAAAAGACTTTTTTTTGGCGAAGGAAAGTTCAATGCTACGACACAGGAAATAGCAGACGCAGCCGGTGTCAACCGCACATTGATCAATTATTATTTTCGTTCACGGGACAATCTGTTCAACTTAATTTTTGAAGATGCCGTGAAGCGGGAAGAACAATTGCGGGAAAAGGTTTTGTTTTCAGACCTTCCTTTCAAAGAGAAAATTGAAATGTACATTGACGATTCCCTTCTTCAGGCAAAGGAATACCCTTACTTGGAAACCTATATTGTTTCACGTATCAACGAAGGGTGTTTTTACAAAGAAGAAGAGGAATGGGAAAAATTTATGCAGCGGTTTTATAAAGAATTTGAAACAGAAATGAAAAGAGGAACCATTGAGAAAATGGAACCGATCCAGTTTATCCTGAACATCGCCTCACTGGTTTCCTTCCCGGTCGCTATCCGTCCTTTGTTTCAATCTACCATGCGGATTTCAGATGCGGAATATGATCGCATTTTAAGCGAACGAAAAGAAATTATAATGAATATGTTATTCAAAAATTAATTATATGAATTTTAAAATTAAGAATTATATACTGATCCTTTTTCTGCTTCCGGCCCTGAGCATTGCGCAGGAAACAAAACTTATCAGTCTTCCCGATGCGGTAAATTACGCACTTGAAAATCAGGCTGATGCCAAAAAAGCCAAACTGAAGATTGAAAATGCTGAATATTTAATCCAGGAAGCACGTGCCGGGGCCCTCCCCAACATCAGTGCGAATGGCTCTATCACTTACAATCCGATTATTCAGGAAACAGCTATTCCGGCTTCCACATTTGACCCAAATGCAACGGATCCTTTTATCATCATGGCAATGGGACAAAAATGGAATGCGGTAGGAGGCGTTTCTCTTACGCAAAATATATTTGATCAAACGGTTTTTACCGGATTAAAGGCAGCGCGTACGACCCGAGAATTTTATCAAATAAATGCTCAATTGACAGAAGAGCAGGTGATTGAAAGAGTCGCAACGGCTTATTACAATGTTTATGTTCAGAAGGAACAATTGGAAACCATTGACAGCAGTTATATAAATGTTGAAAAATCCAGGGATATTATCAAAAGCCTTTTTGACAACGGACTGGCAAGGGAGATTGATTTGGACAGAGTCAATGTTCAGCTAATGAACTTGAGCACAACTCGTCAACAATTGGTTAATGCAGTTCAATTGCAAGAAAACGCATTGAAATTTTATATGGGAATGCCGATTGAACAGCCCATTGAATTGGCAGATAAAGATTTTACAGCTGATGACGTTTTGCTTGCCAATGATGTTGAGGTGGAAAACCGGACTGAAATGAAAGTCATGAAAAAGCAGGAAGAACTTTTAGTTTTACAGAAAGAAGCGAGAAAAGCGGCCTATTATCCGACTTTATCGCTTACGGCAGGATACAACTACATGGGACAGGGGGAGCGTTTTCCCATTGGTTCAGGATTGGACAACGGGGTTTATTGGTCAGATTTTTCGTCTATAAGCTTGAACTTAAAAATCCCCATATTTAGCGGATTTGCCAACAAGGCCAGAGTTAGTCAGGCTGATGTAGAACTTCGGACTTTACAGGAAGATATCAAAAACACTGAATTATCATTGGATCTGGAATACCAAAACGCAAAATCCCAAATCGAAAACAACTTAATCGCGATAGAAAACCAACAAGAGAATGTAGGTCTTGCGCAGAAAGTTGTCAATAATACAGAAAACAATTACCGTCAGGGACTGGCTACATTGACAGATTTGCTGGAAGCACAAAATGCTTTGGTAGAAGCCCGAAACAATTATTCCAACGCGCTGTTGCAATACAAACTGGCTGAAATCCAATTATTGAAATCTATAGGAGAATTAAAATCATTAACAGAAAAATAAAAAACCAAAATATGAAGATCGTTAGAACTATAATCACCGTTGTCGTTGTGCTCGCGTTGTTAGTTTGGGCCGGGTTTACATTGGTCGGCAACAAAAAGAAATCAGAAGAAGAAACCAAAATTGTAGCACAGGTCAACGATCGTGTCGCAGTCAATGTAGCACAGGTTAAATTGGAAAATATAAATACAGATTATGTTGCCAACGGAACTTTTGAACCTTTTCAGGAAATGATGTTTCCATCTGAAATCAGCGGAAAAATTACCCGTGTTTTGGTGGACGAAGGGAGCTATGTAAGTGTTGGGCAAACATTGGCGATCATTCGCGCAGACACGCAGTCAATTGATCTGACAGCCGCTCAGGCAGCTTATCAAAATGCAGTGACCGATAACCAGCGGTATGAAAACGCACTGCAAACAGGAGGTGTTACCCAACAGCAGGTAGATGCCTCACGCTTGCAATTGAAAAATGCCAAAGCACAACTGGATCAGGCAAAAATAAAAGTAGGTGACACCAATGTGCGTGCAACCATTAACGGAATTGTCAACCAAAGATTAATTGAACCGGGTTCCGTTGTTTCTGCCGGGACCGATATGTTTGAAATCGTCAATGTGTCTAGTTTGAAATTGAGAGTAGAAGTAGACGAGCGTCATGTCGTAAATTTAAAAACGGGCGATAACATCAAAGTGAAAACAAGTGTTTATCCGGACAAAGAATTTGTAGGAAAGATTACTTTCATCGCTCCGAAAGCCACGACCGCGCTTAGTTTTCCTGTAGAAATCCAGGTGAGCAACAACAAAGAAAATCAATTGAAAGCCGGTATGTATGGAACAGCGGTTTTCTCACAGGGAGATGATGAAATGAAATCAAAACCGGTTTTAGTTGTTTCACGTGATGCCTTTGTAGGAGGATTGAACAGCAACCAGGTTTTTGTAGTAAAAGACAGCATTGCCACCTTGAAGAAAATTGTTTCAGGAAGAAATTTTGGAGATAAGATAGAAGTTCTTGATGGATTGGAAGACGGCGAAACGGTTGTTACCAGTGGACAGGTAAACCTTACAGACAGTGCCAAAGTGAAAATTATGAAATAAGAACACAGAACATAGAAAATAGACGGAAATGAGTGTAGGAAAAAGACATAATTATAAAAATTTGAAAATAGGGCAACTAGGGATTGAAATAGCCAATAATATTTCCGATATTTTAATAGATTTCCCAAAAATAGAAAGGTACGATTTGAGTTCCCAGATTAGCAGATGCTCAGTTTCTATGCCAAGTAATATTGCGGAAGGTTCGGCAAGAACAGATAAATCATTCAGTCATTTCCTGGATGTTTCTCTTGGCTCTTCTTATGAACTAATTACACAATTAATTATCGCAAAGCATCGCAAATATATCAACGAAGTAATTTTTAATCAATTGGAACAAAAAATTGAAGAGTTTCAACGCATGACAATGTCTTTCCAAAACGGATTGAAATAAGTCTTTATTCTATGTTCTATCGTCTATATTCTTAAAAAAGAAAAACATGAATTTACCAGAAATATCCATAAAAAGGCCGACGCTTGTCGTCGTGTTATTTACCATTTTGACTTTGGGAGGATTATTTTCCTATACCCAGCTGGGGTATGAATTGATTCCAAAATTCGAAGTGAACATCATCACGGTTTCCACCGTGTACCCGGGTGCTTCACCATCAGAAATTGAAAATACGGTTACCAAGAAAATTGAAGATGCCATTTCGTCATTGGAAAACATCAAAAAGATTGAATCCAAATCATACGAAAGTCTCTCGGTGGTAATGATACAGTTAAATCCGGGGACCGATACAGATTATGCATTAAATGACGCTCAGAGAAAAGTAAATGCTATTTTGGCCGATTTGCCTGAAGATGCAGATCCACCTTCATTGGTTAAATTCTCGATGGATGATTTGCCGATTATTACCATGGCGGCGACTGCCGACATGAACAGCATTGAATTCTATGATTTGCTCGACAAAAAAATTCAACCGATTATTTCTCGTGTGCCGGGTGTTGCACAAGTAAATATTGTGGGCGGGCAGGAACGTGAAATCCAGGTCAACCTGGACCAAAACAAACTGGAAGGTTATAACCTATCCGTACCACAAGTTCAGCAGATGATCATGGCTTCCAACCTTGATTTTCCAACGGGTAACGTTAAAACCAGAAAAAATTCAACGCTGATTCGTCTTTCAGGAAAATACAAAACGATTGAAGAATTGCGTAACCTCGTGATTGCAACAAACAATGGCGTTCAAGTAAGGTTGGGTGATGTTGCAGATGTACAGGATTCACAGAAAGACCCTGAAAAAATTTCGAGGCTAAACCAAAGCGATGCCATTTTGATTCAGGTGCTTAAACAGTCAGATGCCAATGCCGTCGCGGTAAGTGAAGAAGTAAGAAATACCGTTCAGCAGATTGAAGCCGATTACCAAAAACAGAATGTAAATCTGAAAATAGCCAATGATACAAGTGAATTTACACTGGCAGCGGCAGATCATGTAATGTTTGACCTCTTCCTGGCTATTTTTCTTGTAGCTGCCGTGATGTTGTTGTTCTTGCATAGCCTGAGAAATGCCTTTATTGTGATGGTTTCCATCCCGGCATCATTGATCGCCACTTTCATTGGGATTTACTTTATGGGTTATACACTGAACCTGATGAGCCTTGTGGGGTTGTCGCTTGTTGTAGGTATTCTGGTTGATGACGCGATTGTGGTACTGGAAAATATTCACCGCCACATGGAAATGGGGAAAAACAAAATCAGGGCGGCTTATGACGGAGCCACTGAAATCGGATTTACCGTATTTGCGATTACGTTGGTAATTATTGTGGTATTCTTGCCGATTTCCATGAGTAATGATTTGGTGTCCAACATCATCAAACAATTCTGTGTAACGGTTATGATTGCCACCGGATTCTCATTATTGGCTTCCTTTACCATTGTTCCTTGGCTTTCATCCAGATTCGGTAAGCTGGAACATTTGACCGGAAAAAATTTATTCCAGAAATTCATTCTTTGGTTTGAAGGATTATTGGACAAATTTACCCATTGGATTTCAGGACTTTTGCAATGGTCATTAAAATCAAAATGGACAAAGATTAGCACGATGCTGATTGCTATCGTCTTGTTTTTCGGCTCATTCGTTTTGGTAGGGGCGGGATTCATTGGAGGAGAATTCTTTCCGAAAATGGACAAAAATGAATTCCTTGTCCAAATAGAATTACCCAAAGATGCTTCTCTGGAACAAACGAACTTTACAATACAGGAAGCAGAGGCTTATTTAAGAACCAAACCTGAAGTGGTCGATTTGATTACGACGGTCGGACAGACCAGTACAGGATTTGGTGCCAGCCAGGCAACACCTTATCAGGGAGAAATAGATGTTATTCTCAAAGACAAGGAAGAACGGGAAGACAATACGTTTGTGTTTGCTGCCAAAGTCAGAAGAGAATTGGAAGAAAAGCTTGTAAAAGCAAAAGTAAATACTATGCCGGTAGGAATGATGGGAGCAGACCAGGCTCCGCTGCAGCTAATTGTTACAGGAACAACACTGGACAGCGCCATGGTTTTTGCGCAAAAAGCAGAAGATGCTTTGAGAAAGATTCCCGGATCTTCGGAAATTGAGCTGTCGGTTGAAGACGGAACTCCCGAAATTAATGTTCAGGTTGACCGCGATAAAATCTCTATGCTCGGATTAGACCTGGCGACAGTCGGGCAGACCATGCAGACAGCATTCAGTGGGAATACCGATGCAAAATACCGTGCAGGTGAATATGAATATGACATCAATATAAAATATGATGAATTCAACCGTTCTAATGTTGATGACGTTAAAAATCTGATTTTCATCAATAATATGGGACAGCAGATTAAACTCTCGCAGTTTGCTACAGTAACCGAAGGCTCAGGCCCGAGCGTATTGGAACGAAGAGATAGAACTCCTTCCGTAAATGTAAACGCACAGGTGGTGGGACGACCTGTTGGAGATGTTGCCAATGAATGGAAAGAAGCATTTGACCAGATAGAAAAACCTACAGGAGTAAGTTATTTGTGGGGAGGTGATATGGAAATGCAGGAAGATGGTTTTGGAACTTTGGGAATCGCATTATTGGCAGCTATAATTTTGGTGTACCTGGTAATGGTTGGTTTGTATGACAGTTATGTTTATCCGTTTGTCGTACTGTTTTCTATTCCGCTTTCATTGATTGGTGTATTGATCATCCTTGCTTTGACCAATAATTCCTTAAACATCTTTACCATACTGGGTATGATTATGTTAATTGGTCTGGTGTGTAAGAATGCGATACTCTTGGTTGACTTTGCCAATCATAGGAAAGAGGCGGGTGAAACTACTTTCAACGCCTTGGTTCAGGCCAATCATGCGCGACTGCGTCCGATTTTGATGACCACTATTGCGATGGTTTTCGGTATGTTGCCGATTGCATTGGCAAAAGGAGCCGCGGCTGAAATGAACAACGGCTTGGCATGGGTTATCATTGGAGGATTGCTTTCTTCATTGTTTTTAACATTGATCATCGTTCCGGTTGTGTATTCTATTGTGGATGGATTAATCAGAAGATTTTCCAAAAAAGAAAAAACCGATTATGCGACAGAAATGACCGCCGATTATAAACACAGAGAATTAAGCGATGACGGATTTACACCGACACATTAATTAATTTTTGATTTTTCATAGTTCTTTACAAGAATCCTCTTTTGAGCAATCAAGGAGGATTTTTTTAATTTAAAAAGTAAATAAAATGATGACCACAACAAAAACTTAGCTTTAAATTTGTTAACCAAATAGTTAATCTATATGCTCAAGCTTCCAAATTGGAAACAACATCTGATTGGTTTCATAACTGTATTTTCTGTTTCTGTAATTTGCTATTTACTTAGAAATTATATTGATTACAGGATTGTGGCGCTTTTGCTGTTTCTAGTAGTTTCTATCTTAGCTGTTTTGTTTGACGTTATTTCGGTTGTGATGGCCGCTATTTCAAGTGCGGTAATTCTGAATGTATTTTTTATAGAACCTACTTTTCATTACAAAATTGACAGCCCAGAAAACGTACTTTTATTTTTTATGTATTTATCAATTGCATTGGTAAGCGCAATTCTTACAGACCGGATCAGAAAGCAGAGAAAGAAATTAACCGAAAAAGAAGGAAAAGAAAATATACTTAAACTGTATGAAACGCTTTTGAATTCGCTTTCCCATGAATTAAGAATCCCTATTACAACCATTATCGGTGCAGTTGATACTTTGAGAGAAAATGAGTTAACCCTTTCAGAAAAAAACAAAGAAGAATTGCTTCAAGAGATTCAAAACGCAGGATTCCGTTTAAATGGGCAAGTGGAAAACCTTTTGAATATGAGTAGATTAGAATCAGGATCCGTTGATTTACACAAGGATTGGACAGATATCAATGAACTTATTTACCTATGCATTTCCAAATTACCCGATGCTCAGAACCATTCCATTCGGTTTTTGCCGGATGAGAATCTGCCTCTATTTAAGCTGGATGTGGGATTAATGGAACAAATCATCAATGGTTTGCTGCACAATGCGTTAAAATATACGCCCGGTGGAACACTTATTTCAATCAGAGCCGAGGATGAATATGACTTTTTGGTATTGGAGATTTCAGATAATGGAAACGGATTTCCCGAAGACAAGCTGGAGCAGGTTTTTGAGAAATTTTACAGGCTTCCAAATTCCGGTACAGGTGGAACAGGTTTGGGGTTATCTATTGTAAAAGGATTTACCGAGGCTCAAAACGGAACTGTTCTTCTGAAAAACAACTCCGGTGGCGGTGCTTGCTTTACCGTCAGGATTCCGGCGGAAACATCTTATTTAAAGAATTTGAAAAATGAATAAAGCCGAAATCCTTATCATAGAAGACGAATCTCAAATCCGTAAGCTGCTGGAAATTAATTTACAAAGTAACGGATTTAAAGTTATCCAGGCGGCAACAGGGAAAGAAGGTCTCGCTATGGCTTCTTCTCATACCCCCGATTTGATTTTGCTAGACTTGGGTTTACCCGATACAGACGGACATTCGCTTTTAAAAGAGCTGCGGCTTTGGTATGGAAAAGCCATCATTATTTTATCTGTTCAGAAAAGAGAATCGGACATAGTCAAAGCCCTGGACAATGGAGCAACCGATTATCTTACAAAACCATTCAGGACAGGAGAGTTGATGGCAAGAATCCGTTCTGCTATCCGGCGAAACAATTCTGAGGAAGATTCTCCGAAATTAACAATAGGAAATATGGAAATCGACTTTATTGCAAGGACTTTGACCAAAGAGGAAGAATTAATCAAACTGACGGCAACAGAATTTAATCTTCTTTCACTTTTGGCAAAAAATGAAGGAAGAGTGCTGACGCATCAATTTATTTTAAAAGAAATATGGGGCGTAGGGTATCAGAATGAAACGCAATATCTGCGAGTATTTATAGGCCAGCTCAGAAAAAAAATTGAAGAAAATCCTAACCAGCCGCAACATATAATTACTGAAAGCGGAGTGGGCTACAGGTTTCAATAATTGTGAAATTATAAATGTTTGTCATTTTCACTAACAGAAATTTCACAATTAAGAAGAAAAACTCTTTGATATGACAAACTATAAGAACTGAGTCTGAATAATCAAAAATGGGTAAATTAAAAAGAAAAACCGCCTCATTCTTAAAATGAGACGGCTTCACTTATCTGCTATTAAATTGAACTTACTTAAAGATTAACTTTTTAGAAGTAGTTCCTTTTTCTGTTTGAACCTGTATAATATAGACTCCGGCTGAAAAATCGTGTTCTATCATAGATGTACCGGCTTCTTTCTCACCTGAATACAATATTCTGCCATTTAAATCAAAAATGCTCACAGTAGCGTTTCTGCTGATCTTCAGCCAAAATTTATCTGTTGATGGATTGGGATAAACTGAGAATTCTTCCATTTCATAGTCTTCTACATTTAACATGGAAATTATGACTTCTGTTTTTTCTGAGGCTCCTGTTTCATAGATTGCTTCCACTTCTGCAATATGCGTTCCGGGTGTAAGATCTTCAAGCATGAAATTTGTCTCCATCACGTTATCAGCAACGAGTTCCCCATCAAGGTAAACATTGTAGTAAAGAGCATGATTGTATTCCTTTTCATAGGTTAAATCATCAATCTTCAAAATATAACTATCATTACTTATGAAATTTACGGCTACATATTTAGTCCCCTCGGGTGCATCAAATGAATATTCTGTCCAGTTTACAGGTACAGTTATTTGATCTCCAAAAGCTATAAAATCTGAAACCTCCGTTCCTGTTACAGAATATAAAACCTGCATTTTTTCAAGCATTTCATTCGTCAATGATGCTGCATTAAAGGAAAACTGTCCGCTGCCTGCCGGAATGATGAACCAGTCATTGTTAGCGCCGTCTGGTCCGGCAAAAGCGGTTAAAAATCTACGTCCGGAAAATGAAGGGATATTAACGGGAGGGGTCGTCGAATAAGGATTGAAAACCATAAAAGCCATTGGAATTCCTGCATTTGGCCATGTGAAATTATTATAGGTATAGGTTCCAAGTCCATCCAAATCATTCATGATATAATTTCCTATATTTTGACGTTCAAAATCTTCATATTTCTCAATTTTATCGGTAAATGTGCTATGCAGTGTCCAATTAAGCTGAGCTGAAGTTCCATCTACAGTAGCAGTCAGGTTTGAAGGTTGAACTTTAAGCAAAATCAATGGAATTGTAATAGTGCTGTTTTCTTCCACTGTAATGTCTGAAAGCTCCACAATCTCATAATTATCCAACTCGACTCGTAGGTTATAATTCCCATACATCAAATCGCTAATTATCACGGAGTTTCCATTAGAGACAAAAGCTTCAGCAAAGTTTTCATCATTCCAAATGGAAACATAGGCGCCTTCTGCATTTCCAAAATCTGGACTAAGCATTAAAGTGAAATCAAAGAACATATTATGTTCAATTTCATTTGAAATACCCATTTCAGATGCTAAATCATTATCATAAAGTGCTGTAACACCATATTTGTACATATTGGGTGCGGCGTCATTTAAGGACACGTCGCTGAAATTAGTTGCTGTAATGGGCGAAGGAGTTAGCTCAGTCCAATTGCTTTCAGATGCGGGACTTCTGTACACTTTGTATCCTGACGGATCTGCTTCCATTGTATTGTTTGCAATACCGTAAATATTCCAGTTCTTGTTGGTGAGGCTCATTTGGGTCCACACCCCATTTTCATATTTCATACTTCCTTTATAGCCGGGAGCATTTGGACCGTCATCCAATCCAATAGGATAAGCTCCATATTGTCCTGCAAGAAATTCTACACCTATCCATAATTCTTTATTAACATCAATGGGTAAAGATTGCGTTAATTCAATTACATACCAATCTTCATCCGGAATTGAAACAGGCTGTGAGTAGATAAGCTGTTCGGCATTTGCACCTTCGAATATCTTGATTACCGCTTGAGCGTGATTTGCAAAATAAACCCTTACATGGGTTAATTCGGCACCTTCTGTTAGCTGAGCCTGTAAATCAGAAGTTTCAAATCTGATTCCGGCAATGAATGGGTCACCTCCGTTACCCCAGGCATCTCCTGTTGTAATAAAGCTGCCCCAGCCTAACATAGTTTCATTATAATGCCCTACGGGTATACTCCAGTTTATGTCTCCAACGCCATTATTATTAACCGCAATAACGTTCCCCGGCTTGTTTAATGCAATTTCCAATGTAATGGGGTCAATTGTATAGTCATTTTCCTCGCTGGTAAAAGATATTGTTTCAGCGACATAGAGTGGGTGCGTTGCTTCCAGCTCATATTGTTTGTCGGCAAAAGCCTCTAAAACAAAATGTCCGGTAGCATTACTTATGGTAGAGAATTCAGAAAACCCGGTAAGATTAAGAGTAATTCCTTCTAATCCGTTTCCTTCTGTGTCAATTACTGTTCCTGAAATCAATATTGGAAGTGAATTATCAAGGGCGGCATCCAGCGTAAGCTGTTCATTTGGCTCAATACTGAAATTTATTTCGACTGTATTATAAGTGTCTTTGCTAAAGGTTGCCATATAATTGCCAGCCATCAGAGCAGGTACCTGATAAGCTCCTGTCGCATTGGTTGTAGTTGTCTCAGTCTGATATGCATTTGAATCATCAGGCGTAATGGTCACTGTTACATCTTCAAGCGCGGAACCGTCTGCCGCTGATGTAACCGTTCCTGACAAGCTGCCATAATTTGTTATTTTTTCGACAACAATGCTCGGAATTGTAATGATTTCTTCGGTAGTCCAGGATGCCGGCTGCGTTGAAATAACACTTAAATCAACAGAATATCCAATAGAATAATAGGTACGCATACCATCAACCGGAGTATTGAAAAACTCACGAGGATTAACCGAAGGTACATTACTTAATAATGGTTTTACAATGGTAATAATCACATTCTGATTACTATTGGCGTCATAATAAAAAGGCTGATTCAGATCAATGGTTATAGCATTGCGCCCTGCAGGAAATTCAATATCTCCGTCGAATAAAAGTTTTTGATCGCCAAAATATTCCCAAACCGCATTGTCAGGTGTGGTTCCGAATGTATTGCGATCTGTTACACTCATGTAAATTTTATAGTGCGCGGAGCTCGTTGTTCCTAAATTCCCAAAATAGGAAAGGGAAGTAATTAATCCGCTGCCGCCAATTTCCTCAGGCGTATAAATACTCTGCGAAATAATGGAACCTCGGCTAAGTTCAAATGGCTGATCTGACGGGTTGTTCCCGCTTGTAACAGAAATTTGATTTGCATTCATCCCGGTGTAAGCCGAAACAATTGCGGGCACTCCTAAATTTGTGGGGCTCGTTAGAGCCGTTATGGTATAACTATATAAATTTAATTCAGGGATATTCGTTTCCGTATAGGTTGTACTCGGGTGCATTTCCGCCAAAGTTTCAGTTGTATCCCCCAAAGTGCGGGTTATTTTATAGCCCACAACCGGATCTTCCAAAATACCGCCGTTTTCTCCATAATTCACTACATCCCAAGAAATAACAGTTTGTAAACTTTCGTTTTGAGTGAAAATTATATTGGCAGGAGCTCCTGGAACGGTTTCATATCCGAAGAAGGTAATTGGTGTATTATAAACAGTCCCATTTCCGGAATTATTATAAGGAACAAATCTGTGTGTATAAGAACCTCCTTCGGGAAGTGTGTCTGTATAAGTCATACTTTGTCCTGCTCCGGAAGGAAGATCGGCTATTTCGGTAAGATTCATAGGGTGGGTTCCTCTGTAAACTTTCACCCCTGTCATGTTGCCAAGTGTATTACCGGCATAATCAATCGTAGGGTTTACCCAACTAAATGTGGCTTGAATTTCAGTATTTATTTGAGTTTCAACAGAAAAATTTGTAATAGAATTGGGAGCCAAAGGATCTATATTGGCTGTAAATTCTATATCATCAACTATCATCATATAAGCTTGCGATACACAATTTATAGCGAGATGCTTTACGCCTGTAGGAATTGTGAACTCATATTTAGCCCAATTGGCTGTAGTAGTGGTGGGAGTGCCATTGTTAAAGAAAGTAAAATCCGCAGGATTATCCCCTGTAGTAGAATAACCTACTTTAAATGTGTCAAGACCTGCAAAGGTTGCAGCGCTTTTAGCATAAAATGAGAAAGTTCCACCTGAATGATTGTCCAGTTCATCGGAAATCAACCAGTCATTACTCGGGCCGGAATAGGAAGAGATACTTGCAAAATATTTTTGACCTGATCGAGGATCGTAACCCTCAAGTGTATTAACAGGATTTGTTTGTGAAGGATTATAAACAATAAAGCCCAGTGGACCACCCTTACCGGGGAAATCTTGAAATGGGCCGGCGGTATTAAGCCCATCTAAATCAAGTGATGTCCAGCCGGTTAGATTGTTTTGCTGAAAATCAGCATGGGATTCTACGTCGTCTTTAAAGGGTTGTAATTGTCCCTGCAGCCAACCCGAAATAGTAAACAGTATAATTAGTAAAAAAAGTCTCTGTGTTGTTTTCATTTTGCGTGATTTAAAAAAGTTTTTGCGTGATTACCGATTGTGTTAAAATAATTAACTTGAAAAGTAATCAGATTAGCTTCAATAAAAAAATAATACAACTCCTTTTCGTCCCAAACGAAGATAACATTATGTGACAGCGTTAGATATTAGTATGTTAGGTATTGGTAAAGGTTTTACGATAAACAGCGGGTGTCACTTTTTCAATATCTTTAAAGAACCTATAAAATACCGACATGGTTTTGAAACCTGATTGAGCAGCAATTCCTTCAATGGAAAAATGCTTCATATTTTCATCAGAAAGTAAAATTTTACTTTCTGCAATCCGCAGCTCATTTATATAATTATAGAACGTTTTATTTAAGCTGTTATTGAGTGCGGAAGAAATGGCATTACGGCTTTCCGATATAGCTTCTGCAAGATCATTTAGGCTGAAATTCGGATTTTTGTATAACTTTCGCTCTTTCATTACTTCCTCTATTTTAGCTATGATCATTTTATCTTTTGCTGATTGCTGAGCATCAGAAAATCGGGTTTCCTGCAGTGAGGAAACTTCCTTCGGTTCCTGGATTAGGGGTTCAGTGTGTTGGTAGATATCAGATGTGTTCTCACTTCGTGTAAAGAGTATGGGATATTTATATATTATCACGGTTATATAGAACAAACTTATTGCAAGAACAGCGTGATAAGCCATATAAAGAATATAAGGATTTATAAAGGTATTTCTTACAATAGTGGAAATGCCACCGATAATAAAAACCAGGGCAAAACTGTAATTAATAATCTTGAACCATTCCAGCTTACGGCTCTCTATTTCTGAATAATGTTTCTTAAGAATTTGCTGCCGTAATTTTAGTATGTGATTGGTTTTAATAAAATAAAACGGCCCCTGCACTGTAGCGAAATACCCACATACCAAAGCCCGTAGCTTGTACCATTCATGTCCGCGCATACTGGCTATAGAAAAATCACTGTCAAAATAGAGGTATATGGTGAAAGCTGAGTAAATGTATATTGGTAAAAAATGTAAATGGTCTTCTTTTTGAAATCCGTCATATTCATAAAACAGATATTTTACATAAAGATAGATTGGAGGAAACAACGTAAGGGCGAGCATGGGCCCGATAAAAGTTGTTACAGCAATACTGAATAAAGGCTCTTTGGCAACAAAAGCAAAAAACCAATAACAAGAAAAGCCCCAGGCAAAAAGAAGCAATGCAAGTATATTGTTTGAAAAAGGCCTGTGTTTGTCTTTGAGCAAAAGATAAATGCTTAATACTGCCTGCGAAGAACCAAAAAGCATTAAAACCGAAAAGTAAGATTCAAGCACAGATAACATACAGCACGTCTTTGAGCTAAATGGATTTTTTCTTAAAGAGTGTTAAGCTGGAGTTGCTCAAAGATAATTCTTTTTTTTCAACTTATTCTTTTTATATCTCTAAGAGCCGTAAAGGAAAAGGACTCGAAAAAATATTTTGAATTCTTGATATAGTTGTTTTATTTATTCATTTCCGATTAATCGCACTTTGGTTTATACTCTAAAAACTGAATTTAGATAATGTATTGCAAATATTAATATTGTGATGGATGATCTTTATAAAATCTTTATACATCTTTCCATGAATTTTATGTAAAACTTATACTTTCCCATTCACCTTTGTATGGTAAAACAATGTCATGGAATACAAACATGGTTTGGGGCATAGGGTTACCGGCGCGACCCTGTTGATTGCACTGGGAATTATTTATGGAGATATAGGAACAAGTCCGTTGTATGTTTTCAAAGCGATAATAGGAGACAGGCTCATTACGAAAATCCTTATTTACGGTGGAGTTTCATGCGTTTTCTGGACCCTTGTTTTCCAAACTACCATCAAATATGTATGGTTAACCTTAAAAGCCGATAACCAAGGAGAAGGCGGGATTTTTTCTTTGTATTCACTGGTCAGGCGATATGGTAAAAGGCTGGTAATCCCTACGATGATAGGCGCCTCTACTTTATTGGCAGATGGAATCATTACCCCGGCAGTTTCGGTCACTTCATCTATTGAAGGGCTTGAAATGGTGCGCGGGTTGGAGCATATATCGGTAATACCGATTGTTTTGGCTATAATTTCCGGTATTTTTCTATTTCAAAGGTTTGGGACGGAAAAGGTGGGAAAAGCATTTGGGCCGGTTATGGCGATTTGGTTTACAGTTTTGCTGATGTTGGGTGGGGTGTGGATTTTGAAATATCCGGGCGTTCTGAAAGCATTAAATCCGTATCATGCCTATC
>PJTQ01000267.1_pt1 | contig 45614 bp, 31 predicted proteins | sample 1512231 | NCBI WGS metagenome assembly PJTQ01 (sample SAMN08177688, study PRJNA422409) | Soil metagenome, whole genome shotgun sequencing project. | isolation source: Soil (3) enriched on wood chips | place: USA: Madison | collected 2015-01-15 | reverse complement strand
ATCGGCCTGTTGGAAATGATTGGTCACGGCAATCGAATAAAATTCACCTACCGAATTATCTCCTTTCAAAATACAGCTAGGATATTTCCAGGTTACAGCAGAACCGGTTTCAACCTGCGTCCAGGATATTTTTGCATTTTTTTCCGCCAAACCTCTTTTGGTTACGAAATTAAAAACACCCCCTTTCCCATGTTCGTCTCCCGGATACCAGTTCTGAACGGTTGAATACTTAATTTCGGCATCGTCCATGGCAATCAGTTCCACTACAGCGGCATGAAGCTGGTTCTCATCACGCGTAGGAGCCGTACATCCTTCCAGATACGAGACATAAGAACCTTCATCGGCAATCAATAAAGTTCTTTCGAACTGTCCCGTACCGGCCTGGTTGATACGGAAATAAGTGGAAAGTTCCATCGGGCAGCGCACGCCTTTGGGAATATAACAAAATGAACCGTCTGAAAATACAGCGGAATTCAGTGCCGCATAGAAATTATCCGTTTTTGGCACTACTTTTCCGATGTATTTTTTGACCAATTCGGGATGTTCTTTAATCGCTTCTGAAATCGAGCAGAAAATAATCCCCAAATCATTCAAAGTATCTTTGAAAGTTGTAGCCACAGAAACACTGTCCATCACGATATCTACTGCCACACCGGTCAAACGTTTCTGTTCGTCCATGGAAATGCCCAATTTGGCAAAGGTTTTTAATAATTCCGGGTCTACTTCATCAAGGCTTCCGAGTTCAGGTTTCTTTTTTGGCGCTGCATAATAGGTGATATCATCAAAACTCGGTTTTTGATAATGAACATTCGCCCAATCGGGTTCCGTCATTTTCTGCCACTCACGAAATGCTTCCAGTCGCCAATTCATCATCCATTCCGGTTCGTTTTTGCGTTTGGAAATCTCGCGCACAATGTCTTCATTCAGGCCAATGGGAAAATCTTCATATTCCACATCGGTTGTAAAGCCGAATTCATATTCTTTGCGGCTTGACAGATCCTGTCTTAAATCATCTTCTGTATATTTATTGCTCATTTTAATAGTATGTATAGCTAAATGAAAAATGTATTGGGCTTTTAAATTCTGATTTAACGCCCAAAAATTCAAAGTTTTTCACGTTGGAGTTTTTATCTAATTCCAACCGATATAGTTCAACTGATCCGCTTATAACGCTATAAGTCTGGTCATTTAATTTTTTAATTTCCCATTTTCTTTCAGGAACCAAAGTCGTTTTCCCTGTTTCGACATTTTCAGAAGTGGAAAACTCTTCCATTGTCATAGGAAATTCGTCTTTGAAATTACTATAGCAGGTTTTGTCTATATCGTCCTGATTATAGGACGTGATCCTGCATTTTCCTTCAATTCTGTCTTTGAAAACAAGTTTTCCGTTTAAATAAGCTTGTTTGTACAAGGTTTTATCTTTCAACTGGTAAACATCAATCATTCCTTTGGTGTTTTCCACAATCATTTTGCCATTAGCATAATGGAATTTATTGGAACGGGTTCCGTCTTTGTCTTTAAAAATTTCTTCGGAAATCAATCCCTCTTTGTAAACATAATTTACTTCTAAAGCTTTTCCTGATAGCATTTCAGAAATTTTCATTTGGGTTAATTTTCCTTCTTTATCATAATACAACACCATCACGTCCGGTGTTTTTGTTCCTTCCGATTCTGCTGAAATCCTGATAGATTTTATCTTGCTTGAATTAATCGGCACAGAATTGATCAATGGCTTAATCCCAAAGTTTCCAAAGAAAAAATGATTGGTATAAACTTTGTTAAATTTTATCGAATTTTCATCTGGAGTGAACACCAAAAGCTTATCTACCTGAGATTGTACCGGTGAAAAAATTCCAAGTAGCAAAAATAATCCTGTATATTTCAGCCAATTCAATTTATATTAATTTTGAAATTAAACGGCAAAACTTTCTCCACACCCACAGGTACGCTGCGCATTGGGATTATTGAACACGAATCCTTTTCCGTTTAATCCGCCAAAAAATTCAAGGGTTGTCCCCACCAAGTATAAGAATGATCTTTTGTCCACCACGATGCGTACATCTTTGTCTTCAAAAAATTTATCACCCTCCTTTTGCTCTTTGTCAAAACTCAATTTATACGACAGACCGGAACAGCCTCCGCTTTCTACTCCCACTCTCACAAAACTCTCTCCCAGATTGGTTCCTTCTTCGTTCATCAAAGAAATAATCTTTGTTTTTGCTGTGTCTGAAACTTGTATCATTTTGCTTAGATTAATTCTAAATGCAAAGATACGAGAGATAAGATGAATTACCTCATTTTTTAATAAATTATAACAATTAGGTGATTGGTGCGAAAATATAATGAAATTAAAAATCAAAAAAGAGCCTGTACGTTAAAGTACAAGCCCTTGCCAAAAAAATTTATTTGATGAATTTAACGTTTAATAATCTTGAATGTTTCAATTTGCCCTTTTTCTAAAATTGCTTTTACAACATAGATTCCGGAAGGCAAAGAGGAAATTTCAACTTCCACTTTATTATTATTATTTAGTGATTGATTTTTCACATTCTGCCCTGCCAGATTATAAATCGAAATTGATTGTATATTCTTTTCTGAATCAATAGTCAGGCTGCCTTCAACCGGATTTGGATAATAATTGAAATTAAAAGATGAAGCGTAATCAGAAATTCCAAGTTCTCCACAATTACCTTCTACCGTCATAATTCCTTCTGCACTTGTCCCGTCTTCGTCTTCAAATAAACTCCATGTTGAACCGGCATCGAATGACTGATAAGTCGCTTCTGAGGACTCATTTTCTCCATATTGGGAAGAAACCCAGAATACAGGCTGGCCGAGTTCTGAAAAATCAGAAGTCACACCAATCCAATATTTCTTGTCATTGGAATCTGCAGTCAAAGTATAGGAAGATGGCAATGTTAGTTCCACCCTATAGACCACAAGGCCGGTTGTTCCAAATTCCCCATTTTCCATGATTGAGGTCGGAACTACAACCGGATAAGCAGCAAGCTGTTCGGCGGGTCCATTATTATCGGTATATAAATAAACATCAAAAGTTGTGGGCTCCCCAGCAAAAGTCACTACATCCAATGTTACTTTCTGGATTTCAAACTGGGTATTGGCAGCAACATTAATATCGTTTGCCGCTCTTAATGTGTTTTCTCCACCATCATCTATAAAGCCTACTCCGCTGTAAATTTCCCCTGTAAATTCCTGGTTACAAGAACCCCCACTCTCAGTGTCACAAGAGCCATTTACGCTAAAAATACCATCATACTCCAAATGATTAGCGGGATTCTCGTAAACATCCCATGTCTCACCCGCATCAAATGAGGCATATGCAGGCCCGGTTGTATTGATATTCTGGTCATAAAAATAAGAAATCCAGAAAGTGGAACCGCCCTCCTGTGAAACACCATCCAACGCAATCCAATACTTTGTCCCAGATTCTCCTCCTTCCAAAGCTATTGGCGTTGGCAAGTCCAAAGAAACTTTGAATGCAGGGAATTCCGTGTTACCGTAATTGCCGTCATTTGTAAGTTGCGACACAACATCTGCGTAAGATTGTAATAATTCTCCTACCCCGCCCGCATTGTCATTATAAATATAAATATTGAAGGCCTGAGGCTGGTCTGTTTCGGAAGCGGTACGTACACGAGCTGTAATATTTTCCAGACTAAAGGTGGTGCCCGGAGCTACATCAAAGTCATTTGCCGCCCTTAAAAAACCCAGTGTTGTTGCTACATTTCCATCATCTGCACCTGTAAATTCCTGATCACACCAGGTTTCCGGATCTGAATCATCTCCGCACTCCCCTGCAATATAAAATACCATCTGGTAACCGATAGACTGCCATGTTTCTCCTCCATCATTAGACAATTGCGCTTGTTCGCCGGTCGTTCCTATGGAGGTTACTTCCCAATCAGAAGAAGTTGCGTTGGCTATAGGTTGTAACCAGTAATGCCCTTCTGAAAACTGGATGGGATCCGGAAGGTTTAAGGTTACTTCATATACGGTGAAAATGTCAAACGCGGTTCCTATTTCAACTTGAGAAACAGGTACAATATTTGGCACCGTATTTATTATCCCGCCCGGGATTCCGTCGTTGTCTGACCTGAAATTGAGGCTTATATCTGAAATATTTTCCTCCTGAGTGCTCAATACATGCATTTTAATCTGCTGAACATTAAAGGTCGTCCCTTCTTCCACCATAAAATCATCTGCCAAGATATACGTATTGGATTCGGCAAAACTATATCCGTCTTCAAAACCATTACTCGCGCCTCCGTCTCCCTGAAAACAAGGCAAACTCGGCTCGCCGTTATCCTCTGCACAGTCAGCGGAAATTTCATACAGGGATTCAATTCCCAATAACTCGTACCATTCAGAGCTATCATTCATCATGGCAAGTCCTTTTCCAATGACATCTTCAGCATTTGGATTTGCCCCCCATGCTCTTGCATCTGAAACGACTTCCATCCAATACGTCTGATGCTCATTCCCATGTAATGTCAAAGGCGTATTTAAATCAATCGTAAAAGTCCGTAAGTACCCTAATTCAGCATTAATGTAAGTCAGTGTATCTTCAGCTATAATTTCGGTATCGCTTATCTCAAAAAGTTCTTCACCGGGCAACCCTTCATTATCGCCGTGAAATTTGAAATGTACATAATTGATGGCAGTCGCGCGGGCGAGGCTGACTTTAATCTGATTAATCGTCATCATCGTTCCTTCTTCTACAGGCACATCTACCGCAACTCTCATCCCAATGTTTCCTCCCAGGTAAGTTCCGTTGGACAAATCGTCGGGAATGGGAATAACCTGGTTGCAGACTTCATCCTGCAACAGTGTCTGGGGGGCAGACGAAGTTGACGGTGTTGCATTTCCGTATGTAATATCGGAAATGTTTTGACTCCAAATAAAAGATGCCGTAAGACATACAATTAAAGAGTAAATTTTCTTTCTCATGTGTTAAAATTATTTAATTAAAATTCTTCCGAAATTATCGGTTTGAGAAAGCAATTCCAATCATTTGGAAAGCAGAATCAAGGAAAAATTCAAGATCCAGAAAAAAAATTAATTTACAAAAAACTGAAAATCATGAATTTAGGGCAGAAATAATTTATTTCATTTTCTTTCTCAGAAAATATGACCTTAAAAAGAAAAAAACGGCAATAACTAACAGAACTACTCCCAAAATTATAAAAATGAAATTCTCATTCTTATCAGGTAAATTATTTTCTTTTTTTTCAAGAGTCAAATTTTGTGTAATTTCACCAACAGAATTTATTTCGCTCTGGTTAAAGTCCTCCAAAGCCTTTTTATAGAGTTTGTCATATTTGGCATAATTATTCAGATCATTCAATTGAAAATAATTCTCCGCCAATGATTTGTATATTTCCTTCACAAGTTCCATTTGAGAAGAGCGTGATGCTATTTCAAGCGCATCTAATAATGTTTCATTAGATTTCTTATATTTTTTTTCCTGAAAATAAGCCAATCCCAAACTCAAATGTGCAAATGCATTTACCCCATCATTGTGTATGTCAGAAGCTATACGGATGGCTTTATAAAATGATAATTTGGCAGAATCCAACTCATTTTCTTTTAAATAGCAACGGCCTTTGTGCGTATAGGCAACCCCAAGATTTATATCTGAAAAATCCTCATTATCTGATTTCGAAAATACCCGAATCGCCTTGTCAAAATATTTCCGGGCAGTTTTACAGTCCTCATCCTCTGACAAGTAAGCCCGAAGCATAAAAACATTTCCGGTCAAATGCTGCAAAGAATCAGGGAGAGGGTGCCTGGCAATAAGCTTTTCTGTCTGCTCCAAGGAACGCCATGCTTTTTCTTTCAAATTTAATCTTAAATAATGGGTTCCGAGAAAATTGTTTATCAGGATCTGATTGGAATAATCGTTCCTTTTCTTTGCAATTTGCAGTGCTTTATCGGCATATTTGAGGGATTTTTCATAGTCAGGCAACATAACACTTGCCTGCGCCATCATCATATAGAGCCGGATTTGGAATTGCGGGTAATTCGCGGACTTTGGCAAAAGCTCATTTCCTATCTCCATTGATCTTTGTGGTTCATTATAGATGCTTTTCATGGCCACCAACAAAAGGCTGTCCGCGCCGATCTGTTTTTGAGCACTTAGGTTTACAGGAATTAACAGAAAAATTAAAAAAAATAGCCAAAATGATTTAACCTTTGCGTTCATTTTTTAAGAATTTGATGAACGACAAAGGTGAAATTCCCGTTACAGACTTAAATACGCTGCTAAAAGTGCTTTGGGAAGAAAAGCCACACTCTTTGGCCAGATAATACATTTTGTAATTCAGGTATTTAGGTTCCTCCTTCATTTTATTGATGATATAATTTATCCTTAATTCATTTATATATTGATTAAAGTTAACCTCTTTATTGCGATTAATCACATCAGAAAGGTATTTTGTGTTTGTATCTAAAGATTTTGCAAGACTGGTAAGAGAGATGCCGGGCTGAATGAATTTACCGAAGCGTTCAAATTTTTCTAATTTTTGAAGCAATAATTGCTCCGTTTGTTCGGGAATAGTTTGTGTTTTCGGTTCGGTAAATTTTCTTTTTTCAGCCATTAGTTTGAGGAATTTCTCATAATCCCGTTTTGTTTTGTAATAATAAAAAATACCGCCAGTAGAAAGTAAAATCAATGCCGAAAACAATATTATGTACTGAATACTAGCAAATGATCTATTTTTTATTTTTACACTTTCCAAATGAGCAATGACCAAATCTCTCGCTTCTTTCTTATTTTGACTAATGGAAGCTTCCAGTTCGGTAAATTTTAAAATCTCCTGTTTGTATAGTTTGTTATTGTCATTTTGATAATAATAATCACACAAAAGTTTGGAAACCGCTCTTTGTGTTTCTACGTCAAAATGAGTCTGTAACAGTGAGTCTGCTTCAATGAGGTTTTGAAATGAATGAATGTTTAGCTGTGCCAGTCCCAGCCTAGCTTTTGCAATAAAAACAGGATGTACTTCTTCTGAGTTTAATTGTTTGTAATAAAATTCCGCAGAGTCATTCAAACCCAAATCTCTATAAGTATCAGCCAGTTCAAGTCGGATTTTCTGCCGAAAGTTATCAGACAGGAAATCATCTGGATTTAGTTTTTCCTTCAGCTCTTTTAAATTATTAACTCTCTTTTTCCCAGTAAAGCTTAAAGCCTGTTCAAATTCCAATCTGAAATTATAATTATCTGAATTTTTGCATGAATTATCTTCAATAAAGGAATCTAGTTTTGTACTTGCCAGTTTGCTTAGTCCGATTACGTAGTAAAATCTGACCAATGCAATAGAAGATATTCCTTTCAGACAATCGTCATTAGATAAGGTAGAAAGATTTTCGGCATTGTATAAGTAATTAAGTGACGCTACAAAATTTCCTCTCAGCTGTTCGGCTTCCGATAAAACAATTAAGGAATAAATACGGATTTCTTTGTCTGATGTCGAATTTAAAATCGAAAGCGCTGTTTTTTCACCTTTGTCGATATCATTATAAATTTCTATAGTGGACTCCTGTAACCTTTGTTCATAGCGTGGATTGGTTTGAGCAAACACTCCATTTGCTGTAATTACAAAAATTAAAAGGTACATTGCGTAAGGCATCTAAAAAATAAAAGAGTCTCAAAATTACGGATTAATTAAGAGAATCACCCGAAGGATTTCTATACCAATAACCCCAACTTCCCTCTAACTCTTTTCAAAACCTCATCAGCAACAACTGAAGCTCTTCCGGCACCTTCCAAAAGGAATTTATCTAATTCAGCCTTGTTTTCAATGTAATGGTTGAATTTTTCTCTTGCATGGACATACTTATCCAACAAGACTTCTAACAAAGCATTTTTCGCATGGCCATAACCATATCCACCGTTCAGGTAGTTTTGACGCATTTCCTCAGCCTGTTCAGGAGTTGCCACTAATTTGTACAAGGCAAAAACATTATCAGTATCCGGATTTTTCGGGTCTTCTAAGGGCGTGCTGTCGGTTTGGATAGACATCACCTGTTTTTTTAGTTCTTTTTCAGGAAGAAAAATATTAAGAAAATTATTTCTCGATTTACTCATTTTCTGTCCGTCTGTTCCGGGAACAATCATCACATCTTCACTGATTTTGGCTTGCGGCAACACAAAAGCTTCACCCATCTGATGGTTGAATTTTTCCGCTACATCACGCGTGATTTCCAGATGCTGCAGCTGGTCTTTCCCCACCGGAACGAGCTCGGCATCGTACAATAATATATCGGCCGCCATCAAAATCGGGTAGGTAAACAACCCTGCATTGACGTCTGAAAGATAATCCTGTTTATCCTTGAATGAATGCGCCAAAGTCAGCCGCTGGAACGGAAAATAATTCAGTAAATACCACATCAGCTCCGTTACCTGGGTAACATCAGATTGTCGGTAAAAAACGGCTTTTTCAGTATCCAAACCCAGTGAGAGCCAGCAGGCCGCTACTTCATATGTATTTTGTTTCAGGATTTCGGGGTCTTTGATTTGGGTCAAAGCATGAAGGTCTGCAATGAAAATAAAAGATTTATCATCAGCTGAATTGGCCATTTCGATTGCAGGTGAAATAGCGCCTAAAATGTTTCCCAAATGAGGTGTTCCTGTTGCTTGTACTCCGGTTAGAACTCGTGCCATTTTTATTTATTTTAAATTTTAAATGAATTGAGCAAAGATAATGCTCGGGGGTTAAAATCAAGCTAATTTATATATCAAAGAGATACAAATTATGGTTTCTCTACTGATTTTCCTGATCAAATTTTTTAATTTTTCTGTGGACCAGCCAAGTGGCAAATGGAATAAAAGCAAACATGATGATAAAAACGAATTCTTCATCGTCCCATTTGTAAATTTTCCTAACCAAAAGAGCTAAAATGATATATCCCACAAAGGCTATCCCATGGAACATTCCAATGGGAAACATAGGCTCAATGATGTCATAGCCGTATTTCAAGGGCATCGCTACACAAAAAAGCAAAAAACAGCTAAAGAATTCAGCAATACAAAAAATATCAAAATACTTTTTCAGCGATTTTTCATCCATCTATAAAAATTTGCCGTAAAGATAGTTTACCTACAGCATACTCCCAAAACCATTAAATCTTATATTTGTCTTTTACTTAAAATCGTATGTATGATGAAATCTCTATTCTTACTTCTTTTTATCTTATTGACCTTTACTTCTGTTAATTCTCAAACACAGGACTTGGAAAACCTTGCAGAAGGAAAAATGACTTATGCCGATATTTTATATGATTCAGATAACAACCTGTATGGGTATATTTATTTTTTTGACCAGGGAAAAGCGGATTCAGAGAACAATCAGTTTGAGTTTATTTTGCTGGACAGAAATCTCAATAAACTTGCAAATGGTACCTATACGGAAAAATATTATGATGGAATTAGTTCCCAATTTTATGATTGCACCTACATGGGAGAGCATATCATTTTTTCAAAATATTTGCAACGAAAAGGAGAATTATTGTTGACTTTTAACCGCATAATTTCATTGGCAGACAATAGTGTTTCAGAGGAATTCATTTATGAAAATGATGAATTCAAAAATTTGGACACTTCTGAAAGCGAATTAAAGAAAACTTATAAAAAAGCAGAATCCGTCAATGTCACTTATGCCATTAACCATAAAAACCTAAACGGCTTTTTTGTAACAGAAAACAACAAGAAACGCAAAAATTTCCTTGAAAAGGATTTTAAGATTTATAACTCGGACAAAACCTTAAAATGGAAGTTCAGCTATAATCCAAATGGTTCCAAAAGGGATTGGAATGACTTTTCAGTTTTAAATATAAATGAAGGAATGATCATTGGCGGCGTTTCTCATTTGGCCAATGAAACATGGGTGGACAATTATAAAATTGTCGGGTTGGATATGGAAAACGGCACAAAGCTTTTTGAATACCACCTGGAAGATAAAAATTCGCAGTACAGTCATTCTGTGGTTGTTCGTTATTTTGGAGACAAAATCTATATTGTGGGAAATTACAGCCCTTATTCCAAAGCAGACTTCAGCTGGCAGAAAAATCTGGGCGTTTACAACATAACGCTGGATAAAAACGGAAATGAATTGTCAAAAAAATACCATCCTTGGTCTGAAATCGCTTCGAACCTTGACGCAAATCAATATGGAGTTGTCAAAAAAGGTTATTATTTGACACCCATGAAAATCTTCGTCATGAAAGACGGTTCTTTTGCCTACCTGGCCGAAAAATTCAAGGACAATTCCGCCACAATCGGCGCTCCGAAATCAAGTGATTTTGTTTTATTTAATTTCGACGGAAACGGAGATTTTAAGAAAAATTTCGTTATTGAAAAAGATAAGACCAAATGGGCGAAAAATGATTATTTGTTCCACCAATATATAAAGGATAACTCAGGCGTCGTATTCTTTTTCAGAGATTACAAAAAGGATAACGAAACGAAAGATAAAAACTGGATATTGGGCATCAATACGATTTTAAATGGAGAATTCAAACAGGAAGTAATTCCCATTTCATCAGAAGATTATTTCATTCAACCCATTCCGGCAAAAGAAGGTTACATATTGCTTCGCGAATACAATGAGAAAAACAAGTTTGACCAGATTCGGCTTGAAAGATTGAATTATTAAATACCTGTTTGGGTATAATAATCCGCTATATTTTTCAGTTCGTCTAAATTCAAATTCCACATGAAGCTCAGAAATTGCATATAACTTTCTGATTGTTCTTTTGGGTTAACCGTTTCCAAATAGCGGTTAAGTTTGTACTGTTTTCGAGCCTCATACACTTTTTCAAAGCTTTTGCCTAACCAGTACCGGTAAAAGCCGGCATCCAAATCTTCATTTAAGCGGAGTAAACAAATGTAGATAGACAAGCCGTATTCTTTCAGGAAAAAAAGATTGGGAACTTCTTCCCATGTTGCAATATTTTGCAGTTCAAGAAAAGCATCAGTTGGTGGAGCCGGAGATGAGGCTTCTAAAAGCTTCGGAAAACTTTTTTGCAGAAATTCAATTCGTTGTAAAGCTTCCGGATGGGATGAAATAGAATCTCTGTTTATTTTTTCCTTAAACTTACTGTAATCATACTGAGAAAAATCCTCCATTTCCAGCCAGTCTTCCTTAAAAGCCTGATTGGGCAGATCAAAATATTTTTTATATACGTTCACCGGTAGACCCGCCGGTTTCAGCGTATCATATCTTTGCAGTAATTTGAAAGCATTGATGAACTCATCATCTTTATAGCGAGTGCCCGTATAAAATTTAAATCCAAGAGAATCGGCCTCTTTTTCATGGGTTCTTCTCATATTCCCTTCTTCATACAAAAGGTTTTGCATCATCTGGAATGCCTGCTCATTTCTTCCGTATTTCTTTTTTTGTATGGACTTAATTTTTCCTTTGTATTTGTCAGAAAGTTCTTCATCGATTATTTTGATTTGATTCTTCACCATATGATCCAATACATTGTGGGCAATTTCATGCGCTATAATGGAAGCCAACTGATCTTCATTTTCAAGAAAGTAAAAACAGCCCATGTTGACAACAATGGTTCCTTCCGGTACGGCATAGGCATTAACGCTGGGGTACTTCGACAAAAGAATTCTCAGGTTTTCGGGTATTTCCGGATTCCCTGATTGCAGTTCCTTCAGGATTTCATCAAGCATCTGCTGAAACCTACTGTCAGAAACAAATTGTCCTTCAGCTATTTCATCATAAAATTCTTTCTGAAAGCTTTCAGAATTGTTCAGTAATTCTGATCTTACCTTTCCCCGATAACTCGTTTTGAGTTGGGTGTTGTATGATTCGAAAATGGATTCATAATTTGCTTTGAGCTTTGAACGAAATCCCTCATCAGCCGTATCTATAGGCACATATACTTGTGAGAAAAGGGGGTAAAATGCAAAAAAACAAGTAAGAAAAATCAATTTGAATATCGTCTTGAAAAACATAAATTAAAGCATCATAAAAGTTAAGAATGTATAAATCATGAGTGTCAGCAAAATGAAAAATGAATTTATCCAGAATAAAAGAAAGCTTTTGAATCTCGATACAATTTTCTTTTCTTCATAAACCCTGCTATGCGCTCTGAAAAAATAGAAAAACGCATAGAAAAATGAAAATGAAACAAAAAGAACCGAAATGAGTGTGAAAATATTATCTAATGATGGAATTAATTCCGAGAGTCCTGTAAAAATCCAGCTTACCAATATGCTGAGTGTAATCAGCACAAGTAAAAATGAAAAATAATAAAGTGTAAAGACCCCATGGTCATAGTACAACCACTTCTTTTTGCTGTGGAAGACCCAAAGAAAAAAAGCAAAAAACGGCAGATAAATAAATAAGGCTTTTGATAAATTGTGAATCAATGTTTCCAGAAATTTAGCGGTTACATTCTCTCCTTTTTCTACTTCTCTCTCTCTAAACTCTATTAATTTTTTAAAAAACTTTTTTGAGGCCCAATCCATTCTTTGTGCTTTTGGCAATGAATTATCTATAGAGTCAAATTGGGCAACAGTTTTTATATTTTTATATTTCCCCATACTAAACCCCTTATGTGTCGGTTTAAATGCAGGCTCATCTTTTTCTAAATTTATCCCTAATCCTTCATTTTCTGTAGTCAAAGTATCTGGTCGCAAATCCTCTTCAATTGCTTTCAGTGTTTCCTGATAAATACCATACTCTAAATTAGAAAGCTTTTTATTTTCCGGTAAAGTCATTTGAAGGGAATCCAGTTCTTTTACTGATTTTATCCCTTTGACTCCCGCTATCTTGATTCCTTTAAACTCTTGTTCTTCTATTGTCTGGGAAATAATCGCTGATTCTGAATCATCCGCCTCCCCATCAAAATCAGGTAAGATAAAAGGGACAAAGAATGTAACAAAGCTTACAAATATGTAAAGTTTAACAGGCGGGACATAGGTCCTCCGTTTACCGGCCAAATATTCTTTAATGATTTTTCCCGGTTTGAAAAGCAATGTTTTTGTCGTTTTCCAGAATCCACTGTCATAATGGAATAAATCTTCAAAAAAATGGGTAAAAAGATAATGAAATGAAGGTCGGTTAATCGTATTCTCCTGACCACATTGAGGGCAAAATCTCTCATTTACCTTGGTTCCACAGTTTAAGCAATTTTTCTCTTCTCTGAGTTGATGATGCGACATTGACTTATAATTTCAGCAGCCCAAAAATAATCAATTGAAAATTAAAAACCCCAAAAGGTTTATGAATCCTCTGAGGTTAGTATATTTTAATTAATGTTTTTTTTGATTAATTATGCGCAAAGATTTTTTTTCTGAAAAACAAAACCATGGCTCCTCCCACTGTGATAGATGAGTCCGCTATATTAAAAATATAGGAGAAGAACTCAAAATGCTTACCCCCGATTCCCGGGACCCAGTCGGGCCAGTTAAATTCAAATAAAGGAAAATAAAACATATCCACAACGGCTCCTTTCAGAAATCCGGAATAGCCTTGAATTCCTGCTTGGGCAATTCCCTGGTAATCGTTCCACATTTGAAATTCTTCATTCCAAGTAAGACCCTTGTCAAAAATCATCCCATAAAAAAGTCCATCAACAAGGTTTCCGACTGCTCCTGCAAAAATAAATGCGGTCGCCACCTTAAAATAATTGTTGTTGTATCTTGGAAGATGTTTCCAAATCAACCAGCCAATCCAGCCAATAAGAAAAATCCGCATAACGGATAATAGCAATTTCCCTGTCAGGCCTCCAAACTCTGCTCCGTATGCCATCCCCGGATTTTCAACAAATTTCAATTGAAACCAGTTAAAAACCTCATAGGCCTCGCCATACTCAAAATGTGTTTTGATATAAAATTTAGTAATCTGGTCAATCAATAAGACCAGCAACACGATGATTCCTATTTTCTTCAAAACTCGGGTTTAGCGTTGCATATTTTTGGCTTCAATGCTCAAAGTCGCGTGTGGAACAAGTTTTAATCTTTCTTTGTTGATTAACTTCCCGGTTACGCGGCAAATTCCATAGGTTTTGTTTTCAATACGAATCAAAGCGTTTTTCAAATCACGAATGAACTTTTCCTGACGAGCTGCCAGTTGAGCATTCTGTTCTTTGCTCATGGTTTCAGAACCTTCTTCAAATGCTTTAAATGTAGGCGAAGTATCGTCTGTTCCATTATCAAGTCCATTCATAAAAGATTCTTTGATTAATTCATAATCACGTTCTGCTTTCTGTAATTTTTCTTGTATGATCTGACGGAATTCTTCCAATTCCGCGTCAGAATATCTTGTTTTTTCTTCTGTTGTTGACATAATCTTAAATTTTTGAAATCGAGATTTCAGTTATCAAGCCATCTATTTCTATTTTCGTTCCGCCTGTAATTTCAGATTCCCAAAGTAATTCTCCTGCAAGCGTTTCAGAGCAAATATAATCTTTATTTTGATTTACAGACGTTTCTAGTTTTTCATTATTTTTTAACAATAATTTTATTTTATCTGTCACCTCCAGGCCGTTGTCTTTTCTTAAATTTTGTATTCTGTTTACCAATTCACGTGCCAATCCTTCAGAAAGCAATTCTTCGGTCAATGTCATATCAAGTGCCACGGTCATTACTCCATTTGAAGCTACTGTCCAACCCGGAATGTCTTTGGTCGAAATTTCGAAATCTTCCAATTCCAATTCTAATGACTTATTCTCTAAATTTAATGAAATTTTTCCATCTGATTCCAATTTCAGAATATCATCGTTGCCCAATTTGGAAGTTGCCTCAGAAATCGCTTTCATGTCTTTACCAAATTTTGGCCCCAAAGTTTTGAAATTGGGTTTGATGCTTTTTACCAATAAATGTGATACCTCTTCATTGGTCAATAATTCGACTTCCTTTACATTGACTTCCTGTTTCAACAACTCCGAAACAGATTCCAAACGAATTTTCATTTTATCATCCAAAACCGGAATGATGACTTTTTGCAAAGGTTGCCGGACTTTGATATCAGCTCCTTTACGCAATGACAAAATCATCGTCGTTGCCTGTTGTGCCAATTGCGTTCTGATTTCCAGTTCTTTGTCGATCAAAGACTCGTCGGCTTTCGGAAAATAGGCCAGATGAACCGATTCGAAATCGTTTTTCCCGGTGGCTGCATTTAAATCTTTGTACAAACGTTCGGCAAAAAACGGCGCAATCGGTGCGATCAGAATCGCCACATTTTCCAGTACGGTATAAAGTGTCTGATAAGCCGAAATTTTATCTTTTTCATATTCTCCTTTCCAGAAACGTCTTCTGCTCAAACGTACATGCCAGTTGCTCAAATTGTCCACCACAAATTCCTGAATCGCTCTTGCCGCACGGGTTGGTTCATAATCGGCATAAAATTCATCAACTTTTTTAATCAATGAATTCAATTCCGACAAAATCCATCGGTCCAGCTCACTTCTTTCCGAAACCGGAATTTCAGCTTCTTCATATTTAAATCCATCAACATTGGCATAAAGGGCAAAAAACGAATAGGTATTGTAAAGCGTTCCAAAGAATTTTCTGCGAACCTCATCTACACCCGCAATGTCAAATTTTAGATTTTCCCATGGTTGTGCATTGGAGATCATGTACCAACGGGTCGCATCAGGGCCATAAACCGACAAGGTTTCAAAAGGATCTACCGCATTACCCAATCTTTTGGACATTTTCTGTCCGTTTTTGTCCAAAACCAGACCGTTGGAAACGACATTTTTATAGGCAATACTGTCAAAAACTAACGTGCCGATGGCATGTAAAGTATAAAACCAACCACGAGTCTGGTCAACGCCTTCGGCGATAAAATCTGCGGGAAAAGCCCCTCCTTTTTCAACCAATTCTCTATTTTCAAAGGGGTAGTGAAACTGACTATATGGCATAGCTCCCGAGTCAAACCAAACGTCAATCAGATCGCTTTCACGTTTCATTGGATTTCCATTAGGAGAAACCAAAATGATTTCGTCCACAATGTTTTTATGCAAATCAATAATTGCATAATTTTCTTCGGCCATATTTCCGATTTCAAATCCTTCAAACGGATTTTTGTCCATGAACCCGGCGTTGATGGATTTTTGGATTTCTTTCATCAGTTCTTCCACCGAACCGATGATGATTTCTTCCACTTGTCCTGAACTTGTCGAAGGGTCGGTTCGCCAGATGGGCAAAGGAATTCCCCAATAACGAGAGCGTGACAAATTCCAGTCGTTGGCATTTTCCAGCCAGTTCCCGAAACGCCCTTCTCCCGTTGATCTGGGTTTCCAGTTGATTTCTTTGTTCAATTCCGCCATCCGCTCCCGAACCGAAGTGATTTTGATAAACCAGGAATCAAGCGGATAATATAAAATCGGTTTGTCCGTCCGCCAGCAATGCGGATAATTGTGTTTGTATTTTTCGACTTTGAAGGCCTTGTTTTCTTCTTTCAGCTGAATGGCAATTTCAACATCAACTGAACGTTCAGGCGCTTCACCGTCGTTGTAATATTCGTTTTTTACATATTTTCCCCCAAATCCTTCGGGTAACTGTTGGATAAATCTCCCCTGCAAATCCACCAGGGGAACCGGATTGCCGTTTTCATCCAGAACCAACATGGGAGGAACACCGTGCTCTTTGGCAACTTTGGCATCATCTGCGCCAAAAGTCGGTGCTGTATGGACTATTCCCGTTCCGTCTTCGGTGGTTACAAAATCCCCATCGATTACCTGAAATGCTTTGTCGGCATCTTCAAACGGTTGTGCCCAAGGCAAAAGTTGCTCATATTTGATTCCCACCAAATCAGAGCCTTTGAATGTTTCTATGATTTGATAGGGGATATTCTTATCTCCTTCCTTGAAATTTTCAAAATCAGAAGGTTCATTTGATTCAAAATAATTTTTCCCGAAAACGGAATTCAAAAGTGGTTTTCCTAAAATCACTTTTTGCGGTCGGAAAGTATATTGATTAAAGGTTTCTACCAAAACATAATCAATCTTCGACCCGACAGTCAAAGCCGTATTGGACGGCAAGGTCCAGGGCGTAGTTGTCCAGGCGAGAAAGTACACATCCCCTTCCATTCCTTTCAAGAAATCGGAAGAATTTTTATCGACTTTGAATTGCGCTACAATGGTCGTATCGGTCACATCCCGATAAGTTCCGGGCATATTGAGTTCATGCGAAGAAAGTCCGGTTCCGGCTTTGGGCGAATAAGGCTGAATCGTATATCCTTTGTACAATAATCCTTTGTCATAAATCTGTTTCAGCAACCACCAAACCGATTCCATGTATTTGGGTTCGTAGGTGACATACGGGTCTTGCAAATCCACCCAATACCCCATCTTTTCAGTCAAGTCGTTCCAAACATCAGTATAGCGCATGACAGCTTCCCGGCAAGCTTTATTATAATCTTCTACGGAAATCTTTTTACCGATGTCTTCTTTGGTAATACCCAATTCCTTTTCAACTCCTAATTCTACCGGCAACCCATGGGTATCCCATCCGGCTTTACGATGAACCTGCTTTCCTTTCAAAGTCTGGTAACGGCAAAAAATATCTTTGATGGCACGTCCCATAACGTGGTGAATCCCGGGCATTCCATTCGCCGAAGGCGGGCCTTCATAAAACACAAAGTTTTCCTGTCCTTCACGGGTAGAAACGCTTTTTTCAAAAATCTGGTTTTCTTTCCAGTTGCTCAAAATGTCTTCCGCCAACTGCACCAAATCTAACTGCTTATATTCTGTGAAATTCTTGCTCATCATATAAAGTACAAAGTATTATGTACGAAGTATTAAGTCTTAAGACTATTCTAATTTTTAAAGATTTGCGAAGATACAAAATTTGCAAAAAATGAATTTAAAAAAGAAAAAACCTTTGATGATCTTTTATACTGAATAATTTTTGTTGGATGATAGAAGTTGGATGTGAGAGTTCTGATTGAAGTTCCACCCCCGCCGGGGTTGAATATTTTTAACACTAAAATCTACCTATAAACATTTGAATCCTCCGGATTCATATTTCAGATGCTGAAGTAGGCAACTAAAATTTATTTATAGTTTTATTCTTTTTTCCAGTCCTGGTTTTTCCTGATTTCAAAAAGTTTATGATATAATATAGATAAACCAAATGTGCCTATTAATCCGTAATCGTTTATTTCTTTAACCTTTCCGTTGTCATAGTATATTTTTAATTCTACGCTCTGGTCATCCGTCCAATTGACAGCATAACTATTTTTGAGGTTTTCGAAATCAATGTAGTTCAGAATTTCAATCAGTTCATCCCAGCTTTCTTTATTTAAATTTGTCTGAAACTCGCCTTCATTCTTATTCCAATCTCTTTTCTGCCAATCATCATTAAAATTATATGCAATCGCTTTAAATCGAGATTTTTTATTTTCTTGAAGTGTCAGAGAAAAAATCGGGCAAGTGCCAAAACATGGCCCGGTCTCAAATTCGATTTTATCAATTTTATGATTTACAGGAGATTCATTTAATTCAACAAAATCATCAAACTTATAAACAAGTAGTTTTTTCCCTGGTTTATCTTCTTTTGCAAACCCATTATACGGCTGATAGTAATATTCAATAATTGAATCGTCTTTTATCTTTGGAAAAGCACATTCTTGAGAATGGCTTCGTGTTAACTGATTTAAACCAAGAGAATCATTCTCAAAACTCAAAACCGTAAATATATTAAAGCCATAAAAATCCCCAGTAACCAATAAATCAGTTAATTGGTTTCCGTCAAAATCCCCTTTATAAAATGCCTTATTTATACCCAAAGAATTTGCCGTCCTTTTACAATAATCAGAATAAATCGATTCTTTTGTAAAATCCCATACTTTTTTAATAAGGAATTTCTCATGCTTTTTATACTTTTCATCTAACAAATCATTTATTAAATTTTCGACCTGCTGATTCGTTTTTGTACTATCTATAACCGTTAAATATTTTGGATTGCGAAATTCGGAGTTTTCAAAATCGTATGAATTTGACCCAATTTCATTTTCAGTCTGGTTTTTACAACTAACAAAGGAAAGGATTAATAAAATAATAATTTTCTTCATCTAATTTTTAACCTAAATATAAAAATTCAGATTTCTTCCCGCGAAAACTGGGTATAATTCCGCCATTTTTCGAGCAGTTCCACCATATCGGTTGGCATGGGCGCTTCAAAAAATAACCGTTCGCCTGTTACCGGATGGTCAAACCCCAGGGTTTTGGCATGCAAAGCCTGTCTCGGGCAAATCTTAAAACAATTTTCTACAAATTGTTTGTATCGGGAAAAGGTTGTTCCTTTCAAAACTGCATTCCCACCATAACGTTCATCGTTAAAAAGCGGATGACCGATGTGTTTGAAATGCGCACGGATTTGATGCGTTCTGCCGGTTTCCAGTTTACATTCTACCAAGGTAACATATAGAAATTTTTCCAGGGTCTTGTAGTGTGTAATTGCAGGTTTCCCCTGGCTTCCGTCTTCAAAAACCGCCATTTGCATACGGTCTTTTACATGACGGCCGATATAGCCTTCAATGGTTCCGGAATCCTCTCCCAGGCTTCCCCAAACCAATGCGTCATAAAGACGATCGGTTGTGCGGGCCTTGAATTGAGAGGTTAAACTTTGCATCGCTTGCTCGGTTTTAGCGATGACCAAAAGCCCGCTGGTGTCTTTGTCAATTCTATGTACCAGGCCGGGGCGTTCCAGTTCAGCGGACATGGAGGGTAAATTATCGAAATGGTATTTCAAAGCATTGACCAAAGTTCCTTTGTAATTCCCATGTCCGGGATGCACGACCATACCGGGTTCTTTATTGATAACCGCAACTGATTCGTCTTCATAAACAATATTGATTGGAATGTTTTCTGCGATAATATCTACCACCCGTGGCGGCTCATCCATCACAACTTTTACTTCATCATCCGGCTTGACTTTGTAGTTTGATTTAACGGCATTCCCATTGACCAGAACCTGCCCATTATCTGCAGCTTGCTGGATTTTGCTTCGGGTCGTTCCTTCAATAAAATTCATCAGAAATTTATCAACACGTAAAGGCTCTTGTCCTTTGTGAGCTTTGAACACATATTGTTCAAACCCCTCTTTCTTTTGGTCGAAATCCTCTGAATCAGAATTCATCATTAATTAATCGATTTGAACACCGTCCGGTTGAGGCGGCATATCATTTTGAGGCGTAACGGGGACAGGCGAATTTTCTTGATTAGAAGAATTAGGACTCTTTCCACCCAATTCTTCCGCATATTTAGCCGCTGCTATTGAGTCGTTATCGCTGAAATTCCTGTACTGCCTGTCTAAGTCTTTTACCAGATTTTGCAATTCCTTTGGTTCTTTTGCAGAAACCCACAAATCTACCGGCAAGCCCTGGTCATAATTATCTCCACGTAATGGATACTGATAATAAACGCGAAGCATGGAACTATCTGAACTTTCGCTTTCATAACTAATGCGGCCTACTTCAAAACGATTGGCTACAATAGAAGATTTTGCCTGTTCAAGGGTCATTCCCACCAACCCGGGCATGTCAACACCATATTCCAATCCTTTTCCTAAAACCAAATCTACTTTTGCAAATCGTGGAAGTTCGGTGTTTTTTGCAATTTGCTTACCTTGAAAAAGTACCCTCAGCACTGCATCTTTGGCGATATCGGGTTCGTAAATCGTATCTCCTACTTCAAGCCCGGCTAATTTTAGCTGTGTAAAGGCCAGCCGTTTTGATTTGCCCACAATATCGGGTAAGCCAACGGGGCGCCAGCCATTTGGGTTTGATTTTATAAAAATTCTTCTTCCCTCTTTTACTTTAAATCCTTTTGCAGGGTAAAAGTCCAGGACAGCATAAACCGGTTTCGCAGAATCATGTCGAATACTGTCTATTTCGTATGTAAGCTGAAGGCTGTCTAAAGTCTTTATTGCCTGCTGAATAGTCATTTTGGATAAATCGGGAATTTCAATTTCTTTGTTATGATTCGTATAAGAATCCAGCCAAACCCTAAAAGTAAAATGATAAAGGCCAAAACACAGAAGCCCCATCGCTACCAGGCTAACCCAAAGCTGCCATTTCGTTAATGCTTTCAAGAATTTCACGCGTTAAATGTATATTTTAATACCCGCAAGAAACCTTAGTGTTTTCTTTGCGGTAAATTCAGCAACAAACTTACACAATTTTTTTGTGTCAATGATATTAACGAATTATAGTGCTAAAAAATTATAGTTTCATGTTTTTACATTTAACTTTATCTTTGAATAAATTTTTGTTAAATGTTAAACATTGCGGTAGTCGCCGGTGGGTATTCTGATGAATATGTCGTTTCACTCAAAAGCTGCGAGCTGGTTTATGACAGCTTGAATCCTGAAAAATATAACAAGGTACGTGTTCGAATTTTAAAGGATGGATGGTTTGCGGAAGTTGATGGTGAAAAATTCCCTATCAACAAAGAAGATTTTTCTTATCAGCGAAATAATCAAAAACAAAAGTTCGACTGTGTGGTAAACATCATCCATGGAACACCGGGCGAAGACGGCTATATGCAGGCATATTGGCAATTAATCGGGCTTCCCTATACCGGTTGTAATTTTTATCAGTCAGCCTTAACTTTCAATAAAAAAGATTGTATTGCCGTCTTGGAGAAGTATGGTATTCCGCACGCAAATTCAGTGTACATACATAAGGATTTTGAATACGATATTGACTTGATTATAGAAAAAATAGGTTTACCCTGTTTTATAAAGCCTAATCAGTCCGGGTCAAGTTTAGGGATTTCGAAGGTTAAATCACGGGAAGAATTTTTACCGGCTTTAGAAAAAGCGTTTAAAGAAGACAAGGAAGTTTTGGTAGAATCTTTTTTGGATGGAACGGAAGTTTCGGTAGGCGTGGTAAAATTCAATAATAAATCAATTGTTGTCGGGATTACGGAAATCGTCAGCCACAATGAATTTTTTGATTATGAAGCGAAATATGAAGGCGCTTCAGAAGAAATCACACCTGCACGCTTGGATGAAGAAACCAGAAGAAAAGTGGAAGAAATTTCCATCAAGACGTATGACAGCCTGCAAATGACAGGCATTTCACGTTCGGAATATATAATCGTAAACGGAATTCCTTACTTTTTGGAAATAAACACCCTTCCCGGGTTTTCTCCGGCAAGTATTTTTCCACAACAAGCTCATCATGCCAATTTATCATTACAGGATTTATTTGACAGTGAAATAGAATTGGCATTAAATAGAAAAAACTTATGGAACGAATAGCAGTTTTCCCCGGGTCTTTTGACCCGATTACTTTGGGACATTACGACATCATAGAGCGTGCAGTTCCCTTGTTTGATAAAATCATCGTCGCAATCGGACAAAATGCACAGAAAAAATATATGTTTTCGTTAGAACAAAGAAAAAACTGGATTGAAGAGTCGCTTAAAAAATTCCCCAATGTTGAGGTTGATACCTATGAAGGGCTTACAGTAGATTATTGTAAAAGCAAAAATGCTTCATTTATCTTGAGAGGGCTCAGAAATCCGGCAGATTTTGAATTTGAAAAAGCCATTGCCCATACTAACCGGGCCATTACGCAAAAAGATATTGAAACTGTTTTTCTGTTGACTTCTTCCGGAAAATCCTACATTAGTTCAAGCATTGTGCGGGATGTGATAAGGAATGGCGGGAATTATGAAATCTTGGTTCCTGATGTGGTGAAGATTTGAGTTTGAGTCGGAGAGTGAGAGAGTCGGAGAATGGAGAGTGGGAGCGTGGGAGAGTGGGAGAGTTTGTAAAAATGTTTATAGCCAAACTAACAGATGCCGAAGCAAGAGGAGCACAAACATAGATTGAATTGTGGATACATAACAAATAATCTGTCTGAAATACTAAATGAAATTTACAACCAAATAATAGGTATGCTTGTTTCGATGATGAATAATGCTGAAAAAATAAACCCTCCTACTCAAACCCACTCTCCCACTCTCCCACTCTCTAAATCTCAAAGATCCAATTCCAACTGAGATGGCAGTAGCCGGAATGATTTCCTGTGATGGACGGTAATTCCGAATTTTTTAATTCCTTCCCTGTGTTCCGCTGTCGGATAACCTTTGTTCTTCTTCCAGTTGTAATGCGGAAACTCTATATGCAAATTTCCCATATAGTCATCTCTGTAAGTTTTCGCCAGAATGGAAGCTGCCGCTATATTTCTGTATTTCGAATCCCCTTTTACAATACATTGATGAGGAATTTCCTTGTAAGGTTTAAATCTATTTCCATCTACAAGGATGTGTTCCGGAGCGATTTTTAATTGTTCCAACGCAATATGCATGGCCAAAATGCTTGCATTCAAAATATTGATTTCGTCAATTTTTATCGGTTCTACATAAGCGACCGCCCAAGCAATTGAATTCTCTTCAATCCAAGTTTTTAAACTTAGCCTTGTTTTTTCCGATAGAATTTTGGAATCATTAATTAATTCGTTTTCAACTTCTTGCTTTAAAATCACTGCAGCTGCTACAACCGGGCCTGCAAGACAGCCCCTGCCCGCTTCATCGCAACCTGCCTCTAATTTATCTCTGAAAAATTGGCTTTGCATTTCTTTATTTTTTTGTTCATTACCGTATTTAACATACAAGTTTTTTGGTCGTATCGTTAAATTTATATTAAATTTGTTTATTAAAACATTAAATTCTTTAACAAAATGAGTACAAAGTTAAGAGGTTTACTTGTGTTATTCGGAATTCTCTTCGGGGGTATTCTTTTCGCACAAGAGAAAACGGTTACAGGTACTGTAACTGATTCGAACGGATTTCCGCTTGCCGATGTAAGTGTCACCACTTCATCCGGACAGGAGGTTTTCACGGACATGGACGGAAACTATTCAATTGAAGCAAACACAAACGAAGTTTTGAGGTTTGAATCACTTGGGTTAGAGGTAGCGACCGCTACAGTAGGAGAGGCAAATGCTTACAATGTAACGTTGCGTGAATCTGGTGCAATTGAACTGGAAGGAGCTGTTGTAACTGCTTTGGGGATTACCAGAGATGAAAAAGCTATTGGATATTCTGCACAGCAAGTTGATGGTGATATGTTAACTGCTGCCCGTGTATCAAATCCTTTAAATGCATTATCAGGAAATGTAGCAGGAGTCCAAATTACAACTCCTTCATCTAACTTGGGAGGTTCTACCCGAATAACCTTAAGAGGTGTGACTTCATTAACCCAAGAAAACAGGCCTTTAATAGTTGTAGATGGCGTTCCCATGAGTAATCAGAATTATAATACAACTACAGCTCAAAGAGGTGCAGGAGGACGAGATTATGGAGATATGGCGTATGATATGAATCCTGATGACATTGAATCTATCAATGTTTTAAAAGGGGGTCCTGCAGCAGCTTTATATGGCTCAAGGGGTGCAAATGGGGTAATTATGATTACAACAAAAAGTGCTAAAAAAGGAAGAGATGAAATTGTTTTCAATACAGGGATTTCTGTAGATGAATTATCTACATTCCCAAAACTGCAGAGACTGTATGGAGGGGGTGATGGAGATTTTGATCATGAAATTATTAATGGAACAGAATACGAAGTTGTCAGTTTCGGAATTGATGAAAGTTGGGGGCCAAAATTCGACCCAAACAGAAAAGTTCTACATTGGTATTCGTTTGACCCTGAATTTGCATCAGATTACATGGTACCTCAACCTTGGGTTGCACCGAAAGCAGACGTAGAAGATTTTTTCAGGCAAGGAATTACTTATACTAATAGTATTTCATTTGGAAAATCATATGAAAATACTATGGCAAGATTATCTTTATCCAATGTTCAACAATCTGGAATTGTTCCTAACTCAGGATTAGACAGAACAACTGCAGCCATCTCAATTCAAAATAAATTCAATGACAAGTTAACTGCATCAGGGGATTTCAATTATGTACTAACTCGAGGATTTAATAGACCAGAAGTGGGTTATGGAGATAATAGCGTTGTCCAAAAGTTTTTCCAATGGGGTCAAAGACAATTGGATATGGATAAACTAAAACAGTATAAATTAAGTGACGGAAGCCAAAGAAGCTGGAATAGAATTTCATGGAGCGATGGTCGGCCTAATTTTTCTGATAATCCTTATTGGACAGTTAATGAAAATTACTCTGACGACACGCGTAACCGTTATTATGGAAACATAAAGTTGCAATACGAATTTACCAAAGGTCTATACGCAGTAGGTAGTGTATACGGTGACACCTATTCTTTTGATATACAGGAAAGAGTTGCAGTTGGATCTGCATCTCAATCAGCTTATGGTTTAACCAAAAGAAATTATACCGAAATGAATTATGAAGGACGTTTACATTATGATAAAAATTTTGGAGATTTTAGCCTTAATACATTTGCCGGCCTAAATAGAAGGGACGCTGAGTGGAGTCTATTTCAAGGACTTTCAAACGGAGGTTTAGTGGTTCCTAATATGTATACACTTGGAAACAGTAGCGAAGACCCTTCTATAACTGATTATAAATACAAAAAACGTATAAATAGTGTCTTTGGGTCTGTTTCATTAGGATTTAAAAACTTAGTATTTGTTGAGGCTACCGGAAGAAATGATTGGTCATCTACATTGCCTTCTGACCATAATTCTTATTTTTATCCGTCTGTTTCTGGAAGCTTTGTTTTCTCTGAACTAATTTCCGATAACAATATTCTAAACTTTGGTAAACTAAGAGGAGGTTGGGCACAAGTAAGAAATGATACTGATCCTTATTTATTGGTAAATACATATCTTAAGCCAACCGTAACTAATGGGGGGCAGGTAATGTCAGGATTTAATGGAACCCCTGTTTTTACTAATTCAACTACTCAGAAAAATCCAAATTTAAAACCAGAGTTAGTGACAACTTGGGAAATTGGTTTAGAAGCAAGCATGTTTAAAAAGAGATTAATGTTTGACGTAACTTATTATAATAAACTTACTGAAGATTTAATTTTACCTACTTTACCTACTTCAGCTTCAACTGGATTTCTTGGAATGAGTCTGAATTCTGGAAGTATGGAAAATAAAGGTATTGAAGCCTTAGTAACAATAGTACCAATAAGATCGGAAGATTTTGAATGGGCCTTAACTTGGAATTTTTCTAAAAATGATAACATAGTTACTGAATTATTCGGTGATTCTGAAGTCATAACATTAGCAAATGCACCCTTCAAAGCGTCAGTAGCTGCTGTTTTAGGCGAAGAATGGGGGCAAATCAGAGGAACTGATTTTGTCTATGATGACGATGGTAATAAAGTAGTAGGGGCCAATGGTCTGTATGTTGCAACTTCCCAACCTCAGAACTTAGGCTCTGTATTACCAGACTACAATATGGGATTCAGAAATACTTTTACTTATAAAAATGTTAGTTTAAGTGCATTAATTGATGTTCAGCAAGGAGGAAAATATTTTTCTACTTCAAATATGTGGGGACATTATACAGGTATTTTAGAAGAAACTGCCGCCAATGGTGTTCGAGAAAATGGAGTTATTTCAGAAGGTGTAACAGGCGATGTTACATTTAATGCAGATGGGACTTACACAGTGGCCAATACGGCTCCTAATACACAAGTTGTAGATGCCTATAATTATTATAAAAGATATTATACTGGACCAGATATGCAAAATGTATTTGATGCTGATTATATTAAGCTTCGCGAAATTACCCTTAGTTATACTTTCCCTGAAAGATTTACTGGTCCATTTGCTGGAGTACAACTATCTGTTTTTGGTAGAAATTTAGCAACTTGGGGATTGGACAATAAAGACTTTGACCCAGAAATGGCTGCAACCGGAAGTGGAAACATTCAAGGTTTAGAAGGAGGTAATTTACCCCCATCAAGAACAATTGGTATGAATTTGAGGTTACAATTCTAAATTTTTAAAAGAGAATATCATGAATTATATAAAAATAAAATTCTTAATCGGATTTATGAGTCTTGGATTAATTACTACTTTCATTTCATGTAATGATGATTTGGACGAAGTGAACATCAATCCTAATGAACCTGAAATAGTTCCTACAAATACTATTTTTAATAGCGCAACGAGATATTTAATGTATAACACCCGAGATGAATGGTGGTCAGGCAGGCTTACCCTTCCTTGGATGCAGTACTCTGCACAATATATTTACGTAGAAGAAGATAAATATCAATACAGAGAAACTCAGGCTGAAAATGGTTGGAGTTATATGTACAGATCGGCTCAAAACTTTAAATCCCTTATTGATTTTTGTGAAAGTCCAGAGACATCCGCCCAAATGGCTGGATATGGAAACATTGACAACCAAATTGCTGTAAGTAGAATTATGCTTGCATATACATTTGATCAACTAACGTCTCATTTTGGAGATGTACCCTATTGGTCTTATGGAGATAGAGAAAATCCAAATTTCCAAGCTTTACAGATTTTGGAATACTTTCAACCTAAGTATGCTTCTCAACAAGAAATTTATACAGATATATTGAATGAATTAAAAGAAGCTTCACAACAATTGGTATTAGACGAAGATGTATTTATAAGCGGGGATAATATTTATGGTGGGGATGCTTCAAAATGGAAAAAATTTGCTAACTCATTAAGATTGAGAATTGCTAATAGAATTAAAACTGTTTATCCTGAAGCTACTTCTCATATTTCTGATGCAATTGCAAGTGGGGTATTTACATCAAATGATGATAGTGCCATTCAATCATTTTTCTCAGGTTCCGTAGAAGCTTCTCCATATTGGAGTTCATTCTTTGTTGATAATAGAACTGATTTTGCAGTTAATGCTCAATTTGTATATTTATTAAAAGGAGAAACTGGGAACTTTGGTTTAGATCCACGTCTTCAAAAGATGGTAGCACCTATCGGACTTACAAGAGAACAGGTTACTAATGGAAGTTATTCAGAAACTGACGATTTAACTCAATACGTTGGTATGCCTTACGGACTCCCTGGTGACCGAACTAATGCAAATGGTAATCTTGAAAATACCTCTTTTGTTTCATCTTTTGTGTTAAACCCGTCTTATGGTGAACCTTTGATGGAATATTCTGAAGTTGAATTTATTTTATCAGAATTAAACAATTGGGATCAAACTCATTATGAAAATGGAGTAAGGGCTTCAATGGAAAAGTGGGGCGTTGATGGATCTGATATTGATGCATATGTTTCTTCTCTTCCAGCTGCAAATCAGGAAAATGTTCTTAGTCAAAAATATATTTCATTATATATGCAAGGGGCAGAAGCTTGGAATGATTATAGAAGAACCGGATATCCAAATACAGATATTCTATTGTTACCAGGCGAATCTTCTGTCGAATTAGATGGAACCCCTTATGTGTTTACACCTTTAGTTTCAGGTAGCGTAATAGCTACAGACATTCCTAATCGTGTGAGATATCCTCAATCTGAATATTCTACCAATACAAGTAGTGTTCAAGAAGCTGTTGATCATTTAAATCATGGTGATGAAATTGACAGTAAACTTTGGTGGGACGTAAACTAATCTCATTTCAAAAAGAGAATTTAATAAAGGCTGTCTGAAAAGGCAGCTTTTTTATTTCCCTATTCCTTACTTTTGAGCCAAAGAAAATTTTGTATATTAACATTCATTCCATATAATATATTTCACTTAATTATATATTTGCATACATGAGAAATTCTATTGTCATTCTATTATTTTCAATTTTTGCAATTTATAGCTGTCGTGATAAGCAGCATGAAGAGAATTTGATAAAAAGAGAGCACGCCTTACAAGTACGTGAAGATTCTTTAGCAGCAAAAGAAACCGAATACATCTCACTTATTAAAATGAGAGACAGTATTTTGGCTGTTCAGGATTCCATGGCTTTATTAACGGTAAAGCCCTGGCCGGACAGCATAGCGGGAAAATGGAACACTAAGCTGATTTGTACCGAATCAAATTGCAACGACTATGTCATCGGAGACCAAAGGACTTACACATGGGAATTTTATAGTGACTCTTTAAGGCTCATCACAAAAGTCCTTAATAACAAAGATAATCTCGTGCGGGAATACAATTCTATCTATTCGGACAAAGCAATTAATTTATCTTTCCATACAGATTCTACCGTATCAAAACCGGTAATCATGAATGTTGAATTAAACAAATTTCAAAAGGACAAAATAAAAGGAATACATACCATTACAATTGACAACAGTTGCATGGCTAAATTTTCGGTTGAGCTGACACGTTCAACTCCCAACAAATAAATAACCTAAACTTTCCCTCAATGTTATTGCTTAGCATTCACGACCTTTCGCTCCCTATTGCCGATCCTGTATTGAAATTTCTACTGGTATTGATTATCATCTTGTTTGCTCCTCTTTTACTCAATAAAATAAAAGTCCCGCATTTACTGGGGCTCATTATTGCAGGAGCTATTATAGGGCCAAACGGTTTTAACGTTTTGTCCAGAGATAGCAGCATTGTGGTAACCGGCACAACGGGGTTACTTTACATTATGTTTTTAGCCGGATTGGAAATTGACATGGGTGATTTCAAGAAAAATAAATGGAAAAGCCTCACATTCGGTATTTATACTTTTGCAGTACCTTTTGTTTTAGGGTATTTGGGCGGACATTATCTATTAGGCTTCTCGGTTATTACGTCCGTACTTTTTGCCAGTTTGTTTTCATCCCATACCTTAATTGCCTACCCATTGGTAAGTAAATTAGGCGTTGCCAAAAATTTGGCTGTCAATATAACTGTTGGCGGAACAATGATTACAGATATACTCGCCCTCCTTGTTCTGGCAGCCTGTGTAGGCATGGCACAAGGAGAAGCAGGCCAGGAATTCTGGATAAAATTATCCCTGTCTATTTTGGCTTTCGGATTGGTGGTTTTAGTCATTTTCCCCATCATAGGGAGATGGTTTTTTAAGAAAGTAGATGACCAGATCTCGCAGTATATCTTCGTTTTGGTCATGATTTACCTTGCTGCACTTCTTGCCGAAGTTGCCGGAGTGGAAGCTATTATCGGAGCTTTCTTAGCCGGTTTGGCACTCAACCGCCTGATTCCTCATACCTCTTCTTTAATGAACCGTGTTGAATTTGTCGGAAACGCTATTTTCATCCCGTTTTTCCTGATCAGTGTTGGAATGTTGGTGGACTTTAAAGTATTTATCAGTAGTTTCGAAACACTGGGTGTGGCAGCTGTTATGCTCGTTGCGTCTATTGCCGGTAAATATATAGCTGCCGTTATGACAGAAAAGACTTTCAGGCTAAACAAAGAGCAGGGAAAACTTATTTTTGGTTTGAGTTCGGCTTCGGCCGCAGCTACGCTTGCAGCCGTTATGGTAGGTTACAACATCATCATTTCTGAGACAGCAGCCGGTGAACCTGTCCGGTTGTTAAATGAGCATGTGTTAAACGGAAGTATCCTTCTTATTTTGATTTCCTGTACCATTTCATCTTTTATTTCACTTGCCAATGCACAAAAACTTGCAGACGCAGAGAATGAAGACACCATTGCCGGTGATAGTGCAGAAAAAGAAAATCTGCTTCTTGCAATAAACCATCCTGAAACAGTGGAATCTATTGTGAATCTTTCAGTTATTATCAAATCCAAAAACAACAAAGACGATATCTTTGCGCTCAATGTCATCAATGAAGAGAAAAATGAATCTTCTGTAAAAAATGCGGAAAAAATCTTACATACAGCCGTTACCCAGGCAGCAGCTTCCGACGTTGTAATCACGCCGCTGACCCGTTATGATAATGATGTTATCAACGGGGTTAATAATGTCATCAAAGAAAAGAAAATTACCGATTTGATTATAGGCCTGGAAGATGGCAAAGGTTTCTCTTCTTCCTTTGTTTATAATCTTTATAATGGCTATCTGCAAAGTGAGAAGACCAATATTCTGGTTTATTATAATACACAACCCATTTCAACCATAAAAAAACAAATCGTCATTATTCCGGCCAACGCCCATTTGGAACCGGGCTTTTTTCATTCTCTGCTCCGAATTTGGAATATTGCCCGCAACACCGGTGCGCAAATGGATTTTCACGGAACCCCGGCAACCATGAGGATTTTGAAAAGAATTATCAAAAGATTTAATATAGAGGCTAAATTCCATGAAATTAATTTCTGGAAAGAAATCGAGTCCATTACAGGATCTTTGAAAGAAAATGAAGGCCTAATCATTTTGATGGCCAAACGGGGTATGATTTCGTACTTCCCTCAGATGAACAGGGTGCCGGGGATTTTAAATTCCAAGTTCCGTGATAAAAACTTCTTGCTCATTTATCCATATCAGGGCAGCCCTGAAGAATATACGGAACGACGTTCGGTTAGTAATCATGGTGACTTTATAGAAATCGGGAACATTGTAAGGAAGCTTTTCAAGCAATAATGGATGAACGTCTTTGAATTAGAATGAAACAGTTTCGCCCCTATTCGCAGAGAATTAATAAATTTGTTGAAACCCTGAAATCTTATGCAGCCACTCGCGGAACGAATGCGTCCAAAAAATTTGGAAGAATTCATCAACCAAAAACATTTGGTCGGAAAGAATTCTCCTATCAGTATCATGCTGAAATCAGGACATATTGCTTCCATGATTTTCTGGGGGCCTCCCGGAACCGGTAAAACCACTCTGGCACAATTAATCGCCGAGCTTTCCAAAAGGACTTTTTTTGAATTGAGTGCTATCAATTCAGGTGTGAAAGAAGTTCGTGAAGTGATAGAGAAAGCCCGGAATCAAAATCTCTTTTCTGGTAGCTTACCTCCTATTTTATTCATAGACGAAATCCACAGATTCAATAAATCCCAGCAAGACAGCCTGCTGAGTGCGGTTGAAAAAGGCTGGATTACACTGATCGGAGCTACGACTGAAAACCCGAGCTTTGAGGTTGTCCCCGCTTTGCTTTCAAGATGCCAGGTTTATACTTTGAATTCATTGAACCGGGAAGACTTAGAAGACCTTATTGAAAGGGCAATTATGTCAGATATTATCCTTAGTAATAAAAAAATAAAGGTAGAAGAAACGGAGGCTTTGATCCGGTTTTCGGGTGGAGATGCGCGCAAATTGCTGAATGGACTCGAATTAGTTGTAAACAGCCATACGGGAAATAAAGTCAATTTGACAAATGATATCGTTACGCAACATATTCAGCAAAATCTCGCGATGTATGACAAAAGCGGGGAAATGCATTATGACATTATTTCTGCCTTCATCAAATCCATTCGAGGTTCTGATCCAAACGGTGCTGTGTATTGGCTGGCCAGAATGCTTGAAGGGGGTGAAGATTTGAAATTCATTGCGAGAAGAATGTTGATTTCAGCTTCAGAAGATGTTGGCAATGCAAATCCCACGGCTCTGGTGATTGCCAATAATACTTTTCAGGCAGTCAATACGATTGGCTATCCTGAAGCGAGGATTATTCTAAGCCAGTGTGCGGTTTACCTGGCAAATTCTCCTAAAAGTAATGCGACTTATGAGGCCATCGGGAAAGCACAGCAAATCGTCCGTCAAACGGGAGACTTACCTGTTCCGCTTCATTTACGAAACGCCCCTACCAAGCTTATGAAAGACCTGGATTATGGAAAAGATTACAAATATGCACACGCTTATGAAGATAATTTCATTGAACAGGAATTTCTGCCTGAACAAATTAAGGGGACAACATTTTATGAACCGGGAATGAATTCACGTGAACAGTCAGACAAAGTTTCTTTGTCAAAAAAGTGGAAAGGAAAGTATGGGTATTAATTGTTTTTCAGATTTTTGATTTTTGAAGAACGATTTATATACAAATGAAAAATCCAGTCACTGAGGCTCTCGAAGTGACCGGATTTGATACTTCTTATTGTGAAAAAACTATTCTTTTACAAATTTGTGACTAAATGAAGTTCCTTTGATGGTCAAAACATAGATACCTTTTGGCAGGTGAGAAACATTGATAAAGCTCTTGTTGGAAGCAATCTGAGATTCCATCACTTTTTGTCCTGCTGTATTGAATACTACTACGGTTTCCGGTTTTTTGAAATCCATGATAATGTTCAATTTATCTGATACCGGATTCGGGTATACAGAAGCAATCTGACCATTCAAAATGTCTTTTACACCCATATCAGTACATTCATAAGCAGGCAATGTATAACCTGTGGTAGTAAATTCTTCTGTCATAATCACTATATCGTCACAAGTAAAACCAAATTGGCCAATCATATCCAAGGCTGCTTGTCTTGTGGCGATCGCGGCATTTTGTTGATTTGTGGACGAATTTGTTAAAGCCAATCCTTCTAACCAGGCACGATCGGTCTTTTCTTTTCCGATTCGGTCCCAAATTCTCATGAGTGAAGTTGCCCAAATTTGACCATCGGTGTGAATAGAACCTGTTAATCCTCCCGGATAAGTTGCAGAATAATTTGTGGTTCTACCCGGCCAGCATGGGTTGTGTCCGTCCCAGCTGAACATCCATTGGTATTGAGGATCAGTTGATTCCCATTGCCCCAAACTTCTGCTGTAAGATTGTGCCCAGTAGTCACCATTTCCTTCGCCATTGGTATTGGAAGCGTGGCCATTGGTCATCCAATCATCAATACCGTGTCCTAATTCATGTAAAACAACATCGGCATCTTCAGCATCATCTACACATCCTTCTCCAAAAACAAGAAATTGCCCTCCCGGATTGTAATAGGAATTATCTGCACCATCCCACCCATGTGGGTCAAAACGCACTACACCTCCATTCTGGGTAGGTAGACATTCTATACCTAATTCTTCATTAATGTAACGTAAACTGTTATCTATATGCCAAAAAGCGTTCACCGCTTCAAAGCCTTGTTCGTTTCTGTTAAATAAAAATTCATTGCTGGCTTGAGAAAATAATCCTGTTGCGGGGGTGTCCAATTCTGCAATCTGAACATAAGAACTTTTTAAATGGTATTGCCCACCGCTAAATTCTAATTCCGGAATGGTAACCAAACTCCTTGCCGCATCTAATGCAGCATTGGTGGCGTCATTTCCGTCTACATATTGTCCTCCATAATTGGAACCGGTTGCGGACAATGGGTCCGGGTTAAAAATATAAGCCGTGCCTTCCTCGTAGGTGTTTACGGTTGATTTCGCTTCATTTACTTTTCCATTTACAGGTTCTCCTTTAGCATTATGGTATACCGCAATGTCTTTATGGCTCAAAACTTGACCATTTTTCGCATCAACCATTGTTTCCCATACTCCTTGGGTGTTGAATGATTTTATGACCACCCTGTAGGCCAGTTTGGTGTCGCCGGAATCTGTTAAAATAACAAATAATCCATTTGATTGGTCGGTGATTTCGCCTGAAACATCAGAAGCCTGACTGGCAATCTGAAATGCTTGTTCTTCGGAAATGTTGGGTGTAGTGGAAATTTCCACCATATTCCTTTTCAAACTTTCAGATGTATGAGAAATTATTCCCTTGTTGTTAAAATGTACGACTACTTCGGATTGATAAACCGGAACATCTCCCATTTTTTGTTGGAACCTTAAAGTTTCTCCGGAATAACCTTTTTTTACAAAACTGAGATCTAATTTTTGATAGGGTTGTATCCCTAATTCTTTTGAATTGTCGCTAATCCATTTTTTTGCAGCGCCCTCCAGCGGAGATTGTTGTGCAAAAATTCCTGAAAAAGACAACCCAAAAAATAAAGCTAAAAAGTTAACATTTAGTTTCATCATTTGTGTGTTTTAAAGTTGTTAATGTTTTTAAATAGTTAATCTGTGCTAAAAATAGATTTTTTTTATGAAATTCAAGACATTTTTTTTCTTTCTATTCTGCTAACGTCAGTTTCGTTGCGTATGAGAGCGTTTGAATTCGTGTATTGTTGATTCTGAACTTTTCCACTCAAACTTTTCCATTTAGTCAAAATGGTTTAATTCTTTTTACGCTGCGGCAGAGTTCAATAAAGTGATGGTCAATTTTTAATGTCCGCCACTCACTTCTACTTTATCCACATCAATTCCTTGTTTTTTCAAAATCGATTTTACCCACAACGCAAAAATAGTCAGATAGGCAAAACACATAACCGGAATGATGTATGAACTGTGGATTCCGATAATATCGGCCAGTTTCCCCTGAATAGGAGGTATAATTCCTCCTCCCAGAATCATCATCACCAAAAATGCAGAACCCTGAGCGGTGTATTTTCCTAATCCCATTAGTGAAAGGGAAAATATAGAGGGCCACATGATACTACAAGCAAGTCCTCCTGCCAAAAACGCATAGATGGCAACTGTGCCTTCTGAAAATAAACCTATCAACATTGAAGCGATTCCCATCAATCCAAAAAGAAACAATGTCACTGCCGGGCGGTCTTTGCTTATAAAAAACATAACAATCTGTACAAAAACGCAAATAATGTAATAATACAAAGGTGTCATGTCCTGCTGTGCAAGCGTGTTCACTCCAATAATTACTGAAAAGGCAATCAAAGGCACAAGAATCAAGGCAATCTGTTTTTTACTTTTATTCAATTCAAAAACAGAAATGGCGCCTGCCCAGCGGCCAATCATCAAACTCCCCCAATACATAGAAATATAGGGTGCTATTTCAGAAGAACTATGCTCTCCAAATTCAGGTAGTTTTAATAATTCACCAAGGTTGCTTCCTATAGCCACCTCTACGCCTACATAAACAAAAATGGCCAACATCCCCAAAACTACCTGCGGATAGCGCATAGCGCCCCAGCCTTCATTTTTAGAATTTGCACTAAATCCCGCAAAAGCCAATCCTCCTACAATTACCAATAGCGCTCCTCCCAACCATATCATTCTTTCCTTTTCGAGTGTATGTTTTATACTTTCTATCTGGTTTATCTGAGGTACAATCATCTCATTTAATTTAGTCAGTTCAACATTGAGAACCTGAATTTTCGATTCTTTGTCAACTTCCGATAAATCTTTATCTTTTTTTATTTCAGATATATCCTCTCTCAAAGCATCCATCTTTTGAGTGGTGGGTGAAATGGAATGCTCTATATCTGCAATTTGTTTTACTTCATCTGAATTATAACTGTTAAAAACCGGGGCAAAAGCAGCACAGAGCAAAATTGTCATTATGACCAATGTAATAATCGCTTTGTTGGCCTTCTCCATAGGTTCGTCAGAAATGCCCTCGGGAACCTTTTTGGAAAAATAAAACAAAGTTGCTGCTGCAATAAACAACAAGCCTACGCCGGCATATAAATACACAACTTTATTTAATGGAAGATTGGCAATATCGGAATCAGAAACAGCAGCCGTTGTACCAAACAAGGCAAAAGCTACTATGAGCGGGCCAATGGTGGTTCCAAAAGAATTAATTCCTCCTCCTAAATTTACCCTGGAAGCTCCGGTTTTAGGATCTCCCAAAAGAATAGCAAATGGATTGGCTGCAGTCTGTTGCAATGAAAAGCCCAGCGCTACAATAAACAAGCCTAACAGCATACCTAAATAAGTGTTTACTTCCACTGCAATAATCATCGCCAGTGCGCCTAAAGCAGAAAACAATAATCCGTACACAATGCTTTTTTTATAACCCCACTTCCCTACCAAATCCTTTCCGGAAATCGTACCAAAAATAAACAAGAGCAAGGCTCCAATATAGTAAGCAGTATAAAACGCAAAATCGACAAGCTGGGACTGGAACTGGTCAAGGGAAAAATAACTTTTACAAAATGGAATAAATATACTGTTCCCTGCCGCTATAAATCCCCAAAAAAAGAAAACTGTAATTAAGGTATACAGTGCAGGATAATTTGTTTTCATTTGATTTGTTTCCATAATGTAATTTTCTGTTTGATTAAACATGAGGCAAAAACGGGCAAAAGTTAACTATTTTCCCTGATTAATCTTAAATAAATTTTTGTTATTTAGAATTGCTTTAAATTAATTAACTCCTTGTATATCTAATAAAAATCACATTTCCTATCGTGTTAATTCATTGTGCATGACGTAATTTTGTTAGCTTAACAGATTGAAAAAATGACGCGTTTCGAAAAAATTTTCTTTTCTACAAAAACCATGACTGTTCTACTGTTCTTATTTGCCATCTCTATGGCTGTTGCGACTTTTGTGGAAAATGATTACGATACCCCTACCGCCAAAACTCTCATATACGAATCAAAATGGTTTGAAATTCTTATGTTGTGGTTGATTCTGCTTTTCATTGGAAACATACAGCGGTATCGTTTATGGAGAAGAGAAAAATGGCCGGTATTGATTTTCCACCTTTCATTTGTTTTTATTTTTATCGGAGGAGCGATTACAAGATACATTAGCTTTGAAGGCCAGATGCCGATTAGAGAAAGTGAAACAACCAATGAAATTATTTCTGACAGAACATATTTCAAACTCGAAATTAATGATGGTGAACGCGCTTTGAGGTACGACAAAAACCCTTATCAGATGTCTTATTTCAATGCGAAAGACACAAAATGGCCGTTTAAAAGGACCTTTGAAGAAGATTATTTGTTTGGAGATAAAACAGTCACGCTTAAAACACTCGATTATGTTCCGATTGCAAAAGATTCCATCCAAAAAACCCATTCAGGCAAAAAAATGTTGGAAATTGTCACAATGGGAGAAAGTGGCCGCGAAAGTGAATTCATCGGTGAAGGCGAAATAAAAAGCATCGGCGGCACAATGATTAGTTTTAACAACCAGATTGAAGGTTCTGTACAGCTTTATGAAGAAAATGGAAAATTAATCATCAATTCACCATTCAATGGTCAGTTTATGACCATGACTGGCCAGCAAAAAGGTGTTGTCACCGATTCTGCATTACTCGCCGAGCAATCCGGGCAGATTGAATTGGGTAAGCCGCAAAGTCTGAATTACCGAACACTCTATACAATTAACAACGCAACTTTCATCATTCCACAACCTGCGTTCCAGGGAAAAGTTGTGTACTATAAAGGAGATAAAACCAATCAAGCTGAAAAAAACCTGCCGGGTGCTATTACCGTCGAAGTCAGTTCCGGAAGTGACCGAGATACCTTGATTGTCATTGGTGGGCGCGGCGTGACTACTTTCAGCAAAAACACGACTGTAAACGGATTGAATGTTTCGGTGGGATTTGGTTCAAAAATCATTCATACCCCTTTTTCAATTAGGCTAGACGACTTTATTCTGGATCGTTATCCGGGCTCCACAAATCCTTCTTCTTATGAAAGTGAAATCACTTTAATAGACCAAGGCAAGGAAATGCCTCACCATATTTATATGAACAATGTGATGGATTATGACGGGTACCGTTTCTTCCAGGCCAGTTATTTTCCCGATGAAGGGGGAACCATTTTGTCTGTCAACGCAGACAGGTGGGGTACCAATATTACTTATGTCGGTTATTTTCTTTTATTCTTCGGGTTGTTTGCGACACTTTTTTGGAAAGGAACTCATTTCTGGCGCCTGAATTCTCAATTGAAAAATTTACATAAGAAAAAACTAATCCTCCTGCCCTTCCTTTTGTGGATAGGGTTTGCCAATGCTCAGGATTCAATTCATCAGGACACGATTCATGCACATAATGAGCCGCAGCGTACGACACAGTTTGCTCATCCAGATTCATTAGGAAAAAGAATTTTAATCGCGCAAGAGCACGCAGACAAATTCGGGCATCTTTTGGTACAGGACATTGAAGGCCGTATCAAACCGATGGACACCCACACATTGGAATTGCTTAGAAAAATTTATAAAAAAGACAAATTCGAAGTAAGGAAAGGTGAATATATTTCTTCTGAACAATGGTTTTTGTCTATGCAGATTGACCCTTCTTCATGGGCCAATGAGCCCCTTATAAAAGTAGCAGCAAAAGGAGGTGATGAACTCATGGCTGAAACCAATGTCAACAGTGAGGGTTATACCAGCTATATAAATTTAATCAATCCTGAAACTGGTCAATACAAACTGGAAAAACAATATAATGCAGCATTTAGCAAAAGAGCGGCAGATCAGACTCAATACGACAAAGAAGTTATCAATGTAACTGAACGATTCAATATTTTCAATAACATTGTGTACGGCTATTACACCAAAGTAATTCCTGTGAAAAACGACCCGGCCCAAACCTGGACATCCTGGATTTATAGCACAGAAGACAGCCCAATTGAAATTGACCAGACTGCATATGATTTTATAACAAAATACTTCAATGCATTGAAATCCGGAATGAGAACCGGCCATTGGGATGAAGCCGATAAGGCTCTGAATGAAATTTCAGATTACCAACACAAATGGGGAAAGAACGTAATGCCTTCCGAATCAGAAGTCAACCTTGAGATTTTGTACAATAAGGTAAATGCATTCTTTTGGGTGATGATCGCCTATAGCTTCCTCGGAGCCATTTTGGTTTTACTTGCGTTTATTGAAGTATTGAGCAGCGAAAAGAAAGCGCTTAACATTATCCACAATATCATTAAAGGCTTCTTGTTTTTGACGGTTGCCGTCCTCATAATACATTTTGTAGCGCTTGGAATAAGATGGTATCTTTCGGGGCACGCACCGTGGAGTAATGGCTATGAAGCTATTGTCTTTATTTCCTCCGTCGGTGTGTTGGCCGGATTAATTTTTTACCGTAACAGAAATGCCTTCATTCCTGCTGCAGGTGCAATCGTCGCGATGATTATGATGGGATTCGCACATGGCGGTTCCATGCTTGACCCTCAGATTACGCCACTCGTTCCGGTGCTTAAATCTTATTGGTTGATGGTGCATGTAGGAATTATCACTTCCAGTTATGGATTCTTTGGGCTATCTGCTGTCATTGCAGTAATAGCGTTAATTTTGATGTTGTTTAAACCCACTCCAAAAATCGAACGATCTATCAAAGAAATTACAATTGTCAGTGAAATGGCTTCAACAATCGGCCTGTTTGCTCTGACCATTGGTACATTTTTGGGTGGAATGTGGGCAAATGAAAGCTGGGGGCGTTACTGGAGCTGGGATCCCAAAGAAACCTGGGCATTCATTTCGGTCATTGTCTATGCCATTGTCCTGCACTTGCGGTTGGTTCCCGGGTTGCGTGGAAAATGGGCGTTCAACATTGCTTCATTGTGGGCCATTTGGTCAATCATCATGACTTATTTCGGAGTAAATTATTATCTGTCTGGGCTACATACTTATGCTGCAGGTGATAAAATTCCGATTCCCAGTTGGATTTGGTTTACCCTTGCGGGAATGTTGATTTTGTCTGTAATTTCGTATCTTCGATTCAGGAAATTTCATAAAAAGAGAAATTTCAAAACATTAAAATCATAAAATGTCTGATGTGGTTTTGTGAAATCTTTCAAAATAATCATTTAGACATTTCATATACCTATAAAAGCTATAGAACCAGTTAAATTAAAAACACTAATAAATGAAAGTTCTGAGTTTAATCGTTTTACTGATTTGTTTCACAAGCTGCAAAGCGCAAAATAATCAAAAAATGAAAACCATATACGATTACAAAGTAGAAGATATTTCGGGAAACGAATTTGATTTCGCCGAGTTAAAAGGAAAAAAAATCCTGATTGTAAACACTGCTTCCAAATGCGGATTTACACCGCAATTCGAAGGATTGGAAAAATTATACCAAAAATACAAAGATCAAAATTTTGTCATCGTGGGATTTCCGTCCAATGATTTTGGGCAGCAAGACCCGGGCAGCAATGATGAAATTGCCGAATTCTGTAAAATAAATTATGGAGTAACATTTCCTATGATGAGCAAAATCTCTGTAAAAGGTGACAGCATCGCTCCTATTTACCAATTTTTAACCCAAAAAGAATTGAATGGGGAAAAAAATTCATCTGTAAAATGGAACTTTCAAAAATACTTAATCAATGAGGACGGAACTTTTGAAAATTATTTTTACTCCATAACCGAGCCAGAAAGCAAGAAAATTACGAAGTGGATTGAAGAGAAAAATAATTAATAAAAAATGATGAGTTACGGGCTATATTATATAGATTTTGCTAACCAACATTTATTCATCAGCCAATAACTAACAATATGAAATTAGATATACTTGCCATTGGTGCACATCCTGACGATGTGGAATTGGGCTGCGGCGCCACCGTTGCAAAGATGGTTGCAGAAGGGAAAAAGGTTGGGATTCTGGACTTGACCCGAGGCGAACTGGGTACACGCGGAACAGCTGAAACCCGAAAACAGGAAGCTGCAGATGCGGCTAAAATACTTGGGGTTGAGGTTCGTGAAAACCTGGGTTTCAGAGATGGATTTTTTGTGAATGACGAATCACATCAGATAGAAATCATCAAAATAATCAGAAAATATCAGCCTGAAATTGTTTTATGCAATGCCGTTGAAGATCGGCACATTGACCATCCAAAAGGCTCTGAGCTGGTTGAAGATGCCTGCTTTCTCTCAGGGTTGAAAAAAATTGAAACAGGCCAACAAGCTTGGCGACCGAAACAAATTTTTCATTATATCCAATGGTATCCTTTGAAACCTGACTTTGTTTTAGATGTGAGCGGATTTATAGAAAAGAAAAAAGCAGCTTGTTTTGCCTACAAAACACAATTTCATGATCCGCATAACCAGGAACCCGATACTCCAATTTCTTCAAAATTATTTCAGGATAGCATTGAAAACAGAGCCAAGGATTTAGGTATGTTAATTGGTGTAGAAGCGGGTGAAGGATATCTTTTGAAAGGGTATCTGGGACTAAAAGATTTTGAAGGATTGGTTTAAAATTTTATTTCAAAATTTATAAAAAACTGTATATTTGCAGTCCGATTGAAAAATGGTGGTTGTAGCTCAGTTGGTTAGAGCGCCGGATTGTGGTTCCGGAGGTCGTGGGTTCGAACCCCATCATCCACCCAAAAGCCCTTGACAATCAAGGGCTTTTTTATTTTATCAATTTTTCTAAATCCAAAACCTCAACTCTTATCATTTACCTAATCTTAAAAAAATTATAATAATCAATTTTATCTCAAAACATATGGGTTCTCATGTATGTTAATCAAAAAGAAGCCTTGCTGCTTGGCTTGACTTTATTTTATTTGTAAATTTGAGCTATCACCAAAAATACGTTCATTCAAATGAAAAAAATAATCGCCATTTTCCTCACCATCGGGGCTCTGTTATCATTTTATAATTGCAAAAAAGAAACCCAACCAGAAAATATACAAAATTCAGAAATTGTAGAAGTAAAAAATGACTCCTTGAAAGCTTATGCCAAAGTCCGCCTTGATGCTGACATTTCACATTTGACTGAAAAAGAAAGGGCAATGCTGATTCTTTTCATCAAGGCATCTCAAATTATGGACGAAATATTTTGGCAGGAAGCCTATGGCAACAAAGATCAATTACTAGGCAAAGTACCGGCTCGCTATAAGGATTATATTCAAATTAATTATGGCCCGTGGGACAGGTTGAATGACATGAAGCCTTTTATCAATGGATTTGGAGAAAAACCGCTTGGCGCAAATTTCTATCCCAAAAACATGACCAAGGAAGAGTTTGAAAAGGCTAATTTACCTGAGGGCAAAAGTCTTTATACCATGGTAAGGAGGGATGAATCAGGTAAGTTATATACCATTCCTTATCATGAATATTTTAAAAGCCAAATTGCCAAGGCAACGGATTTGCTTCGCAGAGCCGCATCGTATGCAGATAATCCGGAACTGAAAAATTATTTAGAATTACGTGCAAAAGCATTTGAAACCGACCAGTATTTTGAAAGTGACATTGCTTGGATGAATATGAAAACCAACCGTCTTGATTTTGTTGTAGGGCCCATTGAAACATATGAAGATCAACTGTTTGGTTATAAAGCCGCACACGAAGCCTACGTCTTGATTAAGGACATGGAGTGGTCCGCTAAGCTGGAGAAATTCCTCAAATTCCTACCGGAATTACAGGAAAGTCTCCCTGTCGATGCCCAATATAAACAAGAATCTCCAGGAACCGACTCGGATTTAAATGCTTATGACGTAGTCTATTATGCCGGAGATTGCAATGCCGGAGGAAAAACCATTGCCATCAATTTGCCCAATGACGAAAGAGTTCAATTAGAAAAAGGTACCCGGCGTTTACAGCTTAAAAATGCAATGCGGGCAAAGTTTGATAAAATCATGGTTCCGATTGCCGAAATCTTGATTGATTCTTCACAAAAACAACATGTGAAATTTGACGCCTTTTTTTCAAATGTCATGTTTCACGAAGTTGCACATGGGCTTGGTATTAAAAACACCATCAATGGAAATGGCACTGTGCGCGAAGCACTTAAAGAGCAACAATCACATCTGGAAGAAGGCAAAGCAGACATTCTCGGTCTTTACATGATCAACCAACTTATTAAAAAAGGAGAAATTCAGGGTGATAAAAAGGATTATATGGTCACTTTTCTAGCTGGAATCTTCCGTTCGGTAAGGTTCGGGGCAGATGCCCATGGTTCTGCCAACATGATTGCTTTCAATTATTTTGAGGAACATGACGCTTTTGAAAGAACCTCTGAAGGAACTTATAAAGTGAACTTCGATAATATGGAAAAAGCCATGAACGGATTGTCTGAACTGATTTTGACCTTACAAGGAAATGGCGATTACGAAGGCGTGAAAAAACTGACCGAAGAAAAAGGAATTATTTCTCCTGAATTACAAAATGATTTAGATAGACTGAAATCTGCGGGAATCCCTGATGATATTGTTTTTGAACAGGGAATTGAAGTGTTGGGATTGTAAAAAGAATTTAATTACTTTTGCAAACCAAAACGGCTGCGTAGTTCAACTGGATAGAATATCAGATTTCGGCTCTGAGGGTTGGGGGTTCGAATCCCTCCGCGGTCACTTAAATTTAAAGCCTGCCGGTCGGCGGGCTTTGTTATTTTCCTTATTTTTGATTAAACTATGAGAATATTTCTTTCATTTGGATGGTTGATTTTTTCTTTTTCCTTTCTTAATGCGCAAAGCTGGGAAAAAGTAGATTCTGTTTTTATTGAAACACATGACAGCATAACGGATTTTGATTGTGATGATTTTAATAACCTTTATTTTATCAGTAATTTTTCTGAATTAAATAAAATCGATTTCAGAACAAAGCAAAAAAAATCATTCTCTAATCAGGCGCCGCTGGAAAATCTCAATACACAAAATATATTGCAAATTACCGTTAAATCCGGGCTTTTTAACTTGTTGGTTTTGGATAACCAATTAAATTTAGTCCAAGATAAAATCAAATTCCCAATCGAAAGCAACTTCTCTCCTACACTAACGGCCTTGGTAGACAACAATTATTTATGGGGCTATGACCCTGTTTTACAACGATTGGTTTTGTGGAATTACAGAGAAAATAAAATTTTCAGGCAATCCGTCATCCTAAGCGATAAAACAGGTGACGAATTTTATGCGGATTTGGTCTATAATGAAAGCAAAATTTACCTTATAGGGTACAAAAAAATATTGGTTTTTGATGAATTCGCCAATCTTGAAAAGGTAATTCCTTCATTTGAATTTAACCAGATTTATATAAAAAACAGGAAAATATATTATTCTGAAAACCGTAAAGTCAAATCCTATGATTTGACTACCCACGAAACGGAAGAATTAAACTTAGTTCCTGCATATTATTTTTCTATAAATAACCGGTATCTTTTTGTGTTAAACGGGAAGGTTGTTTATATTTACGAGTCCGAAAAAATACAATAAAATGCATATTGCCATCGCAGGAAATATTGGAGCCGGCAAAACAACCCTGACCCGTTTGCTGGCCAAAAACTTTCAATGGACGCCTCAATTTGAAGACGTTGACCAAAATCCTTATCTGGATGATTTTTACAATGATATGGAAAAATGGTCATTTAATCTTCAGATCTACTTTTTGGGGAGTCGGTTTAACCAGATCAAACAAATACGGGAAAGTGGGTTAAATATAATTCAAGATCGGACAATTCATGAAGATGCACATATTTTCGCAAGTAATCTGCATGATATGGGGCTCTTGATGACACGTGATTATGAAAATTATCTTACTGTTTTCAACTTGATGAACTCTTTTGTTCAGGCGCCTGATTTATTGATTTACCTGAGGGCAGATATCCCTACTTTGGTAAGACAAATCAAGCTTCGGGGACGTGAATATGAAAGCTCCATCAGCATTGAATATTTAAGCCGGCTCAACGACAAATATGAAGAATGGGTAAAAACTTACAAGGAAGGAAAATTATTGATTATTGATGTCGATAATCTTGATTTTGTCAATAACCAGGAAGATTTAAGTTTTGTTTACGACAAAGTAGATGCTGAAATAAACGGATTGTTTTAAATAAAATGGAGTAAAAACAAACACCTGTCAGGTTTGGAAACCTGACAGGTGTTTGTATATCATTTTGGCTTACTTTTATTAGAATTTATAAGCTGCTCCTACCCCTATTGTTGTAAGACTTGAAAAGTCACTGTAAATAGGATCCACGTCAAGACCGGCAGAAATGGCCTTTATAAAAACAAAGGCTTGAAAGTACTCATTTTGCCATCCACCTTTTGGTTGGAAAAAGAAGCCACCGTTAAAATCTTTGCTTAAGCTTAGCGCATAACCTAAATCTATTCCTGCAAAAAACTGCTCCAAAAAATCATATTGGGCGCTTGCCGCAATTGGTAATAAAGTTAAACCCTTGAATTTT
>PJTQ01000262.1_pt1 | contig 47632 bp, 36 predicted proteins | sample 1512231 | NCBI WGS metagenome assembly PJTQ01 (sample SAMN08177688, study PRJNA422409) | Soil metagenome, whole genome shotgun sequencing project. | isolation source: Soil (3) enriched on wood chips | place: USA: Madison | collected 2015-01-15 | reverse complement strand
AGGTAAATTATGTAGGAGAAAGAAATGATTGAAAATTTGGTTGTATATGAAACTATTGAGTAAATTTAAAACCACACGAAAGGATTCGTGCGATAGCGGGGGAGATTTGAAAACTACCCCTCTGGCCCCCCGCTGCCACACGATTAGCGGTAGCGTATCGTGCGGTAAGGTAGATTATGCAGGAGAAAGAAATGATTGAAAATTTGGTTGTATATGAAATTTTAAAACCACACGAAAGGATTCGTGCGGTAGCGGGGTACACAAAGCATTATTTTACAGGCACACACACAGCGTGTCTCTTCAAAAATAGGTCATCACGGTGCGGAGAAAAGATTTACTATTGTACTTGAAATAAAAAAGAAAAGCACCTACTTAATCGTAAGTGCTTGATTTCCAGAAAGTGGTCCCACCTGTATTAGATATATTGAATTGATAAACAATTATTTACACTGATAAAGAGTGATTTTATCCCATATATTTTCATTTTACAATCGTACGGAATGATAAAGATGTATGGGGGTTAGAGCATCATTTCTAAATTATTACTACCATATAGCTCAACAATTCTAAAGATTTCTTGAACAACCATAATCTTCTAATTTATTTATTAGATAGTTTTCAAGCATTATAATCTCCTTTATTTTAATTATTAATCACCTTATGTAGGATATTCTAAATTCTGTAGATTTTTTTGAAGACCATCTTCTGCTTATAATCTTACCATTCTCTTTCTCTTCCGAATAGTCAAGCCTTGATTCACTACAAACAATTAAGATATCATTTTCAAATTCCATTGGTCACCCAGACTCCATGGATAAATAGATTTCTTATCTTGAGCCAAGTATCTAAGTCGTTCACTTAACGATTTAAGTTTTTCTTCTGCAGTGTGTGAAAAAAAAGAATTGCATATTTATTTTTTTCTTGTGTGTAATGATTTTAAAAATCAATCTTCATTTTCCTTAAAAAGTTTTTCCATATCTATCTTGAGCAATTTATAAATCCAATTTCTAATAACACAAAATTCATCAACTTGTGAAGTATTAATCTTATCAATTGTTTTAATTCTATCATAATAATCATTCTGTAATATATAATTGAGAGAAAATGAATGTAAAATTGAAATTTCATCTTCTTTAAAAACTACATCTGATTTAAAGGCTATATCTGGAGATTTATTACTATGATAAATTTTTATATTTCCACATTTAGAAGGACGATATCCATACCAACCCCACTTTAGAATATCAGAATCTTTCATATAGAAAAAATATTCATGTGGACAATTTGTATAAAAGGAAAACTCCCTTTTAAATGTTGGAAAATTATATTCAACAAATTTTTGATAGGCAGATTCTAAATGTTTAAAAAAGCTTTCTATATATAATTTTGCCTGATCTTCACTATATTGAAAAATCCTTACGTTATCTAAGTTTTGACTTCTATTTTGTTCATAATACTCTTTTGTTTCAATTAAGGATTTATCAGGGCATGGCAAATGATGATTTTTAATTTCGCTATATCCTCTCTCCCACAAAATATTTACGATTTTAAATAATTCTTCGAAAGGTGGAACATCTCCAACGGTAGTTAATTTAGGTATATTAATATTTGCTCTAAAAGCTTCTTCAACTTTCTGCTGAATTAAATTTGAAGACAAATGCTCCCTATATCTGTAATGGTATGATGCTCTGAACCTATAAAGTTTGTACCTCAACTCCTCCAGATCAATAGGGTAAATCAATTCGAATCTTGGTAAATAATAATCGTATAATTTTAAATCATACCCTAGTTGTTTATGATAATAATAAAAAATTGTTGATGTTTGTTCTAAAAGCAAGATATCAGAATCATATGTAGTGAGTTTCCCTTTCTTAATAATTTCTTTTAATTGTTTGAATATATTCTGCCTGACAACTTTTTCCTGATCTTCAACCATCAGTGATCTGTTACTTCCATAAATTGTTCTTACTCCTTTTTTATAAATTAAATCTTCATTAATATCATTTGAGAAACCATCTCCCAAAAATTCATAATGCACTCTATTTGATAATTTATCCTTTAAAGGAAATAGACCATATCCATCCTCATTTATTAAATTTTCCGGTAATACAATTCCTATACTACCATTTGAGTAAGGATCAAATTCTTTTTTGAAATTCTTAAAATTTTCATCTAAATAAGAATTGTAATTAGTTACATATTGAAGAGCTTTATCTTTTTTAAACTTTGTCAAAGTATATCTGTGTGATACACTAGCATTTTCAATATAAAATTCAATAGCACTTTGACCAATATAATTTTGATAAAATTTCTCAAGCAGATTGTAGAATTGAGTATCGTCTAGCTTATCTAGAGCGTAACTATGAAAACATATTATATAATCCCTAATTTTTGAATAGTAAAAAGTTACATTATATGAATCTTCTTTATTAGATTTAATAAGGATATTTCTTGCAAACAGATCCTCAGGTAGATTTACGTTAACTGAAAAATTTAATTTTGTTAGTATATTATTCACATCTAAACCTTCATCTTTAAAAGCTTCCAAGGATGTGTAATTATGATCCAATAATACTTTTCCGATTTCAGAGAGAATTCTAAGACCAGTTTGGACACCAATATCCGTTTTTTCAAGAGATTGTCTAATATAAGTCTTAATTAATTCTTTATCATTAATTTTATCTGGTATTTGTTTATGACTATAAACCTCACTGAATATCCTCAAAAAGAATCCATTTCTTAATTCTTTTAATAATGCTTTTGAAATTTCGCCTTTAAAACCAAAAACATTTTTGTATATCGGAATAATATTTTCAAGTTCTTCATCTGTAAAATTTTCTAATAAGAAACCTATTTTATTACGAGGATTATTAGTTATTTCAGGATATTTATTCAACTCTTCATATAAATGTGACGGTGTTCCATTTATCTTCAGAATATTGTCCCATATATTGGATTTACAGCTAATGCAAAATTTTATGTTACTTAAATTTCTACAAGCTAGAGCAATTTCACTCAATTCTAGTGAAATGCCCGGGTTAATACTTTCATCTATTGCGTCAATAAATATTAGAACATCTTTATTTAGAAATCTTCCTAATTCATCAAGCTTTTTTAAAACAAGATCACTATCAGTTTTACTCGAAAAAACACCATTCAAATCTTGAGCAATATGCTCTAATGGGGATTTATTAATTATTGAAGCATTGTAATAGAAAACAAATTTGTCTTCTATATTTTGAAGAGTTAATGAACAAATTGCATTTGTTTTTCCAACTCCCGCAGATCCTACTATACTGAAAACTTTTGCTTCCGAACTGACAAAATTATTAAAAGCGGCAAGCAAATCTTGTCTTTGACAATAAAGTTCCTTTACAAATTTCGAAGATGGGGTGTCAATGGTTCCTATAACAGGTCCCATTCTATCTTGAACCTGATTTTTGCAAAATAACTTTAAATTTTCAGAAGAGAATGAAACGAAATTTTTTAGTGCTTCATATCTTATCCTTAATTCATCATCAGTCGATAGAGTATATCCATTTTTCCAAAAAGAGGACTGTTCTGAAATTTTCTGACCCGTTAATTCAATTTTCGATATTGAATCAAAAATTCTTGTTGTTTGTCCATTAGTAATTATAGTAAAAGGAGCTATATCGTCAACAAGAGATCGAGCGTATGATATGCCTTGATCTATATCATTTTGATTTATTGAAACTGAGTCATTTTTTAATTCAATAATGAATAAATTTCTTCCATTTCCTTTACACAAAATATCGGACCTCCCCCTAATGTTATGTTGAGATTTTCCAAGTCTTATAGTAAATGATTTTTCTAACGAAATTTCAGAAACATTAAAACCTAAATCACTTAAAAATGGTAGAAGTAATTTCCCTCTAATCTCTTCTTCGTTCATTTAGTTCAATAATTATGTATTGAAAATTGTTAAAGTTCTTCATCAATTTTGAAATTGATAGCTTTCGAATATTCATTTAAATCAATTGCAGCTACCGTACCGATTGTTTGTTGCAAATATCTCATAAGCTGAAGAAAAAATGTTACCAATGACTTGTCTGGGCTGCTAAATGTTATAGAATCATATTTACGTTCTTTATAATAATTAATAATTCTCTCATTAAAATCACTGATCTTAGTATCCTCATCTTTTCTATAATCAATATAGAAGCAACCCGTTTCCACTGAACAACCTAAATCAATAGATTTCAATCCAGTTAACGATTCGATATGTTTTTCAATTGTTTTCTCTTGTATAGAGCTGGTACTCGTCAAAATACCACCTAATATTTTTGTGAGACTTCTCGGATCAAAACTTCTACCTCTATCAATGATATTCGTTGATGTTCTATGCAATTTTCTTACGCTCTCTATTTTATCCCCAGCATATTCAATATATGCTTTGTTGAGTTCGGGTTTTACCTCAAAAACTGCATATACTCCTTCAGCGGGTATATAATTTACTCCATTTTGCGTAAAAACAAATGGAGTATAATGTTGGTCATAAATTACTAAGTCAATTTGGTCACTTAAATTGCCTTTACAGTCAATAACAATTGCTTTATCTACGCAATACCTATTTGGTAAATATTTCTTTAGCCATTCAATCCAAGTATTCTCTAATGAATCGCCTTTTGATACAGAATGTTCTATAAATTCCCTGTTAGTATTCAACTGTGCTAACATTTGATTTTGGAGACTATTAAACAAATCTCCTATATTAATTTTGTTACTCATAATTCAACAGTTTATCGTCTTTATAGATATAAATTTTGGGTTCAAATTTTTCTTTTGAAATTTCAATTATCATCAAGATGGGTGAAGAGTTATTAACATTTTTACTGTCTGCAATTTCCTTTATGGCAACTAAATCAGTAGAACTTGGTGTTGCAGGCGCATTCGGGTGTGAATGCCAGTCTCCAATATAAGAAATTTTCCCTTGGGATTCATTAAAGATTAATGATAACTGTTCATTAAGTGAGCCAGGGTGTCTAACAAATACTGTTCTTCCATTTTCATATTTATCAGGAATTAAAATATCACTTATGAAAATAACATCATCATTTTTAAATCCAATAAAAACACCTCCAAACTCATTAGGATAATGTTTTATAAGTTCATCCTTAACTTTAGTTAATGAATTTGCTGATAAATATAGTAGATTATGTGTTTTTGGTTCTGTGAAAACCTTATAAGTATCAATATATGGTTTAATTAAGCTATTTTCAATCCTTTTACCTATAATAAAATTATCGGTTATTGTATCTGTTTCAATTTGATAATTTATATTTTCAAAAGCCACGTTTAGCAGTGTATTTATTTCGTTAAAGTTGGCTTCGAAAGTTGGATAACCACACCCTGTTCCTTCAAAAAATGTAGGAAGCTCATTACCGACAAAGTCATATATATTTTTCGCCATTTTGGTAATATCCTTGCCGCTAACACATATAAGATTCTTCGCTTTATTGGTTATGCTTAAGCTAAAAATTTTACCATTATAATTTAAATTGTCAAGAAAATATGTTATTTCTGGATCAGTAGAACAATCAAAAATATAATCTACCGTTTCATTCAACCTCTTTTCTAAATCCGAATAAAATGTCATCTTTAAAGGAACAAGGTAAATATTTACATAGGGAGAAATAGTATATAAATGATCTTTTAAAGCATCTATTTTTCTTAGATTTACATCTCTTAAATTGTATTTAGATCGACAAATATTGCCTGATTTAACAAAATCAAAATCTTCTAATATAATGCTCTTACAACCTCCTCTAACTAAAATTTCAGCTAAAGAACTTCCTAATGCTCCACAACCGATAATTAAAATTTTTGAATCCCTCAATTTCTCTGACAATTTTCCTCTGCCAAAGAATCTTTCATAATTTGCATTTACTGTATTCCCCCAATGTATTAAATCACTTTTACAAACTCCTTTATATATATTTGTTTTAGCAGTTCTTTCTTCTTGAGGAATTAATATACTTTCAATCGGCAATTTATTTTTCGGAATTCTGACTAAGTCCCAATGAATCTCATAACCTTCCGTGTTGGGAATTTTATAACCTACTAAGATAAATAATTCATTATCAAAGAAAAAGGCATTACTTAGGTTCTTAAAACTGTCATACAAATATTTAATAAACTCCGTTGTAAAATATTTTTCAAATTGAGACCAGTTCTCTATACTCTTTCTTTTATTTTCTTCTTCTGTTATAGGCTCAGATTCTATATAAATCCAAAACCCTTTATTTGGTTTCTGTTTTAAAAGATTCTTGAAATGTAATGACCATTTGTCTTCAAATTCTTTATCAAAGCCAATCCTATAAAACGTTTGGACTTGCACACTACTCTTATCATCATCTTTAATGGGGATTATATGATTGGAAAAATTAGAATATGAAAACACTCCAAAATCGCCTTTTTTAAACTTTTTATCATTGTCTGAAAAAAGTAAGGTTGGGAATTTTGTGCCGACTGAATTATGAATCAAATATGTATAATTATTATCCTCTTTTCTACAGATGTAATATTCAAAAATCCACGTTTTTAATCCTATGATCTCGTTTTTAAATTTCCTTTCAAAATCATCATCCTTATTGGGGTGAAAGCATACAGAACCATCGCTATTGATATGTGAAATACCAATTAAATCGGTATTTCTAAAAACAATAGAAATATTGTCTGTGTTAGGGTGAGTTAATGGGTAATTGTAAGGCACATTCACATCAAAATCCAACTCGACTCCTTTATGTTTAACTTTAATTCTACCAGTTATATAGTAAGAATTTTCGTTTACAAAAGGAGTGATTATTTCAATCTCATTGTCTTCCTGTAGAATTTTAGATATTTTCTCTTCCAATTTTACCCAAATTTATTAGTATTTAAATATGGGGCTGCATTTGCAGATTTATCATTTCCATCCTCATCATTATAATCCTCATTAATTGGAAAGTATTCTTTTATTTTATCTGAGTTTTCATCTATTTCTTTGATAGTCTTTTTCATATCGGATTTAGTTGTGGATTTAGCGGTATCACTCATAGCATCGGATACAATATTGCTGGAATTTGCTGGATCAACTAAATCACTTGATTCAATATTATCAATAATGTGGTTCATGACCATTTTAACCTTTTCCCATAAACCAAAAGGAATACTATCTTTATTTTCATCAAAACTTTCTTTTGTGTATAATTCCATCATAAAAGATTTAATAAGTTTGCCCCCTTTCTGTTTTTTTCTTTCAGTTTTCCAAACTTTTAATAAGCGAGCAACTTTTCTTTCATGCTTTCTGCTTTCTCCCTGTAAAAGCTCAACATGCTTTTTTATATTCGTTTTTACCTTGGTGCTGTCTTTTTCTTCTTCTTTCTTACTTTTTTCTTTTATATGTAAGCTTAAGTCAGTATTATTCTCATTGTAGTCTCCATTATTAGGTCTTTCTCTGCCGGGTACAACATCCATACTAAATTCTTCTCCATCAATCTCAAACAATAAACCAATAGAGACTCTTTGTTTCCTAACCTCTTTCAAGTCATCATCTTCATATTCGTTATTAAAATAATCGTAAACAGCTTCATACATATTTTCTAATTTTTCAAATCCATTCTGTTCGGTATTTGGTTCTTTTTTCAGAAATGGCATACAACAGTCAATATCAAATTTTGTATCGATAGCTGTATTCTTAGCATAAGAACCTGAATCAATGGAATCACTGGCTTTCTCTTTTGAAAACTTTTGATTTAAAGCTGACTTGATTTCATTCTTCTTTTTAATAAATTTATCAATGGATGGATGTTTACTGATTTGATGAGTTTCTAAAACTTTCTCAAGATGTTTTTGCTTATCTGTTGCCATAAGGTAGTTATTTTAATTATAAGAAATTGAAAATCAACAACAATACCAATGATTGAAACTGACAGAATGACTTGAATTAATACTCTCGCCTACTTCCTAATGTCAGAAAATATGACAGATGTCAGTCATTTGATACTGTAAAGGATTAAATAGCTCATCAAAATTAAAAATTTGACTACCAACATCATTACGGAAAACCGTAAACAAAAAAATCCTGATGATTCAGGATTTTCTTTGATTAGAACATTTCTTTATTTAAAGTTGATAATAATCTCCTTTTTTAATAATTAATTGGTCAAACAAATTAAAATCGCCGTTCTCCGAAACATATATAACTTTTCAATTCATTACTTTTTATCCTCAAAGAATTAATCACATTCAAATGAATATGAAATCTTAACCCTATCACTCAATTTCTCTAAAGATATTTGACGGCAAGAACTCCCATATTCTTCAAGACCGCCATGGAAATATTTGTTATCGTAATCATCATAAAATTCTACACCAAAGCTTTCGAGTTTATCTTTAATTTCAGCAATGCTTTTAAAGGAATAATATGTGTATGCCTCAACAGATTCATATTCCGGGTCATAAACGTATTCTGTGTTATCTGATTTTAAAATGATTCTAATATTTCTTCGCTCATCATTATAATTGAAATTATAGTTTTCATCTTTTGCATCAACAATCTTTTTAATCTCCTGTCCTTTTTCCGGATTTCTAATTATTGATTTAGGATTGATGATTTCTGTTTCAGATTCCTTATAATTGTTTTTCTCATTGTGGACTTCTTTTGTTTTGCTGACTTGCTTTTTATTATTCAGTGATTCTACTTTTATGTCTTCACTTTCAACATTTTCTTTGTCATTTTCTTTAGATTTCACTCGTTTTAATATTATCCATTCTGATTGTTTTATATCTCCATTCTCCAATACAGGTAAAACTTGTTTAACCCCATTAGTTTCCATATATTCAATGCGGTCTGGAAACTGTTCACATTCAATTTTTCTGATTCCCGTAATTCCATTATCAACAAGGATTTCACTCCCGTTAATTATGTATTTAACTTCTCCGATAAAAGGTACTTCTGCTATATATTCTCCATCGTGATAGTGGTCAACTGAACTACAGCAAATCGTAAAAAATAATATTGATAGTAAATAACTTTTTTTCATAATCTTATATATATTAAAAAAATCCAATTGTAAGTGGTAATTGAAGTATAGAATTAACGGGATTCTTATTTTCATCCAATGCCGGTTTCCATTTCGGCATACTCTCTATAACCCTTTTAATCTCATTATATACTTCATTATTAACTCGCTGGTAAATTTTTTTAAGAAGAACTGCTCCATCATCTTTTATCATAATTAAAGCTGTTAGTTGAATGTATTCATGTTGACCACTTACTTTAAGCAAGTCATTCCCTCCACTGGAATACACATAGTCTTCTATTATAGAATGATTTAAACTATCCTGCATATATTTTACCATTTCGCTTTGTCCTCCCACAAATTCAGCTCTTTTAGATAATTTATAAGGTGCATAATATGTGGGCTTTTCTTCCTTAACAGGTTGAGACTTTTTATCGTCAATATTTGTGTTTCTAACACTATATTTCTCTATCACGTAGTCAGTTAATTCTTTTGCGTTTTTAGCGGTCATTCCTAAACTGTGAAATTGAGTAAATTTATAATCATCATTTCCTCCAATACTATTTACTAATCTGAAAAATTCTTCCTGTAAAGGAATATCGTTGCAAATGTTTTCTATTTTAATTTCAATTTCCTGATTATTAGTTGCTCCTATACTTCTCGCAGATTGAACCATAACATATTTAAATGTATCGCTACCATACCAATAATTTAACAAAGCGTTCTGACAGAAATCTTTCCTGACTTCGGTAGATAATTTTTGCGCCTGACACAAATTCGTGAAAATGAACAATACGAATAACGTGCAAATTCTAAAATACAATTTGGTCATAATAATCACTTGGATGTTTTGTTACAATGATAAGCAGTAAAATAAAGCGGCATGCCTCCCCGATTGTTTAAATCTGCCTTACCCAACATAATAGTATGAGAATAATTCTTGTTTCCAACTTTATGGTTTTCAGCAAAAACATATAATACATCATAATCTTGCTGTGTTTTAGTTATGAGATATATTTCAGCATTAGATTTATTTTTACCGAAGTAAACTATCTCATTTTTAATAGGATTCAAACCATCATATTTAATTGTTATGGATCCTTTTGGTAAATTGTCGAAATCTTCATTCCCTTTAGTATTCGGTTTCGGGTCTTCGAATGAGATATGAACACTTCTTTTTCCTTCTTTCCTCGAACCATTCAGTGTAATATCTAACTGTGAATCACTATAAAAATAATAAATGGAATTTTGCAGAGTTGAGTTCTCAATTGAAACATAATGGTTGCTCCAATTTGAGTTAATACTCCTTGAATTTTCACTCGTTTGAAATCCATAACTAATGGATAACAAAACTCCGAATAACATCAGCTTTTTAATTTTTATTTTCATAATTTTTAATTTTTTCAATCTTATAATTCATTATCCAACATTCCTTACGGAAATCCGTATAAACAAAAAAAAACAGGCTTGAGATATTATCTCTACCCGTTTCTGAGGGAGTCGAAGCCCTGTGTAACAAAGTAAAGCAATACTCAAGCCCTTAGCTTGAGCATTTAGCTAAACCTATTCTGTTACACTTATGAAATTTCGACTTTTCAGAAACGAGAATCAGTTTGCGAAATGCGGTATGTTAATATTTTTAATTTATTCTTATAATTATCCTGTTTTTGTTGTGGTAAAATTAAAATTTATTCATTGGATTCAAAACATTCTTCTGTTGTTTTCAATCTTCGGGCAAATCATCTTTACACTTTTTCCGTTCAAAGGTGCAAGTAACCACAACTTTCTGACTGACTGCATATCCTGATTTGTGGTAGTACTCCGACAGCAGACTACTATTTTCCAATTCTTTTGTCCAATTGGTAACACTTTGCTCACTTGCTCCTAATCTTCGGGCTGTATAATCTCTTTTCGCAAAATAATTATTAATCCCTTTGCTAATCGAATTATATTCACCCCAAAGCAATTTTGCTCCTGTATTTAATCCGCTTGAATAAATCTCAACAGGAAGAAGAATTTCCCTGTCGTCATTTGATAAGTTGGGTAACTTCTGTAATTTATCTGTCAAAGTATAAATCCGTTTTTCTTTGTACAAAAAACCTTTTTCAATAAGGCTTTTATGGCAGTAGTTTATAATATTCGGATGCAGATGAAGTGTTTTACCAATCTCGACATTGTTCATTGATACATACCCTCTTTTTTTACTCAAAGAGTAATGCAGTCCTAAAATTAGCTTTTCATTAAAGGATAATTCCCTGTCTGAAAGAATGTTTGCGGGAATGTGGATATTTAATTTTCTTTTGTTTTTACCTTTCATAATTAATATTTTTCAAAAGGCAACTTTCCAAACAATAACCAAACATGATATTCAATTGCACCTATTATGGTTTTCATTCCAACCAAAAATATATTTCAACTCACCCAATTTTATCCTTATAATAAATAAGCAAAATAATAAGCAGTAAATAAAAAATGAAAGATGACAACTTTGATAGTTGTCCTGCTTTCTTTTATAAATCTCTTTGGAAGATTTCTATACTACTTCAAGATATTTTAACATTAATTCAGCATTCTCATCTTCTGAAATCTTAATGTAAGAAGAAAATGCTTTTTCGGTTCTATGACCAGTGATTTTCATAATCACCCTTGAAGGAACACCCTTTTTGAACATATTGGTCGCAAAAGAACGTCTTGCTGTGTGGGTAGTCATCAGCTCATATTTTTTAAATACATCTTCTACACGTTCTTTGCCCTTTGTTCTTACTTTTAGAAAGTCATCGTTTATTTCTGCAAGTTCACCGATTGTTTTCAAATGCCTGTTCATCACCTGATTCTCGTGAGATTTCGGTAAGCTATTGGGTTGATTTTTGTATTTTTCCATAATAACTTTAACTTCATCAAATAAAGGAATCGTTACCCATTCATCGGTTTTAATTGTTTTAAGCTTTAATAATCTTCCATCAATTATATTTTCTTTTTTGATTTGCGTAAAATCACTGAAACGAAGCCCAGTATAGCAGCCGACAATAAATAAATCCCTTATCTGTTCCAATGTCAAGTTGTTTCTCAAATCCAAATCAATGATTTTCTTAAGCTCTACTTCCGAAAGATATATATTATTGACTTCTTCTTTTAACGCTCGGAAATTTTTGTTCTGATACTTTAAATTAGTGTTATAACCTTTTTCAGTAGCATCATTTAAGATTACTTTCAAAATTTTAATTACACGTCCAAATCCATTTATTAAAAATCCTTGAATCCCAGCATAAAATTCAAAAAAATCATAATAAAAATCCATATCTATACTATTCCAATCTAATTTCACTTTTGAATATTTTTCATATTCCTTCAGTTTATTCACTGTTGTTCTGTATGTTTTTATTGTTCCTTTACTTTTATGCTTTTTAGCCAATTCAATAAATTCTTCCACATATTCAAAAAAAGTGTATTGCTTCTTTTGATCGGTATCAGACTTTTGACTTTCATAAATCTCTTTGACATAATGCACAGTCGGGTCTTCTCCTTGGATTTGCAAGTCATTTACAATATCTTCAACTTTATGCCTGATTTTCTTAATGAGAATATTAAACCGTTCTGAGCCAGGATATGCCCTTTTTGCCATTTGGTTTTTGTCGTCCCAATATTTGTCTTCTATATTCTTATGAGTAGTGAATAATACCACTTTCTTTTTGTGCGTATATCGTAGCATCAACATTGAAGAATTGCTTTTGGTTTTCCTTTGATGCTGTGATTTGCTCAATATAAATTTTAATGTTGCCATTTCTTTTTGATTAGATACATACGTTTGTTGTGATAACAATAGCCCTAAAGCCACAGTGCGGCAACGGTTAGGGCATTTTTAATTTTAGAAATCCAAATAATCGTAATTTCTATCCATCAATTGAATTGCTTTTCTTCGCTTACTCTTTTGTGATGCACTCAAGTCCGTTCCATCTATGATTTCATTAAGTAACTTTATAGTATTATCATCACTTATTCCAGATTCAAGATTTTTAAGGGCAGTGTAAAGGATGTGAATCAAATCACTCTTGACAGGCTTGAATTTTAAGTCGGTTTTCATAACCAAACTTTTCCTGTTATTTAGCAAAAGTTCTTTACATTCATCTACTATAAAAGGAGTGTCGTACAAGTCAATGAAGAAAAAATCGAAATTGAAGAATTGTTGTGCTTTCTCAAATTTTAATTCGTGCTTGATTAAATTGCCTTTTGGAAAATTGCCTTTAGTATAGGTCTTTTTTGATTTTGAATTGGCTACTGCATCATAAATCTTATAATGTAATTTCTGTTTCGTATCACCATACATTTTAAAATTAGGAGTAGCTTTTTCCAAGTTATAATTCCCAATACCTTTGATTCTTTCAATATACTTTTTACTGTCATAATCAGTATATTCAAATGCACCAAACTCAAATTCTTCCACTCGGGAAATTGCGGTATCAATGTTCAGCCATTTTTTGAGCTTCCATACCACCTCAAGTAGTTCCTGCTTACCTACGCTTGTGTAATTATGTCCTTTCAGGAAATAAGGAATACTAAACTTGATAAACACATAGTCATCACTTCTATAATACAAACTGAAATTTTTTGCATTTTCGCATAATTCAGGATTCAGTGTATAATGCTTTTTCAAAGTGGGATGCGGAATTAAGTTATTCCAGTTAATTACTTCTTTACTGTCAATTGCTTTCGACAGCTTAACATAATCAATTTGAAAATTCTTTAATTGCATAACTTTTAATTTTTTAATATTTGTTCGATTTGACAATTCGTTGTTTGCTGGGTGAATTTCTGAATTCATATAAATAAATATTTAAGATTGATAATCAATGGGTCATTGACCAATTGAGTCCTTTTTTGACATCCACTTCAAGCGGAATAGAGAGCCTGACGACATTTTCCATTTCATCTTTGATAAGCTTTTCCATAACCGAAACCTCGTCTTCGGGAACTTCAAAAAGCAATTCATCGTGAACTTGAAGAATCATTTTTGATTTCAATTTTGATTGTGAAATGGCTTTATCGCAGGCAACCATTGCCATTTTGATAATATCTGCGGCTGTTCCTTGTATAGGAGAATTCATTGCCAGGCGTTTTCCTTTCTCCCGTTCGGATAATTTGGACGAGCTTAATTCGGGAATGGGTCTTGTCCGTCCGAAATGTGTGGTAGAATATCCGTATTTGTCCGCCTGTTCAATCAGTCCGTGCAGCAATGATTTTACTCCTTTAAAGCGTTCAAAATAATCAGTCATTATTTTTTCTGCCTGTTCAACCGAATGTTCCCTTTTAGTGATTTCCGTTAGTGATTCTGCCAAGCCGATAGGCGTTTTACCGTATATCAATCCGAAATTAATAGACTTGGCTATTGAGCGTTGTTCTTCTGTTACTTCGGAAATTTTTATCTGAAAAACTTCCGAAGCGGTTAGACTGTGTATGTCCATTCCTTGGTTATATGCTTTCAGCAGGAAAGGGTCTTGGCTCATCTCGGCAGTTATCCGAAGCTCAATTTGTGAGTAGTCAGCTCCAACCAGAATAAAACCTTTTTTAGCGATAAATACTTCTCTGAACTTGGATTCCAGTATTTTTAGTGTATCGGTTTCTGTCTCCTGTACTTTAACCCTCGGGATATTTTGCAAATTAGGATTGGAACAGCTAAACCGCCCTGTAGCAGTACCGATTTGGTTTAGGTTCGTATGCAGTCGTTTGGTTATAGCATTTACAGTTTTCAGTTGATTACAAAATTTCAGAAGACTATTTATTTTCCTGTATTTCAGGAGCAAAGGAATAGCCTCGTGTTCGTCTTTGAGTTTTTCGAGGTGTGATTTATCCACTGAATAACAACCGTTCTTACCAATTTTTACATTTTGGGGCTTAATTCGAGATTCTTCAAACAAAAATTTGCTTAATTGTTCCGAGCTGTTGAGGTTAATCGCTTCGCTCGTAAACTTCTGAATTTCATTTGTTACTTCTGCATTGAGCTTATTTAATGAAAGTTCTACATCCGAAATTTTCAGAGTGTCAATTTCTACTCCCACCAGTTCCATTTTAACGAGAACAGGGATTAAATTGTGTTCTAAGTCTATGATAAATGTTTCCATAATTATGCTTTGTTTAATTGTTGATTAATAAAATGATACAGTTGAAAAGTCAAATCCGTGTCTTCACAGGCATATTTGGTTAGTTCTTCCAAGGGAACTTCACGAATTGCTTTTCCGTCCGTCATTTCCTTAAAAGTAATCTGCTTATAATTCAAGTGTATTTCAGAAATTTCTTTCAGTCCGTGAGTTTTACGGTTTGGGTCTAATAGATGGTCTAAGACTATCGTATCGTGAATTTCTCCGTCCAATTCAATACCGTAATTGGCAAGAAATTTCAAGTCGAATTTTGCATTGTGAAAGACTTTGATAACTTCCGAAGAAGTTAGATAACCACGTATCGGCTCAATAAATCCAAGTGCTTCCAGCTTGTTTTGAGGGAAGATTATATTGTAGCCTGTTCCTTGTTCAAAGCAAATCGCCATACATACGATTTCATCAGAAAAGCAATCCAGACCAGTTGTTTCCAAATCCACAGCTAATACATTATTAGCAGAATTGCCAAAGTGTTCTTGCATTTTGGATACTAATTTTTTCAGTTGTGAAGACGTTTTAACTGTATGATACTCGTTTTTTACATCAGCTATTGTAAGGGGTTGAAGGTTTGAGTCTTCCCTGATAACTTCAAAATATGCCTTTGTGTTTGCGGGAGTTTCACGGTAAGCAATATTTTTATACTCAAAATATTTTTTAACTCGGACCGTAAAGCTTTTTTGAGTTGGCAAATACCTTGTCGGCACATATCCACCCCGTGTAAAATCATTAAACAGTTCTTTTTTATGTAATTTACTTTTAGTCAGCAGTTGTTCATCCATATACTCCATTAATTCGATTCCCACTTCCGCAATGAGCCTGCGTTGGTTTAAATTGATTTCATCCGCCTCAACCAAACCATTTGCAAGGTATTTTTGTATGCAATTAACCATATAGAGCGTAAATTCATCCCATTGTTTTTGATTCCATTCGTAAAAAAAGTAATGGTTAAACTCGTCTTCAACTGTTAGGTGCTTACCGTAATGATTGGAAAGTTCAATTTCATAACGCCTTCTTTCAGTACTGTTTCCTGATGGTGCTTTGAGGTAGTAATTAGATGTAATAATGATTTTCGGTGACCTTTCAAAAGGCACAAAAACTTCGGGTTTGTATTTTTTATTGATGGTAAAGCCGTCCGTTATCTTCCCGTACAACATTTCAAAGTCGGCATTTTGCTGAATATCGTTTATTGAAATTATGCTTGTGTACGGCGAAACTCTTTGAAAAGCAAAAGAATTTCCTTTCCTAAACTCCTTTCCGTCAATATTAACATAGGGGCGCATATAAGACAACGCACTGACGAAAATTGACTTTCCTGTTCCACCCATTACCGAATCCAACTCGTTAATATTCTCGTCAAGTAGTATTATTGCCTTGCTTTTTGCAGGGTTTTGAAACCTATGAAGCATATATCCAATGACTGTTTCAAATGCTTCAATTCGGGAATCTTCATTATCAGCGATATTGTGGACAAACCTCTTATATGGTATATTTAACTCGCTTAAGTCTGCTTTTGGTAATTCAAAATTCCGGTCAATAATTTGCTCTGCAAATACATATCCATCCAGTTCAGAATAATCCAAAACCGTTAGACTGTCTTTCGTCACTTTGACAACTGCGTTTTTGAAATAGAGATAACACTCGTCTCTCGTGTCAAAGTGAGGGCTTGGACTGATTAGTTTCATTTGCATAAGCATTTCATTTCCAATCAAAACCTTTACTTTGTTGGCAAAAGATTCTTTCACAGCATCTACATCAATATCGTCTTCAAGACAAGCTTCCAAATTTTTGTCAAGCCATTCTAAAAATGCATGGACTATATGTATTTTGTCAACAATTTCAATTTTATTGCCCTGAACATAAACATATTCAACACAGCCATTAATAATTGCGTTTCTGTAAGAGTGATGGTCAAGGAATTCTATAAACCAAGAAGAAACAATGGATGCTTTTTTTGTCTCTTTATATTCAGTTACTCGCCACGGAATAACCATTTGTTTATTCTTCATTTCTTTAATTTTATTCGGTTAAAAAATTCGTCCACATCGGATCTCCTATATCGTACTGTACTTAGGATCCTGATCTCAGGAAAATCTCTGTGGGCTTTCTTAAACTTGTAAAATGTTGAAATTGAAATTTGGAGGTATTCGCATACGTCTTCATCTGTCATTAGCTTTTCATCGGCTTCGGACGTCTTCTCTGCCATTTGGGGATTTTCCAGCAACATCGCTACAATCTGATGTCCTATCTGGCTTCCCAGTTCAGAAACAAGCTTTGAAAAATGATAATTTAATGCGTTGTGTTCCATAACTACTCTTGAACATTTTACTGCCGCAAATGTATTTATGGAAATAATCTATTTTAAGAAATGCGTAAATGTTAAATGAAAATGCAATTTTTACGCATTTTTTATATTCCTACTTTTAGTCTTTAAATAGGATGCTAAATTTGATTTAGGATGCTCAATTAAATATTCGGAGGCTGATTCACGGATTTGTGGGAATGTATTATACATTATTTTCATAATGTCGGTTCTCGTGACCTTATTCATTAAGGGAATTGAGGGGATTCTAATAAATTTCTTTTTTACAGAATCGTCAGATAAGCTATTCTTATTCTGTTTTATTTCTTCTATTTTCTCTTTATAGTACTGTTCAATTAGTTTATTTTGGTGATTCCTTTGCTCCTTATATAAAATATAGAACTTATGAAATTGAGCATACACCTCTTCACTATTACCGATTTCTATATTCAATAGCTCTATTGAAAAGGGATTGGTTAAATAAGCAAAAGAATTATTAAAAAACCGGTCAAATTGAATGTTGTCCATCACGATGCTCATAACATCATATAACTTACTATAGAAATCATTTTTATCAATTAGCAACGAATCTGAATATATTATGTCCTCTTTTGATTTTGGCTTGAAATATAAGGGGATTCTATAATCATAAACTTCCTGTTTAATTATAGTTTTGACTCTTTTGTTTTTTGCTTTTTTTGCCTGTCTTATTAATGTGTTTTCCGTTTGGTTTAGATAGGCAAGAAGGCTTTCGGCTCTTTTTCCTATGTTTTCAAAATGATTTAACAATGTTTCTTCTCTTCCTACTTCATTTACCTGCTCTTCCATCCACCTACTCAAATAGCTTTTATATGAACTTGAAAAATATTGTTTAGCGTAGTATGAAATGAAATATTGCTCCTGAATTGAATATTTCAGCACATTCTTTTTGTAGTAATCAATAGAAAGATCATTTGCTAAACAATTATGAAGAAATAAGAATATTTCAGATACTGAATTAGGCGATAAATCTGTTAATTCTAATTTTATTCTGCTATACTTGTTACTCATAAGGGGACTACATTGTATAATTGAGTTAGAACAAAAATAAAAATTTAATGGTTGACGAATTTGGAAAAATTTTCAATCTCTTTAGACAAAGTAGAATCAAGTGAAAAATACGAATTGTGTTTTATTCAATCCATGATCACATCTTCACATCGAAAATTATCTGTAATAAAACTGATTTCAAACAATCCCAATACAGCAGAGGATTTCCGAAGAAGTTCGAGCATATGTTCGAGCACTAACAAAAAACCCTCGAAAATCTATTTGATTCTCAAGGGTTTACATTTGATTTAAGTGGTCCCACCTGGGCTCGAACCAGGGACCACCTGATTATGAGTCAGGTGCTCTAACCAACTGAGCTATAGGACCTTTCCGAAGTAAAGTTCAAAAGATTAAATCCTGATATTTACTTTTGGGACTGCAATTTTACAACAATCTGTTTAATTGTCCAAACTATTTTCGTTCAGAACATAATTCCACCAATACGCCATTTGTTGTTTTGGGATGTAAAAATACAACCCATTTATTGTCGGCCCCTTCTTTAGGTGTTTCGCTGATAAATTGAAAACCCTCATTTTTAAGCCGTTGTATTTCAGCTTTCATATTATCTACTGCAAAGGCAATATGATGTATTCCTTCCCGGTTTTTTTCGAGGTATTTTGCAATCGCACTATTTTCATTTAGGGCTTCAAGCAATTCGATTTTATTTTCTCCGATTTTGAAAAAAGAAGTTTTAACAGCTTCTCCATCCACCGTTTCCTCCTTGTATGGAGATTTTCCTAAAAGTTTACTTATCAATTCATTGGAGATATTTAAATCTTTTACTGCGATTCCAATGTGTTCAATTTTAATCATTCAATTTTTTTCAAATATAATACAAGTAAAATTCTTTTTTGAATTTGTAAAATATAAAAAAAACCGAAGCCAATTGGCTTCGGTTTTATATGATTGGATTGAAATTAATTATTTTATAACCAATTTATCAGTTGTTTTACCATCTGCAGATTCAATTACAATTACATAAACTCCTACAGGAAGTTTAACATTGTAAGATTGATCTAAGTTACCTCCATTGTGGTTTTTAGTTTGATTGTAAACAACTCTTCCTGCTGCATCAAAAATGGTTGTTTTGATTTCACCTTTTGATACGTTGTTTGCTTTAACAAAGAATTGCCCATTGTTAGGATTTGGATATAGTCCAATTGCCATATTGTTTACATCACTAACTCCCATTGTTCCTGTCAGATTAAATGGACGGGATACGGCATAGTATATATTGTCAATTGCCTCAATCAGAATTCTACATTTTTCTGTGGCTACAGTTCCAGTTGGTATGGTGACTATTTCACTACCATCATTGGGAGTACTTGCGCTTAATACAGTAAAGGTATCACCTTGGTCTGTTGACAATGAAATTTTAACGTTTGCTGTGTTGATGTCATTTGCATCAGTTCCGGCAACATCCCATTCTACCAGCATAGTATTAGTTCCTAAATCTACATCTTGGTCATTAACAGGGTTAGTTACTTTAAATGGCCCGACATTTTTCACTATGACTACCATAGCATCGGTATTTGTTTGTCCTCCTTCTGCGTTATTATCACGTGCAGTCAAAGTGAAGTTAAATTGACGAGCTACGGAAGTAACAGCTTCCCATTTAGTTCTCCACCAGCTTTCTGCAGAAGTAACATCATTAAATAGAACATAATCAAATCTTGGCATATATCTAACTGGTTCAGTTTCATATGGATTTGATCTAAAGTTTGGGCCTGTTGTTTTGGTAAATGAAACTCTACTGTTGGCATTTGTAGTTGAACCAGTTCCTGTATCATTTTGTTCCCAACCATATTCCAAAGTGTCTCCGTCAGGATCCGTAGCGCTTCCAGTTAAAACAAAAGCGGTTCCGTTAGGAATATTATAGTCAGACCCTGCATCTACAATAGGAGCCTGGTTAGTCAAAGTGGAATTGTTGGCACAAGGTCTACTTTGCAAGTTTGTTTGTACTTGTAAAATACTTTTATAAGTAAAGTAATCATCTGAGTGTGCCTGAACATTATAGCTGGTAATACCCGCATAACCCATAATGGTTGATCCGCTTCCGGGCTCAACTTGAGCAGAAGTTCCCTCATATCCGAAAGTAAAAGTATGATTTGCGCCCAATTGGTGTCCCATTTCATGGGCTACATAATCTATATCAAAATTATCCCCCTCAGGTCCTCCTGTTCCAGGCGAAGTATAGCCTTTTCCTTTATTGGCGTTGCTACAAATACAACCGATACAGCCTGCGTTTCCGCCACCTCCGCTTCTGTGAAAGATGTGTCCTATGTCATAGTTATCCGGACCAATTACACTGTTCAGCGTATTTTGAAGCTGGACTTGTGTAGTGGCTATATTACCCGGGTTTGAATATGGGTCAGTAGAAGCATTTGTAAATACAACTTCATCATTATTATCGACCAAAATTAATTGTACCGCAAAATCTTTTTCAAAAACCCCATTTACCCTGGTCATTGTCGCATTAATTCCTCCCATAGCGTCAGCCACGGTACTTCCGAAATACTGTGTATACTCACCGGTTACGGATTGAGCTAATCTGAAAGTTTTGAAAACCCCGACGCTTGATTTATTTGCATTGACTAAATCTTCAGAGTCATTTACCAATGCGGAAGTTTCAGGTGTTGAACATTCAAATGGAACATCTCCTTGATTTCTGTGTGCTTTGGAATCAAATACGATATATTTATTTCCATCTACTGTATAAGGTTCAATGAATTCAGATTTTCCGGCTCTTAATGTCATTGTTTGAACTCCAGCCGGCGACATGCTGAATCGAAGATATGCATTTGGATCATCAATTCCGATTCCCACATAGGAACGGATTTCAGGAAATTTTGCTTGTAATCCGGGAGCAAAGTTAGATGCTTCCCAAACTTCATAACTTTCCATTTTTCCATCAGCATTCGGAAGAGAAATGATGTTTCCAGGCAAATTAGAAAAACGAGCAGGAGCATTGGTAAGCTGCTGTTTCAGAACTTGAGTATCTAAACTATAAAGACCAGCCGCCTTTATATTTTGCTTTCCTTCTTTAACAGTCGCATTGCCCAAATTGGTGGATTTCCATTGAGAAAAACCAACTATTGGTGTAGCAAAAGCTAAAGCCAATAAAAATTTTTTCATGTGTGAATCTTTTTTTAATTGATTTGATTATTTTAATTTTGCTAATATAGAAAATTATAAGATGATGATTATAAATTCAATTCATAAAGTTTTTACCCTTTCAATAATTATGTTATTGTGTGGCGCGTGTGAGAGTACCAAAAATACAAATAACACAAAAGTGCAAGAAATAATTTCAAAAATTTCAATAGAGAAAACCACATTGGGAAGCAATTCTCTATTTGAAATAGATAAAAAAGAAATCAAAACTTCTTCTACCCTCAGAAATGGAGCGGAAGATGTTACCAATAAGAGTACTAAACCGGAACAATGGAACGAAGTCAATCGACTGGTTTCCGGTATTGATTTGAATGAAATGAGTAATTGGGAGGCGCCGACCCAAGAAAGATTTTATGATGGTGCCAAAGCGACAGTCATTACAATTGAATCAAATGGGAAGGAATATGTCTCACAATCATTTGATGAAGGCAAGCCGCCTGCCCAGCTCCAAAAATTGTATGATTATCTGGAATCATTGGTGAACCAGTAATTGTCATTGGAAGTATCGTCTTGGGATTGTTCACCGTACCTTTCTTCTAAATTTGCACGGTCTTCATCAGAAAGCGTTTCTTTGTATTTTTCCCAGAGCCACTTTTCTCTGGCGTCGGGTTCTTGTCTGTTCTCCCATGAATATCTTTTTCTCTGATTGCCGTATTTTCTGGTGAAAAAGGCAAAAGCGAAACCTACAACGCCACCTGAAAGATGGCTTTCCCATGAAATAGGATTACTGTCTTCTTTGTAAAATTTGGGTAAATATTCTTCAGGAAAAATCCCCCAAATCATACTCCCATAAAAAAACACAACAATCAGTGATATGGCAATAAGGTTTCTTGATTTTTTTAAAACACCACTAAAAAAAATATAAGATGCCAAAAGATAAACAATTCCGCTGGCGCCTATATGACAGCCTGCCACATCACCCGAAAGCATATTTCCGAAAATCCATGTCAAAAACCCGGTCAGTATCCAACCAAAAATAATGACATAATATGCAATTCGTTCATACATCAGAACAGCAAAAAAACTTAATACCGCAAGCGGAATGGAATTATTGATAATGTGCCTCCAACCTGAATGGAACAAAGGGGCAAATAAAATTCCCCTTGTACCCACCAAATTCCGAGGTACGATTCCATAACAATTATATTGCCCGAACCCGAATTGCTGGAAAATAAAAACAATCCAAATCATAGACAATAAAATCAATGGAACGTAAAGGGTATTTTTAGGAAATGGATATTTCACTCTTTAAATTTCTTAAATGATTTCATAAACCATTCCATTGGAATTATACTGACAAAATTACCTGAGAGCCTTAAGAACTCTTTTTAAAATCGATACGTAAAAATCTTTTGACGAATAATTTTTTACGTTTTTTTTAGAAATTTTATACTGAAAATCCAGATGCCGTTTTATTTCTCTATAAGCTGCTATCAATGTAAATTCCGGATCATAAATATGGGTTGGTTCCGAATTGGCTCCATTAATCTCCAAAATCTTAAATTTACCCTTCTTGAAAAGATCCACTGATTCTGCTTTCACATCCATTCGGCCGTAATAAAACCCATCGATTTGCTTTGCAATAAAATCTGTTTTCTCAATCAGTTCGTCAGAAATCAAATCAGAAGCATCATAGAATTTTGTTCCCCGATTATGATTTCCGATGGGTTCAAGCAAAATTTTTGCGCCTTTCGGATGAATTGAATCCAGTTGGTTCAGAAATCTTTTAAATAAATAATTTCTTCGGCTTTGGGTGCGCGGATGGTGTTCAATAAATTTTCTTAAAGTTGTTTTTCCGTCAGAGACAAATGTCAAAAATTCTTTTCCTGTTATCGACAAAACTTCTCCCTTTTTTTCTCCCGGCATTCTCGCATAAAAAATTCCGAATTCCAATGGCAAATCCACAAATTCCTGAATGATTAAATTATCTTCCGGCGAATAGTTTTTCCATTCATTTTGATTTCTGATTAATTCCACGTTTATGCCTCGTTCACCAAGATCAGGTTTTACAATAAACGGAAAATCAATTGGTTGAAATTCATTTTTGTTTTGAATGAATTTTGTTGTGGGTTTGAATCCTTCAGAAATTTGTTGAAGAACTTCAAATTTGGAATAATTCAGGAATCCGCCAAAATTCATCCCCGGATTTACTTTACAGAAATAGCTCAAAGAGCCTGCCGAAATGGATTTCCAAATCCAATAAGGAACAAGAGGCGCGTAGAATAACCAAAACGGCCAATACTCAAACTCCGAAATTTTATGCTTTGACAAGTTCACGATTTTGTAGGGTTGAATAAGCAATTCCGAAGTTTTCAGGAATTTTCACGTAGTTAAAATTCTGTTCAATCCCAATCCTGATGATGGCCAAGTGATGGACACAATGTTCTATATTGTAAAGCAATTCCCGTTCAACAGTGGTTTTACACTCTACCTTTACCTGATTGACTTTTTGTTGGAATAAAAGTTCCTTTTGCAGGTTTAAGTGATTTATTTTTCCTAGAATCAAATTGATTTTTTGTAAAGCGAATTCTTTATTGGTTTCAGTTTCAAGACAACGCTTTCTTCTGTCGTAATTTAAGTTTCCGCTTTTCGTGGAGTCAATTAAACATTCAAATAAATCCAAAATATGCCGGGCGTGTTTGCCGATGGAACTGTCAGATAATATAGGTAATGACAAGGCGAAATCTTGTTCGTGCAATTGTAAAATTACGTCTTTCAAATTATTCAATAAACTTCGGGAACTATTTTTCATTTAGACTTTGCTTCAAAAACAAAAATAAGAATTTCTACATTTGTCTTTCATGATTTATAAATATGTGTATCGTCAGTATTTTCAGTGATGAAAAAGGGAATTTTATCTTGACACAAAACCGTGATGAAACAAACTTGCGCCCGACATCAGATAAAATTGAAACAAGAAAAATGAACGGATTGGACTTTACCGGCCCTATTGATCTGGTTTCGGGCGGCACCTGGATTTATTATGCAGAAAAATATGTTGTCTGTATTTTAAACGGCGCATACAAAAAACATTTGCACAAACCACCTTACAGAATGAGTCGGGGATTAATTATTTTGGAATTATTGAACTACGATTCAATCGATGAATTTGTAAATAAAATTGAATTGAATGGAATCGAACCATTTACCATGATAATGATTGATAAAGTCAAACACGAGAAGAAAATATTGGTGTGGGACGAAACGAAAAAATATAAGGAAGATGTTTCAAAAGAAAATTTGATTGTCCGCTCATCATCAACGCTTTATACCAAAGAGGAAAAGCAAAAGCATAAGCAATTTTTTCTGAATTTAAATTCTTATAATCCAGAGGAAATTTTTAAACTACAGGACAAAATAAAAATGCCGGAAAACAATAAATTCCCAACCGTAATGACTACTTCCATTACCCAAATTACTCAGAGCCAAAATCAAATCACCCTGAAATTTTGTCCGATTAATTAAGTCTAATTTACCAATTTTGGCAGGTAATAGTTATCAATAACCCGTTAATAACTATGGCACTATTTGTGCTGATTTCCCCCATAAGTAACTATATTTGTTAGTAAGAGATTTAAGATGAATGATAATTTTTCACAAAAAGTAAAAGACGTTATTGCTTACAGTAAAGAAGAAGCACTGCGGCTTGGACACGATCAGATCGGGACAGAGCATCTGCTCTTAGGCATCTTGAGAGATGGTGACAGCAAGGCGGTTTCTATTTTGGAAGCGTTAAATGTGAATTTGAAAGACATTAGAGATAAAATCGAACTTTTGGCTCCGCCGAAGGAAAGTTTTTCCAACACCAAACAAAACCTCCAACTTACCAAGCAGGCAGAACGTGCATTGAAAACCACATTTTTGGAAGCCAAGCTTTTCAAAAATTCGACTGTAAATACGGTTCATCTATTATTGTGTATTCTTCGTAATGAAAATGACCCGGTAACCAAACTTCTTAAAAAAATGGAAGTAGATTATATCTCGGTCAAAAAAGAGTTTCAATTTCAGTTTCAGGAAGATGACATTTCTGAATCCCCAAAAGCTGAATCATCTGGTTATGACGATGAAGATGACAGGGGAAGTGAATACGAAAAGACGACGCCAAAAGGAAATCCCAAAACCAAAACACCGGTTTTGGATAATTTTGGCCGTGACCTGACGCAGATTGCAATAGATGGAAAGTTGGATCCTGTAGTGGGAAGAGAAAAAGAGATAGAACGTGTTTCTCAGATTTTAAGCCGTCGTAAAAAGAATAATCCTTTATTAATTGGGGAACCCGGTGTAGGGAAATCAGCCATAGCAGAAGGATTGGCTCTACGGATTATCCAAAGAAAAGTTTCACGCGTATTGTACAACAAACGTGTGGTAACATTAGACTTGGCAAGCCTTGTAGCCGGAACCAAATACCGTGGACAGTTCGAAGAAAGAATGAAAGCCATCATGAATGAATTGGAAAAAAATGATGACATTATCCTTTTCATAGATGAATTGCATACTATTGTCGGGGCAGGAGGCGCGACAGGTTCTTTGGATGCGTCCAATATGTTCAAACCGGCTTTGGCAAGAGGAGAACTGCAATGTATAGGCGCAACGACTTTGGATGAATACCGTCAATATATAGAAAAAGATGGTGCTTTGGTACGTCGTTTTCAAACTATAATGGTGGATCCGACTTCGCCCGAAGAAACCGTCCAGATACTCAATCAGATCAAAGATAAATACGAAGCGCATCACAATGTAAATTATACAGATGAAGCCATTGCCGCTTGTGTAAATCTGACAAATCGTTATATAACAGATCGTTATCTTCCAGATAAAGCGATTGATGCAATGGATGAAGCGGGGTCTCGTGTTCATATCAAAAACATCAAAGTACCTCAGGAAATATTGGATTTAGAGAAGAAACTGGAAGAAGTACGGGAAGAGAAGACCAAAGTGGTAAAAAGTCAGAAGTATGAAGAAGCGGCTCGCCTGAGGGATTCTGAAAAACAGATTGAAGCCCAACTGAAAAAAGCGCAGGCTGACTGGATGCAGGATTCAAAAGACAATCGTGAAACCGTTACCGAGGAAAATGTAGCGGAAGTGGTTTCTATGATGAGTGGAATTCCGGTACATAGGGTAGCGGAAAAAGAGCTGAAAAAACTGGCTCAAATGAACGAATTGATGAAAGGAAAAGTCATCGGGCAAGACGAAGCAGTTGGAAAAGTGGTGAAAGCAATTCAGCGTAACCGTGCCGGATTGAAAGACCCGGGAAGACCGATTGGTTCTTTCATTTTCTTAGGAACAACCGGTGTAGGTAAAACACAACTGGCAAAGGTTTTGGCAACAGAATTATTTGATTCACCCGACGCATTGATCCGAATTGATATGAGCGAGTACATGGAAAAATTTGCCATTTCAAGATTAATCGGAGCACCTCCGGGTTATGTCGGTTATGAAGAGGGTGGGCAATTGACCGAAGCAGTTCGCAGAAAACCATACTCTGTTATTCTTTTAGATGAAATAGAAAAAGCCCATCCTGATGTTTACAATATATTATTGCAGATTTTGGATGATGGACATATTACGGATTCCTTGGGAAGAAAAGTAGATTTTAGAAATACAATAATTATTTTAACTTCCAATATTGGGACACGCCAATTAAAAGAATTCGGAGACGGAGTAGGATTTGGGACATCAGCAAAACGCGAAGGTTCAGATGAAAGAGCAAAAAGCACAATTGAAAATGCTTTGAAAAAGACTTTTGCCCCGGAATTCCTGAACCGTATAGATGACATTATTGTTTTCAATTCGTTGTCAAAAGAAGATATTTACAATATTATTGACATAGAGTTAGATAAATTGTACAAACGATTATCAGATTTAGGTTACGAAGTGGAACTGACTGAAGAAGCCAAAAACTTTATTGCCGACAAAGGCTTCGACAAAGATTATGGAGCAAGGCCATTACGCCGCGCACTACAGAAATATATTGAAGATCCTATGGCAGAAGAAATCATCAATTCTGAAATTTCTGAAGGCGATAAGCTTTTGATTGATTTGAATGAAGCCAAAGATGGCGTGAAAATTTCCGTCAAAGGAAAATCAACAGAAAAGAAATCATAATTTTAAATAATTAAAATTGAACCATAAGAATCCCTTTTATAAGAAAGGGATTTTTCTTTTTACTACCTTTGCAGAGCAAGCCGCTTTGTCGCTCTCCAAAAAAATAGGAGAGAGGAAAGTCCGGACACCATAGAGCAACATAGCGGGTAACGCCCGCCGTTTTGGGGCAACCCGATTCAGGACAAGTGCAACAGAAAGCAAGTACAGTTCGGCTGTAGTGAAACCAGGTAAACTCTATGTGGTGCAATGCCATGTATACCGGCAGTTAAGGGTTGCTCGCCCGTTGCCGGGGGGTAGGCAGTTAGATCTTATTGGTAACAGTAAGGCCAGATAAATGACAAAGACCCAAGTTTTATTGGGCACAGAATCCGGCTTATAGGCTTGCATTTTTTATTTTTATCATTTCTTTTGATTAATTTTAATGAAATTTTAGTAAGACTTATCAAATAAATAGTTAGATTTGAATTAATTAAACCGATAAAAATTATAAATTATGAAGAAATTAATCGCGATTGTAGCTATTGCAGTTGCTCCCGTTTTATTTGCTCAGGAGAAAAAGGCTGAAATTTCAGCACAGAAACTGGAACAAAAAACAGTAGAGCAACAAGCTGAAGTGAAAAAAGAAAAAGATGCGAAAGCTTCTTTGGAAAACCAGAATGAAAGAGAATTAGAAGCCAAAAAAAAGGCTGAAGCTGAAGCTGTAAAAGCAAAAGCTGTTGAGAGAAAAAAACAAGAAAAATCTGCAGCTAAAAGAAATGACGATGCAAAGTCATTGAGAGCAGATTAATTAATAAACACATGAGGAAAAGTCCCGGTTATATAACCGGGATTTTTTTTTTGGAATTAATTAATCAACGCTTACTCTTTTACCTTCGCCTACAGCATAAATTGAATTGTCATACATTGCCTCACAATAAGTTGCCGGCATATAATAATTTCCCCGATACGTGGCATTTAATAAAATGGTTATTGATACTTGTTGCGCGGCCCTTAAATCAAAATAAGAATAAACTCTGTCATCCCGGAAATCCTGATAAGTCAGGCCGAAATTTTGCGCAGAAGTGACCTGATTGTTTAATCTCGTATTGATAATTTCCCAGCCAGAAGGAAACATCTGCGTAAGTGCAAGATCATGGTAATTACCCATCATTCCTGGATTGGTAATGTTAACTACACATTTAAAGTCGGTTCCTTGCGCAAGATGAGTTGGGTCAATGGTCTCATTTTCCATATTGAAATAAGACAATGTAATATTCAAGTTATGATTGGTGGCTGGAAGATTTTCAATCATCGTTACGCCGCTTTTAACGAGTTCGGCAAATAATACTGAACCGGAATTATCTCGTACGGTAAAACTTCCGGCATTCTCTGGTAAATCTACATTTACAAAAGGTTTACTGCTATTGATACTTGTGGTTTTCCCATTAATGGTTACTGTAGCGTTTATGCTGGTTCCGGCTTTATTTTTACCTAAATATTTTGCAATTGACAACAATGAATATGCAGTTGTCTGGGTGCTGTACCATTGTCCGGAATTTAAATCAGCGGCTAATTTTTTCAATAAGGCCAGCCCTTTGTCGCGCTCGCCGAGTAAGGTAAGCGTTTCCAAAATCATAGCATCATCCCGAAGAGAGGAACCATATGTATATTGATTAAATTTATATTCTTTCACTCCGGCAGCGAGATTGCTGACTAATTTTTTTGCAATATTGCTTTGGCCTGCCAATTGGTAAGCGGCTGATAATCTCCATAAAGTAGCAACATTGGTTCTTTTTTCTTTTAATCGATTCATCAATCCCAGTTCTGCATTTCCGGAAAGAGCCAACGTATAAAGACGGTAAGCCTGGTCCAAATCATTGTAATAATATTTTTCATTGTAACCGCTCCATTCTTTTGCTTTTTTACTTTGGTACTTGATTAATCCTTCTTTCAGTCCGGCAGGGATTTGATACCCTAAATCTTCCGCTTCCAATATGAAATGAAAAGCATAAGTACTTCCCCATGGATTGGCCTCTCCCTGTCCCGCCCAATAAGCCAATCCGCCACTTGGTGTCTGGAAAGATTTGAATTTCTTTAATGCTTCCGAAATATTGTACTGGATGTCTTTTTTCTGTGTCTCACTTAAATCAGCTAATCTGTCTAGAAATAATTGTGGAAATACCCCTGAAGTTGTCTGCTCTATGCAACCGTGAGGGTACTGAATCAGAAAACGCATTCTTTTATCCAGATTCATGGAAGGAACAGACGATAGAACCAGTTTTGTGTCTGTTGTACCCACCATCCCAAAAGGTTCATAATCGCTTGTCCAGCTTTGTTTTCCACTAATTTCTTTGTTGGTGGTAAATGTCATGGGCGGATTAGGGCTCCTGACTTCTATTTCAATCGTTTCAGATGTTTTTTCCTTTCCTGAAACGGCCGAAACAGTCAAAGTAGCTTTACCTAATTTTTCCGGAATTTTGATTTTAAAATTGGCCAGCTGATCCCCGGTTTTGGTAAAGGTTAAATTCTGAGAACCAGATTCTTCTATTTGAATTAATGGATTGGATTTGATAGAAACTGCTACATTTTTGATATTGTTTTCCATTGCAAATACATTGACGGGCAACGTAATCTCATCTCCCGGGTTAAGTACTCTTGGCAATGAAGTTAAAGTCATCAGAGGTTGTTTGACAAAAATATTTTTTTCAGCACTTCCAAAGCTGGAACCATTCCCTGCAACGACCATTACTTTCACAGAACCTATATAGTTTTCCATTTTAATTTTATGAGACTGGCTTTCGTTTTTGCCCAAAGTAAATGGACCAAGGAAAGTAACAACAGGTTTAAAGCGGTTGATTTTTTCTTTGTTGGAATTAGATAACGCCTGGTCTCCTCCAATCGTAAATACACTTTCAATCCGTCCGCCGTAGGCACCCAATACATAATTGAATATATCCCAAGTATTTACACCCAAAGCCTGTTTTTGATTAAAATAATTATATATATCCGGTGTCTTATAATTGGTAATGTCCAGCAAGCCTTCATCTACAACAGCCAGCGTATAAGTCATTTCTTTACCGGATTTTTCCGAAACGGAAAGGGTATAATTTGAATTAGGACGGATGGATTCGGGGGCTTTCACTACCGGAGTCAACCTTCTGTCAGGGTTTTCAACCGTGATGGGAATCACGCCATACATTCTGATGGGCATATCATTTTTAGTAGCGTTGTGTGGTTGTAATAGGCTGATATTTACATAGAAATTAGGAGCCATTTCTTCTGTAATTTTGAAATTGAATTTGGTTTGGTTCTTGTCGGTTTTAATCCATTTTCGTTCAATTACTTTTACACCATTTTCAAAGCTCACCAATGCGGTTCCTTCTACAGAAGAGGGAATGGTAATTTGCGCCGTTTCGCCTACTTTATAAGAGGTTTTATCGGCTTTGAAATTCAAGATGGCGGCACTTTCGGAATTTCCGTCACCACGGCTTCTCCAGTTTGGCCAGTCAATCCAGATGATTTTCCCTGTTGCGTGCCCACTGTCAGGGTCTAGTACACGGATGAAATAATTCCCGTATTCGTCATTCGGAATTTCCAATTTGAAACTTCCTTTTCCATTATGGGTCGTAACTGATTTTTCTTCTTTCAGAAATTCATACTGTCGGTTCACATAATAAGCCAAGTCATTATTGCTCGAGTTGTACCACCAAGAATTTTTCATTCGGTAAATAAAAACTTTTACATCACTTTTTGAAACAGGATTTCCTTTATAGTCTACCGTTGCGATATTGATGGTATGCTCCCTTCCGGTTTCGAGCATTTCATAATAATCATTATCAGTCGGAATTTGAAGCCCTACATAAGAAGAATAGGGAGAATAATCCTTTGTCACATAGGATGTGCTGAAATCACCTCCGGTTTCGAAGACTTTGGTAAACAATCCTATTTTCAACATACCGGGAGGGGTAATATCCAGGTTAATATTAGTGGGAACGCCGGCCTCTCCATTCTCGTTTAAAGCTCCGTCAAAAATAGTCATTTCCTGCATTGGAAAGCTTCTTGAAGGGTCAGAAAAAATATATTTGGGAAAGGATTTGAATTCGGTATTTCCTGAAAAGATATTGGCAGTAACATTGGCTTTCAGATTTTGCGCATTGGCCCCGCTCAGCCAATTAGCTTTAATTTTAAAACCCTGTCCGGTAGAAGATTTTGTTAAAATATCGCTTGGGAAAATGGCATTGATTTTTAAGCGGTTGGGTTTAATGGTTTCGACTTTTACGGATTTGTAAAAAGTCATCCCGCCAATTTTCACATTGGCTGACCAATTGCCTGTTTTGGCGTCTGAGGGAGTTTCCAGTTCAAAAGTATAAAACCCGTTTACAGGAGTAGAATTCACTTTACGCTGCATCAACTGACCATCCGGACCCGAAAGTTCTATAATCGCAGGCTGTTCGTCTGAAATTCGGGTAAGGGATTTGTCCATTACAAAAGTCAGGTGCATTTTATCACCGGGACGCCACACGCCGCGCTCCCCATAAATAAATCCGCCCAATCCATTTTCGGCAGCTTCGCCTTCTACATCAAAATTAGCAAGTGAAAGTGCAGAACCATTGTCAACCCTTACATATCCTTTTTGATTGCCTTTTTCAGCAACAACAAGAAAGGGCTTACGATTGAGTTTAAATTCGGCAAAACCATTATTATCAGTGCTTCCTTCACCTACAAGCTGATTCTGTAAATCATAAGCCCGAATGGTGACATTTTCCATGGGCTTGGTTGAAATGATATCTGAAATTGTGGCATAAGCCATGCGGTCTTTCCCGGATTTGAAATTAATTCCAAGATTGCTTGCCAAAACATTTTTGTTTACTTTTTTGTCTGATGTGTAATAGGAAACGGTACAAGGATTATCGCGCTCTTGCCAGTTATAACCCTCCGGATAATAGTAGTCGTAATCATCATAACTGTACATTTCCGAAGCGGTGTCAAAGTCATCTTTTTTGGGCTCTATCGTAGCGAGGAATTCTTCTTGATTTTCATTTCCGCCGCAAGGATAAGCTGCAAACCGTTGTTCGAAAGAAAATTCGACATTGTAAATTGCACCGGGTTCCGGTTTGATGAATTCAGATAATTCCAACTGATAAACATTCATCTCATTGATGTTGAAGTTGTCGGCGTTGGAAATGGGAATTATTTTGCTTAAAACTTTTCTTCCAACCGGTTTCAGGCTATTGGACTGGTCATATTGATTGTATTGGAAGAATTGATGAATATTATTTTCAAATATTTTAGTGATTTCCACGCGGACAGCTTTGAGACCAACTGCCTGAAAAGGCAAATTGACTTTCCCGTCTGAAGAGGGGATGATGCTCCCGCTACCAATGAATTTCACTTGTGGATATAAATTTACAAAGCTTACCTTTTCAGTAAATGCTTGGGAAATCTTATTTCCGTAAGCGCTTGTAATTCCCGGATAAATGTTGAGTTCATATTCACCGCCTATTTTTTTTGAGGTGTAAATTTTTAATTCGTTACCATTAATGATGGTAGATTTTACATAACTTTCAGGTTCATTGGAATAGTAATAATCATTGCTATTTTCGTCACTTTTATTTGTTTTTTTGATTTCTACCAATCCGTCTAAAAAAATGCCGCTTTGAAGCGCTTCAGAAAAATTGATGGAAATATACTGTTCCGGATAGGAAATTGATTTGACTTGGGTAATTTTAAAGTTGCCTTTTGCCGGAATTTCAAATTCTGTGGTTTCATTTTTTTTGGTATCAATTGGAGCGCCTTTCCATTTTAATTCAATTTCTTTGGCTTTGCCGGCAGCAGAAATTCCATTGATGATGAACCGGTGATTTCTTTGATTTTCAGAATGTTCCCAAGAAACAGGAAGTTCTTGGTTCCCAAGCTTTACCGTGAGCATTTTATTGATTGCAGAAGAATTGGCTACATCTGCTGTGAAAAGATCTCCGGTTAATTTATAATTCCCCTGACCATCTTGGGTATCCTGTATTCCATCTATGCTTACGGAATAATCTTGTTTTTTTGCCTGAAACTGAAATTTGAAAATTTCAAGTTCGTTTGGGATTTTAGTGTAAATGGGTTTTAAATCCAATTTACCGGTATAAATTTCTCCTTGCTCCAGTTTTTCATCTGGATGGAATTCCAAAGTTGATTTATCAATTAAAAAAGTTTTTCCTTTGATGGACGGAGTGAAAGTCAATACATCATCCTTCAAAGACTTATCTTCATTTAGCTCCAATGGTATATCGGTTTGAAGAATGACTTTGATATTACTTTCTGTAGAAACCAACCCTGACGTATAAGCCGAAACATAAGCGGCAAATTCGGGATTGACTTCCATTAGCTGATTATTTTTTTTTGATTTACATGCGGTTAAGAAAAATATGAATACGAGAGATAAAATGATATTTTTTTTCATAACGGAAGATTTGAGACTTACCCAAAGATAGTCAAAATTTGTTATGAAAACGTTAAAGTAAATTCAGTACCAAATAGATAAGCAAAGGAAGAAGCGAACAGTTTTCAACCCAAAATGAATAAAAAAATTCAGAACGCTTTTCAGAGGAGTTCAATGCTAAAAGCACAGAAACACCTAAAGTAAAGAACCATGAAATGACGAATGAATTAATTTCTATGAATTCAAAATAAAATAAGATTCCACTCAAAAGCAAACTTCCGATAGCCATCATTTTTGAGGCTTTTAATCCGATTGTCTGTGGTATGGTTTTTAAATCAGGCTCGTCCGTTATCTTATCACGAATATCAAAAGGAATCGTAATCCCAATAACAAAAAAGAAGACAGCAAAAAATAAAAACTGATATTGAATAACAGAATGGTGTACAACCAGCAAAAGCCCGATGGAGCTACCCGCCCAGACGAATGCAATCAAGAATAATTTTAAAAATGGGATGGCACGCAAACCCAAATTAGAGAAAGGGAGATTGTAACAAAAACTCACAAACCCCAGAACACCCAGGTAAAGAAAAGTTTTAAATTCAAACCCTCTTAAAATCAAACAAATTAAAGTGCAGACCAACCCAAGACAGGTCAAAAAAATCTGGGGCTTATTTTTTGATTTGAACTGGATTAGTTCTTTAAGTGATTTAATCCTCGTGAAATTATAAACTGAAATTGTCCCAAAAAAGACAATGCCCAGTACATATAAATTCAATTCATACAAAGCCAATTGAAAAAAAGCCAGCATTCCGGCGAAACATAATGCCACCCAGATGTTGGTTTTAATCAGGTATTTATCAATGAATTTATTCATTGGAACAAAGATATAGGAATATCAACAACGGTTGATAAAGATTAGTTTTTAATCTGATTAAAATTCTTAATTTTGGGCTTCAATAAATTCACCGCAAACAAATATGAACACACAAGACTTTTCACTTCGCCACATCGGGACTTTATCCAGCGATGCGGCGGAAATGCTTTCCGTTATTGGGAAAAATTCAGTTGATGAATTAGTCAATGAGACCATGCCGTCAGAAATCCGTTTTGAAAAACCGTTAAACCTCCCGGATGCGCTTTCAGAATTTGAAATTTTACAGCACTTACAGGAACTGGCCGATAAAAACAAAAAGGCAAGAAGCTTTATCGGATACGGATATTACCGCACGATTTTACCTTCACCTATCCAACGTAACATTTTGGAAAATCCGGGTTGGTATACGGCTTATACGCCTTATCAGGCAGAGATAGCCCAGGGTCGTTTGGAAGCATTATTGAACTATCAGACTGTGATCTCGGACTTAGTCGGATTGCCGATTGCAAACGCTTCTCTTCTTGATGAAGCAACTGCCTGTGCCGAAGCGATGCACATGATGTACGAAGCCCGGACAAAAGACCAGAAAGAATCAAATAGATTCTTCATTGCCCATGATATTTTCCCCCAAAGTTTAGCGGTGTGTGAAACAAAAGCCGAGGGACTGGGAATCGAAATTGTTACCGGGGACCCATTGGAATTTGATTTCGATGAAAGTTTTTATGGCGTTTTATTACAATATCCGGGTAAATCAGGACAATTGATAGATTATACCGACCTGGTTACTTCTTTAAAAGATAAAAATTTACAAGTAGCAATTGCTGCCGACCTGATGGCGCTTACATTGGTGAAATCACCGGGTGAGATAGGAGCAAACATTGCAATCGGGACTTCCCAACGCTTTGGTGTTCCGATGGGCTATGGCGGACCTCATGCGGCTTATATGGCTTGTACAGAAGATTACAAGAGACAGATTCCGGGAAGAATCATTGGGGTTTCACAAGACAGAAACGGGAAATTCGCATTGCGTATGGCACTGCAAACCCGTGAACAGCACATCAAGCGTGAACGCGCCACTTCCAATATCTGTACCGCGCAGGTTTTATTGGCAGTGATGGCCGGAATGTATGCAGTTTACCACGGAAAAGAAGGTTTAGAATTCATTGCGCAAAACATTCACCAAAAAGCGGTTCGTTTGTATGATGCTTTAAATGAGTTGGGATATAAGACCGTTCATAATCATTTCTTTGATACAATTCAAATTGAAGCCGAGGGAATAACAAAAGATAAATTTGAACAAAACAATATTTTACTGAATTTCTTTGAAGACGGAAAAATCAGCATTGCGTTGGATGAAGTTGTTACAGAAGAAGAATTGAACAAATTGATTCAGGTTTTTGCTGGAATCAAAGGAAAATCGGTTGGCGAAATTAAATTCAGCGAAGCAAAAATTCCTGCTTCTTTAGTGAGAACTTCTGACTTCATGACCAATGAAGTTTTCAAATCCTACCATACCGAAACGGAATTGATGCGTTATATCAAACGTTTGGAGCGAAAAGATTTGGCTTTGAACCATTCCATGATTGCATTGGGATCCTGTACAATGAAACTGAATGCTGCAACGGAAATGTTGCCGTTGAGTTGGGGTGGATTCAATGCGATTCATCCGTTCGTGCCAAAGGAATACGCAGCGGGTTATCAGGAAATGATTAAAAATTTAGAAGATTATCTTTCCGAAATTACCGGGTTTGCAGCGACTTCATTACAACAAAATTCCGGTGCGCAGGGTGAATATGCCGGTTTGATGGTGATTCGATCTTATCAGATCGCCAATGGAGAAGGACACCGAAATGTGGTAATTATTCCGGAATCTGCACATGGAACCAATCCTGCTTCTGCGGCTATGGCTGGAATGAAGGTAGTAGTGGTGAAAAATTTACCGACTGGTGAAACCAATATAGAAGATTTAAAGACGAAACTGGAGATTCACAAAGACAACCTTTCGGCTTTGATGATTACGTATCCGTCAACTTACGGGGCCTTTGATTCCAACATCATGGAAGTGACCAAATTGGTACATGAAGCCGGCGGACAAATTTATATGGACGGTGCGAATATGAATGCGCAGGTAGGCTTAACAGCGCCGGGAATGATCGGTGCCGATGTTTGCCACCTGAATTTACATAAAACATTTGCCATTCCTCACGGAGGAGGTGGGCCGGGTGTTGGACCGATTTGTGTAGCAAGTCATTTGGCACCTTATTTAGGTTCACATCCGTTGATTGAAACGGGTGGTGAAAAATCCGATACGGTATTTTCAGCTGCTCCTTATGGTTCTTCCCTGATCTTGACGATTTCTTATTCGTACATCCGAATGCTGGGGGAAAAAGGTCTAACAAATTCCACCAAACACGCGATTCTGAATGCCAATTACATGAAAGCCCGTTTGGAGAAATATTACGATGTGCTTTATACAAATGCAAATGACGTGGTGGCACACGAATTTATTCTGGATTTCCGTCCTTTTAAAAAGTTGGGGATTGAGGTTTCCGATATTGCCAAACGTCTGATGGATTATGGGTTTCATGCACCAACGGTTTCCTTCCCGGTGGCAGGTACATTGATGATCGAGCCAACAGAATCGGAATCAAAAGCAGAATTAGACCGATTTGTAGAGGCCTTAATTCAAATCAAAAATGAGATTGATGAGGTGGCCAATGGTGATTTCCCGCAGGATAACAATGTGTTGAAAAATGCGCCGCATCCGCTGGATGTTGTGACGGCAGACGAATGGGAATTCCCTTATTCAAGACAAAAAGCGGCCTATCCGCTGGAATGGGTACACGAACGTAAGTTCTTTACACCGGTTGCGCGTGTGGATGATGCTTATGGTGACAGAAACTTGATTTGTACATGCCCGGATATTGAAAGTTATATGGATTAATTTGAAAAAGAATAACTTACTTATAAAATACCTGTCAGGTTTTTAAAACCTGACAGGTATTTTTTGTATATTGAAACCTTAAAAAATGTACGAGCAATGAACCCCGACCATTAGAAAGGCTGACAAGACAAGTTATAATCTAAATAATAAGTCCAAATGAAATACATAATTACACTTCTTCTAACCCTTTCAATTGTCAATGTTGCTAATGCACAAAACAAATGGTTTTCAGTTTACAATGACTCAACTGCATTGGTATCGGATGCCAATGAAATCATTCATCAAATGTCAGAACGCGTGGGTAGGGTAAATGCTGATATAAAACTGGATAATATTACTGCAATCAAAAACACGACTCCCTACCTGATTTACATTGATGGTGCCACCGTGAACATCCCGATGTGGGAAGAAGTTATCCCGGCCCAAAAGAAATTTTTTGCAGAAGTTGCAGGTGGGGAAAATGAAGGCAGAGCAGTCTTTGGTTTATTTTTTAACGGCTTTTATATTGCTCATGAATTAGGTCATTCCATAGCGGCGAGTGCCGGTAAGAAATTTGACAATGCCTTTGATAGCGAATATGATGCAAATGTGATGGCTGTTTTGTATTGGAGGACAACGAAAGAGAAAGATAAACTCGAAACTTGCTATACGTATGCAAAAAAGATGCTTGAAACATTAAAGAATCCGGTTCCCGAAAATGAAAACTATAAAAAATACATTACCGAACATTATAACGAGCTTGGCGCAGACCCATATAAATACGGCTATATTCAATTTTCCCAATTTGTAGAAATTTATGAAAATAAATCATTGCCTGACTTTGATACATTTATCAAAAACTATATAAAACCGGAATAGCTTCCAATTACAGATAAATATCATATTTTTAAGTATTTAGATTCATTCTAAAATTGATACCTTTGAAAAATTAATCCATTAATCAAAAAAATATGAGCAATATAGAAGCGGCACAAAGAACCGTTAAGCCCAAAGCACCAAAAATTCAGGAATTGATTGACAGTACAAAATCGGTGATTTTGGCAACGATTGATGCCGAGGGGAAACCGGTATCAAGCTATGCGCCATTTGCGCACGTGGACGGTACTTTCCAGATTTTGGTTTCTTTTATGGCCAAACACACCCGAAATTTACGAGATAGAAAAAGAGTTTCTGTGATGTTGATTGAAGATGAATCGGCTGTAAAACAAATTTATGCGCGTGACCGCCTGACTTTGGATTGTGAAGCGGATTTGGTGGAGCAGGGAAGTGAATTATTTGACCGTTCAGTCGCTGAATTGGAAAAAAGACATGGGAATATCGTGAAAATGCTATCGGAATTGAATGATTTTGTATTATTTGATTTAAAACCCATCAGCGGATCATATGTAAACGGATTTGGGAGTGCTTATTCTGTAAATCCGGATCTGACTGTGAACGAACATGTGAAAGGTGCTCACGGACAAACCGAAGCTGAGGAAGCCAAATAATAATAGATTTATAATTGTTTAGCCTTGTCAGGTTTTAAAGTCTGACAAGGTTTTTTTATGGACATGCTTCAAACATTTGTACATTATTTTCTCCATTTCGGGTTCCCGGGAGTGATTGCTTATTTCTTTTTCAGAAAGGAATGGAAAAAAGCATATCTGATTTTTTTATTGACGATGATGGTTGACCTGGATCATCTTCTGGCCACACCTGTTTTTGATCCGGAACGTTGCAGTATCGGCTTTCATCCTTTGCATAGCTATTGGGCAATAGGGGTTTATATTTTATTGCTACTCCAGCCGAAAACAAGGATTTTAGCTATCGGACTTTTGATGCATATGGCAACAGACGGACTGGATTGCTGGTGGAATTCTTTTCGTTAAAATAGGGTTGTCCATTTTATAAAATTATAAGACTTTTGCAAGCTGTTTTGGAGTTATGGGAAAGAATGAAATGTTGAAAGGAATTTTGTTGGTAGGATTTGGGGCAAGTATTTATGGTATGCTCGCCACGATTGTGAAGATTGCCTATAAAAACGGATTTACGACGGCTGAGGTAACCACTTCGCAGTTTGGTTTGGGATTAGTTGGATTATTCCTTTTGAATTTAATTCAGACTACAAGAACGAAAAAGAAACTGAATTCACCAACAGGTTCTGACATGCTGAAATTAGTTTTAGCCGGAACTTCATTGGGCTTTACAAGTTTGTTTTATTATTTATCGGTTCAATATATCAATGTTTCCATCGCCATTGTCTTGCTTATGCAATCGGTATGGATAGGGATTCTGGTGGAAAGCATCATCTCTCGCAAACTTCCGGCGTTCAGGAAGGTTTTTGCGACGGGCATTATACTTTGCGGAACTTTGCTGGCAACCAATGCCATACAGTCGGAAGTTCAACTGGATTGGCGTGGGATTGTCTGGGGAATGCTGGCGGCGGTTTCGTTTGCTACAACGATGTTTACATCCAATCGGATTGCCAATCATTTGCCGGCTTTTCGAAAGAGTTTTCTGATGCTTTGCGGAGGGGCAATCGTGGTTTTTACTTTTCTGTTTGCAACACAACTTGGACCTTATTATTTTGATGGGCTCAGAGAGTTTTATACAAATCTTTCCATTGATACAAATTCTGTACGCGCATTTGACCTGTCTATTTTCTGGAGGTACGGACTATTTCTGGCTGTTTTCGGGACGATTTTGCCTCCGGTTTTGTTCAATCTTGGGTTTCCAAAAGTAGGATTGGGTCTGGGAAGCATCATTTCATCTATGGAATTACCTGTTTCGGTTTTGATGGCGTTTGTATTATTAGGCGAACAGGTTTTATGGATTCAGTGGTTGGGAATAGCGCTTATTTTGTCGGCAATTGTTCTGATGAATTTAAATCAGCTGAAACGGAGTAGAAACGAGTAACGCTTTTTGGGAATGAACAATTTTCCATTTATACCAAAATCAGTCATGATGCAGATGAAAATTTAGAACTAGCTAAAAAATTAGCGCAAATGGTTATGAATAAATGCCGGTAACTTATAGGTTAAATTCAGATTTAAATGTTAACTGCAATCAAAAAGGGTTAATGCCACTGTATTACGAATAGAAGTAATACTATTATCAAGACAGAAAGGGAAATTATTGAAAAACGTGTCCGCAGTTGTTACATTTATTGTGGAAAGTAGATTTTTTAGTTCTCTTTCCACCAAAAAGAACTAACAGTAATGGATTTAAATTCGATTTTAAATTTTCCATAACCGCTTCGCTTAAATCTTTGGAGCCGCATTTGGGGCAGGAAGTGAAATAATCGTCTTGTTTGATTGTGTGAACGGCCTTGTCAAAATTTTCTTCATCTACCCAAACTTCGAGATGTTCGCTGTAATTGGTTTGGCCTTCTTGTTCGATTCCTAATCCTGATAGGTAAAAAGGAATTTTGTTTTGTTCCAATAATTCTAAATATTTGTCTGATTCCGATAAAAATTGAAAACGGGCGAGGAGTTTACGGGACATATTAATTTATTAAATAGTAAAATTAAACAAAAAAGAACCGCCATCCGGCAGTTCTTTTCCTTTATTTTCATAGTGAACTTCGTGTTTTCTTTGTGTCCTTCGTGTTGAATGAATTTTACCACAAAATCCACAAAGATTTTTCACAAAGAACACAAAGTGTTTTAAACGACTTCCACAAAAAGCCCCTCATCTGTTTTTTCTACCTGAGCCAATTTATTTGAAGTCAATTCTTTAATCGCTTTGTCCCATTTTTTCTCACAATGCTGATTTTCAATTCTCCTAAATCAATTTTTGATTCTTCTTTTTAAACCCCTTGCCCCATGATGAATCATTAAAATATGAACTTCATCTGAATTTATAATCCGATAAATTATTCTGTAGTTTCCTTCGATGATTTCTCTTACTGAAGAATCCTGGATTTCCTCTACTTCTTTACCAACATAGATTTGTTTCTTAATGATTTGGGTTTTGGCAAAGATTTTATCTATTTGAAGTTTGGCGTAATGTTTTGAATCTAAAGCAATATAATCATAAATTTCTTTTAAATCCATTTTAGAAGAGGTAAGCCATTTTATTCGAACCATTTTTCGATTTCGGTTTTAACCTCTTCCTCTCCAATTACTTCATTGTTTTTTGATTCCTGAATTCGGGTTTCGAGTTTGTCAATGAAAATCAGTTTTTCAATCACTTCCTCAATTGTCATTTCCTCAGGGAATTCGTTTATATAGCTTTTTAATTTTTCTTTTGTGATCATTTGACTAATTTACAAAGAAATATTCAAAAATTTTTCATCTTTATAATCAGGACTAGTCATAGTGAACTTCGTGTCTTCTTTGTGTCCTTCGTGGTTGAATAAATTTTACCACAAAATCCACAAAGATTTTTCACAAAGAACACAAAGTGTTTTAAACGACTTCCACAAAAAGCCCCTCATCGGTTTTTTCAACCTGAGCGAGTTTGTTTGAAGTCAATTCTTTAATCGCTTTGTCCCATTTTTTACCTGAAAGACCTGATTGATTTTTTAAATCATTCAAATCAGTTTTTCCGAGCTTGGTTAACAATTCCAAAACAGCTTTTGCTTCTTCGGAAACAGAAACAGCTTTTTTCTCCGGTTTCATTTGAGGGAAGAATAAAACTTCCTGAATAGATGGATTATTGGTCAGGAACATAATCAGTCTGTCCATTCCAATTCCCAAACCTGATGTCGGAGGCATTCCGTATTCCAATGCACGAAGGAAATCCTGGTCAATGAACATCGCCTCATCATCGCCTTTTTCAGACAATTTCAATTGCTCTTCAAAACGCGCTCTCTGGTCGGTCGGGTCGTTTAATTCCGAATAAGCATTCGCGATTTCTTTTCCACAAACCATCAGTTCAAAACGCTCTGTCAAACCTTCTTCCGAACGGTGTTTTTTTGTCAACGGACTCATTTCTACCGGATAATCTGTAATGAACGTTGGTTGGATGAAATTTCCTTCACATTTTTCGCCAAAGATTTCATCGATCAACTTTCCTTTCCCCATCGTATCATTTACATCAATTCCCATTGAAACGGCAGCTTGACGAATTTCTTCTTCCGATTTCCCTTTGATGTCAAAATCTGTGAATTTCAAAATGGCATCACGCATGGATACTCTTGGGTAAGGTGCTTTAAAATTGATTGTATGTTCTCCAAAACTCGCTTCTGCAGTACCATTTACGGCAATCGCACAATGTTCAAGCAATTGCTCAGTAAAATTCATCATCCAGTTATAATCCTTGTAGGCAACGTAAATTTCCATCACCGTAAATTCCGGATTATGCGTTCTGTCCATCCCTTCATTTCTGAAGTTTTTAGAGAATTCATAAACCCCGTCAAATCCGCCAACAATTAATCTTTTTAAATACAATTCATTTGCAATTCTTAAATACAATGGAATATCCAAAGCATTGTGATGCGTCATGAATGGACGTGCCGCAGCGCCGCCGGGAATCGATTGTAAAACAGGTGTTTCAACCTCCATGTAACCATGCGAACTGAAAAATTCGCGCATTGCAGTGTATAATTTAGACCTTTTTACAAAAGTTTCTTTTACCTGCGGATTTACCACCAAATCCACGTAACGCATACGGTAACGCATTTCAGGATCCACGAAAGCATCGTGTACGTTTCCTTCGTCATCCGTTTTTACGATAGGAAGTGGGCGAAGCGTTTTGGAAAGCAAGGCCAATTTGGTAACATGAACCGAAATTTCGCCAACCTTGGTTTTGAATTCATAGCCTTCAATTCCGATGAAATCACCGATATCCAGTAGTTTTTTGAATAGTACATTGTAAGCGGTTCCTTCTTCATCGGTCGAAATATCATCACGCGAAACGTAGATTTGGATTCTTCCAGAACTGTCTTGCAATTCGGCAAAAGAAGCTTTTCCCATCACACGAACACTCATCAAACGCCCTGCAAGCTTCACCTGCTTGCCTTCCTCATAGTTCTTCAGGATTTCTTCAGCAGTTGAAGTTACTTCAAATTCGGCAGCCGGATAGGGCTCAATTCCCATTTCCTGTAACTGAGCCAATTTCTCACGACGAATGATTTCTTGTTCTGTTAATTGCATTGTTCTAAATTTTCAAGGTGCAAAAGTACGGATTTTGTTGACGAGTTTTCAAAACACCTGTCAGGTTTTCAAAACCTGACAGGTGTTTTTGGGTGATTTAAAAATCGAAATTACGATCATATTTTTTTAAAGAATGCACATATTTGAAATTTTCAACATCATAAAACAATTCTAACACTTCGCTGTGTTTAATTTTTGTTGATTTTTGATTGATGCAACTCAAGTATGAACTCCATGGATAATCAAATGCATTTTCACAAAATCCATGATGAACCGGGTTGTTGTGGATATAAGAAATTAAATTCCGCAAATAATTTTCATTTTTTATACATTTCCTTTTAAAAGGTCTTTCAAACAACGCACCGTGTCGGTTGTATTTTTTATTGAAAGCTTTTGTATAGGCATTGAATAAATTGGAAAAAGATTGTGAAATATGTCGTTTTGAATAATTTATAAGTTCATTTTCAGACTTAATTTTCACAAGAAAATGGAAATGATTTTTCATCAGACAGAAACAATAAGTTTCAGCAACTACGTCAATATGTTGATGATAAAGTTGGAGGAAGAATTCAAAATTTATAGTTTCTTTGAAAAGATTTTCTCCATTAATTCCTCGATTGTAAATATGGTAAAACCGGTCAAATTGAAGAGGTTCAGTTGGTTGCATACTCTTTAGGTTTTTTTCAAATATAATAATTATTACTTAAGACCTGTCAGGTTTTGGAAACCTGACAGGTCTTGAAATAACAACGAAAACCTGTACTTTTGAACCTTTTTAAACTGATAAAATGACCATCACCCAATACATTCAGCAGCAAACTTCGATTTCAATCAAACAAATTGACAATACAATTCAACTTTTAAACGAAGATTGCACCATTCCATTTATTTCCCGTTACCGGAAAGAAATGACCGGAAATTTGGATGAAGTCCAGATTTCAACGATTGCCAAATTGAAATTGAGTTTTGAGGAATTGGAAAAAAGAAAAATCACCATCCTCAAATCAATTGAAGAGCAAGGTTTGCTGACCGATGAGATTCAAAAGAAAATTTCCGATTGTTACGATGAAACTTTGTTGGAAGATTATTATTTGCCCTACAAGAAAAAGAAGAAAACCAAGGCAACTGTTGCGAAAGAGCAGGGGCTGGAACCATTAGCCAAAATCATCATGAAGCAAAATCCGATCCGGGATTTGGAAGAACTGGCCTCAGGTTATTTGAATGATGAGGTGGAAACCATTGAAGATGCCCTTCAGGGAGCGAAACACATCATGGCGGAATGGATCAATGAAAATGAACGCGTCCGAAATCAATTAAGAAGAAAATTTAATTACAACGCAGTTATCTCGTCTAAAGTTTTAAAAGCTAAAAAAGAGGAAGAAAACGCACAGAAATTTGTACAATATTTTGATTTTTCTGAACCGTTGAAACGTTGCCCTTCCCATCGATTGTTAGCCATTTTACGTGGAGAAAACGAAGGATTTTTGAAGGTTTCGGTTGATATTGATAAAAACGAAGCGTTGGAAGTCATTGAGAATTTGGTTATCAGATCACATCAATCGGATTTGGTTGAAATCATGGAAGATGTGGTGAAAGACGCTTATTCGCGTTTGTTGTATCCGTCTTTATCCACGGAACGATTGAACGAAGCGAAATTACAAGCCGATAAAAATTCGATTCAGGTATTTTCCAATAATTTAAAACAATTGCTATTGGCTGCGCCTTTGGGTGAAAAACGGATTTTGGCGATTGATCCGGGATATCGTTCAGGCTGTAAGATTGTTTGCCTGGATGAAAGTGGTGATTTGCTACACAATGAAACGGTTTATCCGCACGCGCCTCAAAATCAAAAAAATGATGCAACAAAGAAAATCCGTTCATTGGTCAATGCTTACAATATAGAAGCGATTTCTATCGGAAACGGAACAGCTTCAAGAGAAACCGAAAACTGGATTCAGAACATTCCTTTTGACAGAAATCTCAAAGTCTTTGTGGTGAATGAAGCGGGTGCTTCGATTTATTCGGCCTCGAAAATTGCCCGGGCAGAATTTCCACAATACGATGTTACCGTACGGGGTGCAGTTTCCATCGGACGTCGTTTGGCCGATCCTTTGGCGGAACTGGTTAAAATCGAACCGAAATCAATCGGGGTAGGGCAGTACCAGCACGATGTTGACCAGAAATTATTGAAAGAAGAACTCGATGAAACCGTGATGCTTTGCGTGAATCAGGTCGGGGTAAATCTCAATACGGCGAGTAAACATTTGCTGAATTACGTTTCGGGAATAGGCGAGAAGATGGCGGAAAATATTGTGAATCATCGTTCCGAAACGGGCGCGTTTGAATCGAGAGAAGAATTGAAAAAAGTACCGCGTTTGGGAGCAAAAGCATTTCAACAAGCTTCGGCATTTCTGAGAATCCAAAACGGAGAAAATCCTTTGGATAATTCTGCGGTGCATCCGGAATCCTACAAAATTGTGGAGAAAATGGCGAAAGATTTAAAGATTTCAACCAAAGAATTAATCGGAAATGAAGAAGCCATTTCAAAAATTGATTTAGAAAGATATGTTTCCGAAAAAGTAGGATTGCCCACCTTGCAGGATATCGTAAAAGAACTGGAAAAACCGGGGTTGGATCCAAGAAAGAAAGCCGTCATGGTGAAATTTGACAAAAACATCAAAAAAATTGAAGACCTGAAAACCGGAATGAAACTGCAAGGAATCATCAATAACATCACCAATTTCGGCTGTTTTGTGGACATTGGCATCAAGCAAAGCGGATTGGTGCATATTTCCAAAATCTGTAAAGAATTTATTTCAGATGTCAATCAGGTGGTGCAATTAAATCAAATCGTGGAAGTTACTGTTACAGAGATTGATATCGAACGCAATCGGATTCAGTTGTCGATGGTGGATTAGTTTTAAATATCAATCGAAATTTTCACTTTTCCGCCCAAACCTTTTTCTACTATATCGTATAAAGTTTTGAGCGTGAGATTGCTACCATTGTTTTCAATTTTTGAAATATATTCCCGTTTTTTATCAACCAAATCAGCCAATTGCGCTTGTGTCAAATGTTTTTCTTCGCGGGCTTTTCGCAAAAGCAATCCGATTTTAAAAGATTCAAAATCTCTTTCCAATTCATCACGACGCTTGTTTCCTTTATTGCCATAAACTTCATCTTTTATCTCTTTCCAACTTTTAGTTTCCATAGAATTTATTGAGTAAAACTAAACCAAAGTTATGTTCTTACAAAAGTTTTAAAAATATTTAAATTATTGATAATGCATTAAAACTTTGTGTTCTTTGTGCAAACCTTCGTGAACTTTGTGGTAGGAGAACCACAATAGACACAAAGATTCTCACAAAGTTCACTAAGAATTAATTCAAACCTGCTTCTCCGTCAGATATCGCCAATATTTTTTTGGTGAATTTTAATTCATACTTATAAACGAACATGAGAAAGATTATTCCGTAAGAACAAGTCGTAAGT
>PJTQ01000260.1_pt1 | contig 47874 bp, 42 predicted proteins | sample 1512231 | NCBI WGS metagenome assembly PJTQ01 (sample SAMN08177688, study PRJNA422409) | Soil metagenome, whole genome shotgun sequencing project. | isolation source: Soil (3) enriched on wood chips | place: USA: Madison | collected 2015-01-15 | reverse complement strand
ACAATGTATTGTAAAAATGAAAACCTACAAACTAAAAAACAGTAGCAGCATAATCGCTACTACTGTTTAATGATATAACTTTATTTATTATTAATCCTGTATCGCTTTTTCAGGACTAGTCATCGTAATGATTATCGGAGCAGTGTCACATTTCCTGTTTTTTGGAAAGGTTTGCCTTCAACCGTAGTGGCATTTATTTTATAAACATATACACCGGTAGGTTGTGGGTTACCTTTGAAAGTACCATCCCATCCCAGGTCCTGGCTCTTACTTTCAAACAATAATTGACCCCATCTGCTGTAGATTTCAAAGGATTCAATAGATGCCAGACCTCTGATGCTTACTTTAAATTGTCCATAGTTAGGATTGAACGCATTAGGCATATCCAACACCGTTTCTTTCACATATACATCTACAGAATCAGTTACTGCACAGCCAAATTCTGTTTTTGCGGTAACGAAGTAGCGGGTATTTACCGTAGGGTTCATGATCGGATTCGCTATGGTATGACTGTTCAGGCCGGCAACAGGGAACCAGTTGAAATAAACAGCATTGGTTCCGGGCTGCATGTAATAAGTTTCACCAGGATAAATGTTTACAGAATCCGGTAACTCTAACACTGCACTTGGATGAACAGTGACGTTTACATATTGGGTATCGGTACAACCTTTTGCACTCGTACCCACCAGCATGTAGCGTGTAGACGTTTCTACCTGCCCTACAGGGTTATGTACATTAGGATTGTTCAGGTATATTTCCGGCGTCCATTTATACTCTGCGGCTCCATCTGCCCAGAATTGCATGAGTTCTCCCGAACATATAGCGGTATCCGTAGTGGGGACTTGTAAGAAATCACCCGGGTTTACAATAATGGATATCGTATCGTATCGCCAGCACCCTATGGGGTCCTTGGCCCCGAAGACCAGATCTTTGGACTGGTCAGCGACAAAGAAGTAGTTCGCCAGGCTATGTATCGAATTGATGTCCTGGTTGACCCTCCATTGGTACATATAATTTTGAGAATAAGGAGTTACAGTGGGCTCTAATAATACAGTATCATATTGGCAGACTACTAAATCTGGTCCCAAATCAATAATATCAACAATAGGGCGTTTGAACAGGTGTAATTCACGGATACTATCACATCCGTTCAGCGCAGGGAAAGTATCATAATAAATACCGGTTTCTGTATAGCCATACAAATCCTGTCCCGGACAGATAGAGTCATAAAGTACGATAACCGGAACTTCTTTTACAAATACACAGATAGTAGTGTCAAAAGCACAGCCGAAGTCATTGACCACATTATAAGTAAAGCATCTTACACCCGGTGTATCCATTTTGGCCGTTGCGGTAGCATTGTTGGATGCAAAAATCTCAGGTGCTGGTGACCAGTATTGATTTACCGTAACATTTTTAAAAGAGTCAAGCTTAGACTGGAATTTAGGATCAAAGTTGATACCCCAGAAGAAAATAAAGCCATTATCTGATGCAAGGTTGTCGGTGATCTGAACAGTCCAGGAACCATTCAACGGGCAACCGATAAGACTACTGAAATTCTGGAAAGGCTTATAACTTCCGGCAGGTAAAGAGTTACCAGGGGTCAGTCCCGGAGAAGGAACCAGGAAACCTGGTACGGCATTTTGCTCCATCATAGTACCCCATGCGGCATTTTGAACGAATGTGTAAGTCCAGCCGATACCCGGAATATTATTACCCGGTCCCGGGTCATTAGGGCCACCTAAGAAGGTACCCGCACCACCTGGGTATTCTTTCATAACGGCGCTCTGGCCGTTAGGGCAGATAATTCTCATTTCAAGGTCACCAACGTAGCTATGCTCCATATTAATAAACACAGAAACATCATTAGCTGAGGTAATAACTTCAGCAGCGTCAAAACAGTCTGCAGTAATAGAAGTTTGGTAAGATACCCCGCTGCCATCAGGTAAGAACGTAGTATCCGCAACCGGTGGGGCACAGATCTCTCTTACCATTGGAAAATCCGCGGTACCGTTCAAGGTTAGCGTATCATATTGGCAAATAGTATCTACAGTACCCGTTCCTGCAAAATTCGGTATTTGCGTTACAAATACTTTCATTGACTTTTGTTTGTAACATTGAGCAGCTGTATCTGTAACCGTCAATAAAACCTGGTAAATACCGGTTACCGCGTAGTTATGGTTAATGGTTTGGGTAAAATAAGTAGTACCGTCACCCATATCCCATTTATAAGTAGTATTGGTTGTATCGGTAATCGGGTTGTAATAAGGATGCGCGCTCAGGCTAAAGTTTTGACTGAGACAGGTTTTCGTCACCATAGTAGTACCATAGGGTACCAGTTGTGGGTTTCCTGAAATATAGGCGCTATCTATACTACAAGGAATAAGACAGCTTACTGCAGCATCAAATCCTGCGGCTGTATTTGCACCATCGGTAACCATTCTTACCGTTAAGGCGCCCTGGAGGTTATTCGCTATAGTTACAGGCGGTATGGAAGTGCCTGTATAAACACCTAAAAGCGGGGCTGCAGTAGAGTTCCCGTTGTAGATGTATAAGAAATCCGCGTTATTTTCTAAGGAAAATGAATTGAAAGAAATATTAACAGCCGTACCTGCTGTAGCCGGAGTAAAGGTTACCGAACCATTTACATTGTTGGAATAGTTTCCAGCCGCACCGCCATTATCATAAAAGTTTACTATACAATCATTAACCACCTGGTTACCCGTGGTTGGCATCGTTATGGTAGTCTGGGCCACTGATGCAGAAATGACTCCCAAAAACAATGCTGTTAAAATGAGAAGCGATTTTTTGCAATAATTCATGTCTTAAATGGATTAAACTAGTTATAGGGATTAGTTGGAAGTATAATTCTTAAAGCCAGTAATAAAAAGTACCTTGTTCGTACCATTGATCCAATACCCCGAATCTCCGTATTCGAAGAATTTAAGATCGTATTTCAATGGATTGAAAGTCGCTGCATTATACGGGCCTGCGGTCAGGTCATGTACATATTTATTAAATAAGGGCTGACTGTTCAGGGCCGGGAATTTTTCCTGGGCGGTTGCCGCATCCAGGTCAATCACCTTTATTCTTTTATTTAAGAGTTCATTTAATACTTTTAAACGATCAGGGTCGCTATTCAGTAACTGATCCAGGCTGCCTCCGTACACTTCGGCAATTCTTGGATCAACAACTTGATTACCATTAGTTTGTGCCTGCGATAGGGTGCTCAGGCTCAATGATGTGGCTATAAATAATAATAATCTGCTTTTCATGAACTTTAAAATTCTGGGTTAATAAGCTACTACTTAGTTAAATAGACAGGCTAAAAGTACCAAAAGTTGGTGAATTTGGTAATAAAATAATAATTTACTTTGCCAAAACTTCAAAATATATGCTGACACTCATTGCCAATATCAAATCCCTGGTCCAGACCAGGAGCGAAAATGTACTGCGCGTAAATGGTTTGAACATGAAATACCTCCCTCAAATCGATGATGCTTACCTGATCATTGAGAATGGACTTATCCATTCTTTTGGAAAAATGAGTGAACTGCCCATGCTGCAATTTGCAGAAACCTTTGATGCTTCTGACCGGCTGATCTTACCTACCTGGATAGACTCTCATACGCACCTGGTCTATGCTGCATCAAGGGAACAGGAGTTTGTAGACCGCATCAACGGTCTTAGCTATGCTGAAATTGCCGCTAAAGGAGGGGGTATCTTAAATTCTGCCCGGAAAATGGCCGATGCTGATGAGGGTAAACTCTACGAGGACGCTGCTGCGCGGCTGGAGCAATTGATTGCTTTAGGTACCGGTGCGATTGAAATAAAAAGCGGCTATGGCTTAAGTACTGCCGCTGAATTGAAAATGTTACGTGTTATTCGCCGTTTAAAAGAAGCCTATCCACAGATACCGGTTAAAGCCAGCTTCCTGGCAGCACATGCTTTCCCTATAGAATATAAAGAAAATCACAAAGGATATATAGATCTGATTATCAATGAAATGTTGCCTAAGGTTGCTGATGAGGGCCTGGCCGATTATATGGATGCATTCTGCGAAGAAGGCTTTTTCTCCGTAGCAGAAACAGAGCAACTTCTGGAAGCCGGCTGGAAATATGGCTTAAAGCCAAAAATCCATGCGAACCAATTGCATCGTTCCGGTGGCGTGCAAGTCGGCGTGAAACATGATGCGGTAAGTGTGGACCACCTGGAAAGCATGGGGGCAGAAGAACTGGAATGCCTGCGCGAAAGCCATACGATACCTACCTTATTGCCGGGAGCGGCTTTCTTTCTCGGCATGCACTATCAACCCGCCAGGATGATGATCGACGCCGATCTGCCGGTTTGCCTGGCCTCCGACCTTAACCCGGGTACTTGTCCTTCAGGTAATATGAACCTTTTGCTGACGATAGCCTGTACCCAGTTAAAAATGACCCCGGAAGAAGCCGTCAACGCGCAAACAATCAATGCTGCCGCTGCCTTAGAGCTGGAGGACAGTATGGGCAGTATTACTGTGGGTAAAAAGGCCAGCCTGATCATAACCAAACCGGTTCCATCCCTGGCTTACCTGCCTTATGCTTACGGAGAAAACCTGATTGAAAAAGTAATCGTATAAACCGGCTGTTCCGGCAATAATATCATGCAAACAATTGAATTATACAATGGCGTACAGGTCCCTCAATTAGGTTTGGGGGTCTGGCAATCGGGTAATGGAGCGGCCCTGCAGGAAGCGCTGAATGCCGCATTCGATACCGGTTACCGGCATATCGATACCGCTTCTTTTTATCATAACGAAGCCGGGGTAGGGCAGGCTATTAATAATTCCGGCATAGACAGGGAAAAACTGTTCATTACGACCAAAGTATGGAACGCGGACCAGGGTTATGCAGCAACCTTAAAAGCCTTTGAGCGTAGCCTGGCCTTATTGAACACGCCTTATATTGATCTGTACCTGATACACTGGCCGGTAAAAGGGAAAGAAAAGGAGACCTGGAAGGCTATGGAGGAACTGTACCTGCAAGGAAAAATAAAGGCGATCGGTGTGAGTAATTTTCTGCAACATCACCTGGAAGCCCTGTTGCTTGATTGCAGCATCAAACCGATGATCAACCAGCTGGAACATCACCCTTACCTGGTGCAAAAAGATTTACAGGAATTTTGCAGGCAAAAGGATATTCGCTTTGAGGCCTGGAGTCCCTTAATGCAGGGTGGGGTGTTTGCCATTCCGCTATTACAGGATTTAGCTCAGAAATACAATAAAACTATCGCACAGCTTGTTTTAAGGTGGAATATACAGAACGGAATTATCAGCATACCCAAAAGTATACATCCCCAACGTATAGCAGAGAACTATGCTATCTGGGATTTCGAAATAGCGGCAGAAGATATGCGCTTAATCGACGTTTTAGATAAAGGGCAAAGAGTAGGGCCGGACCCGGACTTATTTGGGAATTATTAATTATTAATGGTTAATTATGAATGGTGAATGGTTATTTGGTGATGGGTGATGAGATGGTTATGAATTAACAATTAACAATTCATCATTAACAATTATATCTTACTGCTTACATATTCATCCACTGTGCCAAACAGAAATTCAGGGAAAAGATTGGAGAACTTTTCTTTGACAAAACCACCTAACAAAGGCCGTTTCGCCGGCTGATTGAGGCTTGCGGTATCAATAGCTTTCAATTCATAAGCAGCATCCGGGAAATATTTCAACACACGTAAAGCCAGCTCGACCCGGTTCATATAATCGGTGCTGCCGATATGGAACACGCCTGAATGATTATTCGTCAGTAATACCAGCATAGCCCGTGCAATATCCCAGGCATTAGTAGGCGATGCATATTGATCTTTAGGCAGGTTTAAGGTCAGTTTTTGTCCTTCTTTACATTGGCTGATGATGCGGGCAATGAAATTCTTTCCCCTGATCTCATCTCCATAAACGTTCGTAACCCTTAACACTAAACTGTTAGCTATTTCCTGAAGCACCATTTGCTCCGCTTCCAGTTTGTGCTTACCATAAACACTCAAAGGATTGATAAGCCCATCTTCTTTATAAGGCCCTTCAGTACCATCAAAAACATAATCGGTAGAAATATAAACCATCCTTGCATTACAGGCTTTGGAGAGATTTACTAAGGCCCGGGTGCTGGCTACTGTTTTCTCATAGCTTTCCTCGATATGATCTTCACAGTAATCCACATGAGTCAGTGCCCCGCAATGTACGATCACATCCGGCGCAAAGGCTTTTACATCAAAATTATCCGGGTGTGCCGGCTCCAAAGTATTATAAAAGACTGTGTCTGCTGTACCGAAAGATAAATGGGTACCTACTACCTCGTGTCCCTGTTGGCTAAAGTGTTTCAGGCAATTGCCGCCTACTAATCCGGAAGCACCGGCGATGAATATTTTCATGCGCGCAAAGTAAATCTAAAAGTTCAAAAAATCAATACATTTGTACAATAATAGGCAACAGGTTTAAAACCAATATTAATTCATGCAGCATTTTATTCCTTTGGATTACCCTGAACTGGCTTACCAGGTTTTACTCCTCTGCATCTCCATTATTGTAGGGGGCATCATCGGGCTGGAAAGAGAGTACCGGAATAAGTCGGCCGGCTTAAGGACCTTTATCCTCGTGGCCTTCGGTTCCTGCCTGTTTACGATCCTGTCTCTTAAAATAGGCGTTGGTAACCCCGATCGTCTGGCGGCCAATATCGTTACCGGTATCGGTTTCCTTGGAGCAGGCATCATTTTCAAGGACTCCAACCGGATCGGGGGGATTACTACCGCGACTTCGGTATGGGCTACCGCTTCACTGGGTATGGCCGTCGGCTCCGGTTATTTTATCCTTGCTATTTTAGGTGCTTTGCTGATGTTACTGGTACTTCAGTTATTGGTAGGCCTGGAGCGAAAGATCGACCACCAGCATAAGATCCATGAATACACGATCACTTTTACCAACCAAAATGATTTTGAGTATTGTGAACACCTCTTCAAGCAATATCATCTCAAAAGCAGACTTACGAAGCAATTAAAAATGAGTACCGGCTATATAGGTACCTGGCATGTAACCGGCAAGCAGAAAGCCCATAACAAACTCATTATGGAAATGATGGAGGATGCCCGGATCCTAACTTATGCTTATTAAACGAAAAGGGTAAACTGCATTACACAGTTTACCCTTTTTATATTTATAAGCTATTTGGCTTATTTTACATAACCTAGTATCTTTAGCATGCTTAATGGTGTTTGCTCTTTGGCATACAACCAGTCTTCCATTTCCCCGTTCTTATTCATATTCACGATTACGTGTTTAGGCGAAGGGATCATACAGTGTTTGATGCCGCCATAACCCGAAAGCTGGTCCTGGTAAGCCCCGGTATGGAAGAAACCTATGTATAAAGGTTCTTTGGTCTCTACCGTTTCATCATCCAGCTTCGGCAGGAATACCGCGTTGATATGTTCCTCGGAAGTATAGAAGTCATGACCATCGCAGGTCAGGCCGCCCAGATGCACTTCCTGGTATTCATTTTCCCATTGGTTTACCGGCAACATTAAAAACTTCTCCCCGATACCCCAGGTATCCGGCAGGGTAGTGATGAAAGAGCTATCAATCATATACCAGATCTCCCGGTCATTCTGCTTTTTCTCGCCCAGCACGCTGTAAATAACGGCTCCTGCTTCTCCTACGGTAAAAGAACCGAATTCAGTAAAGATATGTGGCATATCTACTTTATTCTTCTTACATACATTTTTAATGGTCGATACGATCTCGTTGGCCATGTATTGATAATCATAATCAAAACCCAGGCTGTGCTTGATCGGGAAACCGCCACCGATATTGATGCTGTCCAGTTCCGGGCAGATCTTCTTCAACTGGCAGTAAAGATTGATCACCTTACTTAAAGAGCTCCAGTAATAGATATCATCTTTGATCCCTTTATTCATAAAGAAGTGCAGCATCTTCAGCTGGAATTTGCTGTTGCCTTTGATCTTATCTACATAAAACTCCAGGATTTCCTCTTTACGAATGCCGAGTCTTGACGTATAAAAATCAAAAGTAGGCTCTTCTTCTGCTGCAATCCTGATGCCTAATTTCACCGGGCCTTTTCCTCTTACGGCCTTTTGATAATCTTCGATTTCTTCTTTATTATCCAGTACCGGTATCACGTTGGTCCAGCCTTCGTTGATCAGCCTGGAAATGGCTTTGGTGTATTGCTTTGTTTTATAACCATTACAGACGATAAAACGGTCTTTATCCAATTTCTTTTTTCCATGCAGCGCTCTGATAATGTCCATATCATAGGCAGAAGAAGTTTCTACATGAATGTCATTTTTAAGCGCTTCTTCCATAATAAAGGAAAAGTGAGAGCTTTTGGTGCAATAGCAATAATTGTACGTTCCCGGGTAACGATGCTTTTTGATGGCATTGTTAAAATACTCTTTTGCCTTATTAATCTGGGAGCCTATTTTAGGAAGGAAGGTCAGTTTAAAAGGTGTACCATACTTATCAATTAACCTTTTAATGTCTACACCATTAAACTTTAAGTAGTTGTCGTCAACTGAAAATCCCTCTTGAGGAAAGTCAAATGTTTGATCGACCAGACCACGATACGTATTATTCATTTACGATACGAAAAATAGAATTGTGATAAAATGCTTTTAAAACTAGCTGCAAACGTACAAATAAATCCCTACAAATAGTGCATCGGACCAATTAATTAATAGTGAATCGATTTTGGCAATTCCCGGAGAAAAGGAGATTTTTGCAAAATGAATTTCAACCCTACAGAAACGGAAATAAAAGAGGGCGCCGTTATTTTGATCGATAAGGCTTATCGCTGGACATCATTTGATGCAATCAATAAAATAAAACGTACGACACATGCGAAAATTGGTCATTGCGGTACCCTGGACCCCCTGGCGACAGGATTGCTCATTTGCTGCACCGGTAAGATGACCAAACAGATCGAACAGTTTCAAAAACAGGATAAAGAATATACCGGGGTGATTACCTTAGGCGCTACTACGCCTACATATGACCTGGAGTCTGTCCCGGAAAACATAAAAGACTACAGCCAGCTTAGCGAAACAGAAATCAAAGATGCGGTAGCGCAGTTTGTAGGGAACATTGAACAACTGCCACCGGCACACTCTGCTATTAAAAAGGACGGTAAAAGATTATATGAACTCGCACGTGCGGGTAAGGAAGTGAAACTGGATCCGAGGAAGGTGACTATAAATGAATTTGAAATCACCCAAATAGCCCTGCCGGAAGTACATTTCCGCATCAGTTGCAGTACGGGTACCTATATCCGGTCCCTGGCCAATGATTTCGGTGCGACCCTTCGTGTTGGGGGCTATTTAAGCGCTTTACGCCGGACCAAGATCGGGACGTTTAATGTTGCGGATGCCCGAACGGTAGAGCAATGGATGGAGTTCCTGGGCCACATGCAGTTTGTTAAACCAGTGAAGCAGCAACCGCTGAACCGCAAAAAGAAAAATTTCGAAGAGTAATCAAAAAGCTTCCCCGGAAACCCGGGGAAGCTTTTTGATACCAAATATTTTTTAGGACTAACGGATTAACGTGACTGTTCCTTTATACACTTCTTCTGCACCGTCGCTATACCTAATTTTAATAGCGTAACCATATACCGCCATGGGTTGTTCCTGGTTTTTATATTTACCATCCCAGCCTTTGCCAATATCATTGGTGGAGAAAACCACCGTACCCCAACGATTAAATACCCGCATTTCCAGCAAGGTCTCATCCGTTACATTTACCATTTTGAACACATCATTATACCCGTCATTATTAGGAGTGAATGCGGTAGGGATCATGATCTTACGTGCTACAGGCTTAACTACATCACTAGACGGGTAGCTTTGGGCATACCCGATATGAGCCGAAGCGACAACACTTAACAAAAGTGCTATCCGTACCCACCATACATTAATTCTATTTTGCTGCATATAAAAATGCTTTATGATTTTTTAAAATTACGAGTTCTAAAGAACATTAATGTATAAAAAGACGGAATGTTGCCTGTAAAGGTTGGGTGATCAAATTGTTAACAAAGATGTACTTCCTGTATTTTTTGCTTCTGCACAAAAAAAAGCCATTGAAAAACGAGGGATATTCCCGAATTTCAATGGCACTTTATAATAAAGCTTATTTTGTTGTTGTCTTACCTGGTGCTTTTTTTAATTCACCTCTTTGTACCGCACCCTCTACTCTATCCTTTTTTTGTGCTTGCAGTTCCGCTCTCTGCGCTTTTTGAGGTGCTGTCAGTACCTGGTCCAGTTCTTCATTGAACTTTTGACGAGAGGTTGCTGTAGCCTCCTGGGCCGAAAAATGCTTTAAAGCCACATTATAGACCTTGTCTTTTTGATCCGCGGAAAGTGCCAGGTCAGTATTCATTCTTTCTGCAAGTCTTTTTGCACGCACATCGGCATTCGCTCTCGCTTCAGTACGGGTGATACGGTCCCCTTTAGTTTGCTTTTGCTGTGCGACCACTAGTGTACTTGTTAAGGCGATACCTAATGCGGAAATCAAAAATATCTTTTTCATGATCATTATTTTTTCTGGTAATTGTAATATAAATATAGAAGCTTTTTTGCTAAAAAGGTTTAATCTGCATAAAAAAGAACTTTTATTGTCTTTAGGCAGGCGACTAATTAGGTATGCAGGATAAAGCCAAGCAGCCCTTTGAAAAGCATCATCCCATCAATAATCAGCAGATAAAACAATAATGATTGCCGGCGCCTCAGGAGTTGAGGGAGCACTAATAAAAATAAGAAGGGTAGAAGTGATAAGGCTTTCAGCCAGGTATTGAGCTCATTTACCAGGAAAAGGTCGATCAGATGTACCCCGAACAATACGAGGGACAGGGGCATAATAGTATGTTGCAGGGTTTTTTTAAACCCCAGCTTAGTGGGTATGGTAGATAAGCCCTTGCTTGCATCTACCACATAATCCTTAATGTCAAAAACAATGCTCAGGATCAGTACGAAGAGGAAATTTTCTGCGAAAAGCAAGATAAAGGAAAATGCTGCAGGTGCATTTAAATTGAAGCCTGCAGCAGGCAAGCCGGTGACCATACCGGCCCATACCCAGGCTATGATCAGGTTCTTACCGGCCCTGATGTTTCTGCCCGAAAACCGGCCAAGACCTATATAAAATAGACTGGCCATTAAGGTCAGCGAAAGTATTCCATAATCCCTATAGGTGAATCCCAGCTGCAGGTCAGCAATAAATAGCTTATAGGATAAAAGGCCTATTCCGATACCATTGAGCAACTGCAGCCATTTTAATTTCTTGTAATGGGTGTAATACCATAAGTTGCGTTGGTAATAAAACTGTTGTTTTTGCGCTGCCTGATCGTGCCCCAGATGGGCATAGCGGTAGGCATGGGTGTAAAAAGTAATTACGGCAAGGAAGAGTAATAGCAGCAGGTAATAGTCAATAGGAAGCCTTAAGGTCTGGTATGTTTCCAGTGCCATGCCTACCGCACATAATCCATAAAAATAGTTACCAAAAAACAGGAATTTCAGTGCTTTCCTGTTCAGTATAAATGCCCTGATCCTGCTGAAATCAAACACTTGCCTGTGAAATTTAACCACAAAAAAAGCGGTTTTTTCATAAATTTGCGGGCAGGCAGGAGATTTGTTTTTAAATTTCTTTGAATTATTTTGATTTTTAAAAAACTACTCTTATCTTTGCACTCCAAATTTATAATTACATTTTCTAATGGCAAATCATAAAGCAACCCGTAAAGACGTAAGACAAGCTACTAAACGTCGTGAGCGTAACAGATACTATGGCAAAACTACACGTAACGCCATCCGTAGCTTATTAGCAACTTCTGAGAAAGAAGCAGCAACAGAAAAACTTCCTAAAGTTATTTCTATGATCGATAAGTTAGCTAAACGTAACGTTATTCACAAAAACAAAGCTAATAACTTAAAATCTAAATTGACTAGGAAAATAAGCGTAATCGCTTAATTCCTAGCTCAGTCTAAATATTTTGGAGCCCGTACATTTATGTACCGGGCTTTATTTATTTGTGCAAATAATTTTTTTTGTTTAATATTATATTCAGAAACCAACCTTTGAATTAATCTTGAACGAGAAACTACTACAGTTTATCTGGCAATTTGCGCTTTTCCAAACCGTCGGGCTTAAATTGAAAGACGGGCGGGAGCTTACTATACTCAATCGCGGGCAGCTCAACCTGGATGCCGGCCCCGACTTCAGCAGTGCCAAAATCAGGATACAGAATACCATTTGGGCCGGTAATATAGAACTGCATGTCAAAGAGTCCGACTGGCTCAGGCATAAGCATCACCTTGACCCTTCTTATCAACATATCATCCTTCATGTAGTTTATATTGCCGACCTGGAAAAGGAGCCGGGTAATTTTCCTGTACTTGAGCTAAAGCCTTATATAAGTGAGGACCTCATGGACAATTATCATGCATTAATGAAAGCGGCAGTTCCTATTGCCTGTGTGCACCGGCTCATGGATGTACCGGACCTGGTATGGCGTAGCTGGCTACAAAGAATGTTGCTGGAAAAATGGGAACTTAAATTCCGGCACTGGCAAGAGGTATTGGATAAGGAACAGGGGAGTTGGTTACAGTTATTTTACCAAGCATTTACCCGGAATTTCGGGGCTAAGGTAAATGATGATGCCTTTGAGCTCCTGGCAAGGATCACACCGCTCTCAGTATTGGGCAGGCACAAAAACAACCTGACTCATATAGAAGCATTATTATTCGGGCAGGCCGGGATGATCCCACAGCAACCGGTGCACCCCTACGAGATAGAGCTGAGTATTCATTATGCTTTTTTCAGGCAGAAATATGGGCTTGAGCCTATGGAAGCCCGGCAATGGAAATACCTGAGGATGCGACCTGCCGGTTTTCCCAGCATAAGGATCGCGCAGTTGGCGATGATCATTTACAAAAATGAACAGCTTTTTGCCAGCTTGCTCAAAGTAGAACGACTGGGCGCAATCCGTGAATTATTCCATTTAGGTGTCAGTGCTTATTGGGAAACGCATTATACTTTTCAAAACGAGTCTAAAGCGGATAAGCAAAAGTTACTGGGGGAGAAAATGCAATCCCTGATCTGGATCAATACTATAGTGCCTTTGCAATATTTTTACCAGCGCAACCAGGAGGGTATAGACCGCCTGTCTGTCGCGATAGCGCAGTTACAACAGGGCGAACCTGAAGATAATGCTGTAATCAAAACCTGGCAAAAATGCGGCATCAAACCCGCTAATGCTTTTGATACGCAAGCACTCCTGCATTTATTCCGGCAATATTGCAGTCCGAAGCGTTGCCTGGAATGCAGTGCCGGGCTTTGGATTTTAAAGAACAGGTGACCTGTTTTTTTATCACCAGGAGGTGATTAACTTGCACTACTTTTATATATGTTAAGCACTAGCTAAACCTTTCCTTCGGGCTAAGGTTTAGTTTTGTTTTATAGTCTAGCATTATAAGTATTTTTATTAAAACTTTTAAATGAAGATGAAGAAAGCACTATTAATGATTGGAACAAGTTTATATGTATTGGCTGTCAATGCACAGGAAGGATCCTGGTATATCGGCGGCAATGCAGGGTATAATGTTACCCAGGAAAAATTAAATGGCAGCAATGGTCTTAAAAATACCTCCTGGTCTTTTTCACCGGAAATAGGCACTTTCCTGACGAATAATTTCCAGGTCGGAGCCGCTATTACTTTAGCTGGTGAGCAAAGTAATTCTTCCAGTGGGAAGGTTAGGGCTAACATGACAGGCGGTTCTGTTTATGTCCGTAACTTCTTCGGGAATGGGGTATTCCGTCCTTTCGTAGGCATAAATGTTACGGTCTTACCCGGTTCTGTCACTTACAGAGCATCCACACAGGAACCTCTTCGTTATACAACAATGAATATTGGGGGCAATTTGAATGCCGGCTTTGCACTTGTTTTGAGCTCCCGGGTTACCGCAGTAGGCTCGTTCGGCGCTTTGGGTTATTCCAGGACTGTCGCTAATCTGGAAGGAGGTTCAGAAAAGAGAATCACAGAATCTTTTGGTATTAGTGATGCCGGTACTTTAGGGCAGCGATTTAATGTAGGTATTTATTATACTTTTTTGAAATAAACCAATGAGTTAAAAAATAACAGCCGGTAAGATAGATTGCCGGCTGTTGTTTTTAACTATAAATGAACAATTACAATTTCAGGAATCCCCTGAATGCTCTTGCTGCATAATAGGAAGAGGCGCCGTTATGGTACAGGAATACCGTTTCATAGCGGCGATCGCAAAACAAAGCGCCGTCCAGTTCACGGATCTTAGCTGGTGTTTTGATCCAGCTGGATGTTTTCTGGTCAAATTTTCCGAGCTCCTGTAATGCCCGGTATTGTGCTTCATCCAGTAAGTCTATGCCCATTTCTTTCGCCATTCCTACGGCACTGTCCGCTGGTTTGTTTTCTTTACGGGCATCCAGTGCTTCCTGGTCATAGCAGGTACTCCGCCTGCCTTTAGGACTTTCTGCCGCACAATCACAAAAGCCGGTTTCCCCCTCCAGGACCACCAGGTCTGGTTCTCCTCCGGATTGCTCCATCTGGTACAGCGACCATAATTTTGCAGGTGCCTTCTTAAGCTTTTCTTCAGTAGTTGCCCAATCTATGCCCTTGTGCCGCTTTTCATTGGCCTTAAAACGTTTTTCCAGGTTCGCTAAAAGCGCCTCCGTTTCTTCCGCGTTGATTTTTTTTATTACAGCCATACCAGGTTCGCTATTTTTATATTACCGTTACTGTAGTTTATTGTAATTGATCATTTTCCTGAGCTCCGTCATCATCTCTTCCTTTTCTTTCAGCATGCGCTCATATAGTTCAATCTTTTCCTGGTGCAGGCGCTGTATGGCCTCCAGGGGATTGAAGATCGGGTTATGATTTTGCTGATAACCGATTGAACCTAATTCAAAGGTATTCGCAATAATATTTACGGCCTGTTCTTCATCAAAATTCTTGATCGCGGTTTCGGGTATTTTCAATGCTTTTGCCACCATATATAAAACTTCAGGTTCGAGTACCTCTTTTTGTTCCAGTAAAGAGATCTTCTTTTGTGTCCAGCTTTCGCCCAACTCATAGGCCAGGGCGTCTTGTTTAATGCCCAGCATTTCCCTGAAACGCTTGACATTATGGCCTTCATGTACTCTCGTTTCCATAGTTTGGTCTGATTTAGTGCTTAAAATTAAGCTCTTTTTTAAAAACAGCTCTTTTAATCCGGAAGAAATTTGCTAAAATATCCCTTTCTTCCCTTAAATATTCCTTGAATAAGCTAAAATGTTGTCCCGGCACAAATTTATAATATTTTAAATCTTCATAGATGCTTGAATGCTAACAACTTTCTAACATGATGAAAGGATAAACCCAAAAGCTAATTGCTGTACTTTTGCAGCCTATCATAGCAACATGGAAAGAAAAAACATCCTGCTCATCAATGGCAGCGCCAGTGCACAGTCCGCCAATCAACAATTAATTGGACAGCTTGCCTTTTTGATAAAAGATGACTTTGCAATTAAGATGAGCCCGGACCTGAAATTATTACCTCATTTTAGCCCCGAGCTTTCCGTAACCAATACGCCCGAAGCGGTAATAAATTTCCGGGAAGAGGTAGCGACAGCTGATGGCGTGATCATTTGTACGCCCGAATATATTTTCAGTATCCCCAGTGGCCTCAAAAATGCTTTAGAATGGTGTGTGGCGGCTCCTGTTTTTACCGGGAAACCTTTGGGCATCATTACGGCTTCGGCGAATGGCCAAAAGGGACATGCGGAGCTACAGCTGATCCTGCAAACGCTTATGGCGAATTTTACTCCTGGTACTACATTGCTGATACCGGGCATCAAGGGCAAGGTGGATGCTCAAGGTCAAATTACAGATGCCGCTACAATAGAAGCGCTGCTGCAGTTTTTAAAGGCTTTTGAATCTCTTGCCCATCAAGATACTTAATAAATATACTAAAGCCCCCGTATGCAATAAGTATACAGGGGGCTTTATTTTTTAGATAGCAGGATTAGTTTATTCCTGCCTGATCACTTTTTTCACCCGCAGCAGCCGGCCATCGGCAGTCCGGGCTTCCAGCCAATAAACACCAGCAGGTAATCCTGTAGTATTCAGTACGCTCTTTTGGGTAACACTCAATACTTTTCTACCTAAAACATCCAGCAGGCTGAAGTTGAGTGCCTGGTTAGACTGAACCATTAATTCATCTTTAAAAGGCACCGGGTAAACTTCTATGGTAACATTCCGGTCAAGATCAGCCAGGTTGTTCGCACTCGTCACCAGGTAGGATTGCGTATCGGCACAATTGTTCAAGCTTATCTCTACACTGTATACCCCGTTTTCCAGGACCTCATAAGTAAGATTGGTAGCTCCGGGGATGATCTGCCCGCCTTTATACCATTGATAGGTATCAAAAGCATAGCTGGTACCCAGAATCTTTTCATTGATAGTGATAAACCATTGCGGGAAATCTCTGCGGATCACAAAAGTATCGACCACAGGGCAGGGGGCCGAGTAGCTGACATAATAAGTGCCCGCTTCCCAGGCACGGATACTATTTGTCGTATTGCCATTGCTCCATTGCACATCGTAGGCGCCTGCGGGAGCCGATAAAGTAAGCGAGTCTGAGATCGGGCAGAGGAGGGTATCCAGTACCAGGTTGAAGGAAGAGTCGCCAGCGGTATTATCTATGATCACCGTTTGTGGGAACCCGTAATACACTTTCGCAATTCCGGGTAATGTAAGTACAGTATCCTGGAAATCCGCTGCTGCACCTGCCAGATTGGGCTGGTTGATGCGGCCGATCACATTGGTGTTTTGAAACTGGCGGTTGAAATAGATCATACTATCGGGGGCCAGGCGCAGATCGGTAATCGCGGAACAATAGCCAAGAAGTGTTTTGGAGGCGACCACATCTGCCCAGTTGGGTAAGGTAAGGTCATACTGATAAATAGCCGAAGTCGTCAGCGTACCGGCAAAATGAACATACAATTTACTGTTATCCGGGGAGAACTCCGCAGAGAAACTACTCATAGAATCCAGGATACGGGGATTAGATACAACACCGGTCAAGGGATCAAAGTCATAAAGTTCCACACCGTCACCCGCAGAAATATTGGGTTTGAACAGGCTGTTGACCAGGAGCTTGCCATCATGAGAGGCTTTCAACATACCCTGGCGGTAGTTTTTATTGGGGAACAGGCCCGGTGGAGAAACCACAGGATTACTCTCCAGTCCGTCTTTGGTGATCTTATGTGCCCGGAAGCCCGTGGTATCTCTTTTGTACAACAACAGCCAGCTGTGACCGCAACCCGGTACAACGGTCATTTTTTCGTTATACAAAGAATCCAGGATGACATGGCGTAAAGGGAAACCCGTGTCTACATCACCCAGGCCATTATTCAGGGACATTCTTACTTTGTTGACAAACAACTTACCAAAACTTGCTGAAAAAGACCATTCCGGCAGGGAGAACACAAAATATTGCCCGGTGCTATCCGGAACTGGAACTATCACCGCACTCTGGGAGGTACTGACGGTAGGATTGTTGGGAAAGCTGGTAAGCCCGGTACCATGCGGCATCAGCACATCATTGGCATTCCAGATATTGGTCCCTTCGGTGTGGAATAAAAAATTACCGTTGGCATCACACATACTGGCGGCGCCTTCCATTGAAGCGATAGGGATACCCGTCTGGAAAGGGGTAGGAGGATTCGTTTGAAAATTGATCCCGGCATAGCGGCCGAATTTCCAAACCTTGTTGGCGGGATGGCTAAACTGCGCGCTGGCCATTTGCGCCATGAAAAGGACGGCAATGAAGAGTCCTGAAAAAATACCTGGTCTGTTTGTCATTTTTATTTTTTGAATTAAAAAAACTCATTAAAAACTAAAAACAATAAACGGAAAGAAATCTAAAAGGATAAAGGCAATACCTTCAGGCTTGCCATTTGATCCGCTTTTCCTCCGAAAGCTTTCAGCTAAACGTTTCAGGCAGGTCTTCTGGCTTTCCTTTACTTTTTTCGCCTTCCCATACCGTTTGGTACAGTGGCTTTGCAGGATAAAAAGTAATGAAGTATAAAGGGTATACCACAGGATTACAGCTACGGGGATAGCGCCGGATTTGCACCGGACTTCCCTTTTAATCAATTGGCCAGGGCCATATTGAACCTAAAAGCGACGCGAAGATAGTTTTTAAAAAGTATAATACATTTAAGTCCAAATTAATAAATACCATTTTTGCATTAATACATCGAAGCATATCATAGATAAGGGTAAACCCGGATGGATTTACCCTTATCTATTTTTATTATAAATTGTTTACCCCTCAATAAAAGCCAGGATGTCCTTATTGATGGTATCTGCTTCCGTTGTTGGCATGCCATGTGGGAAGCCAGGGTAGCTGATCAGTTTGCCGTTTTTTAATAATTGTGCCGATTTCACTGCCGAATTCTCGAAAGGAACGATCTGGTCATCTTCACCATGCAACACTAAAACAGGGATATCTACCGCTTTAAGATCTTCCCTGAAATCGGTTTCAGAAAATGCTTTGATACCGTCATAATGGGCTACTATCCCGCCCATCATACCCTGGCGCCACCAGTTCCTGCGAATACCTTCTTTCTCTTCAGCTCCTTCCCGGTTATACCCGTAGAATGGAATCGTCAGGTCATAGTAGAACTGTTGCCTGTTGTTCATGGTCTGCTCCCGAATATTATCAAACACCTCGATAGGGACGCCATCCGGATTGCTTTCACTGGCTACCATGATTGGCGGCACCGCACTGATCAAAACTGCTTTTTTAGCCCTTCCATTAGCATATTTATGCACGTAACGGATCACTTCACCACCACCTGTTGAGTGGCCGATATGCACCACGTCTTTCAGGTCAAGAAAGGCAACCAGTTCTGCCGCATCGGATGCATAGGTTTCAATATTATGCCCATAAATATCCTGGCTGGAACGACCATGACCTCTCCGGTCGTGCGTTACCACACGGTATCCTCTTTGCAAAAAGAAAATTACCTGCGCTTCCCAGTCATCAGAGGATAAAGGCCATCCATGGTGGAACATGAGTACGGGCCCTTCACCCTGATCTTTGTAAAAAAGTTCTGTTCCGTCTTTTAATTTTAATGTGCTCATTTTAATAGTTTTTTGAGATTAATATTTTGAGTGAACTATTTTTCACCGGCATACTTTTATAAAGTTAGCACATCAAAATCCAATCAGGCTTAACCTGGATTAATATTGTTGCATTTTATGGATACATATTTCCATTAATCAAAAAGATAACCGCCAGCTTCAAATATTTATTCCGCCAAACCGAGCCTTAAAGCGATCGCTACTAATTCCGCCGTATTGCGGGCATGCAGCTTTTTGATCAATGCCAGGCGATGGGTCTCTGCCGTACGCGTACTGATCGCCAGCTGATCGCCGATCTCATGGGTAGTCGCACCCTGGACGATCAACTGCAACACCTCATCTTCACGCTTAGTCAGCGTATAAGGCTGTTGCTGGTTCTGCTTTTGAGGTTTCAATATACTCTGCACCAGGTGCTCTTTAAGACCGGGTTCCAGGAACTCCAGGTTTTGGACCGCATGATCTATAGCCGAGAGGATCGTTGCCTTATCGGCGCCTTTGAGCAAATAGCCGATACAACCATTATGCAGCATACTTTTCACCATAGCCGGGGCATCCAGGCTGCTTAATGCGATAATCCGGATAGGCGGATGCCGCTTCAGTACGGTAAGCACGAGCTCATTCCCCATAATATCCGGTAACATAATGTCCATCAGCAATACATCGGGTGTCTGTGTTGCCAGACCTTCCAGCAATGCCTTGCCACTATTGTAAGTACCATATATATTAAGGTTGGGCTGATCGGAAAGCATCATCATTAAACCATTTATGGCAATGGGGTGATCATCTACTATAGCTATATTAATCCTGTTCATGTTGTTTAAAATTACCTTCAAATTCAATGGAGATGGAAGTGCCTTTGCCTTTTTGACTATACACATCCATATTCCCGTTTAATACCTGTAGCCGGTTGGCAATGCTGTACATCCCTAGTCCTTTAGAAGGAGCGGTTGTGTCAAAACCAATGCCATCATCCTCCACAGTAAGGGAAAACTGGGTTTCCGATAACAGGGCCAATTGTACCAGTATTTTGGAAGCCTGGCTATGCTTGAGCGCATTCTGCAATAATTCCTGGACAATGCGGTACACATGCAATTCAAATTCTTTACTGAGCAAATGGACCTGGCCCACTTGCTGGAATTCTACGGCTATGTCCGTATTCCGGGTGACGGTAGCACAAAAATAATTGATCGCATGTTCGAGTCCGCCCTGTAATAGCATATCCGGCATGAGGTTATGGGCGGTATGGCGCAGGTCCCGGGTGGCATCTTCCATTTGCGCTACGATCTGCTGGTAATAATCCGAATGAAAAAAAGCAGGTGCATGGGCGTTTGCATACATATCCGGTATACTTTTCAGTTTCATCTTTATAGTGGCAAACTGTACCATGATGCCGTCGTGGATTTCCCGGGCCAGGCGGCTGCGCTCTTTCTCTTCCCCGCTGATCATTGCCTGCAGGGCTTTTATGGCTTCTTCCTGCTTCAATTTATCCAGTTCATGTTTATGCCGGCGTTGTTTGTTGCGCACGCCACTGTAAATAAACCAGAAGATGCCCAGCACTATTAAGATGCCGGCTACGGAGATGATCAATAAGAGGTTGAAGCGGTACTGGGATTGATTCAATTGTAAGCGCTGACCGGCACTGGAAGTTTCATTTTCCTTGGCCTTGATCTCTGCTTCCAGGGCATATAAAGACAGTAATTTATCCTTTAATTTCATGGAATCCAGGAGCTGCAGGCTTTGGTGCTCCCACTCATAGGCCTGCTTATGATTGCCCGATGCCGCTGCTATAGTCGCCAGCGTACGGTAAGCGGCACCGGTATTTTCCATATCTATATTACCCTGGTTCCTGGAGGTGCGTACCACTTCCAGCAGTATTTTCCGGGCTTTGCTATATTGTTTCTGATTGAAAAATAAAATACCCAGCCGGGTGCTGGCGCTGACCAGGTTGGCGTAATTCTGGCTTTGCTTCGCAGTTTTTATTGAGGTTCTGAAGTAGGCTTCTGCAGTTACCGGGTCTCCGGCTTCGGCGGCCAGTTCTCCCAGGCCCATATGGGTAATCGCATTGTCCGGCATCAACTGTACTGCTTTTTGCAAATAGACCCCGGCCGAATCAAATTTCTTTTTTTCGATAAAGATCATGCCTATGTTAGAATACATCAGCCCGGCATCCAGGTCCAGGCGCTCCCGGTTTTTGGGAAAGGCTATATTGATAGCTAAAGAACGTTTAAGGTATTGAAGGGTTTTGTCGTAATTGCCCACACCGCCCCAGAGCAGCCCGATATTATTGTACACACCACCCATATTGATGACATCGCTTAGGGTGTGCGGTTTATAATTACTGATGAGCTGTTCTGCTTTTGAAATGTAAAAGTACATAGAGTCAAAGCGGGAGAGATTATAAAAGGGTGCGCTGACACAATTGTAAAACATCCCCAGGAGTGCTTTGTTCTTAAACCCTTTTTCCGCATAAGGCATCGCTTCCCGGTAATAGGCCAGAGATTGGTCATGCTCGCCTTTAATATTGCTGATCCGACCCATATTGGACAGGGTAGCCGCTATGCCCCGGTTGTAGGCTAAGCGGTGACTATTATCCAGGATCTGTTCTAATAAGTCCTGGGCACTGTCCGGGTGATTGAAAGTTAGCACATTGGCATAATTCAGCAAGCTGTCGATACCGGCAGTATCTGTAGTAAATGCAGGGCGACCGGGGTTTCGTTCAGCAGGTTGATCCAGGACACTTCGCCGCATGGCCATCTTTTCCTGGCCAGACAGGGCTGAATAGCAGCAAAGAGCAAGCATAAAGCAGGTGAAAAAAGGCAAACGCATGCTTAAATGTAGGCAAAAACTATCATTATCTATATACGGGAAAATACGGAGTTGGTAAAATCGCGTAGTAACACTCATTGTGAGAGCCGTCGTGTCGAATTATCTTTACAGGAATAAAAAACGAATGGCCGTACCTGAAACAACAGTCATTTATATGCTTTTAATCCTTTAAATCAAGAAAAATGAAAAAAATCTTATTCCTTGTCTCTTTACAGGTCTTTAGCTGCTGCTTATATGCCCGCACGACGCCGGTGGCTGCGGGCCCAAAAAGTGAACCTATATTATTTATTGAAAATGTAGGGCAGATCAACGATCAAAATCATAAAGCCCGTAAGGACATTGATTTCAAACTGAAGCAAGACAATTTCACAGTTTTCCTTGGCGCTACCGGTATTCATTACCAATGGAGCAAAGCCGAAGGCATTGACCCGCAAAACCTCCGCAATAGCGCCGGTTTTAAGGTGCAGCATTACCGTATGGATGTAGCCTTGCTGGGTGCCAACCCCAATGCAAAGGCAGTGGCAGAGCAGCAGGCCCCTTATTCAGAGCGCTATTACCTCGAGCACTTAGGCCTGAAAGGGAAGCAGGCCCGCTCTTTTGAGCAGGTTACCTATAAAGAGGTTTACCCGGGTATCGACTGGGTACTGTATGTGAGTAAAGACCAGATGGGTAAAGCCCAGCTGAAGTATGATTTCGTAGTGCATCCGGGCGCAGATCCGGGTAAGATAAAGTTACAATACAAAGGTGCTGATGCCGTAAAACTGCAACAAGACGGTAGTCTTTCTGCAACTACCCCTATGGGCACGATCACAGAAGCCGCACCTTATGCCTATACACAACCTGCCGGCAATGGTGATAAAGCACAGACTGTTACTTCCAGCTATGTCTTAAATGGTGATATACTCAGTTTTAAAACCGGGGCTTACTCCGGTACCTTAGTAGTCGACCCGGCGCTGGAGTGGGGGACCTATTATGGTGGTGCGGGTTTTGACCTGGGTACCGTGCTGGCCTGCGATTTTGCCGGTAATGTATTTTTAACGGGTGCATCCTGGTTAAGTACCAATATCGCTACTACGGGTAGCCATCAAAGTGTGAATGCCGGTGATTTTGATGCCTTCCTGGCCAAGTTTGATGCAGCGGGCAACCGTCTTTGGGCTACCTATTACGGTGGTGCCAGCCTGGACTATGGCTTCGGGCTGAGCTGCGATAATGCTAATAAAGTGTTTATCTCCGGCACTACACAAAGTACGAGCGGTATCGCTACTCCAGGCGCACACCAAACGACTTATGCCGGTTCCACTGATAACTTCCTGGCCCGCTTTGATACTTCAGGTGTATTACTATGGGGTACTTATTACGGCAGCAGCTCTGACGAGTATAATGGCATTTGTGCTACAGACGACCATGGCCATGTATACCTGGCGGGCTATACGGCCGGTACGAGTAATATTGCCAGTAACGGACATCAGAATACTAAAGGCGGCGGTACTAACGATGCCTACCTGGTGCAATTTGATACTTCAGGCACAAGGCTTTGGGCTACTTATTACGGCGGATCGGGGCATGATGAGGCGGATGGTATCGCCTGCGACCAGGCCGGTAATGTATACCTGGGCGGGAATACCAATAGCGCAGAGAATATCGCGACTGCTGGCAGCCACCAGGCAAGTATCGGGGGATTGTATGATAATTTCCTGGTAAAATTTAATGTTAACGGGGCCCGGCAGTGGGGTACTTATTATGGGGGCAGCGGCAATGAATATAACGGGTACATGCGCACGGTAGCCTGCGACAAATCGGGTAATGTGTATACCAGTGGTCAGTCTCAAAGCACTACGGGTATTGCTACCCCAGGCAGCCACCAGGATACGCTGGCCGGTGATTATGATGCCTACCTGGCGAAGTTCAATGCTGCGGGACAAAGATCCTGGGCTACCTATTATGGAGGTGCCGGCAGTGAAAATGGCGGCGCTATTGCCATAGATTTTTCGGGTAATGTATTCTGGACGGGTATTACCGGCAGCACTTCGGGCATTGCAACGGCAGACGGCCACCAGCTTACTTTTGGCGGTGGGAACAATGATGCCTTCCTGGCCCGCTTTACGAATACCGGCGTGTTAGAGTACGGTACTTATTATGGAGGCAATAGCACTGATGAAGGCTATGCCGTAGGTTTTGATTATGTAGGTAATGCTTACATCTCGGGTGGTACCGGTAGCGCTAACAATATAGCTACCCCTGGTGCCTTTTCTACAACCTATGGTGGCGGTGTCGCGGTTTTCCTGGCTAAATTCTGTACTTCGGTAGCGGCTACGCAAATCAGTGGTCCGGATACCGTTTGTGCTAATAATGTAGCGACCTTTTCCGCTACACCATTGGCAGGCGCAACGGCTTATCTTTGGGAGATACCAGCGGGCTGGAGTGGAACTTCTAATACAGCGAGCATTACCGTACAAACTAATGGTATTGGTGGTACCGTTTCTGCAAGAGTAGTGCGTTGCGATACCAGTGCCCTGCAATCGTTAGAAGTATTTGTAGCGCCGGAACTAATAGCGCAGATCGTGGTGAACAATATGGTATTGAGCACAGCGAGTACCTACAGCAGTTATCAATGGCTGAAAGATGGGGCGGCTATACCGGGAGCAACCAATCAAAGTTATACCGTAACCCAGGATGGTCTGTTTACTGTGGTGGTGACGAATGAGCATGATTGCCGGGATACCGCTGTTGGGGTTTTGTATACTAATGGAGTGGGCATAGATGATCCGGTGAAGATCGCCACGAGTATTAAGGTGTTTCCGAATCCTGCTACCGATAAAGTATACCTGGAAAGTGAGAGCGATTTCCGTTTAAGATTGTTAGGTGTAGATGGCCGGGTACATTTGGAAAGTAAGAAAACTGAAAGTATCCAGGTGGGCTTTTTGAGTCCTGGTGTTTATTTGCTGGAGTTCCGCGATGCTACGGGAAGGCTTTTGGGAATGAGGAAGTTGGTGAAGCAATAGTTTTTTTAGAGGAGTAAATATAGATAAACCCCGCTTATGGCGGGGTTTATTGTTTGACAGTTTCCGGTAGCAGGCATTATTGCTACTAATATCAATTATTTTATTTTCACTATCCTTCGGGAAGTGGTACTGCCATCTTTACCGGTTATATGCATATAATAGATTCCCTTTCCGATTTTGTCTAAGGAAATATCCATAGTTGTAGCATTAGGCGCCTTCTGTTGATACATTAACCTACCGGCAACATCGTAGACTTTAATCCTTTCGCCACCCTCTAAGCCTGTGATGTTGACCTTTTCATGTGCAGGATTGGGATAAATACTGATGCTACTTTCCTGGTCAAAGCTTATTATTCTTACAGGACTATAGGCAAACTTACCATCAAAGTCAAGTTGTTTCAAACGATAGAAGTTCTGGCCAGTTACAGGGTCATTGTCAACAAAACTGTAGTTGGATTGTAAATTCTTATTGCCGTTCTCTGACTGACTTTTCACAAATCCTATTGTTGTCCAACTTCTTCCGTCTTTGCTTTTTTCTATATCAAAACCTTTATTCTTATTTTCTGACCCGGTAGTCCATTGTAGTAAAACATGGCTGTTTCCTTTGATTGCATTAAACCCGGTAAGTGTTACTGTCAAGGGAATATTGCATACATCAGCGATTAAGAGTGCATTATAGGTACCTTCAGGAGCCTGGCCACCTGCCGCCGGAAGGGGTATGCCATTACTATCTACACAGGAAAAATCAGCACACAAGTTACTATTAGCAGCGGAAGAACCGTTTCCTGTGCGTACTGTCCCACCGGCATTATCAATAGCTGAATATTCAAATTGCTGGTTTCCTTCCAGTGCATCAAGGCAGTTATCATTGTCTGAATCAAGGTCCAAACGATTGGGAATACCATCTTTATCATAATCACATTCCGGTAAAATAAGTACGAAGTAAGTAGCCCATTCCTGGAAGTTGTTAGCCGTAGAGCCAACCTGGAAGTATTTAGGCTCAGTACCCGTAAGTGCCATGGATAATATACCTAATCGAGGGTTGGATATATTGTTATTTGATGTGCTCATACGCAGCGTCGTATCACTGGTAAGCCGCCAGGTGTAACCATCATTGCCTGAAAGCCATTTGCTGTCTACCGGGTCAATGCCTTGCTGCCCCATGAGAAAATGCTCAGATGTTCCGTTCAGGATAGTGATAGAACGGGTATCGTAGCTAAAGTATTGCTGCCCATGTTCTATACTTGTGTAGGCACCAACGGTTCCTGAAATCGCCCATTGTGTGGGGCCCGTAGCTTCATTTACATAAAATTCATTTGCCGTAGGGTGTGTATTAGCATTAGATACGGTAACGATAATAGCTCCTGAATTTGCCGGATAGCCAAAGCTTGAGCTGATATCAACGGTGGTATCAATACCGGATCTGTGCGCAATGGAATACCCAAACATAGAAGGCCTGATAAAAGTGAATTCATTCCCTATATATGCGTTCAATAAGTTTGAAAAATTGTTCAATGAGCATTCTTGCGCGTCGGTAATCCCATCATTGTCATCATCAAAGTCATTACGGTCGGCATAAGTATCTCCGTCACTTTCCAATAAAGGAAACGGTATCACATAAACCGCATTGTTTGGCTCATAGCATTGTCCGTTACATAATAGGTGAAAAGATCCTGCTCCTCCTTTAAGGCAGTGCTAGCAGGAAGGTAAGCAAGTGTTGCAAACGCCGCCGGTGTCAATGTAGCGACCTGGCTCAATGTCGTTACGGGAGTTGAACCTAAATATAATGTACCGTATTTCGGCAATACATTAATCGTGTAATTAGTAATGCTGCCGCCGCTATTGTCTGCTCCGGACAGGGTAGCGTTACCTCCATCCGTCAATGCAGCAACGGTGTTCACGGATAGTAAAACAGGATTTACCGATGAATTATCAAGGGAATCGTTCATTTTGTTATCTGCAAATGGCCTTTCCTGTATACCAAATTTGACATTGGATATATTACTTGCATTTACTGTGATGAGACCCGTTTTACCGTCTATACTAGCGTCCGGCATACCGCTTGCCAGTAAGGATTCGCCTGTATGTGTCCATCCGTTTTCCAAAATCAAAACAGGTGGGGCCGCACCTATAGCAAGGCTAACGTTGGGGGTAATGAGTATTGCATAGTAGCTCCCGGGAGGTACAGTGCTTATTAGAAATGATCCGTCTGCAGCGTTGACGGTAACGGAAGCGGCTATCGTATCCCCTGTAGCTTCGATTAAAACAACCCTAAGTCCTTCCCGGGGCAATGAAAAAGGAGTAGCACTATTGTTGACTGTACCGGCATATGGATCATTATATACATTGCCTGAAATGGTAAATGTCTGAGCAAAAATGCTATTATAGCACAACACAAAGAAGATAAGTAAGAGATACTTCTTGTTGTTTGACCTGTTTTTTTGGTTACCAGAATAGGTAACTAATGTAATTGATTTGTTCATACTGTTCATACTGTTTATACTGTTTAAATTTGGGTTTATATTTTCATTGGGAATATATTTAATAAGTTAAAAAAACGGGCAACAGCTTATTCTACTTTGTTACAAAATCAAAATAAGCTTTTATAATGTACTTGGATGTAAATGATGTTACAAAAGCATTTCAACCAATCTTTTTTCAATATCTAAAAATTTGACCATCTTATGATATGGAAAATATAAAAACGCAATTCATTTTGTTAAGTAGGTTAAGCTATTCGATAAATATGGCTGCAATATGTTAAAAAAAGAAATTATTACATTGTATTAAACCTTACTTAACATTTTATTATAATAAATAAGTTGGCTTAATGAGTTAAAACAGTTTGAATTAGTCATATAGTTTTGAGAATCCTCACAAAACTAATTCACCTCTATATTCCATACAATACTGGAAAACCCTAATTTTTTGAGTAAAGCAGGGTTTTATAAAACAAAAAACGAGGCCATAAACCTCGTTTGCGATCAAAAAAATTACCAGAACTTCCACCAGTGCTTTTTTTGTATTGGTGAACTGTTTTTTTTTTGCTTCTTGAGTGAACTATTTTGAGTCGTTCTCTTCATCATTTCGCCTCATCATTTTTAGCTAAATCCAGTTTTTTCCTTTGAAAGGGATAAGGCTTAAAGATTCCTAAAATACCTGCTTTTCCTGTGTGCCACAGCCCTGTTTTGTATCGTTTTATCCAGGGCAATTATGATAATATTGTGATGGCCTTACCCTATATTAAGGCTACCTTCACTCCAGTTACCCTTCTTGCAGTAGTTACTAATGCCCGGCAGGTCGTTGTAAGTACGACATTTTGCTTGTAGGCATTAAGGGAGTGACCGGGTATTTTTATTTTAAGCGCTTATGTATTCAGGTAGCTGTGACTTTATTTATAACCGCGACTGATCCGGCGTATCGGTGCAAGTCCGTGTGATTGGATAAGCAATAACACCGCATATTTTATAAAATCTAAGGGAACGACCGGCAGCCATCCATAATGGATGGCTTTTTGCATTTTTAGAGCTTAGGGTAGGGTGGTATAACATTATTTAAGATGAAGGAACAACGTTCTTCCATGCGGCCTTTGGGTACTTTAGTCACTTCGTAGCCATACGCTTCATAGGTTGCTTTCATCTGCTCAAAAGTATATACGGCTTCCTGCCAGCTTTGCTTTCTTTCCGCATCGGTACTGTAGATTTCAGCCCAGGGTGGCAGTATAAATACTTTCTGCGCATAAGGGTGTGCTTTAATTAATGCTGCTAGTCCTTCGGGGACCGATAGTTTTTCCATGTTCATATAACATACGGCATCTAAAAGTCCACGGTCGAAAAACACAGGCCCGGCACTGTTTTGCCGGGTAACCTCTTCATAAGCGCTTAGTGCAGCCTCCAGCATCAGCCGGGCATAACGACTTTTATTGCTCCAGGGTAAAGCATCACCACCACAGGCCACCTGTTCTTGTATGATCCGCCTTGCATCTTCGGGTATCACTATAAATCCTTGCTGCCCTAAGGCCCGGATCAATGTGGTTTTACCCACACCAGGCCCGCCGGTTATGATGTAAAGCTGCTTATTGTTCATTTCTGTTTTATTTGTTGCGCTCAATTATCTCTTTGCTTCCTGCCGGTCTAAAGGCAACTGTTCCAGAAAGCTATCCAGCATGGTTACATAATCGGCCAAGGCAAACTTCAGTTCGGCAGGTTGTTCCAGCCAATCGACTTCGGTACCGACTTTTTCTGCCTCCCATTCATAGGTTGTATCCAACCCCAATCTGTGCCATTTAATGTAATGTCCACAATTTTCAATCTCCGCTACGATGAGCGTGCCGGAAAAATCATTGTCGTCCGGGCACATCAGGATCGGGCAAACAGCGGTTTCATGGATATGGGGCAGTATTCTTTTCCAGACCAGCTCCTGTTGGTCCTTACGCATCATCCAGGGTACAAGCGTAGAGATCAATCCTTCATATTGGTTACCGGGGTAAAGTGTGTTCAGCTTTTCGTCGAGATACTCCGCATCGATTTTATAGTTTAGGTACTTATGCCCATCTTCCTCGCTATAATTCAATGCGGCTGCTACATGGTTGTAATGCCAGCTATAGCCACAATGCCGGCATTGCTTTGACTTTGGCGTACGCGCCAGTTTATGGCATTGAGGACAGTTATTCAGCAATTTCTTTTCCGAGTTGTCTGCCAGGATGCGCTTAGCCGTCTCCCATTCAAATACTTCCTGGCCGTTTTTCAATAATTCCAGGCTTTCAGGAATTTCCCGGAATCATCCTTTCTCTTTTAATAATTGGAGTTTTTCCGGGTTACCAGCCGATTTAAGCATATACAGCTAATGATACCATGCGCTCTTTTCCTGCTGCGTCATCAAATCCCGGCAGTAGGTGATGATATAGTCTACGGTTTCCTGGTCCATTATCTGGTCTTTTCCTTGCTTTAGTTATTTCTGTAAGCTAAAGATACAATAATAACTATATTTCATCCCGGCAACATTATATATAGTAAATATATTTGAAAATTATTTAATTTTGGTATACCGAAACCACAACAGATGATTTTTATAAACATAGCATATTTATATTGATCACCTTTAAAATACACTACTATGAACTTAAATCAAACCATTACGGTATTGGAAGCGCTTGCTTCCGGCTGTTCTCCCACAACCGGCGCTGTAGTTGCCCCGGAAAGTGTCCTTAATGAACGCGATGTCATCCGGGCCTTGCAGGTGGCCATTGAACAGCTCAAATACGAACCGGCTAAAAACCCACCAGGGATTGACATTGATGATGCAGAAATTCAATCGGCTGTCGCGCTTTTCGCGGCGCAAAAGAAAACAGCCAGCGCTGAATATCTGAGCGATTTCTTCTCCGCAAGCCGGGCATTTAAAAATGAATCAATCAACCAGCATGAACTTTACGGGAAATATAAAGATCAGTATACAAAAGGAGTACTACTGGATTTCCTGAATAGCTGGTTGCAGGATCATGAGGACACAAAGAATGGGAAGAGCGGGAACAAAGAAGCAGTAGCCAAACCCTGGCAGGAAATTGATTTTTTCCAACAGGCTCCGTTCAATCATTACTCTCAAAAGGCCATAGATCAGTTGAAGTACAGAGTAAGTGAATTGCCGCTGGGTAAAAGCGAAAATCTTGCCGCGTATATCCAAAAAGCAAGGTTACATTATCCCCGGTCGCATGAGCCCTGGAAAGGCGATGAAGATCAGCTTTTATGGGGTGCCTTGCAGCAAACTAATGATCTTAAATTACTATCTGAATGTTTTCAAAGAGGTGCGAATGCGGTAGAGGAGCGTGGCAAGCGCCTGCTTTATGAACAGCGGCATAAACAGCAGTGACAGTTAAATAAAATAAGCCTTAGCGATCACTATGCTAAGGCTTATTTTATTTTCGTTTTGCCGCCCGGCTATTGTAAATGCTGTTTGAAAAATGTTTCTATCCGTTCGAAAGGAATTATATCCGTTTTATCATAAAGGTCTACATGCACGGCGCCCGGAATGATCAGCAATTGTTTAGGTTCCGCTGCCGCTTTATATATATCTTCACTGAAATAGCGGGAATGGGCCTTTTCGCCGGCGATCAATAGCATAGGCCGTGGCGCTATTTCTTTGAGGTAGCTGAGTATGGGCATATTCATTAAAGAAAAACCATTGGTCCTGGTCCAGGCAGCATTAGAATTGATGGAGCGGGGATGAAAACCTCTTGGCGTTTTATAGTAATCAAAATAGTCTTTTACAAACTGTGGCTCGTCACCTTTCAAGGTATCCGGATTAGGGCACTTTCCATATTCCGGCTGGTTAGCTGCTGCATCTTTCCAGCGTTGCCGGCTCATGTTTTCCAGAATTTTGGTTCGTTCTTCAAGCGTTATCTTATCATAATAGCCTTTCGAGGAAGCCCTGGGGATATCATACATACTGGTGGTCACTACTGCCTTGATCCGTTTATCTACAGCAGTTGCATTCAAGGCAAAGCCGCCGAAACCACAGATACCTATGATGCCTATTTTATTGCGGTCGGCTTCCTGTTGTAGTCCTAAAAAATCCACCGCAGCGCTGAAGTCTTCCGTATTAATATCGGAAGAAGCTATGTTGCGGGGAGTGCCTCCGCTTTCCCCGGTATAAGAAGGGTCAAACGCCAGTACCATAAAGCCTCGGGCGGCCATCTGGTTGGCATAAAGACCAGAAGATTGCTCTTTTACCGCACCGAAGGGGCCGCTGATGGCAATGGCCGCTAAGGCTGCTGTACCTTTTTCTTTAGGCAGGTACAGGTCGCCGCTCAGAATAATTCCGTAACGGTTTTTAAAGCTGACCTTTTTTCGGATCACTTTATCGTTTAAGGTAAAAGTATAGTGTTCCTTTTCCTCGGCTTGTTTCCCCGTTTTTTGCAGCACTGCCTGGGGCTGGCTTTGCTGGCAGGCTCCCAATATAAGCATGGGCATCGCCATGAGTAGCATTAACTTTTTCATTTGCGCTAAATTTTAATTATTTATCTCATTTGCTGTGGTAAATTCTTCTTCGGTTACTGCCTGCAACCAGCTTACCTGCTCTTCTTCTTTATAATTGGTAATGGCAATATGCACCATTTGTGTAGTGGCTGTCGCGCCGTGCAAGTGAACCTTGTTCTCAGGAATATTAACTACATCGCCTTTTTGGATAACTTGTGTTGGTTTGCCCTTTTCCTGGTAGTATCCCTTGCCCTCAATAATGAGCAATACCTGTCCTTTGGGATGTGTATGCCAGTTGGTGCGTGCACCGGGTTCAAACGTTACTCTGCCCGCATAGAACTCGTTATTCTTATCCTTAGCAATTAACGGCATTAATAATGCATTTCCGCTGAACCATTCATTAGACAGTTTATTGCCTTTTGGATAAAGAGACTGATTATTTTGCGTCGTCATATTTTGATGATTTTTAGGGTTATTACAAGCGATAAACAATAGTATCGCAGTTACCATCAGGTTTACTGCTATTCTTTTCATTCCTCTATTGCTTTAATTATTTTTGCGGGAATACCAGCAACCATTACATTATCGGGTACATCCCTGGTGACAACGGTGCCTGCGGCAATGATGGCATTTTCGCCAATGGTCACGCCAGGGAGTATCGTAGCGCCGGCGCCGATCCAGGCATTCTTTTTAATATGAATGCCTGCAGTTTTTAAAGATGTTCTTTCGGCAGGCCCGAATGGATGCCCTTCAGAGAGTAGACTTACTTTTGGGGCGATCAGTACCTTATCTTCAATAGTGATACCACCCAGGTCGAGGAAGACGCAATCAAAGTTGATGAATACGTTTTTACCAATTCTGGTATGTTTACCGTAATTGATATGCAAAGGGGGAAACAGGGTAGTACTTTCATCAATTTCTGAACTGGTAATTTGCCCGAGCAGCTTACGGATTTCCTCCGGGTCGGCTGTATTATTCATTTCTAAAAGCAGCTTTTTGGTCTCGGCGCAAGCGGTCCGTATTTTGTATGCTTCAGGATCATCCCCTGGGATAGTCGTACTTTTTCTTAAGCGTTCAAATATATCGCCAGTGTTTTTGTTTGTATTCATAGGATCGTCTTTATACCACAAAGCTAAAAGCAAAACCCCGCAGGCTTTTTGCTGCGGGGGTCAAAGATATTTTCTGTAAAGCTCAGACTCTTAAACTTCTGTTGGGGGCATACCGTATTGTTTCTTAAATGCGGTAGAGAAATGCGAAGCGTTTTTAAACCCCACTTCAATATATACATCCTGTACTTTTTTCTTTTCTTCTTTCAATTTGATATAAGCCATTTCGAGCCGTTTCTTAATTAGCCATTTTTGTGGGGTGAGCGGACTGATCTTTTTAAAATCTCTTTTGAAGGTAGCCAGGCTGCGACCGGTAAAGCCGGAGATCTGCTCCATACTCAGCTCGTCCATATAGTTTTCATTGAGGAATTCCAGGATATCAATTTTCCAGGGCTCTGTGAAGTCGAAAAGGATAGGGTAGAATACTTCTGCATGATTGAGCAGGGCGTAAATTCCTTCCTGCAATTTCAAGTGCATCACGGCTTCGGTAGGTTTACTGTTTTCCTCAAAGTAGGGACTCAGTGACTGAAACAAGCTGTTAATATCGGCCCGGGGTTTAATCGGCAATACATTTTCTTCCGGTATATTGACCTGTTTAGGTATTTCCGCTTTGTTCATTTTGCTATAAAAGTCGCGTAATATATTGCGTTTAAAGGTCAGCGAGATGCCTTTGTACAGGGCTTCTCCTTTACTGTTTTTATACATCATCAGGCGGTGATCGCGCCTGATGAAAGCACATTCCCCGGCATTGATGGTGATGGTCTTATCGCGGTCCTGTATTACCTGCTCGCCCGAATACACATAGAGTAATACATGCTCAGGTGTAGCGTGTACACATTTCTCGCTGTAGTCGGAATAACAGGAAAAGAAGATCCCGGAATAATTGGTGGTTTTTAATGCACTGAGCTGCTCCATACTGCAAAGATAAGGAGCAAAAAGATGTTTTCTTTGCTTTGCGGCTCAAGTTGGGTTACTGTGGGGCTCAAAAATAATGAGCCATGTTATTTTTACGGTTTTCTTGTCCAAAAATTGGAAGAAAAGGACTCCCAACAATTGTCGGGAAATCGCCAATACGATTTCCGGGCTGGGTCCGTTATTGAGCACAACGGCGAAGCCCATCGGCAGTATTGCGATGTCATACAATTTCCTATCTAACATCAGCGAGTTCTTTGCTCCTTTTTGCTTGTCCAAAAAGGAGCGCAAAAAGGACACCGAAAATCAATCGCCAGCATGATTTTCGGGTTGGGTCCATTAATCAGCACCGTTGCAAGGCCCATCGGCTGTATTGCAATGCCGTGCAATTTTCATTGAGCATCTATAATTTATTTTTTCTTTTTCCACTTTTGCTTGTCCAAAAAGTGGAGTAAAAAGGACACCGAAAATCAATCGCTAGCATGATTTTCGGGTGGGGTCCGTTAATCAGCACGGTTGCAAGGCCCATCGGCTGTATTGCAATGCCGTGCAATTTTCATTGAGCACATCTATGATTAATTTTTTCCTTTTCCACTTTATGCTTGTCTAAAAAGTGGAGCAAAAGGACTCCTTCCCAACAGTTGTCGGGAAATCGTCAGCATGATTTCCGGGTTAGGTCCGTTACTGAGCACTGCTGCAAAGCACATCGGCAGTATTGCAAAACCTGGCATATGAGTAATAATCAATTTCAAGCGAGCCTCTAAGTTCGTACTTTAGTAACCGCTTATAAATGTTTGATTAAACCTGCTAGCTTTAAAAGTGACGCCCCCAAATAAGTAAATTAGAAATATAATTTTATTCCCCCATAATAATTTACCGGTGGTGCCGGGTTGAAAAACCGGTTACCAAAAGCATTAATATCATTACCCAGACTATATTTTTCATTGAGTAAATTATCAACTCCTGCGAAAAACTGTAGCTGCACATCCTGATTTATTTTCCAGTTGAAGGTGCCTTTGACCTGCACTAAATGAAACTGTTTAGCGAATACAGTATTTGCATCATTCAAGGGCATAGCGGAAGTATAATTGTAATTAATGTTTAACCCTATACCTTTGGGCAAGGTAAGCAACAAGGTATTTGACCAGACCCAATCCGGCACTGCAGTCACTTTATTGCCGCTAAAGTCCTCTTCCTCTACCTGGTAATGCCCAAAGCGATAATGATTATAAGAAAGCGCAGACTGCAACTGTAGCGATCGTAAAAACCTGCTTTGTTGCAAAGGCAATACATGGGCCCATATCGATGCTTCTATCCCTTGCTGCCTAAGCACCCCGGCATTCACAAAATATTCCGCACCATTATTGCGCAGCTGTCTTACTATAGCATCTTTCATGTCGTAATGATACAAGGCCAGGTCTGCAATGAAACGCCTGTTGCGGGTTTCTGTCCTTATACCCACCTCATAATTGATTCCGGTCTCTGCACGTAAATTGGTGTTGATACTATTATCTGAGGCACGCACTTCTGCAATAGTGGGTGGGGAATATCCTTTAGAAACAGATCCACGGATTGCTAAAGCTTCACTAAGCAGGTAAGAGGTGGCCGCCCGGGGCATCCAGATATTATTGAAAGCAAAAGTGCCCTTTGGTCCGGCTACTACCGGATATTTTTGTGTATAATTAATGCCCATATCATTCAAACCCAACGAAGCTTCAATCGTCCAGCGGTTATAAAGCCGTGCCATAGCCCGGTAAAACAGACTGCCCTGGATATTGTTTAACTCATCCATTGCTTGCCTGGCACCCGGCTGCCCACTTTCGTTATCGTAATTATCTATTTTTGTCCAACCCTTTTGTCCTTCGAAACCCAGTTGCATTTGCCACTCAAAGCGCTCATTGGATTCACTTTTATAAGAAAAATAGGTACGTAGGCCCAGGTTACTTTCGTTCCTGAACTCATAATTTGTCATGAAAGGATTTTTGAAATTGGTATAGGCCCCGAAAAAGCTTATCGTGTGGGATAAGCGTTCATTAATGCGAGTATCATGAACGACACCGCCAAATAATGTTTTGTTCTGAATGCCCGCTTTTTGTTCTTTTGCCGAAGGCATTATACCGCTCGCTGGCCTTGCCATCCTTGGATTTTCCCGCATCTGCGCTTCGGTCAGTGCTCCAGGTGTCCGATAGTCCATATCAGTATAAAAAGCCAGAAACCGCAATTCGCTGCGTTTCGCGTAGCTCCATTTATGGGCGGTTTGAAAGGTCTTTTTATTTAAAGCTGTATTTTCCCGGTAGCCGTCAGCGCGGGTGAAAGACTGGTCTACAGAAAAAGAGTACTTGTCTGTTACCTTACGTTGTACCGAAAGCTGTTCTTGAAACAAACCATAAGAACCGCCACTCAATAGTAATGATCCTTTATTTTCTTTCCCCTCAAAACCTTTTGGCTGCAGGCGTAATACGCCGCCGGAGTTAGCCCCATACAGCGAACCATCGGGGCCTTTCAAAATATCTATCTCATCTATAGCAGCGGGATCGATTAAGTTTAGATAAGTATTACCACCTGCGTCGGTAAAGGCAAATTCATCCAGGTAAACTTTCACATTGCGAATACCGAAGGGGGAACGGATCAGGCTACCCCGCATCGCCAGGCGATAGCTACCGGGCGAACGCTCTTCCATACGCATACCTGCAACCATATTGATAGCAGGCAGCAGGGTAGTGGTCTGCTGCGCTTCAATATTAGTTGAAGATAAGGTCTGTGCCGCAGAAGTAAGCCCCAATACCGGTTGCCGGTTAAAATAGGCCGTCACCTCCACAGGCGCCAGTACTGCACTGCTTTGGGTGCTGTCTGTTTGCTGTCCATATAGCAATGGAGTGGTAACAATACAAGATAAAACGATTAAAGAATTAAGTACACGATACATAGGGTGCCGTTATATGCTCATCCATAAGTTTTAGTGGGATCTTACATTAATTAGCACCGGGTTTTTCCAGGCTCTACTTATCGTGTCCCAACAAACTATTTTCAAGTGTTACAAGTTGCCATTAGCCCGGGTGAAGGCTAAATTATGGATATTGTAGTTAGTGTCCTGCTATTTTTTCAGGTAAGGTGTTAAACTTATCGTGCCACCAATTTTATATAAACGCCCGCCATCTGTAATAGCATATAAGGCACCGTCCTTACCCTGTGCGATATCGCGGAAACGCTGTTTTCCTTCTTTATCCAGGATGTGTTCTTCACCAACGACCTTATTGTCTTTAATGACCAGGCGGGAAATATGGTAACTATTGAGTCCTGCCAGGAATAAATTGTTTTTCCATTCAGGTATATTCGTGCCGGAGTAGAAAGTCATGCCACTGGGAGATAATACAGGATCCCAATAATAAACCGGTTGTTCCAATCCTTCTTTTTGTTGTATAGGTGGATTACCAATCGCATCGCCACTGTATTCCAGTCCGTAGGTGATCGTAGGCCAGCCATAGTTGACTCCTGCTTTGATGAGGTTTAATTCATCGCCACCCAGAGGGCCGAATTCATTGTTCCAAAGTGTGCCGGTCTCAGGATGGAAAGCTAAGCCCTGCGTATTCCGGTGGCCATAGCTGTATATCTCCGGTAAGGCATCTTTGTTGCCTTCAAACGGGTTGCCTGCTGCAGGTTTCCCGTCTTTGGTAATGCGCAGTATTTTACCCAAGGCAGATTTCAGGTCTTGTGCCTGCGGGCGGGTCTCTTTATCGGAGCGCTCTCCCGTACTGATGAATAAGTTACCATCTTTAGCAAAAACAATGCGCCCGCCATAGTGCTTATCGCCATCGTAAGTGGGTAATGCGCGGTAGATGACCTGTTTATTTTGTATGGATTTTTCATCCTCTGCGAGTTTACCTTTTGCCACCGCGGTATGATTGCCTTTATCGACTTTTTCTGAAAAGACCCAATACACCATCCGGTTGGTAGCGAAGTCCGGATCCAGCGCCAAGCCCAGTAAACCGCCCTGACCTTTGTCATCCACTTCACCTACACCTTCTATCTTTTCGCTTACCGTTCCACTTGCAGGGTCAACGATCCGTAGCGTACCTTTTTTCTCGGTGATCAGCAATCTGCCATCTGGTAGCACCGCTATGCCCCAGGGAGATTTGAGCGATTCGGTGATGACTTTAACTTCATAGCCGGTTTCTGTTTTCACGGCGGCTATTCTTGTTTGTCCTTCAAAGGCCGGTTTATAGTTGGTATTTGGCTTTTCAGTGGTAACGGACTTATTCAGGGAGTCGGTTGTTGTAGTGTTGTTTGACGTTGAGGTAGCGTTATTGCAAGAGAGGGCTGCCAGAGAAGTCAATACTAATGGAAAAATCAGTTTCATATTTATTGTTTTAAACGGGTTTTTAGATTAGTTGATGGGCCAATTCGTCGATAAAATCGGGACACATGCTTAAATATAAAGCAATTTTCAGGCCAAATTGGTGGCCTTAACGTTTAATTGGCTTCTTCATCGGGTATCATTTTGAAAAGAAATGTGCAACCTCCCTATTTACTCAACTAATTAATACAGTTGCTGCTTTACTAACACCACACTTTTAAAACAACTCTGGTTGCTGGATCACTCTATAAAATCCTTCCTTTAGTTCCCCTTTCCTAAACTGGTTCACTACTTCGTGCGCTATCCTTGTCGGTTCCGGTATACGGTATTTACCGATGCATTTGCGCATAACAGCAAGCGCCTGAGGTACGTCTATGCCGTAACCCGGAGAAATAAACACCGGTTGCACGTTGTCTTTAGTACGCAAAGCATAGCCGGCAATGCCACCATGACCATATATCGGGCTCGCTGCATATTTTTGTGGTCCTAGCGTTTCATATTTGCCGAACAATGAATTTTTAGCACAGCCAATCGTAAGGTGATGGGTCAGCACACCAAAATGCGCCGCGATACCCATCTGCCTCGGGTGCAAAATACCCTGTCCGTCCAGCACCAATAGATCAGGCTTATCCGGGATCAGTTCCCAGGCCTTCAACAAGCTGGGCACCTCGCGAAAACCCAGGTACCCGGGTACATATGGAAAATCACTATTTCCCCGTGCGAGGGCATAAGCCTGCAAAACCATATTTGGAAAACTCAGCAACACAATAGCCGCGAAAAACTCGCTACTGCCTTTATTAAAAGAAATATCAGCGCCACCAATCGTAGTAAAATCCCGTCCGCCGGCAAGGTCAAAGCGCAGCCCGGCCCTTAGTTGCTCCTGTAGGGCATTTGCCTGGTCTATTGAAAGGTTATTATAATTGATCATCATCAAACAAATCTAACTGCCTGCCCTCCGGCCCCTTTTCCTTACCAAAAACCGTTCGGCCACCATATTTCCAGGACTCCGCCCTTTCCCGGGCGATCACCTCGTCAATACTGCCATCCGGTATAAAATCCTGGGAGAGCCGCTCCGTTATTTTCGACAGCGATTGTATCGCCTGCATTTTATCCTGCCGGCCCAGCTTGGCCCTTTGAATAGCCTGCTGTAAGGTGTCGATCGTTTCATCATATACCCGGGTAGGCACCGGGAAGGGATGCCCATCCTTGCCGCCATGGGCAAACGAAAAACGCGCCGGATCGTTAAACTGCGTGGGCTGACCGTAGATCACCTCGCTCACCAGCGCCAGCGACTGCAAGGTTCTCGGGCCCAAGCCTTCCAGTAGCAGCAGCTCTTCAAAGTTTTGCACCTGCTTTTCCTGCGCCAGCCACAGCACCGCGCCCAGGCGCTTCAGGTCCACATCCTTCGCCCTTACATCGTGGTGACCGGGCATGACCAGATGCCTCATCTTTGCGATCTCCGGCAACATCCGGTCCGGGTTCTCGGTGGCCACTTCCATCATAGCCGTTTTTAAGGGTTGCGCCAGCTTATCGGTTAGGTTGAGGATGGTACCCTGGTTGGCCCCGTAAATGCTGGTATGCGGCGTTTCGGTAAACGATTGTACCGATGGGGAGTGCCAATGATACCGCCGGGCCGTAGCGCTGCTGTCGCGCATGCCTTGCTGTATCACCGTCCACTGGCCCTCGTCGCTCACAATGAAGTGGTGCTGGTACAGCTGAAAGCCATCCTGCACGGCCGTATTATCCACCTTGGCGCTTAGCTTGCTGCTGCGCACCAGGTCGGGTGCGTTCAGGCCGGTGGTTTCGGCAAAGCGCAGGATATCCTGTGGCGTGTTCCGCGAGTGGCGGCCCTTACCGCCGCAGATGCAGATGCCCAGCTCCCTGGCCAGCGGGTTGATGCTCCTTTTTAAAGCCCCCATTACCGAAGTAGTAATGCCCGAAGAGTGCCAGTCCATACCCATCACCGCGCCCAGGCTCTGAAACCAGAAGGGGTCGCTGAGCTTAGACAGCAGGGCGCTTTTACCCTGGCCGGCAATAATTTCTTCCACAATCGCCTTGCCCAATGCCGCCATGCGCGCTGCCAGCCAGGGCGGCACCTGGCCGTTATGAAGGGGTAAGTCTGCACTGCCGGATCGCTGCATCATATACTAACAAAATTAGCATTTAAATTTGATTGGCCTCATTGCTGCAACAGCCTATACCCGGCGTGGGCGAAGGGTGGCCTGTATGGATTGGTTTTTATTTTTTTCTTTTAGGGCGTGTCCCCGGTATGGGGCCGATTGGGCAACAGTGCAGCAAGGTACACCTTATAGCCTTAGCGAATGTAATAAAGCGCTGCTCCCAAAAACCCATACCGGGGCCGGGCTATCCGCTTGTAGTCCTCGCCCCGGCTAGGGCCGTGGCTGTGGGCTACCGCTGCTATCCCTCACGCGGGGGAAAACAAAAACAGTTACCTTCTTGATTCTTTTTACTTAACTGCTTATATTTGTCAGCACTTGTCAAGTCAAATTTTACCAAATGATCCCACAACTTGGAGCACGTATAAGAGCATTACGAACAGAGCAAGGCTTATTGCTTAGGCAACTTGCCGCTACATTAAATATGGATACTGCACTATTGAGTAAAATAGAACGTGGCGAACGCTCCATTAAAAAAGAGCAAGTACCGCAAATAGCCCAAGTATTAAAAGCTACTAAGGAGGAATTACTCACACTTTGGTTGGCCGATCAGGTAATGGATGTACTTAAAGATGAAAAGCTGGCCGATGAAGCCCTAAAAACAGTTTCTAAAAACATTAAGAAAAATCACTAAGCAATGGCTTACGAAATAGAAATAAAAAATAACAAAATAAAGGCGCCGCTAAAAGGTGAAGATGTTTGGCTTGTGCTGAAACCGGAAGAAGAAGTGCGGCAAAAATACATTTCGCGCTTGATTAATGATTACGGCTATTCAATCGCACAAATGGCTCAAGATTTTTTTTCGTCTCAAAAACAGGTTAAGCATTTAATAAAGTATGATATAGTTGTATGGAAAAGTGTAGAACAAAAAAAAGAAAAAAAGAATCCCTTAATAATTATTGAATGTAAATCTGATAGCATTATAATTCGTTCTGATGATTATTTTAAAGGAATTAATTTGTCAAACACTTTAAACGCTGATTTTTTTGTAGCTACAAATTCTAAACAAACAAAAATATTCTCTAAGGTATTCAAAGTAGGGAGTAGTAATGAAGTTGATGAGCTGTTAAATATTCCTACTGCACATCAGGCCATTGTTGATAATGAAGTTGATAAACTAAAGAAGCAAACAATTGAATTTACTCGAGAGGATTTTAGTAAAGTTTTATTAAGATGTCATAACATCATTAGAAATAATGATAAGCTTTCACCAGAAGCAGCTTTTGATGAAATAAGCAAAGTGCTTTTTATCAAAATTAGATATGAGAGAGATAATAAAGAGGGTCAAATTTTTACTGAGAAAATTTATAAGGAAAATAAATTAAGACTCAATCAACTAAATGAAGAAATTGGGGAAAAGAAAGTGCTTCCTCTTTATCAAAACCTTTTTGAGCGTACAAAAGAACAGTTTAAAGATGATGATCTTTTTGAGGCAAATGAGATTATACGAATTCGAGAAAATAGCTTTGAGGCCATCGTTAAAGAATTAGAAATTTACAATCTCTCCACCACTTCCGATGATGTAAAGGGCATCGCTTTTGAAGAATTTTTAGGCAAGACATTCAGAGGCGAATTGGGACAGTTTTTCACCCCAAGGACATTGGTAGATTTTATGGTGGAGGTATTGGACCCGCAGGAAGGAGAAGTGATATGTGATCCTTGCTGTGGTTCTGGAGGTTTTTTAATCAAGGCTTTTGAATATGTAAGATCGAAAATCGAAAACGAAATACACCTGGCAAAAGAAAAAATTAAAGAAGAATATTATACTGTTGCTTATGAGAAGATGAAGGAAAAGGATAAGGAGAAAGTAGATGAAATCGTAAATGATCTATTTGCTAAACTCAATCTTGAATTAGACATTAATCATCCTAGAAGCAGGGTTAGAGAATTGAGCTATGATTGTATTTTTGGTACCGATGCCAATCCCAGGATGAGCCGTACGGCCAAAATGAATATGATCATGCATGGCGATGGCCACGGCGGAGTGCATCATAATGATGGCTTGCTGAATGTAAATGGTATTTTTGAAAACCGCTTCGATATCATTTTGACCAATCCGCCTTTTGGTGCAAGGGTAGAAAAAAGCCTGAAAATAACAGAGGCAGATAAGTATAAGGATGCAGACCGTATTAGGAAGTATAGAGATAAATATGGTCCGGCTTATGACAAAGCACTCCGACAAATCAATGATAATATTGGTAAATCATTATTATCGCTGTATGATACGGGAAGCATGAGCACGCTGACTGAAGTTTTATTTATTGAAAGATGCCTACGCTTATTAAAGCCCGGCGGTAGAATGGGCATTGTACTGCCCGAAGGTGTTTTGAACAACAGCAACTTACAATCGGTAAGAGATTATGTAGAGGGAAAAGCCATTATCCTTTTGATCACCTCTATACCACAGGATGTGTTTGTGAAAAGTGGGGCAACGGTAAAGCCTAGTATTCTATTCTTCAAAAAGTTTACCGATGATGAAGCGAAACAATACCGTGTTATTGTAGAAAAAACCCAAAAGGAGATTGGTAAAAAATATGCTGCTCCATTAAAAAAGATAAATGACCAATTGGCCTTAAAAGGAAAAGACGCCCTATCAGTAGAAGACAAAAAGAAATTGAGAGCCGAGCTAAAAAGTATAGAACAGACAATGGAAGCAGAGCTAAAGGCTCAGGTAAAAGCCGCATTTAATTATACCGTACCTATAGCAGAAGTAGAAAAAGCTGGCATAAGTACAACTGGTGCTGTGATTGATAATGAACTCAAACCGTTGGCCATGGAGTATACCGCTTACCGACAGGAAAAAAATTTGTGGCAGGATAAGTACAAAGAAATAGGGTATACTCTTGTTGAAGATGATATATTAAGAACGGGTATTGTAGAAGAGCCCGAAGAGTTTTATAATAATTAAAAATATTTGATATGGCAAAGCAAGTATCAAAAAATAAAAAAAGCCTGTTTGAGCAAATTAAGCAAACTGAGGAAAATGGGAATGAATACTGGATGGCGCGGCAATTTGCCAAATGTCTCGATTATGCCGATTTTAGAAATTTTACCGGGGTAATTGAAAAAGCCTGGGAGGCTTGCAAGAAGAGTGGCAACAACCCTCAAGACCATATCGTTGAAGCCAACGAGATGGTAGCTATAGGTTCGGGTGCCGAAAGAGCAATGCCCAGCTACCGGCTTTCACGCTATGCTTGCTACCTGATTGTACAAAATGCTGACCCCTCAAAAGAGGTGGTAGCATTGGGGCAAACCTATTTTGCTACGCAAACCCGCATCCAGGAAATACAGCAAATGGACGCTTACAATCGCCTCTCAACGGAGGAGGAAAGACGTATTTTCCTGAGAAACGAAATGAGTAAGCATAATAGCTACCTGGCTGCTGCTGCCAAAAATGCCGGTGTGCAGGATGGGCTGGATTACGCCATATTTCAAAACCATGGTTATATGGGCTTATATGGTGGCCTCGATGCTAAAGGCATACACAAGCGTAAGGGCTTAAAGAAAAGCCAGCAGATATTGGATCACATGGGCAGTACCGAACTGGCTGCCAACCTGTTTAGGGCTACGCAAACAGAAGAAAAACTGAGAAAAGAAAATATAAAGGGCAAACAGAAAGCTAACCAGACCCATTACGAAGTTGGGGCTAAAGTGCGGCAAACTATTAAAGAAATAGGCGGCACCATGCCCGAAAACTTACCCGCGGCCGAAAGCATTAAAACCGTGCAAAAGAAACTGGATAAAGTCGATAAGAACAAACTAGATAAAGAAAAATGATGCAGGTAGCACAAATAACTTATTTACATTTTGTAGATTATACGCAACTCGTAAATTGGAGTACACGATATTTAACCGGGAAAGACTCTGGTTATAATAAATCTTATACGCTTAAACCGCTTTCAAGTTTTCTTACAAAAAGCAGGGAGGTAGTTACCATTCAGGATGATGAAGAATATAGCAGAGTTACGGTGAAGATAAAAGGTGGTGGGGTATTACTACGTGATAAAGAATTAGGTAAGAATATTGGAACCAAACGGCAATTCTTAGTAAAACCTGGTCAATTTATCATTTCTAAAATAGATGCCAGAAATGGGGCAATAGGTATAATACCGGTAGAGTTGGACGGCGCTATTGTTACAAATGATTTCCCTTTATTTGATATAGACACTACGGCAATAAATCCCGACTATTTAAGGCTGATAACTACAACAGATGTGTTTATAAAAATTGCACATAGCAGTAGTAGCGGCACTACAAATCGGCAACGAGTTGATGTAGATGACTTATTGCAACACGAAATCCCTTTACCTTCCTTAACAGAGCAGGAAAAGTTGATAGCTGATTATAATCAAAAAATACGACAAGCCGAACACCTATCCTTGCAAGGCATTGATTTGGAACATGAGATCGAGGACTATTTTTACAATGAGTTGGGATTGGGAAAGAATAAAAAAAATACAAAAAAAGGCAATGGCATTTCTTTTGTTGATTTCTCTTCTTTACAAAAATGGGGAATAGATTTTTTAAGAAACGAGTCAGAACATACTAACACTAAGCTATCTTTTTTTCCCATAAAAGAATTATGTAAAATTAGTAGTGGCGGTACGCCCAATAGGAACATTGCAGCATATTATGAGGATGGAACAATCCCCTGGATAAAAACTGGAGAACTAAGAGATAATATTTTAACAGATACTGAAGAGAAAATAACTCTAGAAGGATTACAGAATAGTAGTGCAAAAATTTATAAGAAAGGAGCATTAGTTATTGCTATGTATGGAGCAACAATTGGAAAAACTGCGAAACTTGGAATAGATGCTACCACAAACCAAGCTTGTGCAGTTATGTTTGATTTTAAAGAGGAGCTCATATTTCCAGATTTTTTGTGGCAATTTTTACAAACACAAACAGAAAAACTTAAAGGGCTTGCATATGGAAGCGCTCAACCTAATCTTAATGCTGGGATAATTGGAAATTATAGTATTCCATTGCCTGATTTGAAATCTCAGCAAAAAATAGTTGAAAATGTAACAAACCTAAAGATGAAAATTGCACAAATTGAATCACAAGCAATTAAACTAAAACAGCAAGCCCAACAAGAATTTGAAAAAGCCATATTTAGCTAAGTATGAAAATAAATAAACTCTCCATCAAGAATTATAAAAATTTGGATGCCGAAATGGAGCATCAAAATGGCATCATTGGCTTTATAGGCAATAATGGAAGTGGCAAAAGTAACCTGTTGGAAGCTTTAAGCTATTTGTTCCGGAGCTTATATGAACCTAAACATAAGATCGATTTTGAATATGATCTAATTTATACTACATCTACAGGTATAAAAGTTCAGTTTATTAAAAAAGGCACAAAAGTTCAATCGTTTGTAAATGATGAATTAGTTATTGATTATAATCCTTACCTACCCAAGAAGGTAGTTGCGATATACAGCGGCGAAGAAGGAAGAATGTATGAGGATTGCTATGAACCATTTTACCGTGAATTTACTACGCAGCTAAATAGTGCTAAGTCCGAATACTCGGAGTTGCCTAAAATGTTATACCTGAATAAGTTCTATTGGAATATCTCTTTGTTATGCTTATTACTTTCCGATTCGCCGGACAATAAAGAGTTTGTAGAAAAAGTATTGAAAATTTCAGATGTCAATAAGATCAAGTTTGATTTTAATAAAAGCAATTATAGCCACTACAAATCCAATTTGGCACTATCCTTTATCAATACCATTGATGATAAATCTGAATATAAACTTAAGGAATTACAGGAGCTATTAGACTTGGTATATAGTGTGGATGACATTTACAAATATTTATACCTGGCATTTACGCCTAAAACCAGTAAGATACTCGCAGAGATAACCATACTGTTTAACGGCAAACTTACCTTAAAGGAGCTAAGTGAAGGGCAGAAAAAATTATTGCTGATTAAGGCAGCATTAGAGTTTGCTGGTCAGGAAGATACTTTATTTATCATGGATGAACCGGATGCACATATTCATGTCAATAATAAAGAACAGATCACTAACAGCTTTATTCCATACAAGCACAACCGGCAAATTATTATCACTACACATTCCCCCACCGTAACGCAGTGTATGGATGAGGATGAACTATATATGCTTAATTATGGAAAAGTTGAACCCAAAGAAAAGCAGGAGATAATGGAAGATATTACGGGTGAATTTTGGAACAAACATCAGCAAAGCAGTTTTTTAGCTTCCAAGAAGCCTATTGTCTTATTAGTTGAAGGGATTCACGACAAGGCTCATTTACAACATGCTTACGCCAAATTAGCAGCAAGCTTTAAAGAGCTTTCATTCGATATATTCTCTCTCGGTGGAGAAAGCAAAATGGCACCCTTCATGCGTGGGCTATGTGAAGGAGGGCTAACAGACGGCAAAACGTATATAGCTATATATGATAATGATACCGCAGGAACAGGAGCTTTAGGTAAGGATGGCTTTATGCCGATCGAAAATGAGGCATACAGAAAGCTAAAGGACGATAAAGGAAATAATTATTTCGCTTTTTGCTATCCTAAACCCAATGGATTATCGCACGATTGCACCGTTGAAAACTTATTTCCTATAACTAAATATCAGGAAGCTTATAAAAAAGCATTTGAAGACGAGGATGGGTTTACTGCAAATAGTAAATCTGTAGCAAAAATTGCTGAAAATATTACTGAAAATGCAAAAAGAAATCTTTCTCTTAACTCCAAAGATTTTGTTGCTGAAGATTTTGAGCATTTTAAGCCCGTATTTGAGATGATCTCAAAAATTGCTGCTGTTAGTGGTGCGATTACAATTGATAAAGTAAAAAAGGAGCCACAAAAACCAGCTAGGCAACAGGAAGCAGCATTTGTTGTAATCTATACAAATAGAAGGGCTACCGATATACAAGCGGAGTACTATAATGAAAAGAAATTAGTGCTAAAAGCCGGTAGCAAATTATCAAAAGATGTGGTTGCGAGCTACCCATTTAAAAATGAAAGAAATAAAGAACTGAAAAAAATAGCAAATGAAACAGACCAACATTGGGTTTTAAAAGAGGATAAAGCGTTTAATTCGGTCTCAGGTGCAATCAATTATGCAACCGGAGGAAGTATGAATGGATGGGCCCATTGGATTATTACAGAGAGTGGAGCTGCATTACAATCAATTCGCAAATAATTAATACAATCTGACTAGTCCTGAAAAAGCGATACAGGATTAATAATAAATAAAGTTATATCATTAAACAGTAGTAGCGATTATGCTGCTACTGTTTTTTAGTTTGTAGGTTTTCATTTTTACAATACATTGT
>PJTQ01000257.1_pt1 | contig 48088 bp, 47 predicted proteins | sample 1512231 | NCBI WGS metagenome assembly PJTQ01 (sample SAMN08177688, study PRJNA422409) | Soil metagenome, whole genome shotgun sequencing project. | isolation source: Soil (3) enriched on wood chips | place: USA: Madison | collected 2015-01-15 | reverse complement strand
TTCCCTGAGGCTCTCGAAGGGAAAAGTATTTTTTGTAATTTAGACTTACTTAAACAAAAAAAAATGAAAGGCTGGGTTTATATTCTTGTATGTTCCGATGGAAGTTATTATACAGGAAGTACAAATAATTTGGAGTAGCGAATCGCTCAACATCAAAAAGGTGAGGGAGCCAATCATACCAAAAAAAGATTACCTGTCGACTTAATTTATTTTGAAGAATATCAAAGAATCGATGATGCATTTTACCGTGAAAAACAAATTCAAGGTTGGAGTAGGAAAAAGAAAGAAGCTTTGATAAATGGCACACCCGAATTATTACCAACGCTTGCATTGGCATATCGAGATTTGAGAAGTACTTAAAGACAGTGGCTTCTTCGAGTACCTCAGCCATGGGGAATAGTTACAGAGACCGGTTCCCTGAGGTTCTCGAAGGGAAAAGGTTTTTTTTAACTTTTCAAGTTATCAACACAGACAGATTTTGACGTTTAGCTATCGTAGATTTAGAGAGTGGAATCTAAAATTACAAAAGGCCAGGGAGCTATAGAAAACGTACACAATCATTTTGAAAAGAATGTTTACGAACGAACGATTTATGAAGATGAAGTAGAGGAATCCATTGCCAAAACAGAAATCATTGAGGTTTTCCCCAAAACGATTATGAATGACGTAAGGAGAAAGGGAATGCCGTTGGAATTCTCAATGAACCCATACCAAGGCTGCGAGCATGGTTGTGCTTACTGTTATGCAAGGCCTACACATGAATATTGGGGGTATAGTGCCGGAATTGATTTTGAAAGAAAAATTTTAGTAAAGAACAATGCTCCGGAATTGCTCGAAAAATTATTTCAGAAAAGAGGTTATAAAGCGCACACTTTTATGCTTTCAGGAAATACAGATTGTTACCAGCCCATAGAAAGGAAGTTGCAGATAACACGTAAAATCCTTCAGGTTTGTTTAGATTACAGGCATCCTGTGGGTATTATTACAAAAAATGCCTTGATTCTTCGTGATTTGGATATTTTGAAAAGATTGGCAGAGAAGAATTTGGTGAATGTGGCAATAAGCATTCCCACCATCAATGAAGATCTGAGAAAAAAGCTGGAGCCAAGAACCTCGACAATTCCTAATAAATTAAAGACCATTGAGACTTTATCGGCCAACGGAATCCCTGTTTTCCCTATGGTGGCTCCAATTATCCCAGGCTTGAACAGCATGGAAATTCTTCCTATTCTTAAAAAAGTTTCAGAACTGGGAGCATACGATTTCGGTTATACTTTAGTAAGGCTAAATGATACGGTGGAGCCGGTTTTTTCTTCCTGGATTCGGGAGCATTTCCCGGACAGGGCAGACAAAGTTTTGAATCAGATCAAATCTTTACACGGCGGAAAATTAGGAGAAAGATTGGCAATGAAAAGAAACAAAGGAGAGGGAAATATTGCCGAAATGATCCATCAAACCTTTAAAATCGGGAGACAAAAATATTTTATCAATCACTCCCAAAGAGAAAAGTTAGCAACACATCATTTTAACGGGAAAAGAGGAGATCAGCTGTCATTATTCTAAAGTCGTTCGTTCCACAATTTCAATTCCAAATCCGCCCACAGATTGTGTGGCATTGGGATTCCTGGTAATAAGATTAATGTTTTTTATACCCAGATCCTTGATGATTTGCGCCCCGATTCCGTAATCTTTCATATCATTTGGAATAATTCCGGTTTCAGCTTTTCCTTCCACCCATTGCCGGAATTGGTTCAATTTATTTAATAACAAATCAGAGTCGGACACATTATTGATAAAAATAATCGCGCCCTTTCCCTTTTCATTAATGATCTTGCTGGTTTTATCCAGTAATGGGTTTTCACCAAATTCCAATGCAGAAAACAAATCATAATAGCTGTTGGATGAAATCACGCGCAACGGAATTGTATCGTTTTCATTCCATTCGCCCTTTGTCAAAGCAAAATGGATTTGGTTATTGGTGGTTTGCTTGTAGGAGGCCATTTTGAAATTCCCGAAAATGGTCTTAACGGGAAATTCTTCCATTTTCTCAATCAAAGAATCATGTTGCAATCTATAAGCGATTAAATCTTGTATGGAAATGATTTTTAAGTCAAACCTTTCGGCGATTTTTAAAAGTTGCGGTAACCGTGCCATACTGCCGTCTTCATTCAATATTTCGACTAAAATACCGGCGGGTTTCAGCCCTGCTAAACGAGCCAAATCTACAGCCGCTTCTGTATGCCCGGCACGTCTCAAAACACCTCCGTTTTTTGCCTGAAGGGGAAAAATATGCCCCGGACGACCCAAGTCAGCAGGCTTTGTTTCCTTGTCAACCAACGCTTCGATTGTATTGGCTCTGTCCTGAACAGAAATCCCGGTCGTGTTCCCTTTTCCTTTAAAATCAACCGAAACGGTAAATTGTGTTTCATGCAAAACCGTATTATTGGTCACCATTAAATGAAGATTAAGTTCTTTACAGCGGTCTATTGTCAAAGGAGCACAGATTAAACCGCGGCCATGAGTGGCCATGAAATTAACCATTTCCGGTGTCACCTTTTCGGCGGCGGCGATAAAATCACCTTCGTTTTCACGATTCTCGTCATCCACCACAATGATGACTTTTCCGTCTTTTATGTCTTTCAGTGCTTCGCTGATTGTATTTAATCTTATGGTTTCGAGTGTTTCCATCATTGATAACGACTATGTTCTGTATTTTTTTTAGGACGGAATTTTGAGAAAAATTTCACAATCGGATCAATGTAATTCCCTGCATTAAACAATGCTGAATCGTTATTGGCCTTATAAAATAATACCATGGCAATTGGGAAAAATATCAAATTTGCCGACCATGCTGCAAATGTAGGGTGTAAAATGCCATTTTTGGTCATATTTTCAGAAGAAAAATTGATGATGTAATACAAAACGAATATCACAATGGAAATTACCACCGGCATCCCTATGCCTCCTTTTTTCACAATGGCTCCCAAAGGGGCACCGATTAAAAAGAAAACAATACAGGTAAAAGCATAGGCGAAATTTCTGTGAAAGTGGAGTTTTTGTTTGGCCTGTAATTTTACTTTTCCCGTTATTTCCCCTCCTTTCCATTCATAATTGTTAATTTCTCTATCAAGAACCACGAGTGCTTCTTTTACAATTTGGGTTTGTTTTGTCTTGGGTAGTTTTTCAAAAGAAGGTAAAAGAGAATCTTTACTTTCTTTTTTTAGCTTGTCAAAGCCGCTGGATCCCAGTATATTTTGGGTAATGGAAGATTTATAGGTCTTCTCAAAATATTCCTTGTTGGTCAGTTCCATAGAATCAATCCTTTGACTGAGCTTAGAAGAATTCAAAAATTTGTAATGATCCTGAATATTTTCTTCATCCATTGCTTTTTGGAGTATCTCGGAAATGTCAATAAAGAGGGTCATTGTATCAAACTTAATGGCTTGATTAGGCTGATTCCTTCTTTCCTGTGTGGTTTTATTTTCTATTTCGTCAACGTAAATATTCCCGTCAAACAATTCCATTTTCAGCAGCCGGATGTCATCTTTGTCACGTCTGAGTGTTCCGCTTTTTGCAATGATTGTTTGTTTATCTTCATTGTATTTTCCGTCTCGGCGTATGAAAACATCACCCAGAATATCCTGATTCTCACCCGAAACACTACTGATTTTCATACTAAATCCCGGAATATTTTCAATAAAAGCACCCTCCACCAATTGCAAGGTAGGATTGGCTTTGACTATGTTATAAGCAAGGTTTTTGGCTTTACGCTGGGAAAAGGGCATGACGTGGTCGCCAAAAAAATACAATCCGATGGAAAGAAAAGAAATGACGGTAAACAATGGCAGCAAAATTCTCGCAAGCGAAATCCCGGAAGCTTTCATTGCCGCAAGTTCATAACGTTCACCCAATCCTCCGAACGTCATGATGGAACCAAGCAAAATGGAAAGTGGCAATACCAATTGGATTACGTTGATTCCCAAATAAAGCAAAAGTTCACCAATTGTGAACCAACTCAATCCCTTTCCTGCAAATTTTTCCATTTCCTGCCAGGCGAACTGAACAATGAATATGAAAAACAAAATGCTGAAAATAAAGAAAAAGGGGCCTAAAAATGTTTTAACCGTGTACCAATCAAGTTTTCTGAACATTTAGATGCGGGTTACAATGTAGCCGTCATTTTCATATTTTGACTGGTCAAATTTAAACAATGTGCGAGGAATAATTAAATTTTCAAGATAATCTTTTACGGTAATTGTTCTGGATGAACCATTTTTGTAAGTTTCTTTGTAGTCATACAGGCTAAGATTCTCTTTGTCAATTCCTACCGTGATAAAGTCTACTTCTGCATTACCTACAGGAGTCAGCTTTACATATTGGATTTTTTTACCTTCAACTGTTGTAGATTTTCCCAGAGATGCTGTATAACCGGATTTGTACATTTTCAAAACTTTTGTCGGTGTAAGCAAATCATCACTGTCAGGAGCAGGGCTTGAAATAGTCACTTCTTTGTCTTCTCTTGAAACTGTATAAAGTTTTTTGCCGTCATATAGTTGGTTGATGCCCATCACGTCCAAACTAAATTTATCTTTTGCCGCATAAAGTTCACCCATATCGGCTTTTTCGCTTCCACTTTCTTTTACTTCAAATTTGATATAATAGGTTGGGACGGAGTGGTAGCTACCACTAACTTTATCCAGCCATTCTTGTGCTGTCTGTGCATTTAAAAGATGAGGGAGCAAGATAAGAGACACGAAGAAAAAAAAGCCTTTCATAGGGTTAATTTTGGTTCAGATTATTCAACAACTGTTCCAAACTCATCTCGTCCATAATCAATACCTGACGGGCCTTACTGCCTTCAAACGGGCCGACAACCCCGGCAGCTTCGAGTTGATCTATCAATCTTCCTGCACGGTTATAGCCTAATTTCAATTTTCTTTGCAATAGTGAAGCAGAGCCTTGCTGCGCCATGACGACAACGCGGGCGGCATCTTCAAACAAACTGTCCCGTTCGCTTAAATCCACATCGAGCAAACTGCTTTCTTCTCCCACATATTCGGGGAGCAGAAATGCGTCCGGATAACCTTTTTGCGAACCGATGTATTCTGTAATCTCATCTACTTCAGGTGTATCTACAAAAGCGCATTGTAAGCGGACTAATTCATTCCCGGTGGTAAAAAGCATATCACCTTTTCCAATCAGCTGGTCAGCCCCCGCGGAATCCAAAATGGTTCTTGAGTCAATTTTTGAAGTTACACGGAACGCCACCCTTGCCGGGAAATTTGCTTTTATAATCCCTGTAATAACGTTTACCGAAGGTCTTTGTGTAGCAATAATCAGATGGATGCCAACGGCTCTCGCAAGTTGTGCCAGACGCGCAATAGGCGTTTCCACTTCTTTTCCGGCAGTCATAATCAGGTCGGCAAATTCATCTACAATCAACACGATATAAGGAAGAAATCTATGACCGTTTTCCGGATTGAGCTTTCTCTGGCGGAATTTCGCATTGTATTCTTTCAAATTCCTCACATAGGCATTTTTGAGCAGGTCATAACGCTCATCCATTTCAATGCAAAGTGAGTTCAAAGTATTGATTACCTTTGTGTTGTCTGTGATGATGGCATCTTCGCTGTCAGGTAATTTGGCTAAATAATGTCTTTCGATTTTTGAATAAAGCGTAAGCTCGACTTTTTTCGGGTCAACCATTACGAATTTCAATTCTGATGGATGCTTTTTATAAAGAAGTGAGGCCACAATCGCATTTAGCCCGACTGATTTTCCTTGTCCGGTAGCACCCGCCATCAACAGATGAGGCATTTTGGCCAAATCGGCAACAAAAGTTTCGTTTTCAATTGTTTTTCCAAATGCGATGGGTAAATCCATTTTGGCATTCTGGAATTTTTGAGAAGCGATGACCGAACGCATGGAAACCATAGTCGGATTGCTGTTGGGAACTTCAATCCCGATGGTTCCTTTCCCCGGAATAGGGGCAATGATACGGATTCCGAGCGCGCTTAAGCTCAACGCAATATCATCTTCAAGATTTTTGATTTTTGAAATCCGGACACCCGCTTCGGGAACGATTTCATAAAGTGTTACAGTGGGGCCGATTGTGGCTTTGATCTGAGAAATCCCGATGCCGTAGTTGGCAAGGGTTTCAATAATTTTATTTTTGTTTTGTTCCAGCTCCTGCTGGTTGATGGTCACATTTTCGCCAGAATCGTATTTTTTTAATAAATCCAGCGGAGGGAATTTATAACCGGGTAAATCCAGGGTCGGATCATATTCACCGTGTTTCTCGACTAAGTGGCCCGAAATCTTCTCAACCGTATCTTCTTCCTTGTGTTCAATGGTTAATTCGACATCATTTTCATCCTTTGCAGGAATTTTCTCAATAACTGTTTCCACTTTGGGCTGTGAAGGTCTTTTTTCAACCGTTTCCATTTTAGGAATAGGCTTAAAAGCTTCGTCAATTATATCATGATGAGCTGTTTTCTCTTTGGCCGGCAGCGATTCCTCTGGAGGGAAAGGTTCATTTTTCAATTCAAATTCATCATTCTCATCATCAAGATCCTTTGATTTCCTTTCGAGCACGCTCGCGAGATTGTCGGGCGTAATCCTCCAATTGACAACCACATAAATAATCAGGCTTACGCCCAAAAGAATTCCGGTACCGATTTTGCCTATGAGCATATTCAGGTAATCATTTACCTCAAAACCCATTACACCATAAAGAATTCCTATTTTAGAAATAAATCCAAGCAATACAGGAAACCAGATCAGAAAGAACAGACAGTTATAAAACAGCTTAAAGGGTTTAATTTTTTTGAATTTGAAAAGAATTTTAGTTCCCAAAAGAATTAAAAATACGGGAAGAAAAAACGCGGTTATCCCAATCCCGTGATAGATGAATAATTCACCAAGGTAAGCCCCGATTTTTCCCATTATATTTTCAGCCACAATTTCACGGTTCCAAAAGTCAGAAAGCTGGCTCTGGTCGCCCTGATAATTGAATATATAGGAAATAAAGGAAATCAGTAAAAATAACCCTACAGCGAGAAACAGTACGCCGAAAATGGTTTTGAAAACCTTTTTTCGTGATGACTTTTTAGAAACAAGTGTTGGTTCGTCCATTCTAAACTAATGCAAATTTCAACAAACAAAAGTATGAAAAATCATTTAGAATGTTTGCTTGAAGTTTTGAGCAGATTTTTGTTATTTATTTGAGAGATTTTAATCAAATTGGCTTCCTTCTTCATCTGTATAGTGTTCCGGTAACAATTCCAGCAAAGAGACTTCTAATGCTGCTGCGCATTTCTCTAATACAGAAAACCGGATGTCTATTTTTCCATGTTCCATATTGTGGTAAGTGACATAACTTACCCCTATATTGTGTGCCATGGCTTCTTGCGAATAGCCTTTTTCTTCCCGGATCTTTTTGAGCTTGTCTGCTATTTTCATTAAGTATAGAGTATAGGTTAATCGTAAAATTAAAAAATAAAAAAGGGAATACTACAAAATTCTTTATATAAAAATTTGTATAAGGTTTTCCAAAGAGCTTACTGGATTGTTTCTTAAGTTTGAAAAAAACATTTAAAAAGACATTTAAAGAAAAAAAAAGAACAATGATTATGAATTTACAGAAACTCTTTTTAAATGTGATGGTGGGAGCTTCTCTGTTTTAGAGATTGTAAGCAATTGAAGAAAAATAGTCTGTTTACATTCCCTTGAATGTAGTAAAAATATATGAAACACATAGTATGGATTTAAAATAGAGAAGTATAATTTTTTCTGAAATATTGAATATCTAAATTTTGCATTTTTATGACATTAGGTACAAAACTTCTAAAAATTCGTAAGGAATTAAATATTACTCAACTTGAGATTGCTCATTTATTGGAAGTTTCTCAACCGACTTACTGTGATTGGGAAAGCGATACTGCAAGACCTAATTTTAACAACTTAATTAAAATATGTTCAGAATTTGATCTTGATATTCATGACTTGCTTAAAGAAACTATGGAAAAAAATGTAAAATGTCTTAATTCATTCAATGTTAGGAATAATTATATAACAAAGGTAAATTCAGTGGATATAATGGAATTACTTTCTATAATCATTGAAACACAGAAGTTAATTATTGAAAGATTAAACAACAATGCCCCTCTCATTAAGTCATCTTTGAAAGACTGACCTCTGTATTTTAACATTCCGCCCTTGGCTTTTTTCTTATAGGAAATAATATTTTATTTTCCAAATTATTTTTTCAATCTATCGAAGTATCTATTGCGTCTTTTTGCATTTGTTTAAATTCATTTAGCTGTTGCTTTATAATAGATTCTAATTCACTCTTATTTTTAATTTTTTTCCCATGTTTAGGCTTCTTTATTTCTATGCTTTTTCTTAATGTGGTAACATTGTTTGCTGTTATGGTATTTGTGCCACTCATGGTGTCCGATTTGTAATGAAAAATAATTTCTAATATTACACCCGGCAAATCTCCGTAGTATTCCGGACCTGTTTTATAAGGTAAATCAATAGCATACCAAGCGGTCATAATATTACCGTTGTCCTTTAAAATAGCCTTTTTGACTTTATAATCCAAAATCTCTTTTTCCTCATCTACTAATTTCCAATTTTGTTTTTTTAGAGAATCGGTCACAATAAAATTTTGCCCGAAAAACTCATGCTGAGCAATGTAAAAAGTAGTTTGTATATCTCTGTAAATAGCTAACTCACTTCCTGGTCCTTTTACTCTAATGGCTATGCTATTTTCATCTTGATTGTTATTTATAGTTTCTACATATTCATATAGACTTTTGCCTTTCGTAATAGTCAGTTTATAAAAATTAGGTTGTGCGATATTATTTCGCATCACTCGTTCATCATCTTTTGAAAGAATAACGCCTTTGGGAACATCAAATTCAAAATCATCATCCAATGTAATAACTGAAGTATAATTGACAATTATGCTTGTCTCTTTTTGTTGGGAAAATAATGTGAGTGAGTTTAATAAACAGAGATATAGAAGTAACTTTCTCATTTCTTTTTGTTCAAAAATAAAGAAAAAAAACATAGGAAATCTGATAATTTTTATAGGAAAACTCTTTGTTTAAGGACTTTGTGTTACCGTAATTTATCATTATTAACAAAAAAATATTTCAATGAAAAAATTAACAAGAAATCAGTTGAAAAGTATTAAAGGCGGAACCTGTACTTGTGCTTATTGCTATTATTACAATGGTACTGGGGATTGTACTTGTGGTTCTGGGACATGTCACCCACGAAAAGAAATAGAACCGCAGGATTAAGTAAATGGGTTTCTTAAAAACCTTTAAAAAATTAAAAAAAGAGACCCTACAACTCCTCTTGAAATTCTGAGAAATGAATATTCAAATGAGATTCTTCTAAGAGCGCCTACTTTAAATAACTGTTTAAACAAGTAACTTAACAGTTGCAAATGTTTTTAGAGTTGTTTGCGGTTTCTTTTTTTATACATAATTTTTTCATGAATATAGACAAACTCTTAGACTATTTAAATCTTGATAAGAAAGAATTTTACTTTCAATTTCAATCTCACCCAAATTTCCCTTCTGTATTGGCCTTTAGTGACACGCTGAAATTTTTAGGGATTTCAAATGAAGCTTATGAAATTGAGCAAGAAGATACATGGAATCAACTTCCTAAAGAATTTATAACGGTATTTAATCAAAAGTTATCTTTGGTTAAAAGCAATAAGAATAATTTAACTGTATATTCAGATATAATTAAAAGTTATTCAAAAGAGGATTTTAGGGGGATGTACATGAGAAACAATCGGGGATTTCCTATTTCTAAAAATCTAAAATCACAAATCAGGTTTCCACATCTTAAAAATTAAATTAACTTTGTCAAACCGTATGGAAAACTTTGTTGTTTCAGCCAGAAAATACCGTCCGCTTCAGTTTGAAGACGTAGTGGGGCAATCGGCCATTACCGAAACTTTGGAGCAAGCCATTTCCAATAATAAGCTTGCTCAGGCACTGCTTTTTTGTGGGCCTCGCGGAGTAGGGAAAACCACATGCGCCCGTATACTAGCCAGAAAGATCAATGAAGAAGGCCTGGAATTAAATGAGGAAGATCAAGATTTTGCCTTTAATATTTTTGAACTGGATGCTGCTTCCAACAACTCAGTGGACGATATTCGCAACCTGATTGATCAGGTGCGCTTTGCTCCTCAAACAGGAAAATACAAAGTGTACATCATTGATGAGGTTCATATGCTTTCTACAGCGGCTTTTAATGCCTTTCTGAAAACACTCGAAGAACCACCCGCTCATGCCATATTCATTTTGGCAACCACCGAAAAACACAAAATCATTCCCACAATCCTTTCCCGTTGTCAGATTTATGATTTCAAGAGAATTTCGATTGCTGATATTCAGCAACACCTCGGGAAAATCGCAAAAGAGGAAAATATAGAATTTGAGCCGGATGCTTTGCATTTAATCGCACAAAAGGCCGACGGTGCCTTAAGAGATGCACTCTCGGTTTTTGACCGAATGGTTACTTTTACCTCGGGGAAACTAACGCTTGAAAAAGTAGCAGAAAACCTGAACGTACTCGATTATGAATATTATTTCAAAATCACAGACGCTGCGCTCAAAAACCAAATCCCGGAATTATTAATCCAATTCAATGAAATCTTAAATAAAGGATTTGATGCGCATATTTTCATCAATGGGTTGGGAAGCCATTTCAGGGATTTGTTGGTAGCAAAAATCCCACAGACAATTGACCTTCTTGAAGTGGGAGAAAAAACCAAAATCAAATACCTTGACCAGGCACAGCATTGTGACGTAAAATTTCTGACAGAAGCCATTGAGATATGCAATACGGCCGACATCAATTACAAAGTAAGCAGAAATGCAAGGCTGACGGTAGAGATAGCACTTATGCAGATTGGCTCGCTGACCGCGGAAAGCTCATCTGATAAAAAAAAAAGTTTAGGATAATTCCACCTGTAATCGGGAAGGGTACTTCAGAAGAGCCTAAAGCCGAAATAGCCTCAAATCAAATTCAGAAAGAAACCTCAGTCGCCGAACTGCGAGTAAGTTCAAACGACCCGTCTGTTGAAACTGAACCTGAAACAGCTGTAAAACGGACAGAAAAACCTTTACAAAATTCATCAGAAAGGAAAACATCATTTAACCTCAAAACCATTTTCGACAAAGTAGAGGAAGAAAAGCCGGTGATTGAAAAACCCGAAAACCTACCCAAACAGATGTTTACGGAACAAGATGTATTGAATTGTTGGAATCTTTTTCTAACAGAATTGCAGGCACAGCACAAAATTCCGGTTTACAATGCGCTCCATACCGGAAAAATAAAATTGAAAGATAATTTTCGGATTTTATTCGAATTCAATTCGGGATCGCTTGTGAACGAATTTGATTTGGAAAAAGACAATCTTATGCGTTTGATGCGTGAAAAATTAAATAACCATTTTATTGAATTCGAAACAAAAATCAGCCACCAAAAATCTGAAAATTTTGTCAAAACCAAAGGCGATATTTTTAACGAAATGGTTAAGAAAAACCCAATTTTACTTAAAATGAAAGACGAATTGGGTTTAGACATCCATTCGAATGAATAAAAAATCAATTTATTTCGTAAACTTGCCGAAAATTTAATAGAAATGAAAAAATTAATTACAACGGTAATTTTAGGAGCAGTTGTGTTCTCTTGTAACAAGTCAGGAGGAAATGCTCACGTGACAGATAAATTGGAAAATGATGACCAAAAGGCCGGATATGCCTATGGTCTTAATCTGGGCCAGCAGGTAGAACGTTATTCAGAATCTTTGAAAGAAGACAGCCTGAATTATGATGAATTACAAAAAGGAATTTTTGATTATCTGAACGCTGACAAGAAAAACAGAGATTCTTATGCCAACGGACAAAGTATCGGAATGTCTATCCATAACTTTATTAAAACCCAAAAGCTTGAAGGAAAAGTGGATGAAAAATATGTTGTTCAGGGTATTATGGATGTATTGAAAAAAGACTCTTTGTTATTTCACAAAGACTCTATCAGTAGCTTCATGCAGAAATATATGATGGCAAACACCGATAGAATTAAAACTGAAAATACTGAAAAAGGAAACAAATTCCTTGAGGAAAAAAAGAAAGACAGCAAAGTAAAATCTACCGAAAGCGGATTGCTATATGAAGTTGTAAAAGAGGGAACCGGGGTTCAGCCAAATGAAAATAGCGTAGTGGAGGTAAATTATGTGGGTAAATTAATTGATGGAAAACAACCATTTGATGAATCCAAAGAAGGAGAGCCGACTAAATTCCCTTTGAAAAACGTAATTCCGGGTTGGAAAGAAGGTTTGCAATTAATGAAAGTAGGTTCAAAATACAAATTCTACATTCCCGGAAATCTTGCTTATGGGGAATACGGAAGCCCTGACGGGAAAATCGGCCCAAATGAAACTTTAATATTTGATGTGGAGCTGGTTTCTGCAGAAGATGCTCCTGCCGATCAGCCTCAGCAACAACAGCAATTGACTCCGGAACAGATGAAACAGATTCAGGAACAAATGCAAAAACAACAAGGAAATTAATTCCGGATTATAAACAGAAAAAGCCGCTCCATGATTTGGAGCGGCTTTCTTTATTTTGAGTATGCCTGAAGTTATTTATTCATAGAAATTAAAAACTCCTCGTTGGAACGCGTGTCTTTAATTCTGCTTCTCAGGAATTCCATTGCTTCCAACGGATTCATGTCGGCCAGATGATTTCTCATGATCCACATACGTTGCATAGTGGGTTCATCCAAAAGCAGGTCATCACGGCGTGTACTTGAAGAAACCAAATCGATGGCAGGGAAAATACGTTTGTTGGCAATTTTTCTGTCTAATTGTAATTCCATATTACCTGTACCTTTGAATTCTTCAAAAATCACCTCATCCATTTTGGAACCGGTGTCAATCAAAGCTGTCGCTATAATGGTAAGAGAGCCACCATTTTCGATGTTTCTCGCCGCACCAAAAAATCTTTTGGGTTTATGAAGCGCGTTGGCATCAACACCACCGGAAAGCACCTTTCCAGAAGCCGGGGCAACTGTATTATAAGCTCTTGCCAAACGGGTTATGGAATCTAAAAGAATAACCACATCGTGCCCGCATTCTACCATTCTTTTTGCTTTTGACAAAACCAGGTTGGCGACTTTTACGTGTTCAGAAGCTTCCTTGTCAAATGTTGAAGCCACAACCTCACCATTTACACTTCGTTTCATATCAGTCACCTCTTCAGGTCTTTCATCAATTAACAAAACAATCAGGTAAACCTCAGGGTGATTGGCTGCGATAGCATTCGCGACATCTTTTAATAAAACCGTTTTTCCGGTTTTGGGTTGTGCGACAATCATCCCACGCTGCCCTTTTCCAATCGGAGCAAACAAATCCAATATACGTGAGGAAAGTGTGGCGTTATTTCCGGCTAATCTGAATTTTTCATCTGGAAACAAAGGGGTTAAATGCTCAAAAGCAACCCGATCACGCACAAAATCAGGGGTTCTTCCGTTTATTTCTTTGATTTTGATCAAAGGAAAATATTTTTCTCCTTCTTTTGGCGGGCGTACTTCTCCCGTAATTGTATCTCCTGTTTTCAATCCGAACAAACGAATTTGTGATTGGGAAACATAGACATCATCGGGGGATGAAAGATAATTAAAGTCAGAAGAGCGAAGAAACCCATAATTATCGGGCATAATTTCCAATACGCCTTCTGTATCTATAATTCCTTCAAATTCATAATTTGCAGCTCTATATTTGTTTTTTTCAGTTGATTCTGAAGAAGGATTGTGCTGTGAATTTTGTTGGTTCGGGTTATTTTTTTGCTGAAAATTTCCGTTGTGTTGTTTTTTCTTGTGAGGGTGGTTTTGGCTGTGGCGTTGGTTATTGGGGTTCTGGTTGTTGGGAGTTTGGTTGCGGTTTTGTTGCGGTGGGTTGGTTTGATTTGCCTCGGGTACCGTTGTTTCTTTTTTAGGTTCCGGCGTTTTTTCTACTGAAACTTTCACCGCTTCGGTTTTGGTTTCTTTTGGAGAAGAAATCCTTTTTCTTTGATTTTTCTCTGTTTTCACTTCCGTTTCTGTAGGTGTTTCTTGCTTTTTTTGTGCAGAATGGTCTGCCTGATGATCTAGGATGCTGTAAATTAAATCCATTTTCTTTTGTTGTTTGGCTTTTTTTATCTTTAAGCCGCCAGCAATTTCCTGTAACTCATCGAGTTTTTTGCTTTTTAGTTCATTAATATCAAACATATAATGGTATTATTTTCGTGTAAATATCTAGGGTAAGATGTTAAAAATGAGGTTATTCCTAACGTTAAGTCATGAATTAGAATAAAAATAGAACAATAAAATAAAGGTATTGTTAAGTATTTGGCATATGAAATACTTCTGCAATGTTACGAATAAATTTTAAAAACCAAGAAAAAAATTATTTTTAATTTTGTAGCTCAATTACAAATAATGATTCAGAGAAAACAAAGTGTTTTTTTATTTTTTTCCGGAATTGTTTCCGTTATTTCCATTTGGTTTGCCAATCTATGGAAAACAGCTACCCAATGGATCCAGCCCGACGACAATACAGCCACACTTGTTTTATTTCTTGTTTCGGCGCTCATTTCTTTGACTACAATCTTTCTATTTAAGAACAGAAAGCTCCAAATAAGACTGAATATTGTAAATATTATCTTGAACATTTTGTTAATTGGCTATTTGGCTTATGGTTTATCAAACTTACCCGGAGGGTTTAGCAACTCTGAGAAGGGTATTGGGCTTTTAGTTCCTTTGCTGTCGATTGTATTGCTTTTCATTGCAAATCGATATATTCAAAAGGACGAAAAGCTTGTAAAATCGGTAGACAGGTTCAGGTAGGCTTAACAACTTTTTATATGAGCGCGAAAGCAGTCCATTTGGGCTGCTTTTTTTATGGATGGATTTGTAAATTATAAATAAATGGATTTGTCCCCACAAAACATGGGGGTGTGAATACTATTTTTATAATTATTTCAAATAAATATAAAAAAAGGATAGGGGTATTTTCAAAAATAATTATTTTTGCAGCATAATTAATCCAAATTAATATGTCAAAATTACGTTTTTCGGCTTTGGAAGAGGTTTTTCGTAGAAATCCTGAAAAAGTGATTGTTCCAGAAAGATTATCCAGAATCTATAACCAAAATGTATTTTCTGAAGAAGCCATGAAAGAGTATCTTACCCAAAGTGCTTACAACTATATTATAGCAGCAAGGGAGAAAGGAGAAAAAATCCCACGTGAAATAGCTGATCAGGTAGCTTCGGCGATGAAAGAATGGGCTTTGTCTAAAGGTGCTACACATTATACTCACTGGTTTCAACCTTTGACTGGCACAACGGCTGAGAAGCATGATGCCTTCTTTTCACCTGTGGAGGGAGGGAAAGCAATTGAACAATTTAACGGATCTATGCTTGTCCAACAGGAGCCCGATGCTTCAAGCTTCCCGAACGGGGGAATCAGAAATACTTTCGAGGCAAGAGGCTATACGGCTTGGGATCCTACTTCGGCCGCATTTGTAATAGACACTACACTTTGTATTCCTTCCGTTTTTATTTCTTATACGGGAGAAACACTGGATTATAAAACACCGCTTTTACGTGCTTTGCAATCTGTGGACGAAGCGGCGACCGAGGTGGCAAGATATTTTGACAGAAACGTCACTAAAGTTCATTCAACATTGGGCTGGGAACAGGAATATTTTCTGGTAGACTTGGCCTTATTTAATACACGTCCAGATCTTCAATTGACAGGAAGGACACTATTGGGTCATTCTCCTGCAAAGGGACAACAGTTGGATGATCATTATTTCGGGTCAATACCTTTACGCATCATGAGTTTTATGAAAGATCTGGAAGTAGAATGCATGAAATTAGGGATTCCGGTTAAAACCCGGCACAACGAAGTAGCGCCCAACCAGTTTGAGTGTGCGCCGGTTTTTGCTGAAGCCAATCAGGCCGTTGACCATAATTCACTTCTGATGGATCTTATGGCTCGGGTTGCGAGAAAGCATAACTTTAAAGTTTTGTTTCACGAAAAACCATTTGCCGGAGTAAACGGTTCAGGGAAGCACAATAACTGGTCCTTAGGTACAGATACGGGAGAAAATCTTTTAAGCCCGGGCAAAAACCCAAAAAAGAATTTACAGTTTTTGACATTTTTTATCAATACGATTAAAGCCGTACATGATTACGGAGATATTTTGAGGAGCGCCATTGCATCTGCCAGCAACGACCATAGGCTGGGGGCAAATGAAGCTCCTCCGGCTATTATTTCTATTTTCATCGGGTCGCAGCTTTCATCTGTTTTAGATGAATTGGAAAAAGTGAAAAAAGGGAAATTATCTCCCGACGAAAAAACGGAATTAAAACTGAATATTGTCGGAAAAATTCCGGAAATACTACTGGATAATACGGACAGAAACAGGACTTCACCTTTTGCTTTTACCGGAAATAAATTTGAATTTCGTGCCGTAGGTTCTTCTGCCAATTGTGCAGAACCCATGATGGTACTAAATACAATCGTTGCTTACCAATTAAGGAGGTTCAAAGAAGAAGTGGACAAATTAATTGAAAAAGGATTGAAAAAAGATGAAGCCATTTTCAACGTGTTGCGGGACTACATCAAAACTTCGCGAAACATTTTGTTTGAAGGAGACGGATATAGCGGTAACTGGGAAAAAGAGGCCGCCAAGCGGAAGTTAAGAAATCTAAAAACGACTCCCGAAGCTTTAGAAGTAGAACTGGAGCCCCGGTTCATAGACATTTTTGTCAAAAGCGGCGTGTTGACCAAACGGGAAATTGAGGCGAGAAATGAAATTAAATTAGAGAAATATTCAACTTTGATCGATATTGAAGCACAGGTCTTGGCAGATTTGGCAAGAAATCACATCATCCCTACAGCCATTAATTATCAAAACAGATTAATTGAAAATGTACGTGGATTGAAAGATATTTTTTCGGCAGCTGAATTCAAAACATTGGCCAAAGAACAAATTGATATTATCAAGACAATCTCTGAAAAAATTGCGAATATTAAAATTTCAACAGACAAAGTCCTTTTTGAAAAAGATAAATCTGAACAAATTGAAGACTCTCATAAAAAAGCAGATGCCTTTGCGAAAAATGTTAAACCTATTTTTGATATCATCAGAGAAGATGTTGACGAGTTGGAAATGATGGTAGATGACGAAATTTGGCCATTGACCAAATACAGAGAACTTTTGTTTACAAAATAAATGTATAAGAAAAGGCATAAGAAATTCTATGCCTTTTCTGTTAAAAATAGAAATTAACTTTTTTACATTGAAATGGATTGGTATTTTTGAGGAATATTTAATTAAAACAATAATTATGAAAAAATTTTTATTCTCTTTGGCAATGATTGCCGGATTTTCAGTGATGAATGCTCAGACAGTTATTTGGTCTGATGATTTTGAAGACGAAGATGTTTCAGATTGGATGATCTATGATGAGGATGGAGATGGCAATGCTTGGGGAGATTATTTTCAAGTACAAGATGGTGCAGGAAATCCTGTAAGCCCAATTTCTCTTATTTCAAGATCTTGGCAAGGCGGTCCTTTAACACCAGACAATTGGATTGTTTCTCCAGCTGTAGATTTGTCATCAGCTACAGGTGTAATTACGCTAAGATGGAAAGTTCAGGCAGCAGCTGAAAGTTGGGATAATGAACATTATTCAGTTTATGTAGGAACCGATATGGACATTATGGCTCTAGAAGCTTCAAGTGTTTCATTTAGCGAAACTTATGATGACCCAGCTGATGCGGGTTCTCAATATGACAGAGAATTAGATTTAAGTAGTTTTGCTGGAGAAACTGTTTATATAGCTTTCAGACATCACGATGTTACTGATATGGACTGGATATCTATTGATGATGTATCGGTTGAAGGAGAAACTTTAGCAGTTTCAGATGTAAACAAATCAGTGTCTGCCGTTTATCCAAACCCGGTAGTAGATTCATTTAATGTAAATCTTTCCTCTAAATTCAAATCATCAAATGTAACTGTAACCGTTACAGATTTAACTGGTAAAACAGTAAAAACTTTTGGAGCTGCAGATTCTTACAACGTGTCTGAATTACCAAAAGGAGTGTATGTTGTGAAAATTACAGACGGTAAAAATACCGAAACGAAAAAAATCGTTAAAAAATAATTGAATAATAATTTTCAAATTAATCCCGTAGGTTTTTTACAGCCTGCGGGATTTTTTATTTCAAAAATTGGCTTTGACAAAAATCTTTCTACTTTCTCCTCTCACTTTTTACTAAACCTTATCTTTGTACTCCAAAAATTTAAAAAATGGCAGACAGCGGATTACTTGAAAAACTCAGGGCAATTAAGCAAAGATTTGATGAAGTTTCGGATTTAATTATTCAGCCCGATGTGATTTCGGACCAGAACCGTTATGCCAAGTTAAACAAAGAATATTCAGATTTAAAAGACATTGTAGCCAAGCAACAGGAATACGAATCATTGATCAATGTAATGAATGAAGCAGAGGCAATCATTGCTGACGGTTCCGATGCTGAAATGATAGAGCTGGCAAAGCTTGAGAAAGACGAAGCCATTCACAAGATTCCGGAAATTGAAGAAGAAGTAAAGTTCATGCTGATTCCCAAAGATCCGGAAGATGAAAAAAATATCATTGTAGAACTTCGTGCGGGAACAGGTGGAGATGAAGCCGCGATTTTTGTTGAAGATATTTTTAGAATGTATTCCATGTATTTCAAAACCCGGGGATGGAAATTTGAAGTCCTAAACACAAGTGAAGGAGCCGTTAAAGGTTATAAAGAGCTCATAATGGAAGTTCAGGGTTCCACTGTCTTTGGAACCATGAAATACGAAAGTGGCGTGCACCGGGTTCAGCGTGTGCCTGAAACAGAATCTCAGGGTCGGGTTCACACCTCGGCCATTACGGTTGCGGTTCTACCAGAAGCCGAAGAGGTGGACATTGAAATCAATCCTGCTGATTTGGAATACCAAACCGCTCGTTCAAGCGGGGCGGGTGGACAGAATGTTAACAAGGTAGAAACCAAAGTTCAGCTGACCCACAAACCCTCCGGGATTGTAATTGTTTGTCAGGAAGCGCGTTCACAACATGCCAACAGAGAGAAAGCGCTGCAATTATTGCGCACGAAATTGTATGAAATAGAATACGAAAAAAAGCAATCTGAACGATCTGCCCAACGAAAATCATTGGTTTCGACTGGCGACCGTTCGGCTAAAATCAGGACTTATAATTATCCCCAAGGCCGTGTGACAGACCATAGAATCAACAAATCCATTTATAATCTGGATAACTTTATGAATGGTGATATTCAGGAAATGATTGACGCATTGAAACTGGCAGAAAATGCCGAAAAATTAAAGGGTTCAGACGATATTTAATGTCCTGCCGAAATCACTTTTCCCGCCCCTTTTTTGATGAAAATAAGGATAAACGGAATAAAAATCAGGAAGAGAATACCTAAATACAAAAAGGCATCCATATAAGTAAGAACGGCTGCTTGTTTGGTCACAGATAAATCCAAAATAGTATAGGCTTTTTGCAAGGCTTCATTTGGCGCAAAACCTTTTTGAATAAAACTTTGCTGATACATCAATACTTTGTTTTGTATTTCAGGTGAAAATTTATCTAAATGACTAACCAAGTCCGAACGGTGAAAAATCCCCCATCTGGAAATCATGGTTGTAATGATGGCTATCCCAAAAGACCCACCTAATTGCCGCATCATCCCCGTAAAGGCCGCACCTTCTCCAATTTCTTTTCCTTTGAGGGTAGACAATGACAAAGTGGTTACCGGAACAAATAACAACCCAAGTCCGATTCCTCTTACAACCAACGGCCAAAAGAATGCTTCTGAACCGGTGTCGGGCGTGAGAATATTGTGCGCCCATAAGCTGTATCCGAAAAATAATAGGAATCCTCCTGCCACAAGGTATTTGGGTTCAAATCCTTTTTGTAATAATTTTCCAATAATCGGCATCATAAAAGCTGTCATAAGCGAGCTTGGAATCAATAACAATCCCGCATCTGTGGCAGTCCATCCGAGAATGGATTGGGTATAGATAGGAATTATGAAAGTTGATCCGTATAATCCGAATCCCATAATAAACGATAGCATTGTTCCGACTGCAAGATTCGGGTTTTTCAGTACCCTTAAATTCACAATAGGCTTTTCAACGACGAGCTCTCTCCAAATGAAAAAGAAAAATCCAAAAGCGGCAATAATAGTAAGCATTAAAATCAAGCTGTTTTCAAACCAATCATCCTGCTGCCCATGTTCCAGCACATATTGAAGAGACCCTACTGACATTGCCAGCAAAATAATTCCCAGGAAATCAATTTCTTTGGCACGCTGCTTTTCTGAATATTTTGGGCTCCTTACGAAGGAGAGTGTCAACAAAGTGGCTATAATCCCGATGGGGATATTGATGTAGAAAATATAAGGCCATGAGAAATTATCCACAATATACCCACCCAAAGGCGGTCCTAAAGTAGGCCCAACCACAACGCCCATTCCATAAATGGCCTGTGCCATTCCTCGTTTTTCTGATGGATAACTTTCGGTTATAATTGTTTGTGAAGTCACGAGTAATGCTCCACCCCCCATTCCCTGAATAAATCGGAACAAAATCAATTCCCACATTGTGGAAGCATTTCCGCAAAGAAAAGACGCGGCGGTAAAAATGATGATAGATGCGGCAAAATAGTTTCTTCTCCCAAATTGCTGAGAGAGCCAGCCCGTCATGGGGACGATAATCACATTGGCAATCGCGTAAGCGGTTACCACCCAGGCGATTTCGGTAAGTGAAACGCCCATGCTGCCTTTCATGTCGTTCATGGCAACATTTACAATTGTCGTATCCACGATTTCGAGCAGTGCGCACAATATGGCGGTAATGGTGATAATGGCTCTGCGAGAACCATATTCTACTAAGCTTTCTCCCATCGGTTATCCTTTTTTCTTTAAGGATTTTTAATTAATGAATTCTTTTATATGGACATCTACCACTACATTCATCCCCGGGCGAAGCAGCTTCATCAACTCGTCATCTTTGTCTGTAAATGTTATTTTCACAGGAACCCTCTGAACGGTTTTCACAAAATTTCCCGAAGCATTATCAGGAGGGAGAAGCGCAAATTTCGCACCGGTAGCAGGTGAGATGGATTCTACGGTACCTTCAAATTGGTGATGTGAAAAGGCGTCGACGTCTATCTCTACTTTTTGACCCGGACGAATGTTTTCCATCTGTGTTTCTTTAAAATTGGCCACAATCCATGCATTGTTTTGTGGAACCAGGCTGAAGAGTGCTTGCCCGGCCTGTATGAATTGTCCTTGCTGCAAATCAATTTTTGAAACTTTCCCGTTTTCCGCTGCGGTAATCACCGTATAGGAAAGGTTTAATCGGGCATTTTCAAGTGTTGCTTCGGCTTGTTTCACGTTGGCATTGGCAACATCTTTTTGAGATTCTGAAACTTTGGTTTGAGTACGGGTTGAGTTCACCTGTTGTGCAACTTGTGCGGCTTGTTTTTCGGCTACTTTTTTCTGTTCTTCCAGAATTTTCAATTGTTTTTCTGCCGTTTCTTTAGCAGCAAGTGCTTGCTCATATTGCTGTTTGGTGATAGACTGATTTTTGTACAGAGCCGAATAACGGTCAAAATCATTCTGGGTTCTCCAGACCTGTACTTTGGCCGCTTCAATATTTGCTTCGGCAGTACCAACACTGGCCAATGCCGTATTGGCTCCGGCCTGACTCGTAATGATGTTGGTATTGCTTGTCAGGATTCCGGCATCCGCCACTTTAAGCTGCCCTTTTGCGGCTAGTAAGGCAGCCTCGGCTTCTTCAACTCTGATTTTATAATCTGAATTATCTATTACCAAAAGAGTATCACCTTTTTTTACCATTTGATTGTCTTGTATGTAGAGCTTTTTGATGTAGCCTGAAACTTTGGGGATAATAGGGCTTATATTGGATTCTATTTGGGCATCATCTGTTTTTTCATGAGAAAGAGATTGAATGTATTTGTACATTCCAAATCCTCCGCCAAAAATTATAACGGCAAAAAGTATGATCAGAAATTTTTTATTGAGTTTCTTTTTTGAATTATTTGATGGCTTTGACATATTGGGTATGTTATTGAAGTTGCAAACTTTTGATTAAATTTCCTTGTGTAAATGCGTATTTATAAAGGGCGAGCTGTATGTCGGCTTCGCTTATTACCTGGTTAATTTGTGCCTGAAGCTGTTCTATATCTGCTTCGAGCAGTTGGTCTGTATCAGAAAGTCCATTATCATATTTGTCTTTTACAATCCGGTAATTTTCATTTGCCTGTTCCAGCGCTTCACTGTACACTTCATTTTTTTTAAGAGCAAGTGTATAGGCATTAAAAGCTTCTTTTATTTCTATTTTCGCATTGTCTTTTTTCGCTTCCAGATTAGCTTCATCTGCATATTTTGCAGCTTTAGCTTCTTCTACTTTTGATTTATTCTTGAAAATGGAAGCGAGGTTATAAGAAAGTCCAATGCCTGCATTGGTAGCATTGGTGACCGTAGCTACTCCGTCAATTTCCAATGCCGCATAGCCGCCTGATAAAGAAAGAGAAGGGTAATATCCGGCTTTGGCAATTTTGATTTCAGTTTCTGCGATTTTGGCTTGCTGTTCCAGTGATTGAATGTCTTTCCGGTTGGAATAATCAGCATTTTCTATAGGAAGTATTTCTGTATTGGTAAGATTTTCGGGTTCTATTATTAAATCCTCCGGTAATCCCAATAAGATATCTAATTGGTAATTCAGATTTTCATAAGTAGTGTTTGCTTCTTCCAAAGACAGTCTGACATTGGAAACCTGTAACTGTGAACGTAAATAATCATTTCGCGCAAGCAAGCCATTGTCCATAAAGTTCTTGAAATCGGTAGTTCTTTGTACGGCGCGTGTTTCATTTTCTTTCAGGACTTCTATTGATTTTTGAGTTTTATATAGCGAAAAATAAAGCTGAAGAATTTGGTAAACCACATTTTCTTTTTGGTTTTCCGAGTTAATTTTTGAAAGTTCAACAGCGTATTCGCTTTCTTTGATTGAATTCCTTAATTTAAATCCGTTAAAAACCGGAACAGACACACTTGCCATTCCAAACATCATATAGGAAGGTTTAGGATTTGTGCCGGAAGAAGGCTCCGAAGGTTCTTCATTTTCGGCAGAATTATGCCCTATCTTCAAATCTACATGGGTGGTATCAAATAAATGAAGGTATTGCCCGGTGACACTCACGTCAGGGTATTGGAGTGCCTTTGTTGATTTTAATTTCTTTTCTGAGACCATAACCCCGGACTCTGCCGCTTTTATGGTTTTGCTATTTTCTATTCCTAACTGAACGGCTTCTTGTAAACTAAGTTGCTTCGTTTCCTGTGAAAACGAAAAAACAGACAAGAGCAAAGTGAAAACAGAGATTAGTGATTTATTTTTCATCATTAAAATGTAAAATGGAATCTATGGAGTTAATTACATTGGGTAAATGTTTTTTGAGAATGATGCTTGCGTATTCCTTTTGGTTTTTGCATTTCCAGTGTTCCATATACATATTTTGATTCATAATGAAATAGGAAGAACTGCCAATGACCATGGCCAAAATAAATTCGCCCGAAACTTTATTGGAAAACTCTTTTTTGTTATAACCATCTTCCAGAATCAAGTCTATCATTTTTAAATTTTGAATCTTCAATTCTGTGATTTTTGCGTAAATGGGATCGGCAATTGTTTTGAGTGAAAATTCCCGTGTCATGATTCTATAGAAATTATTATTGTTTAAGATAGTTTCAAGATAGATTTTCAAAAAGGCACTTAATCTTTCCTTTGTTTTGAGCGTATGATCGTCTTTTAATTTGGATAGATATTGATACATTCTCCCGATTTTATATTGAAAGAGAGATTCAATCATTTTTTCTTTTGATCCAAAATAATAACTGATCATGGCCACATTAATACCCGCTTCTTTTGCTATTTCACGAACGCTGGTAGCATTGATTCCTCTTTCTGCAATCAGTCTTTCAACAATCTTTAAAATTTCGATTTGTTTTTGACTAAACTCCATAAACTTTAAAATTGAGCGCAAAATTAAACAAACGTTTAATTAAGTTCCAAGGAATATTTATTTTATTTTTTAAAATTATTTGTAACTTTCACATACCAACCAATTTAACCATGAAAGAAAAGTTCTTACATTTTATTTGGAAATTTCAATTGTTAAAGCATAACCCTTTGTACACAACAAATGGGGAAATCATTCAGATTTTGAACCCGGGTATATGGAATGATAAGGATTCGGGGCCGGATTTCACTTTTGCTAAAATTAAAATAGGCAATAAAATTTGGGTAGGAAATATAGAAATTCATGTTTGCTCTTCTGACTGGGACAGCCATCATCATTCGTCAGATGAAGCTTATTCAAATGTAATTCTTCATGTAGTTTTCGATCACGATTCGGAAGTCGAGTTTATAGAAAGTCGGCAGGTTTCTACATTGGAATTGCGAAATTATATTCCAAAAGAGGTTATATTCAATTATAAGCAATTATTGGAAAATGGAGAAAGATTCATTCCCTGCGAAAAAAACTTTTTTACCGTCAAGAAAGAAATGATTGATGTATGGTTGGAACGAGTTGTTATTGAAAGAATAGAGCGGAGAAGTAAGGCAATAGAAAAGGATTTTATAAAAAATGATAAAAATTGGGAGCAGCTATTATTTAAAAAATTGGCTTATGCTTTCGGGTTAAAAATAAATGCAGAAACTTTTTCTATCTGGGCAGATTCTTTTGATTTTAAAGTTCTTCAGAAGGTACAAAAAAACAAAGATTTTATATATGCCCTTTTTTTTGGACAAGCCGGATTTTTAGATGAGGCTATTACCGGAAAATATGTTGAAAAGCTCAAGACTGACTATGAATTTTTACAAAATAAATATGGCCTGAACCCTCTTCATTCTTCCTTATTTAAATTCTTCAGGCTGCGGCCGGTGAGTTTTCCCACCATCCGCCTCATGCAGCTAGCAACGGTTTACATCCATTACCAAAATCTTTTTACCTTTTTAATCAGCACAAAATCAGCAGATAAGATTTATCCGGTGTTTTTTGATTTGGAGTACCCTGCTTTTTGGGAAAATCATTATACCTTGCATAAAACAAGCGAAAGGAAAGTGGTCAAGAAAATTACAAATGACCTGATAGAAAGAATCATCATCAATGTATTGATCCCAATGAAATTTGTTTATGCAAAATCGATTGGAAAAGATGTTTCAGATGAATTATTGGATTTGCTTGTTTCGCTGCCGCCAGAAAAAAATTCCATTTTGGAAAACTTTTCCCGATTAGGACTTAGTGCGGACAATGCCATGCAGTCGCAGGCATTGTTGGAGCTGAAGAAATATTATTGTGATGAGAAAAAATGCTTAAATTGCGCTATCGGATTACAAATTCTGAAAAATGTTTGACAAGCTGAGGAATTTTCTAGAATTCAATGGATTCAATGTGATTTCCAGAATCGCGGATCGCTTAGGAGTACGTGCTTCCAAACTCCGTTTGCTGTATATTTATCTATCATTTGTCACACTGGGAGTTACTTTTGCCTTTTACCTGATTTTGGCTTTTTTTCTTTGGGTTAAAGACGGGTTCATAGTCAGAAGAAAGTCAGTGTTTGATTTGTGAAAATCTATAAAATCCAGCCTAAATGAAATTAACCCGACCTAATTTAAACCGTTACACCCAATCACAACGCCGGGCAATCTTTCTGCTGCTCGCCCTGATTATTGGGGTCGAAATCTTCGGATACATTATAATGAATAATGGAGAGGAAGCAGAATCCATTTCCATTCCTTCAGAAGTTATTGCGCTCCAATCTGAAATAGATAAATCGGAAAATTTAACTTCAAACTATCCTTTGAATGAAATTAAAAAATTTGATCCTAACGAATTAAATTCAAAACAATGGCAGGAACTTGGATTTTCGCCAAAACAAGTTCAAACGATTTTTAAATATAAAAAATCATTGGGTGGAAAGTTTAGTTCCAAAGAACAAATCCGTAATTGCTATGTCATCAGTACCGAGAAGTTTACCGAACTGGAGAAATATATTGTCTTTTCATCAAGAAACTTCAAAGAACCTGAATTTGAAAAGACTTCCGAATCAAAAGAAAAGAAGCCAAAAATAAATTACAGAAAATTTAACCCCAACGATTATTCCCAAGCAGATTGGAAAAACATTGGATTCTCCACAAAACAAGCTCAAACGATTCTTAAATACAAACGCAGTCTTGGTGGCAAATTCAGCACATTAGCAGAAATTAAAAAATGTTATGTGATAACGGAAGAAAAGTTTGAAGAAATGAAGCCTTTTATGATTCTGAAATTTGAAAAGGGAAATATAGAGGAAGAAAATTCATCTCCTAACTCAATAGGGAGAGCGAACATTGAGAAATTCAATCCCAATACCCTGACAAGGGAGGATTGGGGGAATCTGGGGTTTTCAGAAAAACAAATCAATACTATTTTTAATTATAAAAACTCTTTGGGTGGGAAATTCAAAGATGCCGAAACACTTAGGAAATGTTATTCCATAAGTGAAGAAAAATTTAAAGAAATTGAGCCTTACCTTGATTTTGATATGAATTAGTCAAAAATTTATTAATTTTGGGCATTTAAAATTAAAAGGAGAACAGAAGGTTCGGTAACCAAACAAAAGCGCATTTATGAATTACGATATTACGGAGAGTCAACAAATTATAGCCGATTCGGCTCGTGAATTTGCAAAACAACACATAGCCCCGCATATAATGGAATGGGACGAAGCCCAGACATTTCCTGTGGAAGTGTTCAAGAAGGCGGGCGAAATGGGGTTCATGGGAATTTTGGTTCCTGAAGAATTAGGTGGAAGCGGACTTTCTTATCATGAATATGTAGCCATTGTAGACGAAATTTCTCAAGTTGACCCTTCTATAGGATTGTCAGTTGCTGCGCATAATTCTCTTTGTACCAATCATATTCTTACATTTGGAAATGAAGAACAAAAGAAAAAATGGATTCCAAAGCTGGCGACGGGAGAGTGGATTGGCGCTTGGGGTTTAACCGAACACAATACAGGTTCTGATGCCGGGGGAATGAGCACCACAGCGAAAAAAGAAGGTGATCATTGGGTGATCAACGGAGCGAAAAATTTTATCACACACGCCATAAGCGGAGATATTGCAGTCGTAATGACCCGAACAGGTGAAAAAGGAGCTAAAAATAATGCGACTGCATTTGTAGTTGAAAAAGGAACACCCGGATTTTCTTCAGGAAAAAAAGAGAATAAATTAGGAATGCGTGCTTCTGAGACAGCAGAGCTTGTTTTTGACAATTGCCGCATACCTGATGAAAATCGTTTAGGCGAAATAGGAGAGGGCTTTAAACAAGCATTAAAGATTTTGGATGGAGGAAGAATATCCATCGCGGCTTTAAGTTTGGGAATTGCAAAAGGCGCCTACAATGCCGCTTTGAAATATGCAAAAGAACGTCACCAGTTTGGGCAGCCGATTGCAAACTTTCAGGCGATTAGTTTTAAGTTGGCAGAAATGGCCACCGAAATCGCGGCTTCTGAATTGTTAATTCAAAAAGCATCTCATCTGAAAAACAATCATCAGCCCATGACAACAGAAGGCGCAATGGCAAAATACTATGCTTCTGAGGCTTGTGTGAAAATAGCAAATGAAGCCGTACAGATTTTTGGCGGATATGGTTACACCAAAGATTTTCCGGCAGAAAAATTCTATCGTGACTCTAAACTATGTACAATTGGTGAAGGAACCACCGAAATTCAGAAATTGGTAATAGGAAGAAATATTTTGAAAGATTAATAAAAAATTTGTAAGAATTATAAAGTTTCCTATCTTTGCAACCTCAAAAATAAGAGTAAATATGTTAATTATACCAGTAAAAGACGGAGAATCAATCGACAAAGCGTTGAAAAAGTACAAGCGTAAATTTGACAGAACCGGAGTTGTTCGCGAATTGAGAAGCCGTCAGCAGTTTATTAAGCCATCTGTTACTGAAAGACAACAACGACTTAGAGCTGCCTACAAGCAAAAAATGCAAAGCAGAGAAGAAGCGTAAAATTTAATTTCTATAATATGCGCCTGTTCATTAAAGTTTTTATAACTTTGATGAACAGGTTTTTTTATGTCTATACCTAAATTCTTACAATATTTACAATACGAAAAAAATTATTCTTTCAGAACGATTGAAAACTATCACGCTGATTTGAAAGAATTCCAAAAATTCTATATTTCAGAAACAACCCAGGAAAACATTTCCCACTCACAAAAAATTCATCTTCGTTCTTATCTGATGAGTTTATCTCAATCATCACTATCTGAAAGAACCATTAACCGCAAGATCAGCTCACTTAAAAGTTATTATAAATACCTTCTGAAAATTGGAGAAATTAAAACGTCACCAGCTTCGGGGGTTAAAATAATTAAACATTATAAAGAAGTTCGGATCCCTTTATCAGAAGAAGAATTAATTTGTCTTTTTGAAAATGAAAAATTGTTTCCCGCAGGAGACAAAGGAATTCGGGATCGGTTGATTTTGGAACTATTTTACCAAACCGGAATGCGGAGGAGAGAGCTTATAGATTTAAAAATTACCGATGTGGATTTTCAGGAAAAGAAATTAAAGGTAACGGGGAAAAGAAACAAACAAAGAATTATACCTTTGGGTGATGGTATATTAGCGCAGCTAAAACAATATATTGAACTTCGCCAAAGCCGGTATGGCAATGAAGTCTCACATCTTTTTGTGACTGAAAAGGGAAAACCTTTTTATGATAAGCTTGTTTATAATTTAGTAAATTCCTACCTTAGTCATGTAAGTACGAAGAAGAACAAAAGCCCTCATATTTTGAGGCATAGTTTCGCTACTCACCTGTTGGATCATGGCGCAGAGTTGAATGCAGTTAAAGAGCTTTTAGGGCATTCAAGTTTGTCGGCCACACAAGTTTACACACATGGGAGTATTGAGCAATTAAAAAAAGTGTTTAACCACGCTCATCCAAGAGAGCGTAAAAACTAAGCAAATTATGACAATTAATCTTCAGACAGTAAATTTCAACGCAAAAGACGGATTAGAAGAGTACGTTGAAAGAAAATTAAACAAACTTGAACAATATTACGATAAGATTATTGCAGTACAAGTAAACCTAAGAGTGGAAAACATTCCTGAAAAAGAGAATAAATTTGTAGACATAAAATTAGAGGTGCCGGGAGATGACATCATGGTTAAAAAATCAGGCCAGTCATTTGAAGAATGCATTGATTTATCAGTAGATACATTGAAGAAATTAATCATCAGAAAAAAAGAGAAAATTACAGACAGATAAACCATAAAAATATTTTTTCCAAAAATTTGGAGAATTCGTAAAACTTCGTACATTTGCAGTCCGTTAAAGAAAAACGGACTGTTCTTTTACATAAAAATGAAGATTTTGATGCCGGCATAGCTCAGTTGGCCAGAGCACGTGATTTGTAATCTCGGGGTCGTGGGTTCGAATCCCTCTGCCGGCTCTGAATAAAAAGGCGGGGAGATACTCAAGCGGCCAACGAGGGCAGACTGTAAATCTGCTGACTATGTCTTCGCAGGTTCGAATCCTGCTCTCCCCACAATTTTTCTTCATTTAAAAAGAGCAAGACCAATTTGGTTGGTTAATAAGTACAAGCGGGAATAGCTCAATTGGTAGAGCTTCAGCCTTCCAAGCTGAATGTTGCGGGTTCGAGTCCCGTTTCCCGCTCAACTTTTGGCCGATGTAGCTCAGGGGTAGAGCGCTTCCTTGGTAAGGACGAGGTCACGGGTTCAAATCCCGTCATTGGCTCAGGGTAGGGTAATTTGCCCAAAATGGTGAAGATTGATGATGATAGAGGATTAAAAATAGGTGTTGGGCAGGGAAGCTCACCACTTTTTGTGTTGAAACAATTTAGAAATTAAGTATAACAATAGAAATTATTTAAACAATGGCAAAGGAAACCTTTAATCGTAATAAGCCGCACTTAAATATCGGAACTATTGGTCACGTTGACCATGGTAAAACTACTTTGACTGCAGCCATTACAAAAGTATTAGCTGATGCTGGATTTTCAGAAGCAAAAGCTTTCGATCAAATCGACAATGCACCCGAAGAAAAAGAAAGAGGTATTACAATTAACACTTCACACGTGGAGTATGAAACAGCTAACCGTCACTATGCACACGTTGACTGTCCAGGTCACGCCGACTATGTGAAAAACATGGTTACAGGTGCTGCTCAAATGGACGGAGCCATCTTAGTGGTTGCTGCGACTGACGGGCCTATGCCTCAAACTCGTGAGCACATCTTGCTTTGTCGTCAGGTAAACGTACCTCGTATCGTTGTTTTCTTGAACAAAGTTGACATGGTAGACGATGCAGAGTTATTGGAATTGGTAGAAATGGAAGTAAGAGACTTATTGTCTTCTTATGAATATGATGGAGACAATACTCCTGTAATTCAAGGGTCTGCATTAGGAGCATTGAACGGTGAACCAAAATGGGCTGAAACTGTATTGCAGCTGATGGAAGCCGTTGACTCTTGGATTGAGCAACCTGTTCGTGAGCAAGATAAACCATTCTTGATGCCAATCGAAGACGTTTTCTCTATCACAGGTCGTGGTACTGTTGCAACAGGTCGTATTGAAGCCGGAGTTATTAACTCAGGAGACCCTGTAGACATCGTAGGTATGGGTGAAGAAAAATTAACTTCAACTGTAACCGGAGTTGAGATGTTCCGTAAAATTCTTGACAGAGGTGAAGCGGGTGACAACGTAGGTTTATTGTTGAGAGGTATTGAAAAAGGAGATATCCGTCGTGGTATGGTTATCGCTAAATCCGGTTCAGTTAAACCTCACAAAAAATTCAAAGCAGAGGTTTATATCTTGACAAAAGAAGAAGGTGGACGTCACACTCCATTCCATAACAAATACCGTCCTCAGTTCTATGTACGTACAACTGACGTAACTGGAGAAATCCAATTGCCGGATGGTGTTGAGATGGTGTTGCCAGGTGATAACTTAACAATCACTGTTGAGTTAATCCAGCCAATCGCATTGAACGAAGGTCTACGTTTCGCTATCCGTGAAGGTGGTAGAACAGTAGGTGCTGGTCAGGTAACTGAAATCCTTGATTAATCATTTAGATTAAAATAAAATTTGAAGAAAGGTGTTTTCGGTTTTCGGATTCGGAAACACCTTCTTTAACATACGGGCATAGTATAATGGTTAGTATCGCGGTCTCCAAAACCGCTGGTCAGGGTTCGAATCCTTGTGCCCGTGCATACGAAAGAAAAAATATGAAAGTAATAAACTACGTAAAGGAATCATATTACGAATTTAGAGATCATGTAACATGGCCGTCTTGGGCAACTCTCCAACAAGATACAATCATTGTGGCGATTGCTACAGTTATTTTGGCCTTGTTCCTGTATGCGGTAGATTCATTATTTGGTAACTTTGTTATCAAACATCTTTTTGAATTGCTTAGATAACATATTCTGTAATTTGATAATAAATAAATTATGAGCAACAAAAAATGGTACGTATTAAAAACTGTAAGTGGCCAGGAGATGAAGGTCAAAGCTTATATTGAAAATGAAATTCAGTACCATAAATTACAGGATTTTGTCGGCCAGATTGTCGTGCCGATGGAAAAAGTAATTCAAATCAGGAACGGGAAAAAAATACAAAAAGAAAAAGTCCATTATCCCGGATATGTAATGATAGAAGCTGCATTGCAGGGGGAAGTCCCTCATTTGATTAAAAACATACCGTCAGTCATTAGCTTCCTTAGTGCTACGAAAGGAGGTGAGCCGTTACCTATGAGGCAGGCAGAAGTCAATCGAATGCTAGGCCGTGTGGATGAATTAGCGGAGTCTGATGAGAATTTGGTAAACATTCCTTATTTAGTTGGAGAGACGGTAAAAGTAATTGACGGCCCTTTTAACGGATTTAATGGAACGATTGAAAAAATAAACGAAGACAAACGAAAACTGGAAGTAATGGTTTTAATTTTCGGACGGAAAACACCTCTCGAATTGTCTTTTATGCAGGTAGAAAAGATATAAAATTCGATTGAAAAATATTCAAAGCCATTCACTATGAATGGCTTTTTTAATGCAAGATTTTAAACACCCAAATCAGAACCGATTTCCAGCAAAACCAATTCTTTTCCTTTGGAAGAAAAATAATCCTTTGCAATTTGGTGGTCGATTTTAATGGGTGGAAAGGTATCAAGATGATAACCCAAAACTTTGTTGCATTGTACAAAATCTGCTGCAAAACAAGCATCTTCAAATCCCATTGTAAAATGATCCCCAACCGGAAAAACAGCCAAATCCAACTTCCCGATTGTTTCCGGAATCAGCTTCATTTCATAAGTCAAAGAGGTATCGCCGGCTATATAAATCCGCTTTCCGTTTGCTTCCAGCACATATCCGTTTGGATTTCCGCCATAGCTTCCGTCAGCGAAAGAGCTGGAATGAAAAGCAATTGTAGATCTAACCGAAATCCCATCAAATTCAAATTTACCGCCGGTATTCATCCCGATGACCTTTAAGCCTTTATTGCCATAATAATATGACATTTCGGCATTGCAAATTACCGTTGCACCGGTTCGCTGCGCAATCGTTTCAACGTCCAGAACATGATCCTGATGCGCATGGGTCAATAAAATATAATCGGCTTTTAGTGTTTGGATGTCTATATGCTTCGCTAATTCATTGGCCGAAATAAAAGGATCCACGATGATGTGTTTTCCATTCGTCTCAATTCCCAAACTCGCATGTCCTAAATAGGTGATTTTCATTTTCTTTAATTTTTAAGTGTCGTACTTTCTCAAAGTCCTTATGTGTATTGAAAATAACTTTGACAAAGTTTGGTTAATTATCTTATTAAAAAATCAAACTAAATCCTAAAATTAAGGAAAAAGCCAATGTCAGCAAAGCTACTTTCTTTAATTCTTTGTCAAGTAAGCGTGGTTCGGTGGTTGTGAAAAGTGTTTTCAGAAACAGAAAGGCCGGAATTAATAAGATCAAAAAGAGAAAATGAAACCATTCTATTTTTCCGGTTTCGAACAAATAAATAATCCCCAAAATAAATGGCAGAATAACCAGAACCGACTGATAAATTTTCGCATTTTGAAAGCCCATTCGCAATGGCAAAGTCAGTTTGCCTGCTTTTCCGTCGGTTTCTATGTCACGCATATTATTCAGGTTCAAAACCGCGGTGCTTAAAAACCCGATGGCCGCTGCCGGAAGAAATATGGAAAGATGAATGGTTTCGTGCTGATACAAGGTATAACTTCCCCAAACCGAAATAATTCCAAAAAAAATGAACACAAAAATGTCTCCCATTCCGGCATATCCGTAAGCACTTTTTCCTACTGTGTAGCGGATTGCAGCCCAGACACAGGCAAACGTCAGGAAAATAAAAAGCAGTGCCCATCCGAAATTCTCCTGAAAAGAAACATAAATCAAGAGAAAAGCCGTGACAGCCGAAAGGATACTGAATAGAATCACGGCATTTTTCATTTGTTTTGCAGAAATTTCGCCTGAAGCAACTGCACGTTTTTCCCCAATCCTTTCTGCGTCAGTTCCTTTGATTCCGTCACCGTAATCATTGGCATAATTCGATAAGACCTGTAAAAATAAAGTGGTCAGAAAGGCAAGAAGAAAGATAAACCAATTACAATATCCTTCTGATAAAGCGATTAAAGAACCCAGAATAATTCCGCTGATGGACAAAGGCAGAGTTCTCAATCGCGCGGCAGCAATCCATTTTTTCATTAAACAAAAATAAAGATATTTTCTAACCCTAACAGGGTTTTAAACCCTGTTAGGGTTGAATTCATTCCAACTTAACCCTCCGGATGGCTTTAATAGAAATCGCAATGACAATTACGGTAATAATGGTCATTGTTCCACCAAAAATAATTGCCGGAACCAATCCCAGTAAACTTGCTGCAACGCCACTTTCAAAAGCCCCGAGTTCATTGGAGCTGCTCACAAAAATACTGTTGACAGATGAGACGCGCCCTTTCAGGTGTTCAGGAGTTTTGTATTGTAAAATGCTTTGACGGATGATCATGGAAACAGCATCAAATGCGCCGCCCAGCATTAAAACCCCAAAGGACAAGTACACATTTTTGGAAATCCCGAAAACAATGATGCAAACCCCAAACATGGCGACGCTTCCCAGTAATTTCGGACCTACACGGCTTTTGAGAAGGGGAAGGGAAGAGAGGAGGAACATCATGATCAAAGAGCCTATGCCGTGCGCAGAACGCAACCAGCCAAATTCGATGGAACCCGCATTCAGGACTTTTTCCACCACAGCCGGAAGCAAAGACTCAGCGCCACCAAAGAAAACCGCAAACATATCCAGACTTAATACCGCCAAAATAATGGGCGTAGCCAAAATGAACTTAAATCCTTCTTTGATGCGTTTCATAGAAGATTCTCCTACTCCCAATTCTTCTTCAGGTACAGGTTTAGGTGAAATTCTCAAAATCATTATCATTGAAATACACATCAGCACAAAAGCGGTTCCGAGTGCGGCTTCAATTCCAAATGCGGCCAAAATCAAACCACCTGCAAGCGGCCCCAAAACCGAACCGATCATAAATGCAGATGAACTGATGGGAATTGCTTTTTGGTAATTTTCTTTTCGTACGACCAAAGCCAGAAGTGAAAACACTGCCGGTCCGCTGAATGCCCTTGTCAGTCCCAAAATAAAAAAAGCGAAATAACAAACGGCTAAATAACCTGTAACGCCAACTTTCTCCTGAATCCCCGGAAAGTTCACCAAAAGCAATACAAACGAAGCCAGCATAAATGTCCCGATGGTTCTTTTGATTACTTTTCTTTTATCGAGTTTATCGACCAGTTGTCCGGCGTAAAAAGCTGTAAATAAAATAGGTGCAAACTCAAATAATCCGATTAACCCTAAATAGATTTCCTGTTTGGTTAAGCGGAAAATTTCAAAGGCGACCGAAGTGCTTTGAATAAACAAAGCAAAAATCAATGAAAATCGCAGAAAAATAAAGGCAACAAATTCTTTGTTTTTCCAGACGGATGGAATTTGCGGGGTTTCTTGCATTGAGATTAGTAGTGGTCTTTAGCTGATAATATTTCTACCTTCATTTCTATTTCATCAATCCTATAAATCAACCTGTCTTTTTTATTGATTCTCCTTGACCATTTTCCCGAAAGATCGTATTTCAGTTGCTCGGGTTTTCCGGTTCCCGTTGTGGGATGTTCCTGTAATTCTTTGAGAAGTTTTGCCGCTTTTTTGAAAGATGAATTGTCAGATTTTTTCAATTCAAGCAAATCTCTTTCTGCCCGATCTGAAAATTCCAATTCATAATGCATCCAAAAAGGCTTTTAATTCTTCTTTTGTTTTTACTGTTGTGCTTTTTCCCTCTCTGATCTGTTGTTCCGATTTTTTTATTTTGGCAACAAACTCTGGGTCGTACGGGCTTTGCTCAAAAGGAATGTCAAAGGCTTTCAGGAAATTCTTGATAGCCGTAGTCTGTTTTTTGTTTTTCGGACGAATGATAATTGATTCCATATCAGAAATTCTTCTCACAAAGATAGTTGTTTTCAGTTGATCTCTTTTTTCAAAATAAAACTTTATTTTCTTTTCTCAATTCTTCCAGATAATTGGATTTTTCATCTCGATAAAATAAATTCATCGTTTCAAAAGGAATCATTTTCAAATCCTTGTTTACGATGTGAACGCAAGATTTCTTAACCGCGCGAACATCAAAGTCATAAGCGTCCATGAAATTCATAATAATGATTCTGAACAAATTATCATAATCCAATTCCGGTGCACAAACTTCTGGCAAGCAGCAAAGTAATTGGTTAACTTTTGGTTTGACTCTATCGACTGAAATCCCGGTGCTGAAAATATCCAGGAGTTGTAAATGGAGCCCGGTCTCCTGTTCGTAAACAATAGTATTTCGGGTTTGATTATTTAATAAATCGGCCGGATTAATGTAGCGCGTCAACGGAATCGTTTCTCCATTTAATTTTAAAATATAACCCATTGCCAATGCATCCGGATTGCAGGGAACTGGGATAATGTCGTCTTTTTGAAGTAAGGGAAACTGATGTAAAATTTCCTGCCGGACTTCGGTCAAGGTCATTTTGTGGAGGTGAGAGTTCCCATCATTTCTACCTGCAATTTCTACAGGTTGAAATGTAATGCCTCTTACACATTTTTGTTGAAGAGCGAATTCAATTATTTTTCCAATTTCGTCATCATTTTTTCCTTTTTCCAAAACCACTACCAGTGTTGTGCTCAAATTCAATTCATTCAATTTCTGCAAAGCTTTCATTCGCACATTGGTCAAATCTTTTCCTCTAAAATCTTCCAGGACTTCCGGTCTTAACGAGTCAAATTGTAAATAAATTTCAAATTCGGGCATATAGGCCGCCAACTTTTCAGCAAAACCGGGATCATTGGCAATTCGGATTCCGTTTGTGTTCACCATCAAATGTTTGATAGGCTTGGTCTTTGCTATGTCAAGAATTTTAAAAAATTCAGGATGAATGGTGGGTTCGCCACCACTGATTTGAACCACGTCAGGTTCACCTTCATTTTTGACGAGGACATCCAGCATTGCTTCGATTTCCTCTAAACTTCGATGGTTACCGTAATGAGGAGAAGACATAGCGTAACAAGTAGGACAAGTCAGGTTGCAACGATCGGTAATTTCTACAATCGACAAACAACTATGCTGTTCATGATCTACACACAATCCGCAATCGTAAGGGCATCCGTAATTTACCTCTGTTCCAAAATGATGAGGTGTTTCCGATGCTTTGTTGTAATTCCGAATGTTCTTGTAATAATCAATATCGGTAGCCAATAATGATTTGAAAAAACCGTGATCAGGACAACGTTTGGTCATCCAGACCTTTTCATCTTCCAGAATTATTTTTGCACCGACCCGTTTCAAGCATTCCGGACAAAGACTAATCGTGTAGTCATAATATGTATAATTTCTAACAGGCATATCTTTAATTTATCATCATTCCACAAATCATCCCCGAAACTAAGAGTAGAATGAAAGTCATCAGAAAAGTATTCATCCACAATTCTTTTCTTGTATATTGTTTCCCTTTGATAGTATAATAAATGAAAACACAGAATAAAGAAAATAAAAAAGAAATGATACCGATGATTAGGAAAATCATGATGATAATTCCACCTAGATTAAGTCCTGCTTCTGAAAAAATAAGCATATTGTTGAATTAGAATCTTATAAAGATAATATAAAATCACTACTATACAAACTAACTGAAGCGTTCCAAGTCCATAAATTACTTCATAACGGGGCTTGATAAATTCAATTAAAAACCGGAAACTGAAATAAGTTAACATAAAGATTTGAAACAAAAAACCGGACGGATAAATCTTTATTTTTTTAATCCATTGTAAAAATATGAATAGAAGTGAAAGAAAAACAATTTCATACAAAGCGACCGGATGCCGCGAGATGCCATCGCCCAAATCCATTCCGAAAACGGAGTTTGTTGGAAGGCCAAATGTGGGTTCGTAAACGCCGGTCAGAAAACAGCCGATTCGCCCGATGATCATAGCGATCATCAACGGGAAAACAATCAAATCACCCGTGCTTTCCTTATGTCCCACCATTTTTTTAGCTAATTCAACTCCGATTAATCCCAAAGCCAAACCTCCGAGAATGGTATTGTTTGTCCAAAAAAACAGAAAGGGATTTTCTGCATGAAATAGAAGTGATGGATTTTCTAAATTCCCAATAATCTTGGAACCCAAAAAAGCACCTATCATTGCTCCTAAAAGTATAGCTATACTTTTAGTCCCTTTTAAATTTCCAGGATTTCGTTTTTTGAGGAAATAGTAATACCGCATCCCAATGAAAATACCAATGGTTTCCAAAATCGGATGAATCCAAATTTCTTTTCCAAATAATGAAACCGTAACCGGGAAGTCGATATTCATTTTTACCTACCTAAACTTATCAAAATCCCGTTTTCTTTTCTCAAGAAAAGCATTCCTTCCTTCTTCCGCTTCATCGGTTCCGTAAGCCAGCCTTGTGGTTTCACCTGCAAAAATCTGTTGGCCAATCAGTCCGTCATCAATTAAATTAAAGGCAAATTTCAGCATTTTGATGGCCGTCGGGGATTTCGTTAAAATTTCCTGCGCCCAGTCAAAAGAAAATTGTTCCAACTCTTCATGCGGAACCACCGCATTGGCCATTCCCATATCATAGGCTTCCTGCGCCGAATAATTCAATCCCAAAAAGAAAATTTCCCGCGCACGTTTTTGTCCTACTTGTCGTGCCAGGTAAGCCGAACCAAATCCGGCATCAAAGCTTGCAACATCGGCATCGGTTTGTTTAAAAATTGCATGTTCTTTGGAAGCGATGGTCATATCGCAAACCACATGAAGCGAATGTCCGCCACCAACAGCCCAGCCATTCACAACTGCAATCACAACTTTTGTAGAAAAGCGGATCAAGCGTTGTACTTCTAAAATATTCAACCGGCCGACTCTGTCTTCACCTTCATAACCCTTTTTCCCACGAACCCTTTGGTCGCCCCCCGAACAAAATGCCCAGCCGCCATCTTTGGAGGAAGGCCCTTCGCCGGTCAATAAAATCACGCCGATGCTACGGTCTTCTTCTGCGATTGTGAAAGCATCCAAGAGCTCGAAAACTGTTTTGGGTCGAAAAGCATTGCGCACTTCGGGTCGATTGAAAGCAATTCTTGCGACGCCTTCCGATTTTTTAAAGGTTATATCCTCGTATTCTTTTATTGTTTGCCAATTGATTTTCTCCATTTTTCAGAATTTTTTGTAAAAATAGCCAATGATAATTGATAGAAACAGAAAACCCCGAAAAACTTCAGGGTTGTTGTATATCTTAATTTTTCTCCGTTTTTGCAGAGAAGGTATTAGTTGAACATTTCCTTCACACGGTCAAAAAACGATTTATCGTTTTTTGTCGGATGAGGAGAGAAACTTTCATCATCTTTCATTTTATCAAAGAAAGCTTCTTGTTCCTTGCTCAACTTATCAGGCGTCCAAACATTGATGTGTACAAATAAATCACCATTTCCATATCCATTCAGACTTGGAAGTCCCTGTCCTTTCAAACGCAAAACCTTTCCGGACTGTGTGCCTTTATCTATTTTGATGCGAACTTTATTGTTTACAGCCGGGATCTCTTTGGATGAGCCCAAAATGGCTTCAGGAATAGAAATGTATAAATCATAATGCAAATTATTTCCATCGCGTTTCAATTCATCGTGAATTTCTTCATCAATGACTACAAGTAGATCGCCCGGAACACCATCAAAAGGTGCATCATTTCCTTTTCCCGAAACTTGCAATTGAATGCCTTCTCTTACTCCTGCGGGAATTTTGATTTCAACGGTTTCTTCTATTTTGTTTAACCCCTGGTTGTTAGCGCCTGGTGGAATGTGATCGGCGATTTTCCCGATACCCTGACAACTTCCACAGGGAACCGTTGTCTGCATCTGGCCTAGGAAAGTGTTGGTGACTTTGGTCTGATAGCCCGAACCACCACAAGTTGGACAGGTTTTGAACGTAACGCCCTCTGCCTGTTTAAATCGTTTTACTTTTACTTTTTTAGTCGATCCGTTCATCATTTCATCCAGATTCAGTTTCACGCGGATGCGTAAATCGGAGCCCTTCATTCTCCTTGGACCACGTTGTTGACCAAATCCGCCACCAAATCCGCCGCCAAAATGGCCTCCGAAAATATCACCAAAATGTGAGAAAATGTCTTCCATATTCATTCCACCACCACCGCCAAATCCTCCGGCACTGCCCACGCCTGCATGACCGTACTGGTCATAGCGTGCTTTTTTCTGAGGATCACTCAAAACTTCATAGGCTTCGGCCGCTTCCTTGAATTTTTCTTCGGCCGCTTTGTCACCCGGATTTTTGTCGGGATGATATTTCAAAGCCTGTTTGCGGTATGCCTTTTTGATTTCCTCTGAACTGGCCGATTTGGACACTTCCAATATTTCGTAATAATCTCTTTTTGCCATTTTTAATTTTTAACTAATTCTGAAGTACAAAATTATTGTCCGGTAACGACTTTAGCATAACGAATCACTTTGTCATTCAATGTATAACCGGTTTCGATTACATCCACAACTTTTCCTTTTAACTCATCTGAAGGAGCAGGAATTTGTGTAATCGCTTCCATTTTGTCAGTATCGAACTCGTCACCAGTCTTTATTTCCAGGGCTTTCAATCCTTTTCCACGGAGAATCTCGATTAATTTCCCCTGAATCAACAAGATGCCTTTCAACAGTTCATTGTCTTCTGATAGTTCAATTTGCTTAATTCCTCTTTCAAAATCATCCAAAACGGGAAGAAGGGCTGTAATAGTTTCGGCATTGGCGGTTTTAAATATGTCAAAACGTTCCTTTGCTGTGCGTTTTTTGAAATTGTCAAATTCGGCAAAAAGGCGCAGAAATTGTTCTTTTTCTTTTTGGATTTCCTCTTTCAATACTTCTATTTCTGATTTTTCAGATAAGATTTCTTCTTCTGAAAAATCAGTTTCGTTTTGATTATCAGGTATTTCCTGATTCAATTCTTCATTTATATTTTGCTCTGACATTCGATTGAAATTTTTTCAGTTTAAATAGTCAAAAACATTGCCAACAGATTTAATTGTGACTTTTTGGCAGAAATCAGTTGGATACTAAATAGATTGTAATATTCATGCAAGAGCTGGTATTCAACTTCCAACTAAATATGTAACTTTAAACTTTGAACCTTAAATTTAAACTTTGTGTTAGTCGAAATCTGTGCAACTTCTGTTCAGTCAGCTGTAAATGCCGAAAATGCCGGCGCGGAACGCATAGAACTTTGTTCGGAACTGGCCGTGGGTGGAATTACACCATCTTACGGATTGCTGAAAGAGGTTTTAAAGAATTGTTCTCTTCCGGTTTTTGTATTGATTCGGCCGCGAAGTGGAAATTTTACCTATTCTGATTTTGAATTTGAAACCATGAAATCAGATATAAAACTATGCAAGGAATTGGGTTGTGCCGGAATTGTTTCGGGTATTTTGAAAACTGATAATTCGATTGATTCAATTCGAACCAAAGAATTGATTGAACTTTCAAAACCATTGGAATTTACATTTCACCGCGCATTTGATTTGACAAGGGATGCTTTTCAGTCTCTGGATGAATTATTGGAATTAGGTGCGGACAGGATCCTTTCTTCCGGCCAAGAAACTTCAGCCGAAATTGGAATTGATTTATTGGTTAAGTTAAAAGAATCAGCCAATGAAAAACTAACCATCTTGCCGGGAGGCGGAATTAACGCTGAAAATATACATTTATTCAAAGAAAAAGGATTTAGAGAAATCCATGCTTCGTCAAGCTCGGTCTTTAGTGAAAATGAGATGCCCAAAATCTCCATGAACAGTGAAAAGTTTTTTGATGAAACGAAAGTGTTTCATTCGAATATTCAAATTATTAATAAATTGGTGAACCATAAATAATTTGGCCCTGTTAGGGCTCTTCAAAAATAAAAACAATGAACCGCAGAAAATTTATACAAAACACGGCGCTTTCGGGGTTGGGGCTTTCAGTGGGTGCTTCCGCACTGGCAAATGGATTACCTGAAAAAAATGAAAATAGTTCATTAAACCCGGATAATTATCCGCTTGTCATAGCAACCTGGAATGTGCCCAATGCAGTGCAAAAGGCCTGGGAAGCTTTGCAGAAAGGGAGTTCTATTCTGGATGCGATTGAAAAAGGCTGTAATGTGGAAGAAGAAGACCCTGATAATTCATCGGTTGGTTATGGCGGTTTGCCGGATCGGGATGGACATGTTACACTCGATGCTTGTCTGATGGATGAGAAAGGAAACTATGGCTCAGTGGTGTTTATGGAAAACATAGTCAATGCGATTTCGGTAGCGAGAAAAGTGATGGAGGAAACACCCCATGTTTTGCTCGCCGGAAAAGGAGCGGAAGAATTTGCGGTTTCACAGGGATTCAAAAGAGTTAATTTATTGACCGATAAATCCAAAAAAGTCTGGGAAGAATGGAAGGTAAAATCGGAATACAAACCCATTATCAACATTGAAAACCACGATACGATCGGGATGCTGGCGATGGATAAAAACGGAAATCTTTCCGGCGGATGTACTACCAGTGGCCTGGCGTATAAAATGCATGGGCGGGTAGGGGATTCGCCTATCATCGGATCGGGATTATTCGTGGACAATGAAGTAGGAGCCGCAACCGCGACGGGCGTAGGCGAAGAAGTTTTGAAAACCGTGGGCTCTTTTTTGATTGTGGAATTGATGCGCCAGGGGAAATCGCCACAACAAGCCTGTGAAGAAGCGATAGAAAGAATTATGCGAAAACAACCCGACAGACGAGATTTTCAGGTCGGATACATCGCAGTCAATAAAAAAGGGGAAATCGGAGCTTACTCGATTCACGAAGGATTTAGCTATCAACTATATCAGAATGGGAAAAATAAAAATATAAAGCCGGGGTTTTATTTTGAAGGAAAGTGATTGCTTTTGTGAAAAATAAAAAAAACTATTTATTGTCCGCCTTTAGCAATAATCGCCGTTTGTCATTCTGAACGAAACGTAGTGAAGTGAAGAATCTATTGATAATCAAAGAGATTTCTCCTAAAGCCTATACTGAGCCTGTCGAAGTATTGAAATGACACGGTTCATAAAATAAACATTATAACAAATTACGGACATTCATTAAAAACTAAAATCTTCGAGGTTTGAAATTTCCATAAAAATCCCTATTAAAACTTCATCCGAATCTTCGCATTGATGAAACGTCCGGTTAAACGGTTGGGAACGCCATAAATCATGGAACTGTTTACGTCACGTACCCAGGTGTTGCTGATTTCGTTTCGAATGTCGAAAATATTAAACAAATCCACACCCAATGATAATTCTTTGAAGTTTCGCCAGAAATTTCCATTAGCTTTTAATTCATTTTGATTGATGAATTCTTTGATAAATCCGATGTCTACCCGTTTATAGTCAGTCAGGTAATTCTGATAATCATACGGGTCAGTCAAAGGCGGTGCCCCGTTCGGCAATCCTGACGCATATACCAAATTCACGTTCACTTTGAATGAAGGCAAAATCGGCATATAATCTTGGAAGAAAATTGAAGCTTTAAATCTTGGGTCTGTTGGCAACGGAATGTTTCCGCGATCGTCAATATTCTGATACGCCCTTGCATAGGATAAACTCAGCCAGGAGTCTACGCCCGGAACAAATTCCCCGAACAGGCGCATATCGACTCCATAACCATAACCTTTGGCATTGTTGTCAGCCGTATAGCGGATGCGTACGTTGTCCACAAAATACGGATTCAGGTCGTTGAAGATTTTATAATAAGCTTCTGTTGTTAGCTTAAACGGACTATTCCACATTTCAAATTCGTAATCGTTACCCAAAATGAAATGGATAGATTGTTGAGATTTTACTTCATTGTTCAGGGTTCCGTCAAGTCTTCGTACTTCACGATAGAAAGGCGGCTGGTAGTAAATTCCGGTATTAAATCGGAACAACATATCCGAATCCCAATCCGGTTTAATAGCGATTTGCGCTCTTGGCGAAATATTAAACTCTTCATTGAAATCCCAATAAGCGGCACGGACTCCACCGTTTACCATGACTTTTGAACCACCCCAGAAGAATTTTTTGGTGTACTGAGCATAAGCTGAATAGCGGTTGGAGGCCAATTCATTTCGGGCATTTACACTGTAATTCAACATCAGATTACTTTCGTCCAACACACCGGGATAATAATGATTGGGAACTGAATATCCTGTTGAATCCAAATACTGCCATTCACTCAGCAAATCACGTATGTCTTCCCGTTGGTATTTCACCCCCCACTCAATATCGTTATTTATATCTATCTGGTAGCTTCCTCTGTGTTGTGCTCCTACAACCAAAGCATCAAAATTATTTCTGGCATGGTCAATTTGGCTTCCTATGTCATAGGTTGTAGAATAATTTCCTTCACCGTCTAATTCATTGATTCTATAGGCCCCATAAATATCAAAATATTCACGTTCTTTTGAATGGAATCCAAATACATCAACAATCAAATTCAGTTTTGAGTTAGGTTTGTGAAGGATTGAGAGTGAACCTGATTCTGTAGCAAATCGATCATCTTCGTTTCCTTCGTAGAAAACGGTCAAGCTCATCGGGTTGTCAAGTGATCCGAATTTTGTTTCACGATTTTTTGGAACCAATTCGAATTTACTTTCGGTTTTGGCGCCTAAAAAGGAGAGCTCCCATTTCGAATTGAATTTATAATTGATATTGGCCTGAACATCATAATATACAGGATTAAAATCACTTTTTTCATCCAAAGTATTCAAAACCAGATTTCGATTTTGATAACGAGCCCCTATAATCGCCGAAAGTTTTTTGTTTTTAGAAGCGCCACCAACAGTGAGGCCTCCGCCCATTAAACTGGCTTCCAGAGTAGTCTCGAATTCTTTTGGACGTTTGTAAATGATATCCAATACACTGGATATTTTATCACCATATTTAGCTTCCCAGCCTCCGGCCGAAAAATTTACCGCTTCTGTCATGGAAGGGTTGATAAATCCCAAACCTTCTTGTTCTCCGGAACGGATTAACTGTGGTTTATAGATTTCAATTCCATTTACATAAATTAAGTTTTCATCATAATTTCCACCTCGCACACGGTATTGTGAACTTAATTCGGAGCTCAAACTGACTGAGGGGAGACTTTGTAGCATTTCTGCTACTCCGCCTGTGATGCCAATTGAAGTTTCCATAGCTGCCGGGTCAAGCGAGATACTGTTTAGCGGCTTTTCGGTTTGTTTATGAAAGATTACGGCGCCTTCCAATTGGACACTGTTGGCAAGGATTATGTATTTTTCCAACGTTTCGCCTTCTGGAAGGTTGATGTTTTCAGTAAAAGAAGTCCTTCCATCTAGGTCAAATTGAACCTGAACATTCGTTTCGGCGGGAACTTCGATGGAGAATTCACCATTTCCGTCGGTGTACACGGTATTGATTCCATCAGAAACAGAAACATCCATGAGAGGAATCTGGTATTCATCAAATACTTTTCCTTTAAAAGTGGCTTGTTGGGCATAGGTAAATGCCGTAATTAACAAGAAAATAAAAAGAAAATTAATTCTTCGTGAAGTTTGCTGTATAGGTAGCTGTGTTGTTTTTTTCATCCCAAACTTTTAATTCAAATTGGTGTTTTCCTGCGGTAATTCCTTCTCGATTTAAATCAATGGTCAAGCTTTTGGTTTTCAGATCATAATAGGTTAGAATCCATTTTCCGTCCACATATGCTGCAAAATCTTTTATGCCTGATTCGCTGTCTCCAATCGTAAAACGAATCGTTCCTTTGGAAGCCGTAAATGTACTATTTTCTTTGATATTAACGGGATTTATTGTGGGTTTCGTATTGTCTATTGCGATAGAAAAGAAACCGAAATCCCGGACTTCGCCTATAACTTTACCATTTTTATATTCAGCCGGAATGTAATCCGTTTTCCAGCTTCCGCGGTATTTATATTCCAACTTAAAAACCGCTTTGTCGATTTGCGCGGTTGGAATTCCTTCGGGTTCTATGGCGAGCGTATAATATGAGTGGACAGGCACATTATAGTCATGAATTTCAAACTTGCCATTATCAGTCTTTCTAAATTTGAATTTCAAATCCTCGTAAAGAGTGCCTTTTGGCATTAAAATTTCTATACCATCCCGTTTAAAATGATTTTCAGTATCCCAATGAAAAATTAAATCGTCGGAATTCTGACGGGTTTCTGTTGGAGGCGTCTTTCCGATTAATTTGAATTTTGCCTCTTTTTTATTTCCGGCATAATCCAAGACTTCTATTTTTATATTGTATTCTTTTCCTTCCTCTAAATCAATGATTCCGTTGTTCTGTACATTCGAAAACATTTTTAAAGGATTTCCATCTGTCTTAAATAACTGATAAACCCAGCTGTTGTGCTGCATGCGGTCTTCGTAATCAATCAGGCAATTGATAGCGCGTGTAGTATTGAAATTTAATCTTTCGGCTGTGTAAGAAAAATAAGGCTTGTCATTAACAACAAGGTTAATTTGATAGACACCGTTCATATTTTGTGCACCATTTTGCTTATCGTAAGCCTTCACTCCAACTCCTACTTTTCCTGAAGCATAAATTGGAGAGTTGAAAACCAATCCGCTTGGGAGCTGGTGACGAGAAGTTTTGCCGGCTACATCTCCATTCAAAGGGTAAATGTAGAGCCCGTTAACCAATGGCGCGCTTGTGTCGGGTACCTCAAATCCGAATAAAAATGGATTGATGGGTTCTTCGGTCTTGGTATCCCGGATTTCAAAATGCAGATGTGGCCCGCCAGAGCCACCTGAATTTCCCGAAAGCGCAATGATGTCACCTGAGTTTACTTTGAATTCATCTTTTTTCGGATAAATTTCAACTGAAAAGGTTTCGTTTTTATATTGGTAATTTCTTACAAATTCTTCAATTTCCTTGTTGAATTTCTGCAAATGTCCATAAACAGTTGTATAGCCGTTTGGATGGTCAATATAAATTGCATTTCCATAACCGCGCGGAGAAACGTTGATTCGAGAAATGTAACCCTCTCCCACCGCATAAACATTATAGCCTTCTTTTTGATTGGTTTTGATATCAATCCCACTGTGAAAATGGTTACTCCGTAATTCAGCAAAGTTCCCGGCAAGATAATTAGTAATCCCTAGCGGATTTCGGAATTCTCCTTTCGGATAGTTTTGGGTAAAAACCCAGTTGCTTAGAAATAAAAATGTGAGCAGGGCGGTTTTTTTCATTCGGTATAAATTTGGACAAAAATATAAATTTAAGCATAAGGCAAACGAAATATTAGACAAATTAAACGTTCAAACACTTTTAACTAAGACAAAAAAAAATTACATTTGCAAAAATAAGTTAGAACTAAAAGTTCTCTTATCAAATGAATCAAAGTGAGTCAAATTTAATAATACTTGAACAAAAGCTCTATCAATTGATAGGTGCATATCAGAATATTAAAAAAGAAAAGAAAACGCTAGAGGAAGAGTTTGAAGCATTGAAGCAAAATTTGAAATCGTCAAGGGCAGATGTCCTGAAGCTAAAAGATGAAACGGAAAAATTAAAAGTGGCAAACGCCATGTTGGGAGATTCGGAACACAGGCGATTGATGAAATTGAGAGTGAATAAACTCATAAAGGAGTTAGATGTTTGCATAGCTCAAGTAAAAAACGTTAAAGGATGAGCAACCTGAAAGTAAAAATCAATATAGCGGGAAGACAATATCCTTTATCTGTCAATGCAGGAGAAGAGGAGGCTGTAAGAAATGCCGGAAAAGAAATAAATAGGCTGATTCAGGAATTTGAAGACCGTTATGCAGTTACAGATAAGCAAGATGCAATTTCTATGGTTGCCCTGCAGATGGCTTCAAAATACAACTTACTGAAACAGTCCGGCAGCGGAGCAGATGACATGACGAATGAAAAATTAAATGAACTTACTCAAATCATTGAAAGAGAATTAAAATAATTAAAAAATAAAGACGTTCAGCTGCTTAAATGCAGTATAAATAACTATCCTACATTAGTCCTAACTTTTTTGGTAAACTCAACACTAGTTTTGTTACCGGGTGAAAATCGCTCTGAAAGCGGGCCGCGACAACGTAAGTTGTTCAAATTAATTGACAGCGGATTCTTGAATGGCGGAATAGCCCAAAACCTGTTTTCAGGAGTTTACACAAAACAAACTTGGCTAATGTAGGATTTTTTATATCTCAAAATTAAATATAAATGGATGTAACAATAATTATAATTGCAGGAAT
>PJTQ01000253.1_pt1 | contig 48874 bp, 48 predicted proteins | sample 1512231 | NCBI WGS metagenome assembly PJTQ01 (sample SAMN08177688, study PRJNA422409) | Soil metagenome, whole genome shotgun sequencing project. | isolation source: Soil (3) enriched on wood chips | place: USA: Madison | collected 2015-01-15 | reverse complement strand
TGGCGCGGCTTGCCGAGGTATTTTTCCATGTAGACCGAATCGTTGCCGAAAGCCGCCTTGGCTTCGGAACGAGCGGTCGACCACGCGACCAGCAGTTCAGATTCGGTCTGGGCAACCTTCATGCCGCGACCACCGCCACCAGCGGTCGCCTTGATCAGTACAGGATAGCCGATGTCCTTGGCGTTCTTGAGCGCCTGCTGTTCGGTTTCCACCGCCCCAGCCGAGCCCGGAACCACGGGAATGCCAAGCTCCACTGCCGTCTTCTTGGCAGTGATCTTGTCGCCCATGATCTCGATATGATGCGCGGAGGGACCGATGAAGGTGATGTTGTGTTCTTCAAGGATCTTGGCGAAGCGCGCATTTTCCGAAAGGAAACCATAGCCCGGATGCACCGCATCGGCGCCGGTAATCTCACAGGCCGCCATGATGGCGGGAATGTTGAGATAGGAATCCTTGGCCGAATTCGGCCCAATGCAGACGCTTTCGTCGGCAAGGCGCACATGCATGGCATTGGCGTCGGCCGTGGAGTGTACCGCCACGGTTGCGATACCCATTTCCTTGCAGGCGCGCAGAATGCGCAGAGCGATTTCGCCGCGATTGGCGATCAGGACTTTCTGGAACATAGGAAAGACCCCTTACTCGATGACGACGAGCGGCTCGCCATATTCGACCGGCTGGGCGTCTTCCACAAGAATGCGGGTGACGGTGCCCGAACGGTGCGCCGGAATCTGGTTCATGGTCTTCATCGCTTCGATGATGAGGACGGTCTGGCCTTCCGTAACCTTGGCGCCAACTTCCGCAAAAGCGGGCTTGCCCGGCTCGGGAGAGCGGTAGGCCGTGCCGACCATGGGAGAGGTCAGCGTGCCCGGATTGGAGGCAAGGTCTTCGGCCTTGGCAGGTGCCGCTGCCGGCACGGAACCCGAAGGCGCACTCGGCGCTGCCGCGGGTGCGGCGGCCATGTACTGCATTGGCGGCTGTGCGTAGACAGGTGCCTCATTGGGATATGACCGGGTGACGCGAACCCGCAGGTCTTCCTGCTCGATTTCGATCTCGGCAAGGTTTTCCTTGTTGAGCAGTTCGGCGATGGCGCGGATCAGGTCCTGATCCAGCGATGACTTCGTCATTTTTGTCGGTCTCCCGGCTTCGCGTGTCGAAGCTTCATTTGAGTTTTTGGGCCAAGGCTTCAAGGGCTAACTTATACCCCAGGCTGCCAAAGCCGCAAATCACGCCAAAAGCGACCGACGACACATAGGAATGGTGCCGGAACGCTTCGCGTTGATGGATATTGGAAAGATGAACCTCAACCACCGGAATATCCGCGGCCCGCAGGGCATCGTGGATGGCGACTGAAGTGTGTGAGTAGGCAGCCGGATTGATGACAATGCCGTCTGCCGTTTTGCGGGCGTCCTGAATCCAGGTCACCAGTTCGCCTTCGTGATTGGACTGGCGAAAGTCCAATGTCAGCTCAAGCTCGCTGGCGGCGCGCCTGCACAAGGCTTCAACGTCCTTGAGCGTTTCCGAGCCATAGGTTTCCGGCTCGCGCGTGCCGAGCAGGTTGAGGTTCGGGCCATTGAGGACGAGAACGCGTTTGGTCATGATCCAAGTCTTGTGCAACGGCCTATCTGGCCGACGCAAGGGCGGTTACACGAAATGCACTGGAAATGCTAGCAATGTGCTCACTCAGGAACAGGTGGTGCGACCGCATTCACGCATATTGGCGATGCGGTTGCGCAATTCGTCGGCACCGATGGCACCCGGAATGATCTCATTGCCGATGATGTAGGTCGGCGTGCCCGAAATGCCGAGCGCCTGTGCGATCTCGTATGAACTCTGAATGGTGCGGGCCACCTGTTCTTCGCCCATGCGCAATTCCAGATCGACGGGCGAAAGGCCCTGTTCGGCTGCGGCGGCAAGAGCAGTCGCCTTGTCCACCTTGCCCCGGCTGGAGAACAGCGTCTGATGGAAGCTCCAGTAGTCCGCATCGCTCTTGCCAACGAGAATGCCGATGCGTGCGGCATCGATCGATTCATTGGAGAGGATCGGGAATTCCTTGAGGATAATCTTGAGGTTGGGGTCTTCGGCCAAGAGGGCCGCCATGTCCGGCACCGCGTTGCGGCAATAGCCGCAATTGTAATCGAAAAATTCGACCAGCGTCACATCGCCGTCCGGATTGCCGAGGATGATGGGATCGGGCGCATTGAAAATAGCGTCGTAATAACTGGTCATCGCCAGTTCCGTGCGAGACTGCTCCTCAACCCGCAACGTATCTTCCAGCGCGACGGACAGACGCTGCAGCAGCTTCGGATCGCTCATCAGGAAATCCTCGATCATCGGATTGAGAGTCCCGGGATCGAGAGCAGCCATTTGCGGGGCCATTGGCGCGGGCTGCTCGGCGAGAACCTGTTCCACAATGGCGCGCACGGCCAGCGCATCCGTTTCCGGTTTGGGCTGATTGAGCAGCGAAAAGCCGAGGGCGCCGGCAAGAAGGCCAGCGACAGCGGCCAGCACAATGGAAAGGCTTTTCATGGCAGGCTCCGTCGAGTCGTTGCGCTCTTCTAGCAGACCTCTGGTAAACGAACAGCCGGGAGTGGATGGTGCGCTTGTTTCATCACCAATTGTTGTTGAGAGGCGCGGCGCTTCGGGTTAGTCCCGGGGCAACGCATAGGAGCCGATATGAAAGACGCGTCCGCAGACGGGCTGATGCCGTTCCTGGCCATGGATATTCTCAAGCGCGCCAGGGTGCTGGAGGGGCAGGGCCGTAGCATCTGCCATCTGGAGCTGGGCGAGCCTGGCCAGCCGCCTGCGCCTCGCGTCATCGAAGCCGTCGCCAGGGCGCTGCCGCAACCGCAGGGTTACACCAGCGCCAAGGGCATGGTGGAGCTGCGCGAGGGGCTTGCGGGCTATTATCAGAGCCAGCATGGTGTTTCTGTCGACCCCGAGCTGATCCTCGCCACGATGGGGTCGTCGGCAGGCTTTATCCTCGCATTTCACACTGCCTTCAAACCCGGCGCGCGCATTGCCATCACGCGGCCGGGCTATCCTGCCTATGTGAACACGCTGCTGGGGCTGGGATTTAATATCGCCGAAATTCCGGTCAAGGCCGCGAATGGCTGGCAATTAAGTGGTGCCGATATCGAAGCCGCCTATGCCGAGGCGCCGTTTGATGGATTGCTGTTCGCCAGCCCCGCCAATCCAACCGGCGCTGCTGTCGATCGGGCCGGATTGGCGGATATTGTTCAAACATGCGCCCGGCTGGGCGTGCAGTTTATTTCCGACGAAATCTATCACGGTCTTGATTATCGTGGGCCGTCGGTGAGCGCGCTTGAGCTGACGCGCGACGCAATCGTCATCAATAGCTTCTCGAAATATTATTGCATGACCGGCTGGCGGATCGGCTGGATGGTGTTGCCGGAGGCGTTGATCCGGCGCGCGGAAATCCTGCAGCAGAACCTATTCATTTCCGCGCCTACGCTCAGCCAGATTGCGGCGCAGGTGGCGCTCGGGGAGCGGGACTATGCGGAAGTGCAGAAAGCAAATTATGCGGCAAATCGGCAGGTTCTGGCGGCGGGTTTGCGCGAGATCGGTTTTGATCTGCCATCAAGCGGCGACGGGGCGTTTTACGCCTATGCGGGGATCAGCCGGTTCTCCAATGATTCCCTGAAATTCTGCGAGACGCTGCTGGAAGAAGCCGGAATCGCCGCGACACCCGGCGTCGATTTTGACCGGGTGGATGGCCATGGCTATGTGCGGTTCAGCTATGCGGGGACGCAATCGACCATCAATGAGGCGCTTGAGCGCCTGCGGCGTTTCATTCTCGCCTGAAGCCATCGTCATGGCAAAAAGAAAGGGCGGCCCGAGAGCCGCCCTTTTTATTTCTAGCCTAGGCCGAGGCGGCGCTGCCACCAGCCGACCTTCTTCTTTTTGTCAGGCTCAGCTTCGGTGCTTGCTTCGCTTTCCGGCGTGGCAGGGGGTTCTTCCGCAGGCTTGGAGCTGGACGTCACCACCACGCCTTCGGGCGGCAATTCCTTCTTCACGCGGCGAGCGCGGGCAGGCTTCTTTTCTTCCGCAGCCGGTTCTTCAGCCTTCGGCGCTTCGGCGATCGGAGCCGCCTCGGTAACAGCGGTTTCTGCTGCTGCTTCAGCGGGCTCTGCCTTTTTGCGCGTGCGCGGCTTCCGCTTGGGTTTCTCCTCGGCAACCGGCTCCGCCGCGACAGCTTCGACCGGAGTGGTCTCTGCTGGTGCAGACTCCTCGGTTTCGGCGACCTTCTTGCGGGTGCGCGGCTTGCGCTTTGGCTTTTCCTCGGCTGCGGGGGCTTCTTCCGCTACGGGAGCAGCTTCGGCCACAGGAGCAGCCTCAAGATCGACATGGGCGACAACGGCTTCAGGCGCAGACTCGACTGCGGCTTCGGCGTTCACCTCGTCGCGGCGATTGCGACGGCCACCACGGCGACCGCGGCGACGGCGGCGGCGCTGTTCTTCTTCAGCATCATCGCCTTCAACGGCAAGGCGTGCAGCGGCGTTTTCTTCGCTGTCTTCGGCTTCTTCCTCAGAAGTGGTTTCACCGACCGCGCCATTCTCGGTGCCATTGGCCTGAGCGGCGTCACCATTGCGGCCGCCCCGGCGACGACGACGGCGGCGGCGGCGGCCATTGCCATCACCTTCGGCGGTTTCTGCGCGGGCTTCGGTTTCTTCGGTCTCTTCGTCCTCGACCTCTTCGACGTCTGCCTCTTCTTCGATCACGGCGCTATCGACGCGCACGTGAGCTGCGGCGCGCTGGTCGGCATAGGCCGAAACGCGGGTTTCGCCCTTTTCGATATGGAAGTCGTGCCCTGCCAGCTTGCTGTCGGCAGTGATGGTGATGGACAGATTGTTGCGAATTTCGAGCTGGGTGAGTGTTTCGCGCTTGTAGTTGAGAATGTAGAGCGCGACTTCCACCGGCACGCGGACATTGATCGACTGGCCCTGCTTGCGCAGAACGTGGTCTTCGATGTGACGCATGATCATCAGCGCCAGGCTTTCGGTGGAGCGAACCAGACCGGTGCCGTCGCAGATCGGGCACTTGTGGGTCGAGCTTTCGACAACGCCGAAACGGATGCGCTGGCGGCTCATTTCCATCAGGCCGAAATGGCTGATGCGGCCAACCTGAATGCGGGCACGATCGTCCTTGAGGCAATCCTTGAGCTTGCGCTCGACGGCCCGGTTGGAACGGTTCTCCATCATGTCGATGAAGTCGATGACGATGAGGCCAGCCAGATCGCGCAGTCGGAGTTGACGCGCCACTTCGTCGGCGGCTTCCAGATTGGTCTGGAGCGCCGTATCCTCGATATTGTGTTCCTTGGTCGAACGCCCCGAGTTCACGTCGATGGAAACCAGAGCTTCGGTCGGGTTGATGACGATGTAACCGCCGGAGGGCAGGGTGACCGTGGGCGAGAACATGGAATCGAGCTGAGCTTCGACGCCATATTTGGAGAACAGCGGCTGATCATCCTTGTAGAGCACCACGTTCTTGGCGTGGCTCGGCATGATCATCTTCATGAAGTCCTTGGCTTCGCGGAAAGCGTCATCGCCCGCCACGAACACTTCATCGATGTCCTTGTTATAGAGATCGCGGATGGTCCGCTTGATCAGCGAGCCTTCCTCGTAAACCAGACAGGGCGCCTGACTCTGCAGGGTCAGCGTACGCACGCTTTCCCATAGACGCATCAGATATTCGAAGTCGCGCTTCACCTCGGCCTTGGTGCGCGAAGCGCCAGCCGTGCGCAGAATCACGCCCATGCCCTGCGGCACTTCCAGATCGGCAGTGATTTCCTTCAAACGCTTGCGGTCGGCGGCGTTGGTGATCTTGCGCGAAATGCCGCCGCCACGGGCGGTATTCGGCATCAGGACGGAATAGCGACCGGCCAGCGACAGATAGGTGGTGAGAGCCGCGCCCTTGTTGCCGCGTTCTTCCTTGACCACCTGCACCAGCATCACCTGCCGACGCTTGATGACTTCCTGAATTTTGTACTGGTGACGGCGCTGCTGGCTGGAGCGGCGGCGCTCCGGCACTTCTTCGAGCGCGTCTGCGCCACCAATGGATTCCACCGGTTCGCTATTGGCCGGGGCCTGCTCGATGTGGCTGGCGTCACCATGTTCCTGCGGATCGGATTCCGCATCGGCCTCAACGACGCCTTCAGGCACCGAAACGGTGTCCTCGACGTCATCGTGGCTGTCGTCCTCGCTCTCTTCATCGCGCAGCAGGGCTTCGCGGTCGGCAACGGGGATCTGGTAATAATCGGGGTGGATTTCGCTGAAAGCGAGGAAACCGTGGCGATTGCCGCCATATTCGACGAAAGCCGCTTGCAGGGACGGCTCAACGCGCGTGACCTTTGCGAGGTAGATATTCCCCCGCAACTGGCGGCGGGTCGCCGATTCAAAGTCGAATTCCTCGAGCCGGTTACCGGCGGTAACGACAATCCGTGTTTCTTCCGGGTGGATGGCATCCACCAGCATTCTCTTGGTCGCCATAATATGCTCCGCGCACCCGCGCGCCGACAAGGGGACGCCGAATAGGCGGCATCCTGGGTGTGGCGCATTGCGGGGCGAATGGGTTGAGTGGGGTAGGGCGCGAACCTCTCACGTTCTGCGCCAGAGTAAATGTGGTCACGGCCTGCAAATAGGGCGATGCAAAGCGGCAATCGGTACTCTCGATCGCGTCGCTGGTACTCCGCCTGCGGGCCATTTGACCTCTTCCTATTGGGTGGCGGGAAACCTGCCACCGTCCGGCCGGGGGGCCGAAATTCTCAAGTCAGGCGCGCAAACCGCAACGTCCGCACTGGGCCAGATTGCCGATCACGGCGTCTGCCAGCACTGTTCCTGACCAAGGGAGGGTTGTCAGCGCCTCCGAAAATGGCCGCGAAACACACGCGCCTTCACCTCTAGCGTGTAGAAAAGTTGCGCCGGAATGGCAACAGGAAAGTCAAAAGCTGTGGTTGCATACGGATTTGAACGGTCACTTCTTTGCCATGAACGCAATTCATCGCATAAAGCAGCCCATCGCCGAAGAATCGCAGATCAAGCGCGGTGTTTCCGGTTTTATCAGTGCAGGAGCCCGATCGCGTTTTGACCAGACATATTCTGATCCGATTGGTGCTGATGCTGTCGCTTGCATTTTGTGGCCTTGCCAATGGGCAGGGCAGCGCCAGCCTGCCGCCGCTTCCCAATGTAATAGATGCCCGCATAACCGCCACACCCGACCGGGCGCGGCTGGTTATAGATCTGGCTGCGCGCACCGAGTTTGCCTTCGTGTCGCTCGATGGGCCCGACCGGATTGCGGTTGACGTGCGGGCAGGGACGTTCTCCCTGCAGGAAACGGAAGGTGACGCAGCCGGGGAGGGCGTGGTTTCCGGCTATGTGATCGAGCAGGCTGCGCCTGACCGGGTTCGCACCATGCTCACCCTTTCCATGCCCGCTCAGGTGCAGCAGGCCTATGTGCTCGATCCTTTCGACGGGCAACCGGCGCGCCTCGTCGTCGACATCATTCCTGCCACGGCCGAAGAGTTCGCCGCTAATGTCGAGCGCGACCGCAGCGCTTCGGCAAGCGTGGTGCCACCCGTCGCTTCGACGCCTGCGGGCGGGTCGGAGCTGGCTATCGTCACAAAGCCACTGGTCGTTATTGATCCGGGGCATGGTGGCATCGATAGCGGCGCCGAAACCGCAGATGGAATCAGGGAAAAGGATATCGTTCTGGCTTTCTCCCTGCGTTTGCAGGAATTGCTGGTTGAGTCGGGGCGGTTCGATGTGGCGCTGACCCGCGAAACCGACACATATCTTCGACTGGAAGAGCGCGTTGCCCTGGCGCGGGGCAACAAGGCCGATCTGTTCATCTCCATTCATGCCGACAGTTTCCAGCAGCCCGAAATTCGCGGGGCCAGCGTTTACACCCGTAACGAGAATGCGACGGATGTTCTCGATAAGGTCATGGCCGATAACGAGAATAAGTCGGATGTGATTGCCGGGTTTGCCATGCCGCAAATGGGGCCGGAAGTGGTCGATATCTTGCTCGACCTGATGCGGCGCGAAATGCGGGTGCAATCGTTTATGGCGGCGCAGTCCATCGTGCATCAGCTCGAACCGAGCGTTGCTCTGCGTCGTTTCCCGGTTCGTCAGGCCGATTTCTTCGTGTTGCAGGCGCCCGACATTCCTTCGGTTCTGGTGGAACTTGGTTTTCTGTCCAATGCAAGCGACGCGGCCAACCTCATGCAATCGGACTGGCGAGACCGTACGGCGGAAGCCATTGCGCGGGGCATCTCCACCTATTTCGACACTTTGCAGGAAGAGCCGTGAACGCGGCCGAGCGGGCTTTTGCCAAAGCTAAAGTGATCAACTTTATGCCCGGATTCTGCTATGATTCCGGTCTGTTCGCCGACAAGACGGCGCGGGGTATATAATGTTTCGTCTGCTTGGCTGGCTTTTTGGTTTTGGCATGTTCCTCGCGCTGGCCGGCGTGGGCGTGGCTAGCGTTTACGTCGCTACAGTCACCGCGCAATTGCCTGACTACACCGTGTTGCAGGACTACCAGCCGCCGGTCACCACGCGCGTTCATGCCGCCGATGGGACGCTGCTCGCCGAATATGCGCGCGAGCGCAGGCTGTTTCAGCCGGTCGAGACCGTTCCCCCGCTGGTCGTCGAGGCCTTCCTGTCCGCCGAGGACAAGGATTTCTACAATCACGGCGGCATTGCCATCGATGGTGTGGTGCGCGCATTGCGCGACAATCTTTTGGCCCGCATGGATGGCAATAACTCCATTCAGGGCGGCGGCTCGTCCATTACCCAGCAGGTTGCCAAGAATTTCCTTTTGACCTCTGAACAGACTTGGGACCGCAAAATTCAGGAAGCCATTCTGGCGGTACGGATCGAGTCGACCTTCACCAAGGACAAGATCCTCGAGCTCTATCTCAACGAGATTTTCCTCGGCCTCAATTCCTACGGCGTGGCTGCGGCTGCGCTCAATTATTTCGACAAGGCGCTGTATCAGCTGACCTTGCCCGAAGCGGCCTATATCGCCGCCTTGCCGAAAGGCCCGAACAATTATCATCCCTTCCGCCGCCCGCAGCAGGCTATCGAGCGGCGCAATTGGGTGATCGACCGCATGGTCGAGAATGGCTATGTCGGCACCGAAGAGGCGGCAGCGGCCAAGCAGGAGCCGCTGAACGTCATTCCCCGCGCCGCTGGCAGCCAGGTCTATTCGGCAGAATATTTCACTGAAGATGTGCGCCGGGCACTGGCGCGGCTCTATGGCGAAGACCAGCTTTATGGCGGCGGCCTTTCGGTCCGCACCACGCTTGAGCCCCGCTTGCAGGAATATGCTCGCCGGGCGCTGATGGACGGACTGATCCAGTATGATCACACGCGCGGCTTCCGCGGTCCGGTCGCCAGCGTCGAGCTGGGTGACGATTGGGGCCTTGCCGTTGGCGCAATCAGGCCACTGAGCGATGTGCCGGAATGGCAGCTTGCAGTGGTGCTTGAATCCGGCGGCAACCAGGCGCGTATTGGCCTCAGGCCGGACAATGACGTGGATAACGCCTTGTCTGCGGACCGGATCGAGGGTGTTTTGTCCGGCCCGGAGATCAAATGGGTGTCCCGGCCTGTTCAGGATATTCTGAGCGTCGGTGACGTGGTCTATGTGTCCCCGGTTTCCGGCAAGGACGGCGTTTACACGCTGGAGCAGATTCCGGAGGTGGAAGGCGCGCTTGTTGCCATGGACCCGCGCACCGGGCGCGTGCTTGCCATGGTTGGCGGCTTCTCATTTGCCGAAAGTGAGTTCAACCGCGCGACGCAGGCGCTGCGCCAGCCGGGATCGTCCTTCAAGCCGATCGTCTATGCCGCGGCGCTCGACAATGGCTATACGCCGGCCTCCGTGGTGCTGGATGCGCCTATCGAAGTGCGCATGGGTGATGGCTCCGTCTGGCGGCCGGAAAACTATGCGCAGGAATTTTATGGGCCGCAGACGCTTCGGCGCGGTATCGAGCGCAGCCGCAACGTCATGACGGTGCGCCTGGCGCGGGACATCGGTATGCCGCTGATTGCCGATTATGCCCGCCTGTTCGGTATTTACGACGACATGCAGCCGGTTCTCGCCATGTCACTGGGCGCGGGCGAAACCACGGCCATGCGGATGACAGCCGCCTATGCGACCATTGCCAATGGCGGTCGCAAGATCGTGCCGACGCTGATCGACCGGATTCAGGATCGCTATGGCAAGACGGTCTATCGCCATGACGAGCGGGTCTGTGAAGGCTGTGAAGCGGCGGACTGGCATGGGCAGGGCGAGCCGCGCATTCTGGACAATCGTCAGCAGGTCCTTGATCCGATGACGGCCTATCAGATCACCTCGATGATGGAAGGTGTGGTGCAGCGCGGCACCGGCACTGCGGCCCGGGCTTTGAACCGTCCTGTGGCTGGCAAGACTGGCACGACCAATGATTATAAGGACGCATGGTTTGTCGGCTTCACGCCGGAGCTGGCGGTCGGGGTCTATGTCGGCTTCGACCAGCCGCGCTCGATGGGGTCTTCATCAACGGGCGGCGGTATGGCCGTGCCGATTTTCACCAATTTCATGGCCAAGGCGCTTCAGGGCAAGCCAGCGACGCCGTTCAACGTGCCTGCTGGCATGACCACGGCCTGGATCAGCCCCAATAGCGGCGTGAAGGCCATGGACGGCGAGGCCGGTATTCGAGAAGCCTTCAAGCCGGGCACCGGGCCCAACCAGATGTCGTCAGTGATTGGCGTGGATGTGGCGGCCTATGATGCCTATCAGCGCGATATGCTGATGCAGCAGCAATATGGTTCAAGCATCCTCACGCAGCCAGGCAATGGCGGGACTTATCTCGATCAAAGTCTGGGGCAGCGTCGCTAACAGGCGACTGCGGAACGTCAGGCGAGCTTTGCGGTAGAGGCCCGCCGTCTGAACGGGGTCGCCGAATTGACGGCTCGATCCTTGCCTGAGGTTTTCGCCTTATAGAGGGCGCGGTCGGATTCGATCAGCATTTCGCCAAGGGTTTCGCTGTCGCGGTGCTCGTGGATGCCGATGCTGAGTGTCAGGGCGTGGTCTGCGGGCAGTCCTGCGACGGACATGCGACGCACTGCGTGCCTGATGTTATCGGCATGGTGCTGCAATGAAGCGCTATCATCATCTTCGTAGTAAAGTGCAAACTCTTCGCCGCCCACCCGTGCGGTTAGCCGGGCGCTACCGTGGCTGGAAATGGCCCGCGCCACACCAGCTATAACCTGGTCGCCGACCTTGTGGCCGAAGCTGTCATTGATCAGTTTGAAATTGTCGATATCGGCCATCATCAGTGCAGGACGCTGGCGGTCAGCCAGAGCCAAGGCCGCCGTCACCGCCGTTTCAAAGCCACGACGGTTCAGCAGGCCGGTCAGATAATCATGGTTGGCTTCCGAGCGAAGCTGCTCAAATGTATCAATGCTCAGCGCTGACAGGAACAAGAGCGCGATGGCGCCGATGAGAATCGGCGAGAACGCCTGTACGGAGATCCAATAGGTCGACTGCTGAAATGAGCCAGCATCGGCGGGGTCAAGAATGCCAAGCAGGGCCAGAACCGGACGGATCAGCGACAGGGCAACGCCAATCCATCCCGCGATGATCAGGAGTCTGTCGGCTGCGGAAATGGGCTTCGCTGCCGATAGTTGCAGAACGGTGGCCAGCGTGATTCCGCCCAGTGCCAGGCCCATCACCACGATACGAGCATTTATCGACGGATCGACATAGAGGAACCATAGATAAAACGCGGCTACGATCAGCATGATGACGCCAAAGATACGCACCGGAACCTGTAGGTGTATCCGGCGGATAGCGGCGCAGCATGCCACCATTATGGACACGGCAAAGCTGGCATTGCTGATCAGCTTGTTGGTGTTTCCATCGCTCAGCGGGCTGAGGTCATAAAAAATGAATCCCACGGCCGACAGAGCAAACGCGTTGGCGAGAAGAAGGAGATGGCGATGAAAGGGCCAGCGTCGCCATAACAGGATGAACAGCGCCCCAAAGGTGAGGGCAATTGCCGGGTTGAGTAGCGAAAAATAAATCTGACCCGGCATAACAAACCACTCGTAACCTGCATGCCTTGGCAGGCACGGCTCACGGTAGCGACTCTTGTTTTAATTGCGCGTTAATCCTACTGGCTAACCACAATCTGGCGTACAGCAGCCAAACAAAAAAGCCGCCCGAAGGCGGCTTTTTCAGATTTCATTGAGCACCAGACTTAGTGGTGATGCTCCTCGGGAACATCTTCTTCGCCGGCTTCGATCAGCTTGGCGAGTTCGTCGCGGGTCACCTTCTTGTCGGTGATGGCGCCGAGTTCGATGATGTGGTCGACGACCTTGTTCTCGAAGATCGGGGCGCGCAGTGAAGCCAGCGCCTGCGGGTTCTTGCGGTAGTAGTCGTAAACCTGCTGTTCCTGGCCGGGGAAGCGGCGAACTTCAGCGATCAGCGCCTGCTGATGCTCTTCGTCGGTCACCTGCACTTCGTTGACATTGCCGATTTCGGCAACGACGAGGCCCAGACGAACGCGGCGTTCAGCAATGCGCTTGTACTGTTCGCGTGCTTCTTCTTCGGTCGTGCCTTCATCGGCGAAGGAACGGCCATGGCTCTGGATTTCGTGCTCGACGCGCTGCCAGATCGTATTGAACTCGGCGTCGACCAGCTGGGCCGGAACGTCGAACTTGTGGCCATCATCGAGAGCGTCGAGAACCTGGCGCTTCATGTGCTGGCGGCCCATGGAGACGAGAGCGGCTTCCATCTGGTCGCGCACAGCCTTGCGCAGTGCAGCGACGTCTTCAAGGCCCAGGCGCTTGGCGAAATCGTCATCCAGATCGCCCTGGTTCGGACCATCGACATGCAGGATGGTGACGTCGAAGGTCGCTTCCTTGCCGGCCAGTTCCTTGTTCTGGTAGTCGGCGGGGAAGGTCACCGTAATGGTACGGGTCTCGTCCTTCTTCTGGCCGACGAGCTGCTCTTCGAAACCAGGAATGAACTCGCCCGAACCAACGGTCAGGTGAGCGTGGTCGGAGGTGCCGCCGTCAAAGGCAACGCCATCGATCTTGCCGACGAACGACAGGCCCAGACGGTCGCCGTTTTCAACAACAGCGCCATCGCCCTTGTCGGTGTAACCACGGTTCTGGTTGAACACGCGATTTACTTCGGCATCGACTTCTTCTTCAGAGACGTCGACGACCGGCTTTTCGATCTTGACGCCCTTGATGTCCATCAGGGCGACGGGCGGCAGAATTTCGTATTCGACTTCAAAAGCCAGGTCGGCATTGCCGTCCAGAACGTCGTTGATGACGCCCTGATCCTGCGGCAGATCAACCTTGGGCTGTGCAGCTGCACGTTCCTTGCGGGATTCGAGCGTGTCTGCGACAGTCGCGTTGATGGCGTCGGTCATCACTTCAGACATGGCGGAACGGCCATAGACCTTCTTGAGATGTGCGGTCGGCACCTTGCCGGGACGGAAGCCCTTGATATTGGCCTGACCCTTGAGCTCGTCGAGCTTGGCGTCGAGACGCGTGTTGAGGTCTGCGGCCGGAATGGTGACGCTCAGCTTGCGCTTCAGGCCTTCATTGAGGGTTTCTGTAACCTGCATTGGGGTCTTATTCCCGTCTTGAATTAATCTCATTAGGCCGGGGCCATTTGGTGCGGGTGAGAGGACTCGAACCTCCACGCCTTGCGGCGCTGGAACCTAAATCCAGTGCGTCTACCAGTTCCGCCACACCCGCATGGGCCCCCGTCGGCCGGGTTGGCGTTGCATCTATATGAAGAGTGAAAGCCAGTCAAAGGCTCATTCTTGCCTTGCCCAGCCGATAGGTTCGCCCATTTGCGCGCCACTCACTATGGCGCGCCGCCAAAGACTTGAGTATATCGTGGGCATATTGCGCATTTTTTGTGCATTGGCTCTGTGGGCACCCCTGGCATCCCCTGAGGAGTGTTCTTCTAACTGGTTCGTTTATAAGGCGTTTTTGGCTCTGGCATGGCGTGGCACAGCAAGTGCATACGGTTTGGCGGTAACTGCCGAAAACGGCCATTGGAGGCGTAAGTGAAAAAAATCGAGGCTATCGTAAAGCCATTCAAGCTCGACGAGGTCAAAGAAGCTTTGCAGGAAGTTGGCCTGCAGGGCATCACCGTAACCGAGGCCAAAGGGTTTGGGCGCCAGAAGGGTCACACTGAACTGTATCGCGGCGCAGAATATGTCGTCGACTTTCTGCCCAAGGTGAAGGTTGAAGTCGTGTGCCCTGACGATCTGGCCGAAAAGGCGATCGAGGCGATCCGCAATGCCGCGCAAACCGGCCGCATCGGCGATGGCAAGATTTTCGTCTATTCCATCGAGCAGGCCATCCGTATCCGCACGGGCGAATTCGGCGACGACGCGCTCTAAGCGTCTGCGCCACAACAACAATATCAGCATTCCGATTTAGACAGGGGAAGACCTAATGACGACCGGAGCCGACATTATCCAGCGCATGAAAGACGAGAACATCAAGTATCTCGACGTGCGCTTTACCGATCTGCGCGGCAAGCTGCAGCATGTCACGATGGATGCCTCCGTCGTTGACGCCGATTTGTTCGAAGATGGCGTGATGTTTGACGGTTCTTCCATTGCTGGCTGGAAGGCCATCAATGAGTCGGACATGGTGCTCATGCCCGATCCGAACTCGGCCTATCTCGATCCGTTCTTCGCTGCCTCGACGCTCGCCATCAATTGCGACATTCTCGAGCCCGCCACCTATCAGCCCTATAACCGCGATCCGCGCTCCATCGCCAAGAAGGCCGAGGCCCTGGTCAAGTCGTCCGGTGTTGGTGACACCGTGGTGTTTGGCCCCGAGCCCGAATTCTTCATTTTTGACGATGTGAAATACTCGACCTCCACCTACAAGGTTGGCTTCCAGGTCGACGCAGCCGAGCTGCCGACCAATAGTGACGCCGATTACGAAGGCGGCAATAACGGTCACCATATCGGTCTCAAGAAGGGCTATTTCCCGGTTCCGCCGCTGGATAGCGCTCAGGACATGCGCGGTGAAATGCTCGAAGCCATGGGCCAGATGGGCGTCATCATCGAGAAGCACCACCACGAAGTGGCTTCTGCCCAGCACGAACTCGGCCTCAAGTACAAGCAGATGATCGCGTCGGCCGACGACGTGCTGATCTACAAATATGCCGTGCAGCAGGTTGCCAATGCCTATGGCAAGACCGCAACCTTCCTGCCAAAGCCGGTTTATGGTGATAACGGCTCGGGCATGCACTGCCACATGTCGATCTGGAAGGACGGCAAGCCGCTGTTCGCCGGCGACCAGTATGCCGGTCTGTCGATGGACTGCCTGTATTACATTGGCGGCGTCATCAAGCATGCCAAGGCCATCAACGCCTTCACCAACCCGACCACCAATTCCTACAAGCGTCTGGTGCCGGGCTTTGAAGCTCCGGTGCTGCTGGCTTACTCGGCTCGTAACCGTTCGGCTTCCTGCCGTATTCCTTTCGGTCAGTCGCCGAAGGCAAAGCGTGTCGAAGTCCGCTTCCCCGATCCGCTGGCCAACCCGTACCTCGCCTATACGGCGCTGCTGATGGCTGGACTCGACGGCATCAAGAACAAGATCCACCCCGGCGAGCCGATGGACAAGGATCTCTACGAGCTGCCCAAGGAAGAACTCAAGGAAATCCCGACCGTGTCCGGCTCGCTCCGCGAAGCGCTGGAAAACCTCGACAAGAACCGTGAATTCCTCAAGGTCGGCGGCGTGATGGATGATGATTTCATCGATGCCTATATCGACCTGAAGATGCAGGAAGTTCACCGCGTCGAAATGACCCCGCACCCGGTCGAGTACGAAATGTACTATTCCGCCTAAGCGGCTCGCATATCAAAATGGGGAAGGGGCCTTCGGGCCCCTTTTCTTTGTCTGCTCGGCGATCAATTGCCGGGCGGGAACGACTGCTCCGCCAAAGCATGCCACTGGTCCGGGGCTTCAAGCCGGTTCTCCAGACTTTCCATGTCCTGCGGCTCAAAAAAGCGCACGGCAAAGCCGACATCGAAAAGCCGCACCACCTGCGCGGTAATCTGGCCGATGACGACCACTTCGCCCACCCTGGGTTGGAATGCGGCGGAGACGGCAGCGCCTGCGGCGGAATAATCCATAACGAGGCAGGGCTGGGACCAGCTATCGGGACGCGAAACGATGGTGCGAGGGTTGCGCGGCATGAAGCGGCGATTGGCGCGACGGTCGAGGTCGCCCGTCCAAATGCTCTCGCTGAAGGCCATTATGCGCTCATTGAGCGCCTCGCGGCCGGTCGCATCCTGCTCGATCCTGACAACAAACCCATCGGTCAGTTGCCGCTCGACATGGCCGCGAATATCGCCCAGCGGCCCGAAGCTGGCGCTGACCAGCTCGTCATGTTGCGGTATGACTGGTGCGGTGACCCGGAAGGCGTCACTGGAAATCATCCGCAACCGGCACCCGAACAGATTTATGCCCGGCTCCGATGGCTGCAGGCCAATAACATAGCGCCCGGTTACCGTGCGTATGCCATGCAGCGCAATACTGGGTCGTTCGAGCGTATCGGGCATATTTCCCTCCCCGCAACAGGGGTGATTCAACATGACTGATCCGCATCAACGGGCTGTTTCTGCTGAATGTACTACTTTATCAAAATCGGTAACGATCCGCTGACGAAGTGTGCTGGCAGTCTGTGCCAGTGATTTCACGCCACTATGGCGGAGCTGGAGGATGGTCTTTTGACGACATCACCGGAAGCCCTTCTGACGCCTCGGCAAATGGCGCGCGCCGATATGCTCGCTGTCGAATCGGGTGTTCAATCGTTCGCTCTGATGGAGGCTGCGGGCCGTTCGGTAGTCGCCGACATCACCGCACATTTTTCGCCGTGCCCGGTGCTGATTGTCTGTGGTCCCGGCAATAATGGCGGCGATGGCTATGTCATTGCCCGACATTTGCGTCAGGCAGGCTGGCCGGTAAGTGTCACCCATGCCGGCGATATTGGCGCCGTGAGAGGTGACGCAGCTGAGATGGCCGCATTATGGGTCGGCCCAACAGCCCCGCTTGAAGATCAGCCGCTGGACGGTTTCGCGTTGATTGTCGATGCCTTGTTCGGGGCCGGGCTGAACCGGGATATCGCGGGTGCTGAAGCCGCGTTTGTCGATCGGGTCAATCAATCGGGAATGCCGGTGGTCAGCGTCGATATCGCGTCGGGTATTGATGGCGAAACCGGCGCGGTGCGCGGCGTGGCCATTCGGGCAAACCGCACCGTGACCTTTTTCCGTCGCAAGCCGGGCCATCTTTTGCTGCCGGGGCGGCTGCTTTGCGGGCAACTCGTCGTGTCCGACATCGGCATTCCAGAGACCGTGTTGGAGGAGGTCGATGCCAGAGCCTGGCGGAACACGCCCGGCCTTTGGCATTTGCCACAGCTTCGGGCCGAAGATCACAAATTCACGCGCGGCCATGTGGTGGTATTCTCGGGCTCCGCCTTGCAGACCGGAGCATCTCGCCTGTCGGCGCAAGCCGCATTCCGTAGCGGTGCGGGCCTGGTGTCGCTTGCTGGAGACCGGGATGCGCTATTGGTTCACGCCGCCCATGTGACAGGCATCATGCTCAAGCCGGTTGAAGACGTCGGCCAGCTCACGTCGCTACTGGACGATCGCCGCATCAACGCCATCCTGATCGGCCCAGCGGCAGGCATTGGCGAGGATACATGCGAGCGCGTTGCGACGCTGCTTGGCGGAACAGCCGCCATTGTGCTCGACGCTGATGCGCTGACCAGCTTTTCCGGCCAGTCTCAAAAACTCTTCGACGCCATCAAGCAGCGTGAAACGCCGGTGGTGCTGACCCCGCATGAAGGCGAGTTTGTGCGATTGTTCGGGGCGCTTGAAGGTAGCAAGCTGGAGCGGGCGCGTCTTGCCGCCCAACTGTGCGGAGCCGTCATTATTCTCAAGGGCAGCGATACGGTAATCGCGGCACCGGACTGTCGCGCCGCCATCAACGACAATGCGCCGCCCTGGCTGGGAACGGCGGGGTCAGGCGATGTGCTGGCGGGAATCGTTACCGGCCTTCTGGCGCAGGGGATGCCTGCCTTTGAGGCTGCGGCGGCAGCCGTCTGGCTGCATGCCGAAGCCGCAAACCGGTTCGGTGGTCCCGGCATGCTCAGCGAAGACTTGCCGGATTTGCTTCCCGGCGTGTTGAAGGGCTTTGCCGTTTAGCTGTCCCGATGCTCGAAAACGCTTTTGCCGCCGACAATGGTGCGCATGACCTTGCCCTGCATACGGGCATTTTCAAAGCTGGTATTGCGCGACTTCGAGCGCAGGTCGCGCTCGGTGACCTGCCAGGGATAATCGAGGTCGAACAGGATGAGATCGGCCGGCGCCCCCTTCGCTATCCGCCCTGTGTCGAGCCCGAGAATTTCAGCGGGACGGCTGGTCATGGCGCGAAGCACGGTCAGCAGGTCGACATCGCCCGAATTCACCAGCCGCAGCGCCGCCGCAAGCAGTGTCTCCAGCCCGACTGCACCATAGGAGGCCTCGGCAAAAGGCTGGCGCTTGACCTCGCTGTCCTGCGGATCGTGATCGGAGTGGATCGTATCGATTATGCCGGAGCGCAAAGCGTCGATCATCGCCTGCCGGTCATCTTCGGCGCGCAGCGGCGGGTTGAGCTTGAAATAGCTCCGATAGCGGCCGATGTCGTTTTCGTTGAGGCAGAGATTGTTGATCGAGATACCAGCCGTAACCTTGGCGTTACGCGCCTTTGCCGCCTGGAGCAACGCGACTGAACCCTCGGTGGACACTTGCGCTGCGTGATAGCGGACCTTGGTGAGCCCCGCCAATTGCAGGTCGCGTGCCAGCGGGATCGTCTCGGCTTCGCGTGGAATGCCCTTTAGTCCGAGCACGGTGGCGAAGAAGCCTTCATTCATCACCCCATCGCCGATCAGGCCGGTATCGGCCACGTGATGAACGAATGGCATGTCAAAATTGGCCGCATAGGCCATGGCGCTGCGGAGCAGGGCGGTGGACTGGATCGAGGCCGCGCCATCTGTAAGGCAGACGGCGCCCGCCTCTTTGAGCAGGCCAAACTCGGTAATCTCTTTTCCGCCCAGCCCCTTGGTGATGGCAGCAGCAGGCAGGATGCGCGCAGGTGATTGCGCTTCGGCCCGGCGGATCAGAAAATCCACCAGCGCGCCGTCATCCACGACCGGGGTCGTGTCGGGCATCATCACGAAGGAGGTTACGCCACCCGCAACAGCCGCCGCCCCAGCCGAGGCCAGCGTTTCGCGGTATTCCTTGCCCGGTTCGCCGACAAACACGCGCATATCGATCAGGCCGGGAGCCAGCACCTGCCCATTGGCATTGATGACTTCGGCATCGTCGGGCACGCCGACCGGACCGCCTCGCGCCAAATCGCTGATGCGCCCCTCTTCAACCAGCACGGCGCCCATCTGATCAGTGCCGGAGGCGGGATCGACGATGCGGGCGTTTTCTATGAGCAGGGGCCGGGTCATGCTTGGTTCCTTGCGGGCAGCAGGGCATCGAGCACAGCCATGCGGACGGCCACACCCATTTCAACCTGATCGTTGATCACGCTGCGCGGGCCATCCGCGATGGCCGGGTCGATCTCCACACCGCGATTCATCGGTCCGGGATGCATGACGATGGCATCGGGCTTGGCATGGGCCAACCGCGCTTCATCAAGGCCATAGAAGCGGTAATATTCGCGCACCGATGGGATCATCTTGCCATTGGCGCGCTCATGCTGAAGCCGCAGCATCATCACGACGTCGACGCCCTTCAGGCCTTCTTTCATGTCGGTAAAGACCTCGGTAGCGAGGTTCTCGATACCCGCCGGAAGCAGGGTGCGTGGCGCGATCACGCGCGTCCGAACGTTCAGCGCCCCCAGCAGCAGCAGGTTGGAGCGCGCCACGCGCGAATTGGCAATATCGCCGCAAATGGCCACTGTCAGGCCCGCAAGCGTGCCCTTGTGATTACGGATGGTCAGCGCGTCGAGCAGCGCCTGCGTCGGGTGTTCATGGGCGCCGTCACCGGCATTGATCACCGAGCAGCCGACCTTTTGCGCCAGCAATTCCACCGCGCCTGCCGCCGAATGGCGCACCACCAGCACGTCAGGCCGCATCGCATTGAGCGTCGCTGCCGTGTCCACGAGGGTTTCTCCCTTCGCCACGGACGAGGTTTTCACCGACATGTTGACCACGAGCGCGCCAAGTCGCTTCCCGGCAATCTCAAAGGAGGATTGCGTGCGGGTCGATGGTTCGAAGAACAGGTTGATCTGCGTTTTTCCGCTAAGCGTGGGGAGCGATTTACGCTCCTGCCGCGACACTTCGATCATCCGTTCGGCTCGATCCAGCAGGTCCACGATTTCGTGCTGCTGGAGATCGGCGATAGAAATGAGATGGCGCTGGGCGAATGGGGGGAAGTCGCCGGATCGCCCGGCGTAGGAATTCTGCTGCGGCATGTCGCATCCCTTGCGATTTGCTGCGGTCTAGCGGAGCCACGCTGGCTATTCAACAAATAGTTGAATCTATCCCCGCCGCAGCCGGTCCAGCGCGCCCTGCAGAATGTAGCTGGCCGCCAGCTTGTCGACCACTTCCGCCCTTCGATCGCGCCGGAGGTCGGCTTCGATCATCATGCGGGTCACAGCGGAGGTGGAGAGCCGTTCGTCCCAGAAGGCGATTGGCAGGCTGATCTTGGCCGCGAGATTGCGGGCAAAGGCGCGGGTCGACTGCACGCGCGGCCCTTCGCTGCCATCCATGTTGAGGGGCAGGCCAAGAACCAGCGCCACGGCCTGATTTTCAGCTATCAGCTCGATAATCCGTTCTGCATCCTGCGTAAATTTGGTGCGCTTGATCGTTTCCAGCGGGCTGGCCGAATAGCGCATGCCGTCGGATACCGCGACGCCAATGGTCTTGGTGCCCAGGTCAAGGCCAAGAATTTTGCCCGAAGGCGGAATGGCGGCGAGGGGGTTTTCGTCGATCACATGTGGCTCGCTGGACAGTGCGGAATTGTCATATAGGCTTCCTGATGTCTCTTGGCGACGGAAAAGGCCCAATGAAACTCACCTGGTTCGGAAACAGCACCTTTCGTATTCATATCGGTGGGCAGATCGTGGTCGTTGATGCCAAGGGCGTCCCTGATGGGGTGGATGGCAATGAACTGGTGAGCGGCGCGGACCGTGTCGTTGAGTGGAATGGCAATCGATCTGTTAGCGACCTGCGCTCATGGAAGCCGCGGCAACGCCAGCGTTTGCTTGATGCGGATGATCAACCCAGGCCTGTCGAAGCCTGGTCGGCGGCTCCCGGCTGTCTCTTGATTGATGCCGACGAGGACATGCCGCTGCTGTTGATTGCAGGCGCTGTGCCTGAACTTGGGCGCTGGGTGGAAAAAGCCGTCATTGTGTTGGCCGGGCAGGGACTGGCTCAGCGCGGCGAACACTTGATTGAGGCGGTGATTCCCCGCCTCATTGCGTTGGCGGGGGATGATGCTGAGCTTGATGCGGCCTTCGCACACTTGCCGCCAAAACTGGATGGTGCGGGCCTGATCGCGCTTGAACCGGGGTTGGCGGTGGAAGTCTGATCCGGCGCATAAGCCATTTTCATTGTCTTTTGCCCCTGCGCATTGCTAATAACGCCCCGAACACGCCTTTTCTTGTTGGAGTTTGCCATGTCCGTCGACGCTGCCACCGTCAAGCGTATCGGGCGCCTTGCGCGCATTCGCATTGAAGACGACGAGGTCGCCGGTTACCAGAACGAGCTCAATGCCATTCTTGGCTTTGTCGAGCAGCTCGCCGAAGTCAATGTCGAGGGCGTCGAAGCGATGACCTCGGTGACGCCGATGACGCTGCGCCGCCGTGATGACGTGGTGAGCGATGGTGGTTATGCCGAAAAGATCGTTGCCAATGCGCCGCTGACTGAAGACAATTTCTTCATGGTGCCCAAGGTGGTCGAGTAAATGGCGGTTTCGATCGCCATTGAAACGCCCTTGCAGGACGATGTGCGCGCGCTGGTTGCCGCGCTCAATGATCATCTGCTGCCTCTGTCGCCGCCTGAATTTCAGTTCAAGATGACCGTCGAGCAAATGGCCGATAGCGGTACGACCCTGTTCGTCGCCCGCGATGACAGCGGCAAGGCCGTCGGCATGGGCGCGCTCAAGCTGCATGGGCCCGAGTTTGGCGAGGTGAAGCGCATGTTCACCCTGCCCGAAGTGCGCGGTCAGCGCGTCGGTCGCCAATTGCTGGAACGCATTGTTGAGCTGGCGCACGAGCGCGGCCTGCCTGTCGTTATGCTGGAAACCGGTACCGGCGAGGGCATGGCCGGAGCGCATCGGCTTTATACACGCTATGGCTTCGTGCCGCGCGGGCCCTTCCTTGACTATCCCGACAGCGAATGGTCGGCCTTTTTTGAATTGCCGCTCGCGGCTCCGGCGCAGGTAGCCTAAAGCATGTCTCCCGAAAGTGGAGCCCGGTTTCGGGAGAAAGACATGCGCAGAAATTTTGCGCCGCCTGCCGTGATGAATGAGAGATTTTCCCGTGACTGATCTGACCAAACTGAGCATTGCCGATGCCCGCAAGGGGCTAAAGGACAAGAGCTTTACCGCTCTCGAGCTGACAGAGGCCTATATTGGCGCCATCGAAACGGCGAATCCGAAACTGAATGCCTATGTGGCAACCACGCCGGACCAGGCGCGCGATATGGCAAAGGCCAGCGACGAAAAGCTCGCCAAAGGGCAGGGCGGAACGCTTGAAGGCATTCCGCTCGGCATCAAGGATCTGTTCGCCACCAAGGGCGTGCATACGCAGGCGGCCAGCCACATTCTCGATGGGTTCAAGCCGGAATACGAATCGACCGTCACGGCAAATCTGTGGCGCGACGGGGCGGTCATGCTGGGCAAGCTCAACATGGACGAGTTCGCCATGGGCTCATCCAACGAGACTTCCTATTACGGCCCGGTGATCAGCCCGTTCAAAGCCGAAGGCAGCAATGCCGATCTGGTGCCGGGCGGCTCTTCGGGTGGTTCTGCTGCTGCGGTGTCGGCATGGCTTTGTGCTGGCGCCACGGCAACCGATACGGGCGGCTCGATCCGTCAGCCTGCCGCCTTCACCGGCACTGTGGGTATCAAGCCCACTTATGGCCGCGCGTCGCGTTGGGGCACGGTCGCGTTCGCGTCCTCGCTTGATCAGGCGGGCCCGATCGCCCGGACTGTCGAAGATGCGGCGATCATGATGACGTCGATGTCCGGTTTTGATCCCAAGGATTCGACCAGCGTCGATATTCCCGTTCCCGATTTCGCCGCCGCCGTTGAGCGCGGCGTGAAGGGGTTGACCATCGGCGTTCCCAGGGAATACCGCATGGAGGGCATGCCGGCCGAAATCGAGACGCTCTGGACGCAGGGTCTCGAATGGCTCAAGGCCGAGGGCGCTACGGTCAAGGATATCTCCCTGCCGCACACCAAATATGCGCTGCCGGCCTATTACATCGTCGCCCCCGCCGAAGCCTCGTCCAATCTCGCGCGCTATGATGGCGTGAAATATGGCCTGCGCGTTTCGGGCAAGGACATTACCGACATGTACGAGCTGAGCCGCGCCGCCGGTTTTGGTCGTGAGGTGAAGCGCCGCATCATGATCGGCACCTATGTGCTCTCGGCGGGCTATTTCGACGCCTATTACGTCAAGGCGCAGAAGGTTCGCACGCTGATCAAGAAGGATTTTGAGGACGCGTTCCATGCGGGTGTGGACGCCATCCTGACCCCGGCAACGCCGTCCGCGGCGTTCGGCATCGGTGACGAAGCGCTCGCCGCCGATCCGGTCGCCATGTATCTCAACGACGTCTTCACCGTCACCGTAAACATGGCTGGCCTGCCGGGCATCGCCGTCCCAGCGGGCAAGGACGCAGCCGGTCTGCCTCTCGGCTTGCAGTTGATCGGTAAGCCGTTTGACGAGGAAACCCTGTTCGCAGCGGCTCGCGTCATCGAAAAAAGTGCCGGTGGCGACTTCGCGCCGAAGCGCTGGTGGTAAGCCAAAAACCGGGCGGCGCTTGATTGCGCCGCCGTTCCGGCCTATTTGCGGCCAATGCACAAGTTAAAACTGGTTGTGACGCACCCTCTGGCAGCGTCTGGGCCAACAGGAATTGCGCCGATGGCCGTTGATATCTTCACGACGCTCGACTGGTCCGAGCCGCCCAAGGACATGAGCAAGCCGCTTCAGGCGCTCTGGTGGCTGAAGAAGGGCGAGCTGCGCGTCGGCCCCGAATGGGAGCGCGCGCATAATATTGTCCAGTCCATGGAAGGCGTTCAGGCCTTCGACTGGGTCCATGCGCTCATGCACTGGATCGAAGCAGATATGGGCAATGCCGATTACTGGTATCGTCGCGCCGGCAAGCGCCGCGCAACCGCCAGCGTGTCATCGGAGTGGGAACATATCGCGGCGGCACTGAGCGAGGTGACGCGGCACTAGGCTGGTAGCTCACCGCGCCTGGACTCGTCGCTACGTATTTGCCGGTGTCCCTGCTGACATGTCGTTATGATCATCGGAACGACAGGAAGAGTTTCGGCAATCGCCTTCAGCGCGCAGATACCGTCAGTGTCTGGACGGGGTTGAAGTAGATCATTATCGGCAGGCGAATTTGGGTACCTCGCATTTTCAGAGAGGCACCCAATAGCTTGTAGATGGTTGAGGCAGCCTATCGATTTCACCTACCTGTTATCCACCTGGCTGCGCACCAGTTCCAGCCCGCGCCGCGTAATACGGTATGGCCCGCCGCCCTGCGAGCGGATCGCCTTCTTTGTCTTGAGCTTGTTGAAGATCAGCGGCGTCAACCCACTGATCAGCCAGCCGTCGCGGTTGAAGAATTCAAAATCGGTGATCCTGCCGCGCTCGTCCTTGATCGCAGCAATGCGGCCGCCCTGCGCGAGGGCGTGCAGCACCCGCTGTTCGTTTCGGGAAATATCCATGAAAAGTCTGAAGCCTGAATGGCGGCCATCTGGCCGCAAACAAACGGAGCCGCTCCGGCATCACGCCCGGCAGCGGCTTGGTTCATTCATGCCCGTCGCGTTCGGACGGGCTATCAGGCAATCTCAGACTGGCTAAACATACGGTTTTGATACGCCTTGGCGGACGAATTGACCATAAGGATCAATGCTGGCGGGTTGAAATCGGCTTGCCCCCGGTGCAAACCAGCAACAGCGTTTTTTCAGCCAAGGACTTTGCCGTGACCGCCGCCAAGCTGCCTGCCGAATGCAAAACCAAAGATGATGTTCGTGCTGAAATCGATCGGCTCGATCAGGCTTTGCTGACCCTTTTTGCGGAACGGCACGGTTACGTAACGCGGATGGCCGAGATCAAGACCGACCCGCATGAGGCCTACGATCCGACGCGGATCGAGGCCATTATCACGAAAGTGCGTGCGCGCAGTTTGGACCTTGATCTGGATGAGGATCAGGCCGAACTTATCTGGCGGACCCTGATCGACTGGAACATCAATTACGAGAAGGGCATTATCGCGGCGCGCCGTCGCGCCAGATAGGAGGCGGGATTGCCGGGGATTCGGATACGCAAAGCGGAAATTACCGACGCCCCGCGGCTCGCGGATATCGCCTATCGCGCATGGGAAAACGGCATTTTGCCGATCCTGTCCGAACAAAAAGACACGCGCGATGCCGAGCGTAAGCGGCTGTCCCGCGCTGTTGGCGATGGCTGGCGGCATTCCATCGTAGCCGAAATAGATAATGTGGTCGTCGGCTGGTGTTCGCGCCGGGCCGGACGGTTCTATATTCCCTATCTCTTCGTCATGCCTGAAATTCAGGGTCATGGAATTGGGGCCGCGTTGCTCGAACGCATGGAGATGATGCTGGAGCTAGAAGGTGCTTCGCGCATTCATCTCGAAACGCCCGCTGATCATGTTCGTGCCGTGCGGTTCTATGAGAGGCAGGGCTATCATATTCTGGCGCTCAGACCGCAAGGCGGAATGGGACACGATCCCTTCGCCAGCGTGCATCTGGAAAAGCGCCTCAACCCTTATGAGGGTATCGTCGATGAGCAATAGAGATGGCTGAAATCGTCAATCTGCGAACGTTCCGCAAGCAGAAGGCGCGGGACGGCAAGGCCAATGAAGCCGAAGCCAATCGTCTGAAATTCGGGCGCACCAAGGCAGAGAAGCTGCAAGTGGCCGCCGAAAAAGACCGCTCCGAAAAGCACATCGAAGGCCACAAGCGCGAAGATTAGAACCGATCAGGTTTTAATGGAGGCCCAGCTTCCCAATTTTCGTCATCACCCGGCTTGTCCGGATGATCCATGCCCGAGCACGATGGATTGCCCGGACAAGCCGGGCAATGACGATGGTGTGGGGATCGCGTCTAGGGAGGAACGGCTTTAGTCGGGCCGTTTCAGTGCCTTGCGCGCCGCGTCGGTTTGCGTGCGGGTGACGCACTCCACGGCATGATCGTTGACCATGCCCATGGCCTGCATGAAGGCGTAGGTCGTGGTGGGCCCGAGAAACTTCCAGCCGCGCTTGCGCAGTTCCTTGGACAGGGCCTCGGATTCCGGTGAGGTGGCGCGCAGTACCGGAGGCATGTCGGTGTCCGGCGCTTCAAAGCGCCAGAAAAACGCGGCGAGCGTGCCTTCCGCGTCCACCATCTCGCAGGCTCGCCTGGCATTATTGATCACCGCTTCGATCTTGCCGCGATGACGGACAATTCCGGCGTCGGCCAGAAGCCGTTCGACGTCGCGCTCGTCGAACTGCGCCATCCTGGTAAAATCGAAACCGGCAAAGGCTTTGCGGAAGTTTTCGCGCTTTTCCAGAATGGTGCGCCAACTCAGGCCGGATTGGAAGCTTTCAAGGCAGAGCTTTTCAAACAGGCGGATATCATCAACCACCGGAAAGCCCCATTCCTCGTCGTGATAGGCCAGATATTGCGGTGTGGCCGAACACCATGTGCAACGATGGCGGCCATCTGGCCCGGGCGTGGTGGTGATCATGTTGGCGCTTTCAGATCATCTCTGTGGGTTACGCATGGAACTCGGTTTATCTGCCGGAATAGCGGGATTTTCCACGATTTCAGGCTGATCCTCATTCCGCACTGCAACGACAATTTCTGTCAGTAGGTCGTTCAGGTGATTGAGATAACCATTGGCCGCGGCGGGAAGGCTCTCGTCCGATGTCATGACGATTGTGAGGTCCAGGCTAGGGATTATGAACAGCATTTGCCCACCAAAACCCCAAGCATAGCGAACGTCTTCGCCATCGGCTTCGCGGAAGAACCAGCCATAGCCATAGGCGTCACCGGTATGAATGGAGCGGGTTCGTTGCATCCATGACTGATCGATCCATTCCTGCGACAGAAGGCGCGTGCCGTCAGCGGCGAGCCCGCCCGTGCGATAAAGTTCTCCGAAGGCCAGAAGCGAACGGGGGCTCATCGCCATCTCGTTGCCACCGAGATAGATTCCCTGCGGATCGCGGGCCCAGCCACCGATGCCAAAATCCTGAAGTGGCGCGAACCAGTCTCGGGCCAGCGCCAGCGTCGATTGACCGCTGACCTTGGTAAGGATGGCCGAAAGCAGATGGGTTGAGCCCGTCGAATACAGCATCGGCCCACCCGGATCGGCCTCGAAATCCTGTGCGAGGGCAGAGCGCACCCAATTACGACTGACGACCCAGCGGCCGTAATTGGCGCCCGACGTCGGAGCCAGCCCGGCCTGCATGGAAAGCAGATGGCCGATGGTAATGTCATTGAGTCGGGGATCGGCATCCTCAGGCAGGTCATCGGGTAGCAAATCCGCTACCCTTTGCTCGACGCCCTCAAGCATGCCTTTGTCGATGGCCATGCCGACGAGGGCCGACATGACGGTCTTGGACGCTGACTTGATATTGGTGGGCGTAGCCGGGTCATTGCCGTCATAGCCATGCTCGGCAATGATCTCGCCATTGCGGGCGATGATGACGACTTCGAGCGGCTCAAGGGCGTCCGCTTCATCGAGAATGGTGGCTAAATCCTGCGCCGGCACTGAGGCCGGCGCGAGGGCGAGAAATACGGAAAAAAGGGCAGGGCGAATCCACATGCCCCTTCGTCCACTGAACTTGCGGCAAAATCGAGTGGGCGCGGAACTTGTGCCCCGGCTTTCTCGAAACTGTTACCAGTCGACCTGGCAATCCACGCCATCCGGACCGAACTGCATGCTGTCCGGGGTATATTGGAAGATTTCGAGCTTTACTCCGCTCGGATCGGCCAGCCAGCACTGCCAGGTATGATCGACGCCCAGCTTCTTGTCGGTCACGGCCACGCCCCTGGCGCGCGCATTGGCCATGAAGGCATCGATGTCGTCGGTTTCAAAGCAGATATGGTTGATCTGGTTGGTTTCCTCGAACCGGCTTTCCCCCTTGCGAAACACCTCCACAAAAGTGCGATTGCCGAAATCGAGATAGAAGCCGATCCGATCATCGCCACGCTTGAAGTCGAACTTGGGCGCCACGCCGCAGATGTCGGTATAGAATTTTTCGACCGCGTCGAGATCGCGGGCAAAAATGCAGGTATGAGCCACCTGTTTGACGAGGGGTTTGGTCACGGCTTTATCTCCTCCGAAAGCGCGATGCGGACGCTCGCGCTGACATGTTAGTAGCCGTTTGGGCCTTATTGCAACGTTTCACTCACAAGGCGTGGCGATTTTTGCTCGCGCCCTCTTTCTTCTGTCACGAGGCCCGTCTAGACAGGCTTCACAACCCCTGACTATCGCCCGAAAAGTGCGTAACGGTTTTCGGACAAGTCGATGCGTCAGCAATTTTACATGACCGGGAAGGGCACTTCATGTCTTCAATCATCCACGTTCAGGGCCGCCAGATTTATGACAGCCGCGGCAATCCAACTGTCGAAGTCGATGTGGTGCTGGACGATGGCAGTTTCGGTCGCGCTGCGGTGCCCTCCGGCGCATCGACCGGCGCGCACGAAGCCGTAGAACTGCGCGATGGCGGCAATCTCTACAATGGCAAGGGCGTGACCCAGGCTGTCGAGAACGTCAACACCATCATTGCCGAGGAAATCGAAGGCCTCGACGGTCTTGATCAGCGCGCCGTCGATGAAGCCATGATCGAGCTCGATGGCACTGCCAACAAGAGCAAGCTGGGCGCCAACGCCATTCTCGGCGTGTCGCTGGCCGTCGCCAAAGCCGCCGCCGAGTCGAGCGATCTGCCGTTCTACCGCTATATCGGCGGACCGAACGCCCATGTCCTGCCCGTGCCGATGATGAACATCATCAATGGCGGCGAGCATGCCGATAACCCGATCGATATGCAGGAATTCATGATCCTGCCGGTTGGCGCTGACTCCATTGCCGACGCCGTGCGCATCGGTTCGGAAATCTTCCACACCCTCAAGAAGGGCCTGTCGGCTGAAGGCCACAACACCAATGTGGGCGACGAAGGCGGTTTCGCGCCGAACCTTGGTTCGTCTGACGAAGCTCTCGGCTTCATCATGCGCTCGATCGAAAAGGCCGGTTACAAGCCGGGCGAGGACGTGTTCCTCGGTCTCGATTGCGCCTCGACCGAATATTACAAGAACGGCAAGTACGAGATGGTCGGTGAGGGCAAGTCGCTGTCCTCCGACGAAAACGTCAAGTTCCTCGAAGATCTGGTCAATCGCTACCCCATCATCACCATCGAAGACGGCATGGCCGAAGACGATTGGGATGGCTGGAAGGCGCTCACCGACGCCATTGGCAAGCGCGTGCAGCTCGTCGGTGACGATCTGTTCGTAACCAATACCGAACGCCTCGTTTCGGGCATCAAGATGGGTGTCGCCAATTCGATCCTCGTCAAGGTCAACCAGATCGGTTCGCTCACCGAAACGCTCGACGCCGTCGATAAGGCACACCGCGCCGGTTACACCTCGGTCATGTCGCACCGTTCCGGCGAAACCGAAGATTCGACCATTGCCGACCTCGCCGTCGCTCTGAACTGCGGGCAGATCAAGACCGGTTCGCTGTCGCGCTCCGACCGTATGGCCAAGTATAACCAGTTGATCCGCATCGAAGAGCAGCTTGGCTCGTCTGCGCGTTACGCCGGCTATTCGGTGGTCAAGGGCCGCTGATTTAACGCGAAAAGATGTTTTGGAAGGCCGGGCAAGTTTGTCCGGCCTTTATTCTATATGGGCTGCACAAAAAGCAGGCATAAGCTAGCCAAGCGAGAATCACCTCGCTTGGGGAGTTTTTGGGCATGATAAAGCGTATATCAGCCGAAGCTTTTGGTACATTCTGGCTCGTATTCGGGGGATGCGGCTCCGCCGTTCTCGCCGCGGGCATTCCTGAACTTGGCATCGGCTATGCCGGGGTCGCGCTGGCCTTCGGCCTCACTGTCCTGACCATGGCCTATACGGTGGGCCATATTTCCGGCGGTCACTTCAATCCAGCCGTTTCGCTCGGCCTCGCCGTTGCGGGCCGCTTTGATTACAAGGACGTGCTGCCATATTGGGTTGCGCAGGTTATCGGCGGCGCACTGGGTGCGGCAGTCCTGTTCATCATCGCTTCTGGCACGGCTGGTTTTGCTGCCGGTGGCTTCGCCTCGAACGGTTATGACGCGCTGTCGCCGCATGGCTATAGCCTTGTTTCCGTCCTGATCATCGAAGTAGTGCTGACCGCATTCTTCCTGCTGATCATTCTGGGCTCGACCTCGGCCAAGGCACCGGCTGGCTTTGCGCCCATCGCCATCGGTCTCGGCCTGACATTGATCCACCTGATCTCGATCCCGGTCAGCAATACCTCGGTCAATCCCGCCCGCTCCATCGCCGCTGCGATCTTCGCGGATAATGGTGCGCTTGGTCAGGTCTGGCTGTTCATCCTCGCCCCGCTGGCCGGTGCGGCTCTCGGCGCGATCATCTGGAAGACGCTGCTCGACCGCGATTGATCGTTCCAAACAAAAACACCCTCGGCCTTAAGCCGAGGGTGATGCTTGAGCGCGCCAGGCAGCTTACTGGAACGCCGTCTCTGCAAAGCTCCTGAGTTTCCGCGAATGCAGCCTTTCCGCTGGCTGGTCCCGCAGGATTTCCATGGCCCGCAGGCCCACCTGCAAGTGCCGGTTGACCTGTGTGCGATAAAAGTCCGAGGCCATGCCCGGCAATTTCAATTCGCCATGCAGCGGCTTGTCGGAGACGCAGAGCAGGGTGCCGTAGGGCACCCGGAAGCGGAAGCCGTTGGCGGCGATCGTCGCGCTTTCCATATCGAGCGCCACGGCACGCGACTGGCTCAATTGCCTGGTGATTGCCGTCTGGTCCCAAAGCTCCCAATTGCGGTTGTCGAAGGTCGCCACCGTGCCGGTGCGCATGATCTTCTTGGTTTCGATACCCTCGGTCTGGGTGATTTCCTCCACCGCCTGTTCAAGCGCCACCTGCACTTCGGCAAGGGCGGGAATCGGCACGGACAGCGGCAGATCGGCGTCGAGCACGTGATCCTCGCGCACATAGGCGTGGGCCAGCACGTAATCGCCCAGTTCCTGCGAATTGCGCAGGCCGGCGCAATGGCCCAGCATGATCCAGGCGTGAGGGCGCAGCACAGCGATATGGTCGGTTATCGTTTTGGCGTTGGATGGCCCGACGCCAATATTGACCATGGTGATACCTTTGCCGCGCTCGGCCACCAGATGATAGGCGGGCATTTGCGGGCTGCGTACCGGCACCGTGCCGGAGACGCCACCGCCGTTCAGCATATTGTCGGTGACCACGTTTCCGGGCTCGACAAAGCGCTGATAGACCTCATGACCGTTCTTGAGGTGCTCTTTGGCGATGCGGCAGAACTCGTCGATATAGAAGGCGTAGTTGGTGAAGATCACGAAATTCTGGAAATGGTCGGCATCGGTGCCGGTATAATGCGCCAGCCGGAACAACGAATAATCCACTCGCGGCGCGGTGAAGGCGGATAGCGGATAGGGCCCGCCGCGCGGCGGCACATAGGTGCCATTGGCGATTTCGTCATCCGTATTGGCGAGATCAGGCACATCGAACAGATCGCGCAGCGGCACATCCATGGCGTTGAGCTTGGCGCCATCCACATGGTCGCGCGGCCCAAGTGCAAAATGCAGCGGGATCGGGGTTTCCGATTCGCCCACATCGATGGTGCCGCCGTGATTCTTGAGAATGACCGCGAACTGCTCCTGCAAATAGCCCTTGAACAGGTCCGGCGCGGTTACCGTGGTGCGATAGAGCCCCGGCGTGTGCAGATAGCCATAGGGCAGGGTGCTTTCGTGCTTGGAATAGCTGGTCGAGCGCACTTCCACCTGCGGATAAAAGGCGCGGACGCGGCCCTCGGGAATGGTGCCGTCCGTCAGGCCCTCAAGATGAGCGCGAATGAAATCGCAATTGCGATGATAAATGTGGGCCACATGGGCCCATGCTTCAGCCGGATCGGTAAAGGACTGTTTTTCGAGGCGCGGCGGAGTGAGGGTGTTCATCTTTTCCTCTAGGCGCGGTCCCGCGGATCGGGCCGCTTGGCTGGAATCGTCATGACTTTGTGCGCCTCACTATAGAAGCCGTGTGACGCCTTCTCAACGCGGGCACAGAAGACGCAAACAGCTTCACAAAGCGGTGAGCCGCTCTTTTCTTGCCGCAATTACCGCCCATCTTCCAAGACAGTTCATCGGCACGGCAAGCGACCCATGCATCCGGTGAGCGGGAATGTGGACTGCCGCTTGTCCCCCAAGCCCTCAACAGCGCGGTGGATCATGTTCCCCAGAGAGACCGCCCGGCAGCAATGCCGAGGCGGTCTTTCTAATCAGGGTACTTCGCGCGCATATGCTCGAACGCGAATTGAATCAGCTCCCGCAGCACCACCAGATCTATATCCGCAAGCCTTTTAACATAGAGGCAGGATTTTCCGGCACGGTGCTTGCCGAGCCTGCTCAACAAGTCGGTCTGGCGCTCGGTTTCGGCTCCGTCATAGGCCACCAGAACGTAAAGGCTCAACTCAGCCTTCCGCGGCGCAAAGCCGATGCGAAAGGCGTCGCCTTCATGGCCCGATGCATATTTGTAATGATATTGCCCAAAGCCGATCATCGTGCCCCAAAGGACAGGCGGGTGACCGGATATTTCGCTCATCATCCTGATCAGCCATTCGGAATCGGCGCGTTTGGCTGGATCGTTCAGTGAGTCCAGAAACTCACCGACATCGCCGGTGTCTGGTCGGGTCTTCTGTTCGGCCAATCGCGCCTCCCTCAGGGCTGGGTGTAGTCGAGGATCGTCTCGGGATTTATTTCCCCGTCATAGCTGGCGTCCACCTCGTAATGCGCCAGCACGAACTCGCCTTCGCGGAATTCCCATGTACCTGAAGAGCTGGCATCGCCGATTCCGCGCCATTTGGCGTAGGAGGTGATGGTCCGGCTCTCCGGGTCGAAGTCGGAATTGACCAGAACGAGCGATGTGTTCATCCCGGTAACGGGCACGCTCAGCAATTTGCCGTCGTAATCGCCATTCTCATATTGAGGGTCGACGACTGGTGCCGCGAAGGCCAAAGGCGTCAGGCCCTCGAAGTCACGCTGGATGTAATAGGAGTGACTGATGTTGTAGGCGCCTGACATGCAGTAGATACGGATCAGGGTGACTTCCTCTTCCGGGACGTCTTCACTCCAGCTCGGCTTATAGCTGAAGGTCCAGCTTAAATAGGCATCGTCGGGCGTAAAGCCGTCATTGCTCTTGCACCATTCGCCGCCGGCCAGCGCGTGCAGTTCCTCGGCGCGCTGTTGTAATGCTGCGTCTTCCGCAAGAGCCGGCGTGAGTGAAAGCGCTGCCAGCGGCAGCCAAAGCAATGGACGGATCATCCCGCATCCCTTATGTCGAAGCCGAAAACGCGGGCGCCTGTCCCGCGCCTCCATTCAAACAGATCGAGGCCGATATGACCGCAAAAATAATCGATGGCAAAGCATTCGCAGAAAATCTGCGCCTTCGTATTGCCGGTCACGTCGAGCGGCTGAAAAAAGACCACGGCATTACGCCCGGTCTTGCGGTGGTCATCGTGGGCGAAGACCCTGCCAGCCAGGTCTATGTGTCGAGCAAGGCCAAGCAGACGGCCGAAGTCGGCATGAATTCGTACAAGCATGAATTGCCTGCCGATGTCGCCGAGGCCGACCTGCTGGCGCTCATCCATCAGCTGAATGCCGATCCGGCAGTGCATGGCATTCTGGTGCAGATGCCGGTGCCTGATCATATCGATCCCAACAAGGTCATCGAAGCCATCGACCCGGCCAAGGACGTCGATAGTTTTACCCCGGCCAACGTCGGCAAGGTGCAGATCGGTCTGCCCGGTCCGGTGTCGTGCACGCCGCTTGGCTCGCTCATGCTGCTGCGTGATGAACTGGGTAGTCTTGAAGGCAAGAGCGCCGTCATTATCGGTCGCTCAAACCTGGTCGGCAAGCCGATGATGCAGCTCCTGCTGCGCGATAACTGCACCGTCACAGTCGCTCATTCGCGCACCAGAAACCTGCCCGATGTGGTGCGACAGGCCGATATTGTCGTGGCCGCTGTGGGGCGCCCGCACATGGTCAAGGGCGACTGGATCAAGCCAGGTGCCGTGGTCATCGATGTGGGTATCAATCGCATTCCGGCGCCCGAAAAGGGCGAAGGCAAGACCCGTCTCGTTGGCGATGTGGATACCGCCGCTGCGGCCGAAGTCGCCGCCGCCATTACGCCAGTTCCCGGTGGTGTCGGTCCAATGACCATTGCCTGCCTGCTCGCCAATACCATCACTACGGCCAGCCTGATCAATGGCCTTACGCCGCCGAGCGACCTCACGGCATGAGTGCTGACCTGCACGACCCCGGCGGCAAAGTACGTCTTCGTCTTGGCGAAGGCGTGCGCGGTGATGCGGTGATGAGCGAGGATGGTCGGTATCGCCAGCTCATGCGCCGCTGGCTGGGCGAGACGTTTCCCGACGACTACATCCTTTTTATCGGCATGAATCCGTCAACCGCCGACGCCACTGTCGACGACCCCACCTGCGCGCGTGAGTGGACTTTTTCGCGCCGCGAAGGGTTTTCGGCCATGGTCAAATGCAATGTTGGCGACTATCGCGCCACCGACCCCAAAATGCTGGTCGCGCCCGGCGTCGTTGCGGTGTCTCCGGCCAATATTCCGGCGATCCGGAAAGCTGCGGCCGGGGCAGGGCGCGTCGTTCTCTGTCACGGCAAGCTCAACAAGGCATTGGCGCCTGCAGGCCGTGAACTGGTTGCGGCGCTTCGTGCCGATGGTGCCGATCTCTGGTGTTTCGGCACCAATGCCGATGGTTCCCCAAAGCATCCGCTCTATCTCCGCGCCGACACGCCGCTGGTACCGTTCCCAGCCTAAGACGCCGAAAACTTCGGTAATCGATCTGTTACTCAACGCTTCTCCATCCACTTCGAGCGCTCACACAAGACGCTACTGCCAGAGTTTGGCGCGCAAACAGGCAAGATCGCGCCACGGTCTTGCCGCAAGGCGTGCGGCCGCCTAAATCACGTTGCCTCCTGCGATCATGGTCACTCCAATCGATCCCTCGTGGCTCATCCTGGAGCAGATATCATGAACAAGGCGCTGGTCGTCATTCTTGCCGCAGTGATGCTGGATGCCATCGGCATCGGTCTCATCTTCCCGATTCTGCCCGCTTTGCTGCGTGAGGTCGGACACACCGCCGACATCGCTATGATTCTCGGGGTCATGCTGGCCCTCTATTCGGCCTGCCAGTTTCTGTTTTCGCCCATTCTCGGCGTGTTGAGCGACCGTTTCGGTCGGCGTCCCGTATTGCTGGTCTCTCTGGCCGGTGCGGCAATCGACTATGTAGTCATGGCTTTTGCGCCCGAACTCTGGCTGCTGGTCATCGGCCGCGCCATTGCTGGGGTCACCAGCGCCAATATGGCGGTGGCTACCGCTTACATCACCGACATTTCCACCGAAGATCAGCGCGCCAGGCGGTTTGGGCTCTTTCACGCCATGTTCGGCATTGGCTTCATTATCGGGCCGGTGATCGGCGGCATGTTGGGCGACATCTGGCTGCGCTCGCCTTTCCTTGTCGCGGCGCTGCTCAATGGGATCAACTTCGCGCTGGCTTTGTTTGTGCTTCCCGAATCTCGGCCCGGCCAGCGCGAGGCGCGTTTTACCTGGGACACGCTCAATCCCTTCAAGCCGTTGGCCTGGGCGCTGACCTTCAAGGCCCTCATCCCGCTCATGGCCATCTATTTCATCATGAATCTCGTCGGAACCGTCTATGGCACGACCTGGGCCATCTATAGCGAGGACGTTTTTGCCTGGAACGGCATGATGATTGGTCTGTCGCTTGGCGCGTTCGGGGTCTTCCATGCATTGGCACAGGCATTTCTGACGGGTCCGGCGGTCGCTCGACTGGGAGAGCGGTGGGCGCTGATTATCGGCATGGGTTTTGAAACCGGGGCCATGCTCACGCTGGCCTTTGCCTCACAGGGCTGGCTGCTCTTTGTCATGGCGCCGGTCTTTGCCCTTGGCGGCATCGGCATGCCTGCGCTGCAATCTCTCACTACGCGGCAGGTTGGCGCTGACCGGCAGGGGCAATTGCAGGGTGTTCTGGCCAGCCTTGTGAGTCTGGCGTCGGTGTTCGGCCCGTTACTGTTCAGCTTCGCCTATCATGGCTTCCGCCCGACCTGGCCGGGTGCGATCTGGTTGGTGGCGCTGGGTATCTATCTTTTGGCGCTGCCGCTCATGGCGGGAATCAGACGGACTTCTCCGCAGGTGACCACAATCGAAAACTGACGCCTTATCTGTTCACAATCGCCGGGAAACCGGGGTTTACTGGCTGGACGAGGCTTGCAGGACCGGTTTTTCCGGTCCATTAACAGTTTTGCACCGTCGGGCTATCGAAAACCCCCGGATTTCCTTGCGTTTCGTACAGAATCGCCAAAGGTTGTCGGCGTTTTCGTTCGCCAGAGACGGCGGGCATTCACTGTGAGGAAACGCTATGAACAAAAACGATCTGGTTGGCGTCGTTGCCGACAAGGCTACGATCACCAAGGCACAGGCCGCCGAAGCGGTTGACGCAGTGTTCGAAGCCATCACCGCAGCCCTGAAGGGCGGCGACGAGGTTCGTCTGGTCGGTTTCGGCACCTTTGCCGTCTCCAAGCGCAAGGCATCCACCGGCCGCAATCCGGCCACCGGCGCCGAGATTCAGATTCCGGCTTCGAACCAGGCTAAGTTCAAGCCCGGCAAGGGTCTCAAGGACGCGATCAACTAAGATCCGCTCCCGTGACTACAGCGATCGGCTCCGCGCAGGATGCGCTGGAGCCGTTTTGCTTTATAATGGCAGTTGACGGCGAGGGATTGGCACCCTAATCAGAGCGCCGTTCCGTTCCAAACGGCACGGGCGATTAGCTCAGTTGGTAGAGCGCCTCGTTTACACCGAGGATGTCGGCGGTTCGAGTCCGTCATCGCCCACCATCCTTCACCGTCTATGACGGCGATCAGGATGGACGCTGCAAGTCGCGCTAGTGGCGCGCATGAACTGAAAATCAACAATCCACGTTAGCAGTCTGTCAGCGAAGTCACCGCAAGGGCGACGTCGATGCGAAAAAGTGCGTTTCTGAGGTTCAGGTTCAAGAAAACGCCGTTACCACTTCTGATTATTGAAGTTTTCCACAGGCCAGTGCTTCTTTTTTGAAAATGTCATCTGATTGTGTGAAGGGCGCTTGACTTCACCATAGGGGGTCGGTAAACGGACCACACGTTGCGCGGATGACTTGTTCGCAAGCGCTGCGGGAGTAGCTCAGTTGGTTAGAGCGCCGGCCTGTCACGCCGGAGGTCGCGGGTTCGAGCCCCGTCTCTCGCGCCATTTTCTTCCTTGATATTGTTGAAGAATTTGGCATGCGATGCAGCGTGTTTCATTTCATCGTGACACTTGATGCTCGTTGCGCAGCAACGGTGCATAATGCCTCATGGTCCAAACCGTGCGAGGCGCCGCCATGTTCCCGAAAACCTCTTCATCCATCAGTAAGCGCCGACGGACACTTCTGGCGGGGCTGGCAATCATGCCATTGGCCGCAAAAGCTTTTTTTGCCTCGTCGGTTTTCGGGCAGGAACAGCCTGTCGTCATTCCTCCACCAGCCCGAGATCTGGAAGAGGAGGGAGAAACTGCCGTTGCGACGCTCGCGGGAGGCTGTTTCTGGGGCGTGCAGGGCGTTTTTCAGCGGGTGAGGGGCGTCAATAACGCCGTATCAGGCTATGCGGGTGGTGCTGCGGAAACAGCGAGCTATGAGCAGACCAATCGTGGCGATACAGGACACGCTGAAAGCGTCGAAATCACCTATAATCCCCGCGAAATCAGTTTCGGTACGCTGCTGCATATCTATTTTTCGGTCGCTCATAATCCGACGCAGTTGAACTATCAGGGTCCGGATCGGGGGCCGCAATATCGCTCCGCCATCTTTGTTGGCGACGATGCGCAGAGAGACATGGCGCGTAATTACATAGCGCAGCTTGATGCGACCGGGCTTTTTGACGGGCCGATCGTGACGACACTGGAACGATTCGACGCGTTTTATCCTGCAGAACAATACCATCAGGACTTTCTGACCCTGAACCCGACCTGGCCCTATATCGTGGTGCACGACCTGCCCAAGATTGCAGCGCTGGAGCGCATCTTTCCCGAACATTTCAGGTCCGAGCCGGTGCTTGTCGGCATGTTGCCCGCGGCCTGACCAATGGAACTGCGCGCAACAATCAGCGTTGCGGTTTTATATGATCCCCGCATTGGGAGGACAGCGATGCGCCGCCTTGCTCAGGTCTCTCTCTCCGTATTGGTGACAGTCCTTGCGGTAAATTCAGGTTCTGCCGCAGACGACATCACAATTCCAATCTCCACCAGGGAAGAGCTCGCAGTGGCTGACACCACTGCGTTCGACTGGAGCGGCTTCTATGCCGGATTGTATGGCGGCGTTCAGTTCGGCACGGGCAGCCAAGCCGCTGCTGGACTGAATGTGGGGATCAATACCCAATTCGACTTCTATCTGCTGGGTGCAGAAGTGGCGGTGAGCGGGCTGGCAGATGATGGCGCTGGCGAGACATCTTACGGGCAGATATTAGGCCGTGCCGGGCTGGTGATATCTGACAATATGGTGGTCTATGCGGCAGGCGGCTACGGGATTGATCTCGGACCGCCTAGCGAAGAGGATATTCTCCTCGGCGGGGGCGTCGAGCTGTCAGTCACCGATTCTGTATCGGTTCGCGCCCAATATCTGCATGGTTTCCCGACGATTGGCGGAAGTCCAAAGGAGCAGATCACGTTCGGCGCGGCCTATCATTTCTAGGCGTACGGAATCCGCCCGGGAACAATCGCGGTGAGTCGTTGTGTTTATGGCGGGAATGTGGCAGGTTTCGTCGCAATTCGCCCGAGGAATGCCCTTCAAGCCTGCAAATGGCGGCCAGCGGACAGACTGCAAACTGGCGCATTTGTATCAAATTGAACCAATTCCGGGGCATTCCTGCAACAGTGCCCGGAAATGGTCATGGAATCTTATCCGCATTCGGGAATTTGAGGTTGCGCGGGCTTGTCAGTTTCGCGCCTGTCAGGCATTTATCGGTCGACTACGGTTAACTCTAATGGGAGTGCAAGATATGTTTGTACGTTCTCTCGCAATCGGCGTTTCCGCCGCTGCTCTGATGGTTGGTGGCGCTCAGGCCGCTGACCTGATCATCCCGACGACCCCGCAGCCGGTTTACACCGCTGCCGGCTTCGACTGGGAAGGTCTCTATGTTGGTGCCCGCGTTGGTGGCCAGTTCGTTGGTTCCGACAGCTATGCAGTCAACGTTGACCCTGACACCACCTACGGTGTTGTTGGTGCTGCGGTTGGTGTGAACTTCATCCCGGTCGATCCGATCCTGCTCGGCGTCGAAGTCACCGCTGACTACCAGTGGGGCCCTGCTGGTGGTGCTGTTGAAACTTCCAGCGAGTTCTTCGCAAACCTTCGCGTTGGCGCGATCGTGACCGATAATGCTCTGGTTTACGCTCTTGCCGGTGTTGGTATCCATAACAACTCCGTCGCTAACGAAGGCGTGTACCAGTTCGGCGCCGGTGTTGAATTTGCTGTTACCGACGCTGTCACCGTCCGCGGTGAAATCGTTGGTCAGGGCGACTTTGACGATACTGGTTCGGACGCATTCTTCGAATCCGCCAAGGCAACTGTCGGCGTGTTCTACCACTTCTAAGAATTGCGTGGCGGGGCCTAGCCCTGCCGCCTTTTTCTTGCAGCCCATTTCGGCGGACCGGTTTTACCGGTTCGCCGTTTTGGTTTTTGAGCCTGGGAAACGTAAGCACAGAATCGTTTTGCGGCTCGTGCCGATAGTGAAACGGTCGGTTGGCTCGCCAACGCCAATCTGCGCTCATTTTCCGAACAGTCGTTTTCGGCGAAAAGATTGTTCGATGCGGGCCATTTCGCAGGCGTAACCTTTCGATTTTGCATCATGAGTTACATGATTATTTTGCTCATATTTTCTTTCCCTTGAAACGTTTTGGGGGAAGGTCTAAGCCGTTCCGCATCACCTGCGCGTCGGTTGGTTTGCCCCAATTGCAGATGGACCTGCGCGCACCACGGCCGCTCCGGCCGCATGAACTTTAGGCTGCCGCATGACTGATCTGCTCAGCGATTATCTGCCCATCGTCATTTTCATAGCGCTGTCCGCACTTATCGGCGGCGCGCTACTGGTTGCGCCGTTTCTCGTGTCGCTCAAGCGCCCGGATCCTGAAAAGGTGTCCGCATTTGAAGCAGGCTTTGAGGCTTTTGGCGATGCACGCATGAAAGTGGATGTGCGCTTCTATCTCGTCGCCATCCTCTTCATCATTTTCGATCTTGAAGTGGCCTTCCTGTTCCCATGGGCTGTCGCTTTCCGTGAAGTTGGCTGGTTTGGCTTCTGGTCGATGATGATTTTCCTTGGTGTTCTCACCATTGGCTTTATTTATGAATGGCGTAAGGGAGCTCTGGAATGGGATTGAGCCCGTCCAGTTCGACACTGGTTACTCCGCGTCCCACGGGCGCTCTCGATCCGGCGACTGGCAAGCCCTTCGGCGCTGATGACCCGTTCTTTGCCGGTGTGAATAACGAACTGGCCGACAAGGGTTTCCTCGTCACCACCGTTTCGCAGCTCATCACCTGGGCGCGTACCGGTTCGCTGATGTGGATGCAGACCGGTCTGGCCTGTTGCGCCGTTGAAATGATGCAGATGTCGATGCCGCGCTATGATATTGAGCGTTTTGGCACGGCTCCGCGCGCTTCTCCGCGTCAGTCGGACGTGCTGATCGTGGCTGGTACGCTGACCAACAAGATGGCTCCGGCTCTTCGCAAGGTCTATGACCAGATGCCCGAGCCGCGTTATGTCATCTCCATGGGCTCCTGCGCCAATGGCGGCGGCTATTACCATTATTCCTATTCCGTCGTGCGCGGATGCGATCGCGTGCTGCCGGTGGACGTTTATGTCCCGGGCTGCCCTCCGACCGCAGAGGCGCTTCTCTACGGCATTCTTCTGCTGCAGAAGAAAATCCGCCGTGACGGCACGATCGAACGGTAGGGCAGGGGCATGGACGAAACTATTGTAGTCGACCCTGTTGCAGTCGATCCGCTCATTTCGCTCGCGGAACATATCAGTGCGTCCCTCGGCGATGCCGTCCTGGGTTTCGATGTCGCGTTCGGTGACCTGACGCTCAATGTGCAGCGCGATTCGATCGTCAATGTGGCGAGCTTCCTGCGCGATGATGCAAAGTGCCGTTTCATCGCCTTTGTCGATGTCTGCGGCGCGGATTATCCGGCGCGCGAATTCCGCTTTGACGTCGTGTATCATTTCCTCAGCCCACACCTGAACCAGCGCATCCGCGTCAAGCTGGAAGCCAGTGAGGACACTCTGGTCCCCTCGATTTGCGGCGTCTATCCGGGCGCTGACTGGTTTGAGCGCGAGACCTACGATCTTTACGGCGTGACCTTTTCCGATCACCCCGATCTGCGTCGTATTTTGACCGATTACGGTTTTGACGGGCACCCGCTGCGCAAGGACTTCCCGACCACAGGTTTCGTGGAAGTGCGCTATGACGAAGAGCGCAAGCGCGTGGTCTATGAGCCGGTTAAGCTGACGCAGGAATTCCGCTCGTTCGATTATCTGTCGCCTTGGGAAGGGACCGACTATGTCCTGCCCGGCGATGAGAAGGCGAAAAACTGATGTCTGAAGTCGACGTTCGTAATTTGACGCTCAATTTTGGCCCGGTCCATCCTTCGGCCCACGGCGTGTTGCGCATGATTCTGGAGCTGGACGGCGAGCTGGTCGAGCGCGTTGACCCGCATGTGGGGCTCCTGCATCGCGGCACTGAAAAGCTGATCGAGACCAAGACCTATCTTCAGGCCGTGCCCTATTTCGACCGCCTCGACTATGTGGCGCCGATGAATCAGGAGCATGCCTTTGCCCTGGCCGTTGAGCGCATGCTCAATATCGAGGTGCCGCGTCGTGGTCAGCTGATCCGCGTCCTCTACTCCGAAATCGGTCGTATTCTGGCACATCTGATGAACGTGACCACGCAGGCCATGGACGTCGGTGCGCTGACGCCGCCGGTCTGGGGGTTCGAGTGGCGCGAGAAGCTGATGATTTTCTATGAGCGTGCTTCGGGCGCTCGTATGCATGCCGCCTATTTCCGCCCCGGTGGTGTCCATCAGGATCTTCCGCAGGCGCTGATCGATGACATCGATGGCTTCTGCGACGAGTTCCTTGATTTCCTCGTCGATCTTGATCGTCTGCTGACCGACAACCGCATTTTCAAGCAGCGCAATGTCGATATCGGCGTCGTGACGGCCGACGAAGCATGGGGCCTCGGCTTCTCGGGCGCCATGGTTCGTAGTGCTGGTGCCGCTTGGGATTTGCGCAAAGCGCAGCCCTATGACTGCTATGCCGAGATGGATTTCGACATTGCCATCGGCTCGAATGGCGATTGCTATGATCGCTATCTGATCCGCATGGAAGAGATGCGTCAGGCTACGCGGATCATGAAGCAGTGCGTGCAGAAGCTGAATGCGCCGGACGGCAAGGGGCCCGTGGCCTCCACCGACGGCAAGGTCGTGCCGCCCAAGCGCGGTGAGATGAAGAAGTCGATGGAAGCACTGATCCATCACTTCAAGCTCTATACCGAGGGCTACAAGGTGCCGGCTGGCGAGATTTATGCCGCCGTCGAAGCGCCAAAGGGCGAGTTCGGGGTCTATCTGGTGTCCGATGGCACCAACAAGCCCTATCGCTGTCATATCCGCGCTCCGGGCTTTGCCCATCTGAGCGCCATGGATCGCCTGTGTCGCGGCCATATGCTGGCTGACGTCACGGCAATTCTGGGTTCGATTGATATTGTGTTCGGAGAGGTTGATCGCTGATGTCTGTGCGACGCCTTGCAGACGAGTCGGTACAGCCGGCAAGTTTCGCCTTCACCGCTGAAAACCTGGCCTGGGCTGAAAAGCGCATTGGCCTTTACCCGCCTGGTCGGCAGCAATCCGCCGTTATTCCGCTGCTCATGCGCGCGCAGGATCAGGACGGTTGGGTCACCCGCGCGACCATCGAAAAGGTCGCCGAGATGCTGGATATGCCCTATATCCGCGTTCTCGAAGTGGCGACCTTCTATACCCAGTTCCAGCTCGTGCCCGTTGGCAAGCGCGCTCACATTCAGGTCTGTGGCACCACGCCCTGCATGCTGCGGGGTGCCGAAGGGCTGATCGATGTCTGCAAGAGCAAGATCCACGCCGAGCCGCACCATCTGAACGAAGATGGTTCGCTGAGCTGGGAAGAAGTGGAATGCGCCGGGGCCTGCGTGAATGCGCCCATGGTCGCCATTTTCCATGACACGTATGAAGACCTGACGCCTGCGCGTCTGGAAGAAATCATCGATGCCTTCCAGGCAGGCAATGGCGACAGCATCAAGCCCGGCCCGCAAATCGGTCGCCTGCATGGCGCCGCCGAAGGTGGCCAGACAACGCTGCTCGAAACGCCGACAGCCAAGCGTGAAAAATTCGTGCCGCCTCCGGCTCCAGAAGCCGAGGCCGCACCGGCTGCTCCCGCTGCACCGGCACCGACCACGGCTGCCAAGCCCAAGGACGTGGCCGAAGAAAATGCGCCGGCCCTGAAGGGCACGCCCAAGGAAGCCAAGGTTTCCGAGGCCAAGGCCGAAGGCGAGCGCAAGGCCGCCGATATTGCCGCCAAGGCAGACGGCACGCCGAACAACGCGATGCGCGAAGGTGCGACGGGTGCTGAATCGAAGGCCGAAGCCATCGACGGCGGCAAGGCTGTCGGCAAGGCGAAAACCAGTGCGCCCGCCGATGGTGGTGCGTCGGCTTCGGTGAAGAAGGTGAAGCCGGCGGTCAAAGCGCCCGCGGCCGATCCAAAAGCCGTGTCGCCAACGCGCGATGGCGCCGCCTTGCAGCCGCTGTTCGAGCGTCCTGGGGGTGAGCCAGATGACCTCAAGCTCATTTCGGGCGTCGGTCCGGTGCTTGAAGGCAAGCTGCATGCGCTCGGCATCACGACCTATGCTCAGGTCGCCAAGTTCAAGAAGGCCGACATCGCCAAGGTCGATGAAGTGCTGAACTTCAAGGGGCGTATTGAGCGCGATGAATGGGTCAAGCAGGCCAAGGCGCTCGCCAAGGGTGGCGTCGAAGAATACCGCAAGGTGTTCGGGAAGGACCCGCGCTAAATGGCCAATCGCAAGATCGACTTCGGCAAGCTCTCTCTTCTGGATTACGTCATCGGCGTGATCCTGACGATTGTTGCCACTGCCATGGTCACTGGCGTTGAAATGGCTGCAAATCTCAATGTGCCGAGCCTTCTGGTTTCGGCAGCAGGGGCGGCAATCGGTGTTGCTGCCTGGTTTACTTATCTGTTGAAGCGGAAAAGCTGATCATGCTCGCTGACAAGGATCGTATTTTCACCAATCTCTACGGCCACCACGACTGGGGCCTCAAGTGCGCGCGCGAGCGCGGCGCCTGGGTTGGAACGAAGGAATTCATCGACCAGGGTCGGGACTGGATCGTCAGCGAGGTCAAGGCCTCGGGTCTGCGCGGTCGCGGTGGCGCGGGTTTTCCCACGGCGCTGAAATGGACCTTCATGCCCAAGGAAGGCGCCGGTGACGGTCGCCCCAGCCAGCTTCTGGTGAATGCCGACGAGTCCGAACCCGGTACCTGCAAGGACCGCGAAATCCTGCGTCACGATCCCCACCATCTGGTTGAGGGTTGTCTGCTGGCGGGTCGCGCCATGGGCGCGCATATCGCCTATATCTATGTGCGCGGCGAGTTCATTCGTGAACGTCAGCACCTCGAAGAAGCCGTGCAGCAGGCCTATGATGCCAAGCTGATCGGCAAGAACAACATCCATGGCTGGGACTTCGATATTGTCGTCCATCATGGTGCCGGCGCTTACATCTGCGGCGAAGAAACCGCGTTGATGGAATCGCTGGAAGGCAAGAAGGGCCAGCCGCGCCTCAAGCCGCCATTCCCGGCTGCGATGGGCGTTTATGGCAATCCGACCACCGTCAACAATGTCGAATCCATTGCCGTCGTGCCGGAAATCCTGCGCCGCTCTGGCGCCTGGTTCGCGTCTATCGGCCGCCCGAACAATCAGGGCACCAAGCTGTTCATGGTTTCGGGACATGTGAACAAGCCTGCAGTGTTTGAAGAAGCGCTCGGCGAGAGCTTCAAGGACATCATCGAAAAGCATTGCGGCGGTATTCGTGGCGGCTGGGACAATCTGCTTGCGGTGATTCCCGGCGGCGCGTCCTGCCCGGTTGTGCGCGGCGAAGACATGATGGACGCCATCATGGATTTTGACGGCCTGCGCGAGAAGAAAAGCTCGTTCGGCACCGGCGGCATGATCGTCATGGACAAGTCGACCGACATCATCAAGGCCATCTGGCGTATTTCGGCGTTCTTCAAGCATGAGAGCTGCGGCCAGTGTACGCCATGCCGTGAAGGCACCGGCTGGATGATGCGCGTTCTGGACCGCATGGTGCAGGGTCGCGCCCAGAAGCGCGAAATCGACATGCTGTTCGAAGTGACCAAGCAGATCGAAGGTCACACGATCTGTGCGCTTGGCGATGCCGCTTCCTGGCCTGTCCAGGGCCTGATCCGCAATTTCCGCGACGTTATCGAAGCGCGGATCGATCAGTATACCTATTCGTCCACCAGCGACGGCGCCGTGCCGTCGATCGCTGCGGAGTAAGTCGATGGCTTCTATTAAAGTCGACGGCCAGCTCGTCGAAGTTCCAGATCACTACACGCTGATGCAGGCTGCGGAAGCGGCCGGGGCGGAAATCCCGCGCTTCTGCTACCATGAGCGCCTTTCGGTCGCTGGCAATTGCCGGATGTGCCTTGTCGAGGTGAAGGGTGGCCCGCCAAAGCCGCAGGCGTCCTGCGCCATGTCGGTGCGCGACCTGCGTCCCGGCCCGAATGGCGAACCGCCAGAAATGTTCACCAACACGCCGATGGTCAAAAAGGCCCGCGAAGGCGTGATGGAATTCCTGCTGATCAACCATCCGCTCGATTGCCCGATCTGCGATCAGGGCGGCGAGTGCGATCTGCAGGATCAGGCCATGGCCTATGGCGTCTCAGGCTCGCGCTTCTTCGAGAACAAGCGCGCCGTCGAAGACAAGTATATGGGTCCGCTGATCAAGACCTCGATGAACCGCTGCATTCACTGCACGCGTTGCGTCCGCTTCACTACCGAAGTTGCCGGTATTTCCGAGCTGGGCCTGATCGGTCGCGGTGAAGATGCCGAGATCACGCCCTATCTCGAACGTGCATTGTCGAGCGAGCTTCAGGGCAATGTCATCGATCTTTGCCCGGTCGGTGCGCTGACCTCCAAGCCCTATGCTTTCCACGCGCGTCCGTGGGAGCTGAGCAAGACCGAATCCATCGACGTGATGGATGCTGTTGGTTCGGCCATCCGCGTCGATAGCCGTGGCCGTGAAGTGATGCGCATTCTGCCGCGCGTCAACGAAGCGATCAACGAAGAGTGGATTTCGGACAAGACCCGTTTTGTCTGGGATGGCCTCAAGAGCCAGCGTCTGGATCGCCCCTATGTGCGCAAGGCTGGCAAGCTCCAGCCCGCAAGCTGGGAAGAGGCGCTTGCCGCCGTTGCTGCGAAGATCAAGAAGGCCGGCAACAAGGTCGGCGCGATCGCTGGCGATCTGGCTGCCGTCGAGGAAATGTATGCGCTCAAGGCGCTGCTGGCTTCCATCGGCTCGGGCATGACTGACGTGCGCCCCGCCATGTCGGGCATTGATCCGTCCATGCCGCGCTCGGCCTATATCTTTAACCCGACCATTGCCGGGATCGAAGAAGCAGACGCCATCCTCATCATCGGTTCCAACCCGCGCAAGGAAGCGGCGGTGCTGAATGCCCGCATCCGCAAGACCTGGCGCGCGAAGGGCCTGCCGGTCGCCGTGATCGGCGAGCAGGCCGACCTGACCTATGATTACACCTATCTTGGCTCCGGCCTCGAAACTCTGGCCGATCTGGCCGCAGGGCAGGGTGCTTTTGCCGAAACTCTGGCCAAGGCCCAGCGTCCGCTGATCATTGTTGGTGAAGGTGCGGTTTCGCATGCTTCGCTCGGCAAGCAGGAAGGTCGTGACACCATTGCGCTTGCGGCCAAGCTTGCCAGCGGTGCCAATATCGCCGAAGGCTGGAATGGCTTTGCTATGCTGCACAGTGCTGCCAGCCGTGTGGGTGGTCTTGATATCGGTTTTGTGCCCCATGACGGCGGCGTCTGCTCTGCCGACCAGATCGCTCTGGCTGGCAAGGGTGAACTCGATGTCCTGTTCCTGCTCGGTGCAGACGAATACGACACCTCCGCCATGGGCAAGGCGTTCGTGGTCTATATCGGCTCGCATGGCGACAAGGGTGCACACCGCGCCGACGTCATCCTGCCGGGCGCGACCTATACGGAAAAGTCGGGCACCTATGTGAATACAGAGGGCCGCGTGCAGGTTACCACGCGCGCCGTGTTCCCGCCGGGTGACGCCAAGGAAGACTGGGCCATCATTCGCGCCCTGTCCGGCGCCATCGGTCAGGCTCTGCCCTATGGTTCGCTGGCCCAGCTGCGCGCTGCACTTTATGCAGAATTCCCGCATCTGGCCCGCATCGATGAGATCGCTTCGGGTTCGGTTGCCGATATCGCCAAGCTGGCAAAGGCCGGGATCAAGACCAAGTCTGCGCCTTACGCATCGCTGGTTGAAGATTTCTATCTCAGCAATCCGATTGCGCGTTCGTCGGCAACCATGGGCGAGTGTGCTGCCTTGGCCGCTGGCCTCCGGCAGGCTGCGGAATAGGGGAGCATCATGGACTTTATACTCGCTGCTCTCGATTACCTGCTCGGCATTCCCTTTCTCGGTTGGGGCGTGCAGATTGGGTTCGTCTACAAAGCTCTGGCATTGCTGGTTGGCCTGCTGATTTTCACCGCTTTCATTCTGCTGGCGGACCGCAAGATCTGGGCCGCCGTGCAGTTGCGGCGCGGTCCCAATGTGGTTGGTCCATTTGGCCTGCTGCAATCTTTCGCTGACCTTTTGAAGTTCGTCTTCAAGGAAGCCATCATTCCGGCAGGTGCCGACAAGGTGCTGTTTCTGGCGGCGCCGCTGATCACTGCAACATTGGCTCTGGCCGGTTGGGCCGTTATCCCTGTGTCCGACGGCTGGGCCATGGCCAATATCAATGTGGGTATCCTGTACCTGCTGGCGATCTCGTCGCTCGGTGTCTATGGCGTCATTATCGGCGGCTGGGCCTCGAACTCGAAATATCCGTTCTTCGGCTCGATCCGCGCTGCCGCGCAGATGGTGTCCTACGAAGTCTCCATCGGCCTCGTCAT